>Ga0209839_10000059_pt1 | contig 43249 bp, 37 predicted proteins | sample OrgsoiDNA2013050_FD_185800 | JGI IMG/M metagenome (GOLD analysis project Ga0209839, IMG submission 185800) | Permafrost soil microbial communities from the Arctic, to analyse light accelerated degradation of dissolved organic matter (DOM) -... | ecosystem: Environmental > Terrestrial > Soil >... | reverse complement strand
AGCAGCTGAGCATCAAATAAATTGGTTTGCATAACAATCACTTCAAGGTAAGAAGTATATCCGTTATCATAAAGGGCCTGGGAAAGGACCAGGGCCCTCGAAGCCGCCTCCACCTGCAATTTCCGCTGCTCATGTTCTTCATCAAAATTTCTGTAAGAAGCCAGGGCATTGTCCACATCAGCAAACGCATTTAGTGTGGTGGCCTGATACTGATAATATAAAACTTCGGTTTTTTTTCGTTCCACTTCCACCAGGTTTTTCAGCTGACCGAAATTGAAGAGTGGTCCAACCATGGATCCAAAACCATTGGCAACAAATCCTTTGCTGGTAAGCAGGGATGACAACTGGGGACTTGCAAAACCAAGGGCACCCGTTAAACTAATGGTTGGAAAACGGTTGGCTTCGGCCACTCCGATGCGTTCAAACTGGGCCTGCAGTGCAAATTCCGAAGCGATGATATCGGGTCTTCTTTCCAGTAATTGGGAAGGCAGGCCAACCGGGATATCCGGCGATAAAATCTGGTCGTAATTACTTGCGCCGCGTACAACGGGTCCCGGTCCCAATCCGACCAAAACACGGATGGCATTTTCAGTCAGGATGATCTGCTGCCTGAAATTTGGAATAGACGCGGCGGCTATGGCTTCCTGTTGCTGGGCCTGCAATTTATCCAGTTCGGAAACATAGCCATGTTGAAATTTATCTGAGATGAGACTTGTATTTTTTTTTCTTTCAGTCAGTGTATTCTGAGCGATCATCAATCTGTTATCCAGATCGCGCAATAGGAAATAGTCAGACGCAACTTCTGCAACCAGGCTAACCTGTAGTGCATCCCGGTTTGCTTTCGACGCCAGGAAGTCATCAATGGAAGCCCTCGTTTGATGGCGCAGTTTGCCCCATACATCGAGTTCCCAGTTCAATACACCGAAAACATTAAACAGTCCGCCATCCACCCCTCCGGCGATCTTGGTTGCATCTGAGCCCGCGGTACCCCCACCCGCCTGGGCCGAATAACCGAAATGGGGATACAGATTTGCTTTAACCGCTCCGGATAAGGCACGGGCGACTTCCATGTTTGCGGCGGCGGCCAGTAAATCCCGGTTACTGTCGATGGCCGCTTTGATCAGGCTTTGTAATGCGGTATCATGATACACATTAAACCAGGTGGCCAATGTGGATGTATCCGTTCGGGTCAGATCCGGATATGAAATGCCGGCTGGTTCAGGGGGCCGGGAATATTTTTTCCCTACCATGCAACCGGTAAATAAAACCAAACTCAACAGCAGCAGTACATATAATTGTTTTCTTTTCATTCTGTTAAGATGTGTGGGTCGTATCGGATGAATTTGTTAGGCCTGGTTTGGGTTTCATTTTCTTCCTTCTTTCAATTAAAACAAAGAACGACGGGATGAGAATAACGCCCAGGATAGTCGCCGTGATCATGCCGCTGAAAACAGCCATACCCATTACCTTTCTGGATTGTGAGCCGGCCCCTGATGCAGTGACTAGCGGGATAACACCAAGGATAAATGCAAAAGACGTCATCAGGATGGGCCTGAACCGCAGTTTGGCACCTTCAATAGCTGCTTCCATGACCGAAGCTCCTTCCTCCAGTTTCATCTTCGCAAATTCAACAATCAGGATGGCATTTTTTGCATTAAGCCCAATGAGCATGACCAATCCGATCTGGGCAAATACATTGTTTACATAACTATCAGAAAATAACCTGCACAGATATAATCCAAGCATCGCACCCATAATTGCCCACGGTGTTCCCAGCAATACGCTGAATGGCAGACTCCAGCTTTCATACTGGGCAGCCAGGATAAAAAATACGAATATCAGGGCCATTACAAATACGACCCCTCCCTGACCCTCCGCGGCTTTTTCCTGGAAAGACATATTGCTATAGGCAAAACCCATTTCTTTTGGAAGTGATTCCTTTGCTACTTTGCCCAGGGCTTCCAGCGCCTGTGAAGAAGTAAATCCCAGTGCCGGAGATCCGGAAATTTCTGCGGACCGGTATAAATTAAACCGATTGGTATACAGGGGACCGATCGTATCCTTAACAATGGCCAGCGTGGCCAGCGAAACCATATTACCCGATGGATCTCGGATAGCAAACTGGCTCAGATCGTTAGGATTCATTCGGAAGGGCGCATCCGCCATGATATAGGTCTTGTATTGTCTTCCATATTCATTAAAATTATTTACAAAAGAACCGCCCAGCAGACTGGAGATCGAACTGTTGACGGAATTCAGGCTCAGGCCCAGTTTTTCAACTTTATCTTTATCTACCGTAATACTTTTTTGCGGAACCGTTGCACGGAAAAGAGTATAAATTGTGCCGATCTCGGAATGTTTATGCGCTTCTTCGATAAATTTTCTTGTTTGTTCCGCCAGATATAATGGCGTCTGACCGGTCTTGTCCTGAATTTCAACCGTAAACCCTGCTGCATTACCCAGCCCGGGAATGGGCGGGGGGCTTACCGCGATCGACGTTCCTTCCGTGATTCCGATCGCACAAAGCTGATTCACTTCCCTGATCACTTCGGCGGCTGTTTTTTTCCTTTCGTGCCATCCGGTTAACTGAACAAATACGGTTGCCGAATTATTGGAGTTCGTGCTGGAAAGAATACTATATCCGTTTATTACCGTAAACGACTGGATCTCGGGAATTTTTTTGAGAATGGCTTCCATTTTATGCGTTACAGAATCCGTTCTTTCGGATGAAGCGGCATCCGGTAATAATGCACCCATTAAAAAATATCCCTCGTCTTCTTCCGGAACAAAACCACCAGGTACTTTTTTCAATAACGAGCCGGCAGAAACCGCGATGATTACCAGGATGATCAAGGAGACGATTAGTTTCCTTGCAAAAAATCCGGCGAGATGCGTATAACCAACCGTGAATTTGTCGAACCCTTTATTAAATGACCTGAAGAAGCGATCCAATATATTATTTCCCCCTTCTTTTTTTGGACGAAGGATCAATGCAGCCAGGGCGGGGCTCAATGTAAGGGCGTTAAATGCCGACAAACAAACAGATACGGCAATGGTAATGGCAAATTGCTGGTACAATCTTCCGGTTATTCCACCCGTAAGGGCAACCGGTATAAAAACGGCTGATAGTACAATCGCGATGGCTACCACCGGACCCGCCACTTCTTTCATCGCTTTACTCGTGGCTTCTTTGGGGGTCAACCCGTGTTCTATCCCGTGCATGACGGCCTCGACAACCACGATAGCGTCATCCACTACCAGACCGATGGCCAGTACCATACCCAACAGCGACAAAACATTTACAGAAAATCCCAACAACGGAAAGAATATAAATGTTCCGATCAGTGAAACGGGCACCGTCATCAACGGAATCAATGTAGCGCGCCAGTCCTGCAGGAAAATAAAAACAACGAGGATAACCAATACCAGTGCCTCTACCAGGGTATGAATAATTTCATCAATACCCGCACTGACAGCAAGCGTCGTGTCAAGAGAATAGGTGTATTCCAGGTCATCGGGAAAATTTTCTTTTAATTCCAGCATCGTTTTCCGCACGCTGGCTGCCAGATCCAACGCGTTACTTCCCGGAACCTGGTAAATCGCAATGGCAGACGCATTCTTTCCGTTGAACCGGCAGGTTTGTGAATAATTTTCTGTGCCCAGTTCAATCCGGGAAACATCGCTGAGCCGGACCAGGGCCCCGCTCGAACTGGATTTGAGAATGATTTTATTAAAGGCCTCCACGGTTATCAGTCTTTCCTGCAACTGGGCGGTATAGGTGTTCTGAATTCCGGGAAGCGCCGGATTATTTCCAAATGAACCACCCGGATAAATATTATTATACACCTGCATGGCGTTTTTTACGTCATCAACGGATATGCCCAGTGTATTCATCTTATTGGGGTTGAGCCATATGCGCATGGCATATTGGGCGCCTCCAAAAACGGTCACATCACCCACGCCTTTTAATCTTTTGATCTGATCAACGGCATTTATATAGGCATAGTTATTTACGAATTGGGCATCGTAGGTATTATTGGGTGAATACAGGGAAACGATCATCAGTGGAAAGGCCAGCGCTTTTTTCGTATTCACTCCAAGGTCCTTGACCGCGGCAGGCAGCGAAGGATTTGCGGCAGACACGCGGTTTTGCGTGAGCATATTGGCATTGTCCAGATTGGTACCCACTTCGAATGAAACCTGGATGGTTGTTGTACCGTCATTGGCGTTGATGGATTGCATGTACAACATATTTTCCACTCCGTTCACCTGTTGTTCAATGGGTGTGGCGACAGCCTGTTCCACATTAATTGCATTCGCGCCGCTATACGTGGCGGTAATCTTAATCATGGGAGGCGTAATATCCGGATACTGGGAAATGGGGACTCCCCGTAAAATCAACAATCCAAGAATTATTGTAAAAATGGATATTACCATTGCTACGATCGGCCTCCTGATAAAAAACTCACTCATAAAATATTATTGGAAACTTTATTCTTGTCTGTCTTTAGTTTTTGGATGTGGAATCATAGTTCCATTTTACCATGACGGGTTTAACAGTCATCTTCGTATTTACAAAACTGCTGCCCAGAATGACCAGTTTATCTCCTTCTTTTAACCCGTCATTGACGACCCAGTTACTTCCGACCCGGTTGCCAACTTTAATAATGGATGGTTTTATTTTATTGCTGTCTGTCAGCAGAAAGACCTGATAAATATTCTGAAGCTGGTTAACCGCCTGCTGTGGAACGACCACGGCATTTTTAAATTCAGCCGTCTGAAAACGAACTTTGACGTACTGGCCCGGTCTCAATAGTCCGTTTGCATTTTTGAAAATGGCCTGAACCAGAATGGAACCGGTGGTTGGATCGATCTGTCGGTTCGTTAATTGCAACTTCCCCTTCTCACCAAAAACGGATCCGTCACCCAGTATCAGATCCACAGGAATCGCCGTGAAATTATTTGCCTTGGGATCCTGTCTGTACCGCCGGAGAAACACCAGGTAATCATTTTCAGAAACCGGGAAACGAACCCTGACCTCTCCCAGGGAGGATATCGCGTTAATACCATTTCCCAGAGAAACCTTACTCACGTAATCGCCTACCTGCACTTTGGATATGCCGATAATTCCTGTAATGGGAGCCGTCATCCGGGTATAGCTCAATTCTATGCGCGCATTTGCCAGCCCGGCTTCAGCAATCTTTACTTCATTCGCAGAGGCTTCGTAGGCTGCAGTTGCATTATCCAGGTCGCGCTGACTCAGGGCATTCATTTCTGCCAGTGGTTTTACCCGCCCCAATTCAGCTTTTTGATTCTCCATCAGGGTTTGGGTTCTTGCCAGTTGTGCTTTTGATGCGTCTATACGCGTTAGTGAAGGGGCGTCGTCGATGGTATACAGCAGGCTGCCTTTTTGCACCAGGGATCCTTCAACAAAATGGATGCCTGTAATCCAACCTTCAATACGCGGTTCGATATTGACGTCGGATAAACCATACGTCTGTCCGACATATTCACTGTAAATGGTAAGATTTTGCTTACCTGCAGTAACCACGTTGACTTCTGGAGCAACAGTTGGTTTTTTTGTTTCGTCATCACTGCAGGAGCCGATCGAAAGCAGTAAAAACCCAGCAAGGAATCCGTTTTTTAAAATGGATAACATGTGTCAGTTGTTTCCATAAAGCTATATTTTATAATTGTATTATATTCACAGGCAGACCATTTATCTGTTAAATACCGCAAGCTTTTTTTAAACAGACTGGCATTCGTAAGATGCGTAAACTTCATCGAAACGAACCGGGTAATTCTGAATTTTCTTCAAGAAAATATTTTTACAATTCGGCTTCTTTCAGCCACACGTCAAATAATCTGTATCCCAGGGAAAGAACCACGGCACCCGTAAATAATCCAATAAATCCGGAATACATAAATCCGCCCAGGGAACCGAGGAAAATAATAAGCATAGGCACCGGCGCTCCTTTTCCCATCATCAGCGGTTTTAGAATATTATCCAGAAGACCGACGGGTATCATCCAGATGGTGAGCAGGACCGCCGTTGTTGTACGGTCCGTCGTCCATATATAAATCAGTACACAAAGAACGACCGGGAAAATACCAATCTGAATAATCGCCAGTATCAAACACAACAGGGTCCAGATTCCGGCGTAGGGGATCCCCGCAATAGCAAATCCGATACCGGCACAAAGGCTCTGGATAATGGCAACCCCCAGGATACCGCGTACCACATTCCGGATGGTGATAGCAGCCAGGGTGGCCATATCAAATTTGGCGCTATTGATTAAGCGGTTGAAGAAGGCACGGGCAAACCGGGAAGACTGTTCTGCGTAGGCGAGGAAAATTCCACTGATCAGAATGGAGATGGCGAAGATGAATAACCCTTTGCCGGTTGTCGCCAATAAATGAATACCATAACTGGTAAGAGATCTTACTTCATCCGGATATTTTTGAACAACGGAATCCACGCCAGTGGTCAATTGGCTCCAGACCTGATAGCTTTTCTGACCGATCAAGGGCCATTGTTTCACCGTTTCGGGCGGAGACGGAATTTTTATTCTTCCATCCTGGTAATCACTGATTTCCGTTTTTATTTCCGAACCTGTTTTTATACCCAGCCAGCTTCCAGTCAATACAAACAAAGAAAATATCACGGCGGTTATCAGTATGGAAGCCAATACGCCTCTTCCTTTTAATTTTCTTTTTACTTTCTGATGAAGGGGGTATAATGTAACGGCGAGAATAGCTGACCAGATAATCGGATTTAAAAAAGGTGCGAGGATCTGAAAACACCAGATTAACAGAATTGCCAGTGCCAGCAATTGCAGCGTGATATGAATAATTTGTCTGGATTTGTATTCGGCGGGTTTCTTAAATTCCGGGTTGTCCATGTGATTTGCTTTTAGCCTTTAGTTTAACCATTTCCATTTTTCTTCATTTTGCATCGGAAACAGCATTCTGGCAATTAATGCGGTCCACCCTGTTTGGTGCGTTGCCCCCACCCCGCGACCGGTGTCTCCATGAAAGTATTCATAAAATAAAATATAATCCCTGAAATGGGGATCCGTCTGCATTTTTTCCTGCGCACCAAATACCGGACGCCTTCCATTTTCATCCCTTAAGAAAATATTGGTCATCCGCTTTGCCAGCTGTAAGAAAATTTCATATAGGGTCAAATAGTTTCCGGAGCGGGTAGGGTATTCCACTTTGAAGTCGTCCCCATAATATTGATAAAACCTCCGGAGTGATTCCAGGATCAGATAATTCATCGGCATCCAGATCGGTCCCCGCCAGTTGGAGTTTCCGCCAAACATAGAACTATCCCCCTCTGCCGGGGTATAATGTGCCGAAAGGATTTGACCCTGCAATTGAATAGTAAACGGAGTTTCATCATGACATTTACTCAGGGCGCGAATGCCATACGGTGAAAGGAATTCTGATTCATCCAGCATCCTCACCAAAATTTTGGTAAGCCGGGTTCCCCGCAGAACAGAAAGTAAATGTTTTTCACCGGTGCTTTTCTCATTCCACCTGGAAACCAGCGAAGCGAGGTCGGGCCGGTTATCCAGGAACCAGTTCAGCCTGTCTACAAATTCTTTTTGCTGCAGAAAAATATCATCTTCCAGCACTTCAACAGCAAACATGGGAATCAGCCCGACCATGGAGCGCAGTTTTAAACTGAGGGTCCTGCCTTCCTCATTGTACAACATATCATAATAAAACTCGTCTGCGTCGTCCCACAAACCTTTTTTATCGGGACCGTTTTTCCACATGGCTTCTGCGATATAAAGAAAATGTTCAAAAAATTTGGATGCCATATTCTGGTAGACGGGATTTTCCCTGGCAAGTTCCAATGCGATGCGCATCATATTCAGCGAATACATGGCCATCCAGCTCGTGCCATCCGATTGTGCAAGTGAAACACCTGCTGGGAGTTTCTGATTCCTGTCAAATATTCCAATATTATCAAGACCCAGGAAGCCACCTTCAAACAGATTGTTGCCGGCTTCGTCTTTTCTGTTTACCCACCAGGTGAAATTGAGTGAAAGCTTATGAAACATGGTCTCCAGGAATTGCCTGTCCCCCGTCTTTTTATGAAATCTCTGTTCGCCACGGTACACGCGCCAGGATGCCCAGGCCTGCACCGGAGGATTCACATCGCTAAAGGCCCATTCATATGCCGGAAGCTGTCCGTTGGGATGCATATACCATTCCCGGGTAAGCAACACTAACTGTGATTTGGAAAAACCCGGGTCAATGGGCATAAAAGCGACAGCGTGAAAGCAAAGATCCCAGGCCGCATACCATGGATACTCCCATTTATCGGGCATGCTGATGATATCCGTATTATGTAAATGTTTCCATTCCCGATTTCTCCCTTTTCGTCTCTGTTGCGGAGGTACTGGTTGTGCCGGATCACCTTCCAGCCATTGATGGATATTAAAATGGTAAAACTGCTTGCTCCATAATAGTCCCGCGAAAGCCTGCCGCTGAACATTCATCGCATCCTCCGATTCCATACCCTGCTGGATCTCCTGGTAAAAAAGATCGGCTTCCTGCTTACGTTGTTTAAAAACAGATTCAAATTCACTGAAAGGATTTGCATGCTCTGTATTTGATAAACGAAGTGTTATGTATTTTGACTGACCGCCTTTTATAACCAGGTCGTAGTTCGCGGCGGCCTTCGTTCCGGTCAGCTTAGGGTTAATTGCTGTTTGATCTTTATGAACGATATAATTATTGATACCATCTTTAAAAAATCCGGTCTCTTCCACCACTCCATAGAGCTTTTTATTATTAGTTTCATTATCTGCAAATAAAAGTTCAGGTGTATCCTCGCAATGCAAAAAATAATTACCGAGTCTTTCATGACGCAGGTTAATCTGGGAATAACCCGAGGCATGCAGACTGGGTTTATATGGATCATATCCCCATATCCAGGTATTTCTGAACCAGATTGTAGGCAATACGTTTAGCGGCGCGTCCTGCGGAGAGCGGTTGTGAATGGCAATTTTGATCAGAATATCCTGTTCATCTTTTTTTGCATATTCGATGAAAATGTCAAAATAATGGTCTTCATTGAAAATGCCCGTGTCTAACAACTCAAATTCCGGATCGGATTTTCCCCGGCGGTTATTTTCGTCTATCAATTGCTGGTAGGGATATGCTCCCTGGGGATATTTATACAGCATTTTCATATAGCCGTGTGTGGGCGTGCTGTCGAGATAATAATAGCATTCCTTTACGTCTTCCCCATGATTGCCCTGATTCCCCGTTAAACCAAAATATCTTTCTTTTAGTAGCGGATCCTTTTTATTCCAAAAGGCAAGTGCAAAACAAAGCACCTGATCATCATCACAAATACCGCCGATCCCTTCTTCGCCCCAACGGTACGCTTTACTCCTGGCCATCTCGTGGCTAACGGATTCCCAGGCCGTGCCATCGGGGCTGTAATCTTCCCTCACTGTACCCCATTGACGATCGGTGACATAAGGTCCCCATTTTTTCCACAATGGCAGATCTATACGGGCTTGTTCTGGGTTCATAAAAATCTTCATTATTATACCGGAGAAGCGTTTTACCCATTCTCAGTAAATCCCGGATACAAGGTCATTCCCCCGTCAACGAACAAAGAAGTTCCATTCACATAATCACTGTCGTCACTGCAAAGCCAGACTGCTGCATTTCCGATATCTTCGGGAATACCAATCCGCTGATAAGGGATCAGGGTTAGTAATGATTTTAATGCTTCCGGCGTGTCCCACGCCGAGCGGTTTATGGGCGTTTGAATGGCGCCCGGGCAAATACTATTGATCCGGATTTTTTTCCAGGCGAATTCCTGCGCAAGCGTCTTCATGAGCATCATAATGCCTCCTTTGGAAGCCGCATAATTTGCATGTCCAGCCCAGGGGATCACTTCGTGCACACTGCTCATATGAATTATTTTACCCGCGGCTCTTGAACGTGTTGGATCCACCCCCCTTCTTAAAAATTCACGTATGGCTTCCCTGGCGCAAAGAAACTGACCCGTTAGATTTACACCGATGACGAAATTCCATTGCTCCAGGCTCATGGTTTCAAATGGTGAATCCTTTTGAAGGCCGGCATTATTTATCAAAATATCCACCGTGCCATATTGCTTCACCGTATCTGCAAACATTTTTTGCACCTCATCTTCCTTACTCACATCACACATAGCCGTCATGCCCACACCGCCGGCTGACGTTATATCAGCCAGAACGGCATCAGCGGCCCCTTTTACCGGCGCAACGGGATAATTTATAACAACGGTTGCCCCTGCGGCAGAAAGAGATTTCGCGACTCCTGCACCGATACCGCTGCTGGCTCCGGTGATTATGGCCACCTGGCCCTGTAATTTTTTATCCATTGTATTGCGATTATAAATTAACAACCCAAGATATCCTGTTTAAAAATGAAAAATCGATCGCCGCATCATTTAACCGTAAAATCCTCTTGTATGCCTAACGCTCAAAGCTTAAAGCCTAAAGCAAATTGTCTAGTAGGTTGAATGAAATGTCTTGTTTATAAGATCTGGTTAATTTTCATGTACTGGAGCAGCATGATGGTTTTCGCATCCCTGATCTCCCCGGTGCCAATCATGGAAAAAGCCTGATCGAATCCCATTTCAAGTACTTCAATATCTTCCTGCTCCTGTTCAACACCGCCTCCTTCGTTTACTTTCATAGACTGGGAATATTCGGCAATAAAGAAATACAGGATTTCGCTTACAGAACCCGGGGACATATAGGCTTCGAATATCTTATGTGCTTCTTTTATCCGGTAACCGGTTTCTTCTTCGGTTTCCCTCCTGATCGCTTCTTCCGGATTATCCTGGTCCAGCAGGCCCGCGCAGGCTTCAATTAAAACGCCCTTCCCATTCCCGTTCACAAAACTGGGTAAGCGGAATTGCCGGGTCAGGATAACCGTTTTAAACTGTTTGTTATATAACAGAATAGCAGCCCCGTTACCCCGATCATATACTTCCCGGGTTTGTTTTTGAATGCTGCCATCCTCCTTTATTATTTCATACGAATATTTTTTAAGCGTATACCAGTTGTCGGAAAGTAATTCTTCCTTTAATATTCTAATTTGTTTCATTCTTCTGATTTTTGCCGGCTCTACTGAACTTTTGAACCTGATTGCCCAAAATATCACAAACATAAATATTCCCGTCATGATCTACGGCGATATCGTGATACCTGCACAGGGGACCTTCGTAATTTCCCGTGCGGCCAAATGCAGTTAGAATTTTTCCATATGAGTCGATCTGGTAAATGTCCGAACCCTTATCCACCAGAGACAATACGGATAAAAAGTCAATGGCAAACAATTGTTGACTTCTCTTCTCTATCGTTATTGAATATAAATTACTAAAACCGGGGTACTGTAATTGTTTTATGAATTTTCCGCTGCTGTTAAAAACCTGGATACGATTATTCTCCCTGTCGGCAACCCATACATTTCCCGAAGAATCTAAATCAATCGCGTGCGGAAGATTGAATTCGCCCTGTTTACTTCCCTTTCTGCCCCATGAAAATAAATATTTTCCGGCGCCTGAAAATTTTACTATCCGGCTGTTCCTGTATCCGTCACTTACATAAAAAGAACCGTCTTTCGAAACGGCTACATCTGTCGGGCGGTTAAAATGCAACGAATCATCTCCCGGAATTTTAGCCACTCCAAGCGTCATCAGCAATTTGCCCTCGTGATCGAATTTAAAAACCTGTTGCAACCCCACATCCGTTACCCAAACCTGATTATACCCGTCAACCGTTAACCCATGAGGCATGATGAAGAGGTTAGCGCCCCAGCTATTTAATAATTTTCCGGAATTCCTGTCCAATAATAAAATGGTATTGGCAGAAATGACAGAATCCGGAAAGGGTTCGGTCCAGGTTCTTCCGGTTCTGTTAAAAACGAAAATATTTTGTGCCGAATCAATTCCAAGGCCCGAGGGCTGACTTAAAGGAATCCCGATGGCCGGCAGTGGCCAGTTTCTCACCAGTTTATAAGAAGGGGTGTCCGTTCGAGCCGCCAAAATCTTCGAATGACCGGGGTCGTTACACGACACCGGTAAATATGCTGCAATAAAAACAACTAAAAATATTTTCGTGATTCGTATCTGCATAAAAGGAACAAAGGAAAAAGGTAACCGTAAATAATACAGAAATTTACGGCAAAACTTTCCCACTTTACAACCGGGATCTATTCAATTCAAATGAATGAAGGTAAGTTTGTAGGATATTCTTTCCTTTCATGCCCGGACAACCCATAGTTAAAAAAATAATCTCCATAATACGCACATCACTCAACGGTGAACAGCGCGATTACACGCAGGGAAGTATAACTAAGGCTATCTTTTTACTGGCCATTCCCATGATTTTAGAACTGAGCCTGGAAAGTGTATTTGCCGTTGTGGATATATTTTTTGTCAGCAAACTGGGGCAGCACGCGATTACCACCGTTGCTTTAACGGAATCTGTCATTTCCCTGGTCTATTCTGTTGCCATCGGTTTGAGCACCGCGGCTACGGCCGTGGTGGCCAGAAGGATCGGGGAGAAAAATCCCGAAGCTGCGGCACATGCGGGCGCCCAATCCATCGTCATTGGTATTCTGGCGAGCGTTGTTATCAGTTTTTTGGGCGTTTTTTTCGCTGAAAATATTTTAACCCTGATGGGAGGCGATATCAGGGTGGTCAGGGAAGGTGCCATTTTCACCCGTATCCTGTTTGGCGGAAGTCTCGTGATCATGTTGATATTTCTCATCAACGGGATATTCCGCGGGGCCGGTGATGCCGCCATGGCCATGAAAAGTCTATGGGTGGCCAGTAGTCTGAATATCATTTTATGCCCGGTATTCATACATTTCTTCGGACTGAAAGGGGCAGCGATAGCAACCGTAATCGGACGTTCGGGTGGAATACTTTTTCAGTCATACCATTTGTTTAAAGGAAGGGGAATTATCCGCCTGCGCATCGGCCATTTCCGGTTCGATACCAAGTTGCTGAAATCCATTGTCGTCATTGCATGGCCGGCAACTTTGCAATTCATCATCAGTAGCTGCAGCTGGATCTTCCTGGCACGTCTGGTCGCAGAAACAGGAGGCACAACAGCTACGGCAGGTTATCAGATTGCTCTCCGGAATTTTGTTTTTTTTATTCTTCCGGCCTGGGGGCTCAGTAACGCCGCGGCAACGCTGGTCGGACAAAATCTCGGGGCCAAAAATCCGCTGAGGGCCGAACAAAGTGTTTTGCTTGCTGCAAAATATAATGCGGTTTTCATGGGCATCGTCACTTTCCTTTTTATCTTCCTGGCCCCCTCCATTATCCGGATCTATACGCGCGATGAGGAAGTGATTCGTTATGGGGCACTTGCCCTCCGGTGGATCGGGTCCGCGAATATTTTTTACGGCATTGGCATGGTTATGATCCAGGCACTGAACGGCGCAGGAGATACCAAAACGCCCACGCGTATCAGTTTTTTCTGCTTTTGGTTATTTCAGATCCCGCTGGCTTATATTTTAGGTCTCGGTTTTCATCTCAAAGCAACCGGAACATTTATAGCATTTCCTGTCGCTGAAACCCTGCTTACGCTCATTACCTGGTATTATTTTAGAAAGGGCAAGTGGAAAACAATCAATGTTTAATTGTTATTTGTCAATTGTTAATTGTTAACTTAGAAATGCGGGTTCCATGCTATTTAGAATGACAATATTCGACTGATTTTTTTCCGATGATTATTATTAGCCTGCAATCGGAACTTCAACCTTAACAATTAACAATTAAGTCTATGGCCAGGGAAGACAAATCTGATCTTTTAAAATTTCTGAAGCCTTTCCCAGCGGAAATCCGGGAAACGGCTTTTTGGCTTCGCGATTTTGTATGGGAGTTGTATCCAAAAACAAACGAACTTATCTACGACAATTATAATGCGCTCGCGTTCGGATGGTCGCCTACCGACCGGGTCGGTCATACGTTCTGCTCGATTGCCGTTGGCAGAACCAGCCACAATATTCATTTTGGATTTTATTGGGGAAGTCAGATTGCTGACCCGGAGAAAAAATTATTGGGTAATGGAAATCAGTACAGATATATTTTGGTCAAAGACCAGAATGAATTTCCCAAAACCTATATTAAGAAATTACTCAGGGAAGCTTTTGCCAATTCACTGGCCAAAGTGAAAGATCCAAAACAGCTAATGGAAGGGAAAACCTTTGTAAAATCGATCTCCGAAGCAAAGAGAAAAAAGAAAAAATAGTCTGTATGTACACAGCTGCATCGGGGCGGACTACTGTTTTTTCAATGTCGCCACCACGGTGGCGGCAGAGTGTTGCTGAATGACTTCTCCCAACGTATCAATCGTTTTGTCCTGGACAACATTCGAAGTCAGCGTAAGAACATCGCCCGAAACGGAAAATTTTGCTCCATCGGATGCGGGTGCCCCGTTTCCTCCAGAACCAAACATATTCGCGCCGGTATAGTGTATGGAATCGGATCCGATCACCTCAAAGGTGGATGTGGAATTGGTGGGTGGAATCGTTATCGGGAATGATGTTGAAAACGTATCGGTAATAACGTTATTATCGTAGTCCGTTACAAACGCGCCGATGTCCGCCGCGTAAGTGATCTGATTACCCGTCATCGTGTTACCCGAAATATTCACCGTTCCAGCATTGGCTGTGGTTGTGTAATCTGATGTGGTAATCGTCTTGAAAATCTCACCCTGGTCATCCACAACTGCCGTGCTGGAAGTTTTCGCATGGAAACCCTGAAAGGTCCAGTTTCCGGAAAGACTTGCGGAGTTTGTTGTTTTATTGTCCTTACTGCAGGCGATAAAAGAAAAAAACAGGAGTGCAATAATTAAACGGGAGGCCGGTTTTCGCATAAGTTGGTTTTTACAAAAACGAAAACCGCCGTTTTATATTGCTGCGTCTGCCGTCAAAAATGAAAATCTTCCGCGGCCAAGGCCCCCGCTTTGAGCTTCAGCTCAAATTCCCTTTTTTTAATTCTTTCACGGCGTGATCCACCGCTCTTGCGGTTAACGCCATATAGGTCAACGATGGATTTTGATTGGCGCTGGAACTCATACAGGAGCCGTCTGTCACAAATACATTCGGCGCTTCCCAAACCTGGTTAAATGAATTCAAAACAGATGTTTTTGGGTCGCGACCCATACGGGCGGTACCCATTTCGTGGATACAAAGTCCCGGATTGGCTTCGGGGTCATTAAAAGTTTTAATATTTTTTATTCCGGATTTATCCAGCATTTCGGCTGCGCTGTTCATCATGTCCGTTCGCATGGCCAGTTCATTTTCCCTCCAGATACAATCAAAATCCATCAGGGGAAGCCCCCATTTATCTTTTTTATCCCTACTCAACTGTACGCGGTTATCCGGATGAGGCAGGTGTTCCCCCCAGCCCCCCAGCCACATTGACCAATCCCCCGCTTCTGTTAATTTGGCCTTCAGCGATTCCCCGATTCCCTCCAGTTCGGCTACCCTTCCCCGGTAGGCTCCGCCCTGGTAACCAAATCCGCGTACATATTCCTTCCGGCGGGTTTTTTCATCAATATTGCGAAACCTGGGGATATAAATACCATTGGCCCTTCTGCCAAAAAAATAACTGTCCTGAAACCCTTCATATGACCCACTGGCACCGACATGATAATGATGATCCATTAAATTGCGGCCCAGCGCGCCGCTCCTATTACCCAGGCCTTCCGGATGCGCGTCGGATGCTGAATTCAACAGTATCGCCGTTGTCCCGATGGTGGACGCATTTAAGAAAACGATCTCAGAAAAATATTCTTCCGTCTGCATGGTATTGGCATCGATGATCCGAATACCTTTTGCACGTTTGGCGTCTTTGTCATAAATAACATTCACGACAATGGAAAACGGTCTTAGCGTCAAATTACCCGTGGCATTGGCGGCGGGCAGGGTAACCCCGTTGCTGCTGAAATATCCCGTAAATGGACATCCCCGGTCGCACAGGTTCCGGTACTGACAGGGTCCCCGGCCATCCAGCCCCTTGCTCAGATTGGCTACCCGTCCGATGATCATTTTGCGCCCGTCCAAAAATTTATTCTGAATACTTTCTGTTATATGCTTCTCCAGGCAATTCATTTCCATCGGGGGAAGAAATTCGCTGTCCGGTAGTTGAGGCAACCCTTCCTTCGAACCACTGATGCCAACAAATTTTTCTACATAACTATACCAGGGTTCCAGATCCTTATACCGGATAGGCCAATCTACCCCATGACCATCTTTTGTATTCGCTTCAAAATCCAGATCGCTCCACCGGTAACACTGCCGCCCCCACATCAAACTTCTTCCGCCTACATGATAGCCGCGTATCCAGTCAAATGGCTTAGCCTGCGTATAAGGATGCTCCAGATCGTTTACAAAAAAATGTTTATTGGTTTCGTTGCAAAAACCGCGGACCTGGATATGCTGCTCCCGGCGCATATCTTCGGTTATGCTTCCCCGGTGGTCGAATTGCCAGGGCGCCAGGTTTGCTGTTGGGTAGTCCTTGATATGTTCCACGTTCCGTCCCCGTTCCAATACCAGCGTTTTTAATCCTTTCTCGCAGAGTTCCTTTGCCGCCCATCCTCCGCTGATTCCGGAACCAACCACAATGGCATCGAAGGTGTTTTGCTTAACGGACTTATTATTGATCCGGGGGGAATCGGGTGGCATAACAACATGGATGGTGAATGATGAATATAAGTGTAAAAATCCATATTTGTCTCCCGCCATAAAAATCACCCAAAGGAGAATGGCTAACTGTTAAATACATGGCGGATAACCAGGAAAATCCCCAGAAGCATTGAAATAATCAACAGGACCAGTAAAAAAATTACCAGTTGAAATTTTTTTTGATTTTTGGATGCTTTCAGGATACTTTCCTCTCTCACTTCCCGCGGCAGAAGACGGATTGCCAGATTTAACAGCAAGGGCACAATAATAATATCATCTATATATCCAAAGAAGGGAATAAAATCCGGGATCAGGTCAATAGGGCTCAAAAGATAAATGACCGATAGAATGGCCGGTAATTTGGCAATTGCAGAAGTCCTTTTATCTCTCAGGCCATAATAGAGGGTGATGATTTCTTTTTTCAGCATCCAGGGCCTTATTTTTGGACGTTTGAGAACCATGGGTTATGTATGAATATTGAGTGACCGACTGTATTGTATCAAATTGCACACCATATCCAGCCATGAACAATGAATATGCGCAGTTGATTATCGAAAACATCCTGGAGGAAATAAAAGGTTTCAAAACTTTTATTTTCAAAGAAGGACATGGTTTGACATATCAGGCCGGTCAGTTTATTACGCTCGTGGATAAGAGCCGAAACCGGGAAATCAGGCGATCCTATTCGATCACGTCCTCCCCCGACCTGGGTGAACCGCTTTCCATCGCCGTCAAACGCATCGACAATGGTTTTTTCTCCCGGAAACTGATTGATCGTGCCCGGATCGGCGATATCCTTTATACGACCGGCGCGGCCGGTTTTTTTCGACTGCCGGAGGAAATGAAATCGTATACCAGCATTTTCTTTTTTGCAGCAGGAAGCGGCATTGCTCCCATCCTGTCCTTATTAAAAACAGTCCTGCATCTTTATCCTGAAACTTCGGTCTTCCTGATCTATAGCAATCAGTCCATCGAAACCACCGCGTTTTACCGGGAACTGAAGAACCTGGTATATAAACATCCGGACCAATTGCATATCGATTTTCTCTATAGCTCCGAATCAGACCTCCGGCGGGCACGGTTGAACCGGGAACTTCTGCTGGAGTTTTTGACCATCAACCGATATGATCGTCAGAAAACGCTTTTTTATACCTGCGGACCGGAATCCTATATGCGAATGATCATTTTCCTGCTTGTGGAAGAAGGCTTTCCGAAAGACAATATTAAAAAAGAAGATTTTAATCCCGGAAATAAAAAGCTGAAAGGCCATATGCCGCCGGACAAAAATAATTACCAGGTCCGTCTGGACCTAAAAGGAATGAATTATCTATTCCCGGTTCATTATCCGGATTCCATCCTGCAGGCGGCAAAGAAAGTAAAACTCAATCTTCCTTACAGCTGCGAAACGGGCAAGTGTGGGAGCTGCGCCGCCATTTGTATTTCGGGAAATATCTGGTTATCCTATAACGAAGTGCTGACCGAAAAAGAACTTGGCGAGGGCCTCACACTAACGTGTACGGGCCATCCGCAGCATGGCGATGTGGAACTGAAAATTCTGTAATTAAAACCGGTTCAAATTATTTACCGTTCTGTTTTTCAAAATAAACATATCTGTCCCTGTTCTTTTCAGGTTCCCTGCGTGTATTGACGCCAATATACATAATAGGATCTTTCTGCCAGGTCTGATACAGTGGCCAGTAAGGAAGACCGACTCCATTGGGATTTTTTGTTTTGATAAAATTCAGAAAATAATCCTGGCAGATGGAAGAAACCAGGTAGTCGTCCGACTGCCAGTCAAAGACCCGGTTGGTCGGAAGATTTCCCAACGCATATTCGATTTCGGCAGAATGGACAGCTCCCTGAAAAGTAACTCGCTTTTTATTCGGATCGTCCGATGTCTGTGTTTTACAGATGTCGGACCGGAGCCCTGGTCTGGCCTTCGTAAAAAAATACCGGTAGACCGGACTATTTGTTTTCGCGTGCATGTCGGCCCAGCGCCAGGTGCTGTATGCTATAAAGCGATCGCTGCCCAGGGCCGTTGCGACTGTATCCACGTCCGAATCCGTTTCAACCGCATATAATTTCAGGATATCATCCGAATTCTGTGGATATAATTTTTTAACCGCATTGACATAATTCTCCTTCGTCGGTTCCTCTTGTCCTAATATGGATCTCCAGCCAGACTCTTCAGAATTCCACCCAACAAGCAAGGGTACTTTGGCGATTCTTCCCGACTGGTACAGAATCAGTGGTGATTCCGGGAAAAAATATCCATCCACATCTATTGAAAAATACCGGATACCGGGTTTCCCTGATGCCTGCAGGATCTGATCGGCAGGAAGGGTGCGTAGTTCTTTTATGGAATGCGTCTTCATGCTATCGCTGAATTGCACCCCGATTTTTTCGGCGTCTGCCAGGGACGCAATGGGCCTAAAATTCAGAATAGAACCGCTTTCGCCGATCGCCGCAGCAAACAAATTCCTGGGTAAAGGAGAAATGATTTGCGCGCTGACAGAAAAAGATCCCGCCGATTCACCCGCAATCGTGACGTTATCCGGATTCCCTCCAAAGGCCGCAATGTTTTTGTGTACCCATCGAAGCGCTTCGGTTTGATCCATCAGCCCATAATTGCCGGAAGCATGGTGAACTGATTCTTTTGTTAGATCCGGATGGGAAAGGAACCCGAAAACGCCCAGCCTGTAGTTCACCGTAACCGCAACAATACCTCTTCTGGCCATGCTTTCGCCATCATACCTGTACTCGGATCCATCGCCCGCAATAAAACCGCCGCCATAAAAATAGACGAGCACCGGAAGATCTTCCCTGCCGGTTTTTGCCGGAGTCCATACGTTCAGATAAAGACAGTCCTCACTGACGCCGTCTGACCGGAAATTCATGTCACTAAAAACCGGCAGCTGCATGGCTCTTGCTGAAAAATGATCGGCCTTGCGCGTTCCTTCCCAATTCTTAACCGGCTGGGGCTCCTTCCAGCGCAGATCACCGACCGGTGGCTGCGCAAAGGGTACGCCCCTGAATAGGCTGATGCCTGAAACCAGGGTTCCCTGCAAAGGGCCATTGGCTGTTTTTACCGTAGGCGTATTATGTTCCATGGTTAATTGTGCCGACGCGGGAAGGGAAAACAGGGAGAAACAACTTATTATGGCAATGAGTTTCATATACATAGAAATTTGAAAATTTGAAAATTTGGAAATTTGGAAATACAAATATTTTAAGCTTGGAAGTTGAGTGTGTAAATATAATGGGTTGTGGGTAGTCAGAAGTAGTTTACTGGAATAACGTCAAGCGGATGTTAAACGATGAACCAAAATAAAATGATAACTTTATCGGTCCGGAAACCGGTAAAAATTCCGGCCTGATCAACATGAAAACGACCCTCAGGATACCCCGCAGTTATCGTTTACTTATACTGATTTTATCCTCTTTCCATATGCCTGTTTCGGCACAGATAAAACCATCCGCAGGTGCTTCCGGGAAATATACGAACCTGGTCTGGCAGGACGAATTCAGTCAGGCGGGTTTACCCGATTCAAAGAAGTGGAATTATGATACGGGTTATCTCCGCAATCATGAACTGCAGTATTACACCGACCGCAGGAAAAAAAATGCCGAAATAAAAAACGGACTGTTGGAAATCGTTGCCAGGAATGATTCTTTTAAAACCGGGTCCATCATGCACCCGGTTACCTCCGCGGACATTTCCACACGTGGAAAGAAATCATGGACCTATGGCAGAATTGAAGTGCGAGCAAAAATTCCATCCGCACTGGGCACCTGGCCGGCTATCTGGACATTGGGGGATGATATCCGGCTGACCGGATGGCCAGCTTGCGGAGAGATTGATATTATGGAACATGTTGGGTTCATGCCGGATACCCTGCACTTTAATGTCCATACCCAAAAATATAACCACGTAAAAAAGACAAATAAGGGAACCCGGGTTTTTTATCCTTCTCCGGAAAAAGAATTCCACGTATATGCCATAGAATGGTTCCCGGACCATATCGACTGGTTCCTGGATAGTAAAAAAGTTTTTACCTATGCCAATGAAAATTCCGGACAGGCTGCGTGGCCTTTTGACAAACCCCAGTTTATTATTCTAAACCTGGCCATCGGCGGGGACTGGGGCGGCGCAAAGGGCGTATCGCTGGAAACGTTGCCGCAACATTTCTACATTGATTATGTAAGAGTATTCCAGTAGAATTTGAAAATTTGGAAATTGGGAGATTTGGAAATACCTGGAAATTTGGAAATATCTAAAAGATGCGACAGGCAGTCCTTGAATCAGCTGTCTTCATTAGTGTAACATTAAAGTTTCACTGAGAATTGATAATTTGATCCCCTACTCAACGGGATCGGCTGCTCCGGGCTCAGGAAGTTTTTCCCATTCCCAATATTCGTTTTTTGCCTTGCCATCCGGCCTGTCCTTTGCGCTTCGTATAGTGTAGACCGTTATGGCCTCCATATCGCCGGCGGGCATTTCATATTGCAGGATTTCCTGGTAACGTTCCGGCGAAAGTTCTTCCTCCAAAAATTCCTTTGATAATTCCAGCGGAAGGAATAGAGGCATTCGTCCGCGGTTTTCACCATCGTTATGAATTTTTTTCATCAGGTCGTTACCGTCCCGCGTAATGAGGCTGAAGGTCCACCGTTTGAGCATCTCACCGGTTTGCAGATCGGGCAGGTCACTGACAGAGTATAAACCAGGTAAAAAAAACACGGGTTGTTTCTTCAGATGGATGAAATAGGGCACTTTTTTCTTCCACCCTTTGACGGCCCGGTGTTCATAAACACCGGTAACGGGTATCAGGCAGCGACGGCTCCTGATCTTATACCAGTAACTTTTTTCATCACCCAGGATTCGTTCACTCCTTGTATTCAGCATCGAGGCCCGCTGGCGCAGAAAACTATTCTCATCCCTGATGTAAAAAGGAATCACCCCCCACTCCATCGGACGAACCGTTAACGATTTACTTTCCCGATCCCGATAAATAATGGGGTGCCTGTTAAAACTATGACCCATGATATGGACTCCGTCAAAATCCAATTCCAGCTGCAGAGAGGTTTCAAGATCCGGAAAATAGGCGGGCAATTCTTTCAGCTTTACAGTAAAAGAGATATCATAACACATGGATATTTCGTATCAGTGTGTCGCGAAGATAAGCCGGGAGATGAGATCAGCTACTGTTCGATGTCTTCGAATTTAATCCGGATATGCTGGTTCCCATGCTTGAGGATAATAAATATTTCCCCGAAACTCAGCTGGATGGTTGGTTTTACAATAGTATCGTGCGAGATCCGCCAGTTGGTTTGTTTATCCACGTATTGTTTAAACTTATCCTTGTATTTTTTATTCACCAGGTTTTCCAGTTCCCTGGCACTCCGGACGATAGCGAAAAATATTCGGTATCGGGAGCCTTCCAAAAGCATTTCCTTTATTTTTTCCAGGTGTGGAGGATGCTGCAGGTCAATAATGGCCGCGTACCGGTCCTTTTTCACCGCGTTGTGATGAAGCCTGGCCTCTCCTGGTTCAGCATAATCTGATAATAGCAGACTGATGCGGCCACCCGTCGGGTCCGATTCCATTTCCCTGACCCGGTAATAGGTTTGGGATACGAGATACCTTCTTCCCAGCCGGATCAGGCGGGGTATGTAGGCTGGCTTGAAATCTTCGAAAGGCTGTAAGACCAATTTGGAAATTTGAGAATTTGGAAATTTTGAAATTGAATTTTAGAATTTGAATTAATTCTTATGGTGGATTTCTTGTTTTCATTTCTTTGAATGGCATTTTCAAATTTTCAAATCTCCAAATTTTCAAATTTGAATCTTCAGTATCTCCCCCATTCTCGTGGTGTAACGCGGCGAAAGATATTCTGTTTTCAGCCGGTATTTCCGTTCGAAGCCCTGGACAGCTGTCCGGACGATTTCCTTTCCGAGACTTCGGTTGATTTTATCCATTACCTGCATGATCAGGCCATTCTTTTCCCCGTCAGCCGCATCAAAACAACTGGCCTGCACAGCGGATTCCGGGACCAGGTCCATGACTGTCACGCCGCATTTCATGTAAAGAAGTCCCGGCTTAAAAATAATGTCCAACCCGCGAAGTGCGGCCTTAATGATTTCACCGCTATGGTTTGAAGCTCTTTCCAGATCCATATCAATTGACCGCAGGTACTGTGTTTCTTCTGTTTTATGGGGATTGGTTTGAATAAAAACCTGCAGGCGACGGCAGCAGGTCCTGTCGTCCCGCAACTTGGCGGCGCAACTGGCTGCATAATTGGCCATCGCTTCCGCAATCCTGCTTTTTTCACCAAGCCGGTTGCCGAAAGAACGGGAAGTACAGATATTCTTTCGGGCCGGCTTCGATTCCTCCCAGGGTATGGAAGAAATTCCCCTGAGTTCGTAAAGAAGCCGGAGGCCGACCACGGATAAATGCTTTCTTACCCAGTCCTCAGGCGCATGTACAAAATCCGCCGCTGTCTTAAAACCAGACCGGGATAAAAACAAGGCGTACTGATTCCCGATTCCGCAGATATTATCGACGGGCGTTGCTGATAACATTTCTTTGGTCAGCGACGGATTCGCTGCCCAAAATACCGATGCTGGTTTATGATTCCTTTTGGCGTGTCGATTTGCCATTTTTGCAAGGGTCCTGGTTGCTGCAATTCCGATGGATACGGGAATGCCGATATTTTGCCTGATGGTCTTTCGGATCCTGAATCCGAGATCCAACAAGTTGGAACGCGTCAATTCATGGAGGTCGAGATAAGCTTCGTCGATGGAATACAATTCCATTTTCGGAACAAATCCGGCCAGGGTTTCCATGATCCGGTCACTCATATCACCATATAAAGTGTAGTTGGAGCTAAAAACTGCAACATTATGTTTGTCAAGCAATTTTTTCATCATAAATACAGGCGCCGCCATAGCAATTCCGAGCGCTTTTGCTTCTTCGCTTCTGGAAATGGCGCACCCGTCATTATTTGAAAGAACGATCACGGGACGACCTTCCAGCCGGGGATTAAAGACTCTTTCACAAGAGCAATAAAAATTATTACAATCAATCAATGCATACATGTTCCCGAGCTTGAGAATTATTGTAATCAATCACCAAATACACGTTCTCAGGTCCTGCGAATTATTACGATCAACCAACGCATACCTGTTCTCAGGTCCTGCGAATTATTACGATCAACCAACGCATACCTGTTCTCAGGTCCTGCGAATTATTACGATCAATCAACGCATACATGTTCTCAGGTCCTGGGTGTCTGTAATGATATGAGTGACTACGCCCCAGACCTGCATGTCCATTTCCGCCGTGATTTTTATTTCCGGGTACTTGCTGTTAGCGGGTACGAGCCAGCAGGCATGATCGTTCTTCCGAATAAACTTCACAGTAAACTCACCGTTCAAAACCGCGACGACGATATTTCCATTCACAGCAGTAAGCGACCGGTCGACCAGCAACCGGGCCTTCGGCGGAATAAAAGCACCCATCATGGAATCTCCGGTGCACTCCACGATAAAAGTGGAGAGCGGGTGATGGATCAGTTCACGGCTCAGGTCAATCCGCTCCTCCCTATAGTCAAGGGCCGGGGACGGAAAACCCGCGGCCACGGCCGTTTCATAATATAATAGCTCCATGGTGAACCGTATTTAAACCATCTGCCCGGCACGAATTTACTAAATATTTTAGTAAACAAGAACTAAAAAAATAAATTATATGATATCCATTGATGGGTGATGGATCGGTTTACGAACGGAATATTGTTTAATTTTAAATACCCGTCAAATATTATAAATTACTGAAGATGAAGTGTCGGATTGCATTTATCCTGGTTTGTATCCTGTTGGCAAGTTTCACCGCGAACCCCGAAAGACGTGTCGGCGAGCCGGAGCCGTGGACGGCAAAACAACTATTGTCGCCGGCAGAACTCGCAGCGGCGATCAATCATCCGGGCACAAAAAAGCTGATCATTTTTTGCGTAGGTCCCGGGGCTTCGATCAGAGGTTCCATTGATATGGGCCCAGCGCATGAAAAAGAAAATCTGGAAAAATTGAAACGGCAACTTATCCCGTTGCCAAAAGACGCAGACATCGTTATCTATTGCGGATGCTGTCCGTTTGAGCATTGTCCGAATATCCGTCCGGCTTTTTCTTTATTAAATGAAATGAAATTCAGCAACGCCCGGCTCCTGAACCTGGAACACAATATCAAAACAGACTGGATTTCGAAAGGATATCCTTCGGTTCCCTAACCGGCGTTGCCGAATTCCGAAAAAAAATTTTTTCTTATGCTTTAGGCCATATGGTTTATACCTTATGGCTTATGCTTTAGGACGTGCGCTTTAAGCCTTGCGCCGATCAATGCTTCCGCCAATGGCCGGTAACCCAATATTCACCACGTTCATGATGTTTCCAATGACCGGGAACCCAGACCCATCCTGGATGCGGCGGTTCAGCCCAATAGCCACCGGCATAAACATACGTGTTCCCGCTGGGTCTCCATTCTTCCGCAACCCATACATGATGGGGACCTGGCGCAACCGTTCTGACAACCACCGGAGGTGCGGGTCTGATCTTTACATATATCTGCTGTGCACCAGCCGATAAATGAATTCCGATTGTTAAAAGGGCAAAGACAAAAAAGCCCGATAGTAGTTTCTTCATAATACTCGTTTTTCGTTTGACTGGATTAAGTTGATTTAGTTTAAAAAGCCTAAAGCTTAAAGCTCAAAGCCCAAAACTGAACGTTTCTGATTATTATTTATGATGAATGGCAGGTTGTTTTAAAATTCATTAACAAACGGCTATTCTCTTATCACAAACAATCAGTGTTTAGTTTTAGGCTTTGAGCTTTAAGCTTTAGGCTTTAGGCCTTAGAATTTATTGCAATTTCTGCACCAGCGAATCATAATAATTCCTGGTAAAAATGACATCCGGGAGATTATGATACCAGTTGGATTCGTGTTCAATGGAAAGCATACCCTTGAAATTCTGCCTCTTTAATTCGGCCAGCACGGCAGGAAAATCGACCACACCCCTGCTTACCACCGTATCGGCAGCATGCGTATCCCCGAATTTTACGATGTCCTTGAGGTGAACGCCAATAATATGCCCCTGTAATTTTTTGAGGCAGTCAACCGGATTCAAGCCATTCCTGGCCCAATGTCCGACGTCAGCACAGGAGCCGATATGCGAATGTCCCTGAATGGCGGCCAGCACGGAATCCGGACTCCAGTACATATTGGGTTTGGGATGGTCGTGAATGGCCACCGGAATTCCGTATACCCCCGCCAGACTATCCACGATATCCCATTGGGTTTTTATGGGTTCAGCCGTAATATAACTCAACCCCAGATCCCGGGCGAGCTCGAAGGTCTTGATCCATTCCTGTTTGTTTTTTGGAACGATGACACCCATGGCCACGATCCGGATACCTTTCTTCTGTAATAAGTTCTTCAATTTATCACGAGTTTCTTTTGACATATCCAGGCCGTAAGATCCCTGCATATCTCCTCCGAGCTTCTGGCCAATAAAGGCTTCTATGTTTTTTATTCCGGAACTGTCAACCTTATCCAGCGCGTCGGAAAATGAAAACATACGAAATGTCCACATCTGAACGCCTAATTTAAAACCAGCCGTTGATCCTGAAGAAGAATCCAGCTTTGCAGAACTGCTGTCTGACTTCACAGCACTGGTATCGGTGATTGCGGATGGTGATTGTGAACCATTACAACCGTATGCAATACAGACTACCCAAAGGGGAAAGAAAATGGAAGCAAACCGTTTCATTTGTTATATTTTAATTAAAGAATAAACGTATACAGCCGGGTAAGGTCGCTATTTTAGAGGAAAAAATCCGGACAGGGGCGTAAAAAATAATTTGGGAAAAGATTTACCCAATAATAAAAAATTGCAAAATGAAAGCAGAATTGGATTCCCGAATTGATTATCTTGACGCCCATTTTAAATCAATTATTTTTTAACTCAACAAATTCATATGAAAAAAACAGTTCTTGCCAGGATAGCCATTCTGGCATTCGCCGGTGTTTTGCTTTCGGGACATTTATGGGCGCAGACAGATAAGAGTAAAAGGCCAAGTCCTCCGGCTACTGCAACCGGAAAGATAAAAGACGCTACCATAACCATCGATTACAGCAGCCCGTCTGTAAAGGGGAGAAAGATCTGGGGCGGCCTGGAACCATATAATAAAGTCTGGAGAGCCGGAGCCAATGAGGCCACCATTTTTTCGACGGACAAAGACATTGAAGTAGAAGGCAAAAAACTACCAGCCGGAAAATACAGTCTGTTCATGACGCCCGGTGAAAAGGAATGGACGGTTTTTTTCAATTCAGAAACCGGCCAGTGGGGTGATACAAATTCCGGCGACGCGAATATGAATCCCAGTAAAACGGTATTGCAGGTTAATGTAAAACCTAAGGATCTTAAAGACGTTCAGGAAAAACTGATCTATACCATTTCAGATAAGGAATTTGATAAGGGCTTTGCACTTAGCTGGGATAAACTGAAAGTACCGGTTTCTGTTAAGTAGTTGGCAGTTGGCAGTTGGCGGTTGGCGGTTGGCGGTTAACCGAACCTTCAAATTTCCAAATTTCCAAATTTCCAAATTTCGTTTGGTCTTTACGCTCTAAGCAAAAAAAAATCCATCCTTGTTTATCGGGATGGATTTTTTTATGAAAGCCCTTCAAAACCGCTAAACTCCGCATTGATTTTTTTGAAACTGGCCTTGTAAAGCGAAAGCCGTTTTTTTATCGGGGCCTGATTTTCCTTGTTAAATATTTTGAAATCGAAAGGCTTGGTATCCCGTGAAAAAGCGCCGAGCTTCATTTTTCCAAGCTGCAATTCATGACGCAACTCATCAATTTCCGTTCTGAGCCCCTTGAACTGCTGCTCAAAATAATCGCTCTTCGCCCGGAATTCGCTCTCTTTCCGTTTGACCCTTAATTCGGTCAGATCATCCCCCAAAATACGCAGGACATTAATATCGAAATTCAACCCGGCAATCCATAGTCTGTACCGGAGATGAAGACTCATGGCAGAAGGTGTGGCAGGCATACAGTGGTTTTATGCACACAAATGTAAATAAAAAACGGGCAAGGCAGGGCTGTCCTGATACTCCGTTTACGGGTCACAGTTAATCTTCGGGAATCTTTTACCCGGAACAATACCCCGTCGGGACCGGGAACCCCTGCGTAAAATACTTTTATTTAATAGTCTGATCAGCGAGGACCTGGGCAGAGAGGATCTGGGAAAGATCCGGAACCATTTGGAAAAATTAAATAAAGCCACCGGCCGGATGCAATTGCTTATTAATGACCTGCTCAGTTATTCACTTCATATGCAAACCGTGGACCACTTTGAACTGATCGACATCAATGAAATATTATCCGATATCATCTCCGACCTGGAAATTGACATAAAGAAAACAAATACAAAAGGTTCCACATTTATCATCAGCTTACCGGAAAGGATCTAGCGTATAATGTGCCAAATATGTAATTGCATATTTGCCACACTATGCACAGGCTGTAATCCCTGATTGTTTATCTTTAACAAAAACAATCAATGCATTTCGATACACTCTCTGTACATGCCGGACATTTGGATGATCAGATCGGCTCCGTCATGAGTCCGATTCATGTGACGACAACTTTTGAACGCGATGAAGCCGGTACTATCGGTGGGAAAGGATATGTATACACCCGTTGGGATAATCCTAACCGGCACAGCCTCGAAATCAAACTCGCTTTGTTGGAAGGAGGCGAAGAAGCCTTTGCCTTCCCGTCTGGAATGGCCGCTGCAATGGCCCTCGTGCAGGCAGTTCTGGAACCGGATGCACATATTATCATCCCGGACGATTGTTATCACGGGGTTTCGTGGCTGATCAAATCCATGATGCCCAGATGGAAAGTAGCTTTTACCGAAGTTGATATGGCGGATGCGAGTGCAGTTGAAAATGCAATAAAAAAAAACACACGGCTGATCATTGTGGAAACGCCTTCCAATCCCATGCTGAAGATATCGGATATCGAAGGAATTTGCAAACTGGTCAAATTAAAAAATATCCTGGTAGCCTGTGACAATACGTGGACCACGCCATTGATTCAAAGACCGCTTGAACTGGGCGCGGATATGGTCTTTCATTCTTCCACTAAATTTTTCGGAGGTCACTCGGATGTGTTGGGTGGCTGTATCATAGTTAAAAATAAAAATGAAATGGCGGCAAGGATCCGGGAATTTCAGGTTGTCGGCGGATCGGTGCCTGCTCCCTTTGACTGCTGGTTGCTAAACAGGAGTCTTGCTACACTTTCACTCCGGCTGGAACGTCAGATAAAGAATGCCGAAGCCATTGCGGATTTTCTTAAAACACAGCCCATGATTGAACAGGTTTTTTATCCGGGTCTTCGGGACCATCCAAACCATGAAGTTGCGAAACGCCAGATGCATGGCCGGTTTGGATCCATGATTTCCATCGGTATGAAAGGAGGCGAAAACCAATCACTACAATTTGCCGGGAGCATGAACCTATTCAAGCACGCGACCAGCCTCGGGGGTGTTGAAAGTTTAATTGAACATCGCAGGTCGGCAGAAGGAAATGCGCCGAGAAGTCCGGCGAATCTATTAAGACTTTCGATCGGCATAGAATATATCGACGACCTGATCGAAGACCTCTCCAAAGGATTTGATAAAATAAAATCCTGACGCCACGGGTGTAAGCGGTTAAATACTTTTCATGGCCATATTCCGAAAACGGCTTCCAAGAAAAAGGGAAGCCAGCGTCAGGCCGATGATTAATCCAAGCCACATGCCCGCCGCGCCCATCCGGTAATGGAACGCAAAGAGCCATCCGACCGGCAGTCCGATTATCCAATAGGCGATTGTGATCAGTATGGTGGGTAGTTTCACGTCTTTGATCCCGCGCAGGAGTCCCGCGCCGGTCGCCTGAGTTGCGTCGGAAATCTGAAACACGGCGGCAAATAATAACAATAGGGCGGACAGGTGAACCACGTCCGGGTTTTCATTAAAAATCAGTGGCAGCTGCCATCGGAAAATGATAAAACAAACAGCGCAGAAACTTCCATAAAGCAATGCGGTAACGAATGTGGTTTTACCGATTACCCGGATACTGTTCCAGTCCCCTCTTCCGAATGCATTACTGACCCGTATGGATCCCGCCTGTGATAACCCCATGGAAACCATAAACGTAAATGATGCACAGCTAAGGGCAATCTGGTGGGCGGCCTGGGATACAGCACTGATGGTGCCGATAAGAATCCCGGAAACTGCGAAAGCCCCGATTTCCACACCGAGTTGAATGCTGCTGGGTATACCGATACGCAACAGTTCCCGGATGGTTTTCAAATTATATTTCCATTGATTTTTACGCATGGCTATGAACCGGCTGAAGGTTTTGTGCTTCAGTACGATCCAGGCGAGCACGACAAATATCAGGGTACGCGTAATCAGGGTGGCCCATCCTGCCCCGATCAGTTCCATCCTGGGAAATCCCCAGTTCCCGTAAATGAGCAGCCAGTTCAGGAAAATATTCACGGGCATGGCGGCGATTGAGAGCATCATGGCCGTTTTCGTATACTCGAGACCGTCAGTAAACTGCTTCAGGGTCATAAAGAGCAACATGGGAATAATCGAAAGGCCGACCAGGGTCATAAATGGCAGAGCCAGGACCACGACCTGCGGATCCTGGTCCAGGTGTTTTAATAAATTTCTTCCAAATACCAACGACCCGGAAATGAACAGAGCAAATACGGTGCACAGGAGAAACCCGTTGAATAGATAGTGTGAAATCAGTTGATGGTCGCGACGACCGTTGGCCATGGAGACCAGCTGGGAAACCGAAATGGTCATGCCAATACCAATCACAAAAGGAATATTGGCAGCCGTCATGACCAGAGAGGCCGCCGCCAGATGTCTGTAGCTGATGGACCCGACCATGGCCGTATCAATCAGGTGCAGCGACATTTGAGCCAGTTCCCCCATAATGATGGGAATGGCCAATAAAATGGTTTTGTATACTTCCGTTTCCTTCCAGTTACTCATATATTTTATAAAGCCTGCAAAGGTAGCCCGATTTAACGTGCCGGTAATTCGAAATTCACTACCGTTCGTAGATTTCCGAACAGAAATAATTTCACGAATCGCCTATCTTGTATCAAATTTTAAGATGGATATCATTCGATGGGGAATCCTGGGTTGCGGGCGTATCGCAAGAAAATTCGCCGCCGACCTGAAATATGTGCCGGATGCCAGACTCACCGCAGTGGGTGCGCGGCATCTGGAGAGTGCAAAGGCTTTTGCAGCCGAGTTTCCTGTTTCGCATGTGCATGGCAGTTATGAGGATCTGGTTTCGGATCCCACGGTGGATGTGATCTATGTTGCGTCTCCGCATGCCCTCCATCATGAACATACTCTTTTGTGTTTGCACCATAAAAAAGCAGTGTTGTGTGAAAAGGCTTTTGCCCTAAACCTGCGACAGGCAGAAGAAATGGTTGAGACCGCCCGTTCCGGGAAGATTTTTTTAATGGAAGCCATATGGTCAAAGTTCCTTCCCCAATACCAAAAAATGCAGGATCTGATAAATTCCGGCCAATTGGGCGAGATTAAAAGCGTGCTCGTCAATTTCGGATTTATTCCTCCGCCTCCCGTGCCGTCCCGCTTGTTTGATCCCGCCCTTGGAGGCGGCAGCTTGCTGGACATAGGTATTTATAATGTTTTTTTGGTGCTTTCCGTTCTGGGCAGGCCCGATGCTATTGAAGCTTCCATGACGGCGACTCCCGAAGGCGTTGATGAGCAATGCGCCGCTTTATTCAAATATAAAAGTGGCGCGATGGCGCAGCTTTTCTCCTCCTTATCATCCAACCTGGGAACAGAAGCAGATATCAGTGGCACGAAGAGCAGGATACGGCTTACCGCCCGTTTTTATGCACCGAGCGCTACAATAGAATTATTTACCGGAAGAGAGGATAGTAAACAGGTCGTCCCTGTACAATTGGAATCCGGCGCTGGTTATCAGTATGAAGCCCGGCACGCGGGCGAATGCCTCCGGAAAGGATTAACAGAAAGTCCCATGATGACCCATGCGGATACCCTGCTTATAATGGAAACGATGGATCGGATCCGCGCTGCTGCAGGCATTCATTATGCTGCAGATATTCATCTGTAGAGCCCTGGTTTAATATCAGTCCATGATTTATTTGCTACCGTTAACAGGTTTTGCAATACCTATCCTTTTTACAACTCATGAGGTCTTTGTTAATGATATTATTCGTCTGCGCATCCCTGCTGAATGGTTATTCCCAGGACACGTCAATCCTTGCTCCAAATCCAACGATAACATTCATCCATACTGATTCAGCCCGGGTTCGCGTGAAATCGGAAATAAAAATAATCAGTGCCGTCCGCATCGGAAGAAATCTGGATATAGATGGCATTCTGAATGAACCGGAATGGCTGCTGGCGCCGGCTTCGCCGCATTTTATCCAGGTTGATCCCGAACAAGGTAAGCCCGCTCATTTTGATACAAAAATAAAGGTACTGTATAACCAGGTTTATCTGTATGTTGGAATTATTGCCCTGGATACACTTGGCAAAAAAGCCATTATGGCTACGGATTTCATCCGTGACTTTGATATACTGCGGCATGATCTCGTTGCTCTGGCTTTTGACGGATTCAATGATCACCGGAATGCGATGTCCTTTACGACGAATGCCTATGGTGTTCAGAGAGATCTTCTCTCATTTGATGATTTGTATTATGATGTGGACTGGAATGGTCTCTGGCGCGTAAGAACCAATAGAACGGATTCCGGCTGGACTGCCGAAATAGCCATCCCCTGGCAAACACTCCGGTATCCAAAATCAAAGGACAGTTTGCAAAGCTGGGGATTCAACGTATTCCGCAACCGCCGACTGACAAATGAAATGAGCGCACTGTCGGAATTTCCGCACGCTTACACTTTCCAACGGATGAACTATGCCGGTAAATTGACCAACCTTCAGCCTCCGCCACCAAAACCGAATATCCGGGTTCAACCCTATTTTCTTACCCAGTATGATCATGAACAAAATATTATACCAGGCTCAAACTATGAAAATTCCTTTATTAAAGTTGGCGCAGATCTGAAATGGGCCATCAATCCGCATACCATATTGGATCTTACAGCCAATACTGATTTCGCACAGGCCGATGTGGATCAGCAGGTAAATAATGTAACTCAGTTTTCCGTTTTTTTCCCTGAGAAAAGACAATTCTTTCTTGAGAATGCTTCCCTGTTTGGCGTCAGCGTGCAGCAAGCCCCGGATGGTTCGGGCGGTCTGATGCAGTTACAACCATTCAACAGCCGGACGATCGGACTGGACAGTAGCGGAAATCCGATACCCATTATTGCCGGGGTCAGGCTGGTTCATCGATCCAGTAAACTGAACTTTGGCGCAATCGTCATGCGTCAGGGAAATGCAGACGGTTATCCGTATTCCAACTTTTTTGTGGGAAGATTATCAGAAAATTTCGGACAGCTGAACCGTATAGGTGCGATGACAACCATAAAAAATGAAGCCCGGGGTTCAAGCGTCGAAAATACCATCGATGGATTTTTTCGCATGGGGGAAGCTAACTCACTCAATACCATTTTAACGCATTCCTACTCAACCATAACGGGCAAATCGGGGTTTGCCGGAGCGGCCCAATATTATTATTCTACCAATACATGGAAGATCTGGTGTACGGAATCTCTGGTTACCAAGGATTTTAACCCGGAAATGGGATTTGTTTCACGGGGTGACGTGTTTGCAACAACACCCGGAATATTTTATTACTATCGCGGCAACAAACTGCCGCTAAAAAAATATCTACTGGAGTTTGGGCCCAGTATCAGTCCTGAAATATACATACAGGCATCAACCGGAAAACGGATTCAAACCACCTGGTATATTTTTCCGGTATGGTTTAATTTAAAAAGTGGCGCATATATCGGCTATGGGCTTCTTCCAAATTATCAAAACCTGACCACTCCTTTCCAGCCTCTGGGTATTACCATTGGTACCGGGGAATATCATTATCTCCAGCAGACGATCTGGTTTAGTTCCAATCCGTCCAAAATATTAAACCTTCAGTTCATTTATAACTGGGGAGGCTATTATAATGGAAGGTTGAACTCGGGAGACTGGAAATTGCAGTTTGCACCCATTCCCCATATATCACTTACCGCAGAATTTGACCGGAACAGGTTTTTTGGTGTGGGAGAACTTAAAACCTATTCAACCGTTGATCTGATTGTACTGCAGGGTCGTTTTTCACTCAATCCCAGGGTACAACTAACAGCATTCTATCAGAGAAATACCGAAAACAGTTCCCAAAATTATTATATCCGGTTTTCCTGGGAGTATCAGCCCCTGTCTTATATATACCTGATATTAAATCACCAGGGGTTTAATCCGATCGGCTCAAAGTCGGTTTTGGATGATCACGCCATTGCCAAAATTAATTTCCTGAAGCAATTTTAGGATGAAAATTTTTTTCCACAATACGCTGATAGGTTTCCTCATCAATAGAATGTTCGGATTTCGATATGACAACCGTAGCAACCGCGTTACCAATGAAATTTATGACGGCCCTTCCTTCACTCATAAACCGGTCGACGCCGATCAGCAGGGCCAACCCTTCAATGGGTATTACTTTCATGGCCGTTAATGTAGATGCCAATACGATAAATCCGCTGCCGGTAACCCCTGCGGCGCCTTTGCTGGTGATGAGCAGGATGCCAATAATAATCAACTGCTGACCGAGGCTCAGGTCAATCTGAAAGACCTGCGCTAAAAAAATCACACTCATACTCAGGTAGATGGTTGTACCATCGAGGTTAAAACTATAACCCGTTGGAATAATTAAACCCACACTTTCTTTTTCGCAACCCGCCGCTTCCAGTTTTTGTATGATCGATGGAAAGGCGGCTTCACTGCTGCTGGCTCCTAAAACAATGAGTATTTCTTCCTTGATATATAAGAGCAGTTTCCAGAAACTAAATCCAAAATATCTGCAGATGGCATTGAGCACGACAAAAATAAAAAGCAGGCAGGTGAGATAATAACACAGCATCAGTTTTCCCAATACAAAAAGACTGGAAAATCCGAATTTCCCGATGGTAAAAGCCATGCCGCCAAAAGCGCCGACCGGACTGAGTTTCATAATGAACTTCAGAATATTGAAAATGACCTGGTTGATTTTATTAAGCCCCTCAATGATATTTTTTCCGGAGGGACCCAATTGTTTCAGCCCGACGGCAAAAAGAATGCTGAAAAATAATATCTGCAGGATATCGCCTTTTGCAAATGCATCCACAATGTTGGAAGGCACGATATGAGAAAAGAAATCTCCCCATCCAAACGACTCTGCCTGCTTTGCAATTTCAGATACCTGGTTAGTTTGATTTGTAGTGTGCGCTATTCCGGCGCCGGGTTTGATCAGGTTGGCTACGACTAAACCGATGACCAGCGCCAACGATGAAACCACTTCAAAATAAATCAGGGCCTTGATTCCCAGTCTGCCTACTTTTTTCATACTGCCCGCACCGGCAATCCCCGTAACGATGCTGCAGAAAATCACCGGGGCGATGATCATGCGGATCATATTGATAAATGTATCGCTGATCAGTTTGGCCGTATTTGCAAAAGAGGGGAAAAGCCAGCCGCATAGAATACCCAGAAAAATGCCGATGAGAACTTGTATGTATAGGACTTTCAGATATTTCATTTCGGGGAGCAATATTAATTGTCAATTGTTAATTGTCAATGATCATTTCCAAAAACCTCCAATTATCTATTTCACCACTTTTCAGCGTTAACAACTAACACGTTAACAATTAACAATTGACAATTGACAATTATTTCAACGCTGCATCCACAATTGCCTGCGCTTCCTGCAGCATCAGGTTCAGATGATCCCTGCCTAAAAAACTTTCAGCATAAATTTTATAAATATTCTCTGTACCTGATGGCCGGGCAGCGATCCAGCCGTTTTCCGTTTCGAGTTTGAGTCCGCCAATGGGTGCCTGGTTACCCGGCGCCCTGGTGAGTACGCCGGTAATTTTTTCTCCGGCCATCGTTTTCTGGGTGATCTGATCAGGATTCAGTTTGCTGAGCTTGGCTTTTTGCTCCGGCGTAGCAGCTGCTTCGACGCGGTCATAGGTAGATTCGCCCAGTTCAGCAGCCAGTCCTTTATATATTTCACCCGGATCCTTGTTCAATGTAGCCGTCATCTCGGCAGCAAGCAGCGCCGGTATAAATCCGTCTTTATCAGTCGTCCAAACTTCTCCATTCAACCGGATAAAGCTGGCGCCCGCACTTTCCTCGCCAACGAACCCCAGGGAGCCGTCTATAAGTCCGTCAACAAACCACTTAAAACCGACCGGAACTTCGTACAAGGGATGATTCAATTTTTTTGTCACCCGGTCGATCATGCGGCTGCTTACCACTGTTTTCCCTATCGCCACATTCGATTTCCAGGCAGGCCTGTGTTGCAGCAAATAAAAAATACAGGTCGCCAGGTAATGATTGGGTGGAATCAGGCCAACACTTTTTGTAACGATACTATGGCGGTCATGATCCGTATCGCAGGCAACCGAAATATCATACTTGTCTTTCATGCCGATCAAACGTTGCATAGCATAGGGAGAAGAAGGATCCATTCTTATTTTTCCATCCCAGTCAACCGACATAAAACGGAAGGTCGGATCGACGATATCACTGACTACTTTCAAATTTAATTTATACCGGTCCGCGATCGGCCCCCAGTAATGGACGCCGGCGCCTCCCAGCGGATCCGCGCCGATAAGGATCTTTGAATCCCGGATAATATCCAGGTTGAGCACATTTTTTAAATCATTCACATAATGATTGAGATAATCGAAACGGTGGGTTGTGGAAACGCGAAGTGCTTTTTCATACAGCATTCTTTTTACACCCTGCAACTTGTTTTCAAGAAATTCATTCGCTTTTTTCTCCACCCATTGCGTGATCTCCGTCCCGGCAGGACCGCCGTTTGTCGGATTGTATTTGAAGCCCCCGTCGTCGGGGGGATTATGCGAGGGTGTGATGACAATGCCATCTGCCAGGCCTTCTTTCCGGTCCTTATTATAGGTTAGAATGGCATGCGATATCGCGGGTGTTGGCGTATATTCATTATTTTCTGCAATCATCACCTGTACCTCGTTTGCAGCCAACACTTCCAACGCGGTAACCGCCGCGGGTTCTGAAAGTGCGTGGGTATCAATTCCGAGAAACAGCGGGCCCTCGATTTTTTGATGTTTTCTGTACAGGCAGATGGCCTGTGTAATGGCGAGGATATGCCATTCATTAAATGAATTTGAAAAAGAAGAACCCCGGTGGCCCGACGTGCCAAAGGCAACTTTTTGCGCAGCGACAGAAACATCCGGCTGTTGTGCATAATAAGCGGTAATGAGACGCGGAATATTCACCAGAATGGAAGGATCGGCCGGTTTACCGGCAGCGGAATTTATTTCCATAGTAAATAAAGTTAGTAAATTTAGATATGAAGTTATTATTCATAAGCAAGCTGATCCTGTTCTGTTGCTTCTTATTTGTTCCGTCTTATTTTCCCCCGGATTCCTGGATCATCGTGCAATCAAATAATGCGCCTGCCAACCGGAGTGAATGCGGCATGGCCGCGGTGAACGGGAAATTATATTTGATCGGAGGAGATGGCGGAGAAGCAAAGGCCGTGGAATGTTATGATCCGCAAACCAGGAACTGGACAACCCTGGCCATCGCTCCTTCCGTTATGCACCATTTCCAGGCGGTGGCCTATCAAAATAAAATTTATGTCCTGGAGGCTTTTGACAAAGGCGGATTTCCTAACCAGGATCCCATGGAACAGACTGCGGTTTATGATGCGGCTTCAAATAGCTGGCGGCGCGGGGCGGGACTTCCTGCGGGCAGAAGAAGAGCCGGCGCAGGCGCCGCGGTATACCAGGATAAATTGTTTCTTGTTGCAGGTATAACCCATGGACATTCCAGTGGTACGACCAATATGTTTGACGAATATGATCCTGCCACCGACACATGGAAAACCCTGCCGGATGCGCCGCATATCCGGGATCATTGTTCCGCAACAGTTATAAATAATAAATTATACGCGGTGGGCGGAAGAAATACCAGCTATCATGAACCGGATAACTTCATGGCTTTTTTTTCACATACTGAAACAACTGTTGATTGTTATGATTTCAAAACCGGCCAATGGACGGTCCTTGATTCCAAATTGCCACAAGGCAGTGGCGGCGGAGCTGTCGTGACCTATAAAAACATCTTATATTATATGGGTGGTGAAAGAGCCACGGCCGCTGAACATAATGCTCCCCGGAAAAATGTATACTGGCTGGATCCTGCAATAGACAAAGGCTGGAAAGAAATGGATAGCCTGCAAAAAGCAAGAAATGGAATGGCTGCCGCAGTATGTAATAATCGTATTTATGTTGCCGGTGGTTCTGGTGGCGGTCCGGGCGGTCCGCCTCCTGGAAATCCCGCTGCCGGAAAACAACCCCCACAAGCCCCTCCTTCTCCAGGGTCCCAGAGAGTAAATGATAAAATTGTTTTGGAAGAAATGCAGCACAATGAATAAAGGATGACTCCTGAGTAATATAAATCCGGAAAATTTTAATTTCTGGAATATTCCTATATTTACGCACTAACATTTGCCATTGAGAAAGTCCGCCTCGATAATTCTTATTTTAATCCTGTTATTCAATATGATAGGATACCGCACCTGGTTCTACTATGCCGAAAGGCAGTCGGACGCAGCCATGGAGGCCAGGTTGGACAAAAACCAGTATGACGAAAATGACCTGGTATCTCTCTCCATCCCGCTTGACAATCCCTACCTGCTCGAACAAAAGGCCTTTGAGCGGGTGAATGGTGAAATCAGTTTCCAGGGTAAATCCTTTAAATATGTAAAGCGCAGGGTGTCCAATGGCAACCTGATCTTAATTTGTATTCCCGATGCTCATAAAATGGTTTTAAAGAAAGTAAAAACTGAATTCGGGGATATGGCAAATGATCTGCAAAGCCCCAGTAAAGGATCTTCCAAATCCGGATTACAAAAGAGTTTTAATGGAAGTGACTACATTGATCAATTTGCCAATGTGCTAATGTGCCGATGTGCCAATTCATTTATTATTCATAGTACATTCATAGAAGACCTTTTTACGGATCCGCTCATGGCGCCTCCCGGTAAGCCACCCCGATTCATGGCCTGACCCTCGTTTTGCGGTTCCCTCTTTTTCCCATAGAATAAATATTGTTTATGTCACGGTTATTTTTAATAATCGGCATTATTCTGTTATTACTTACAGAAATATTGCGCGTTTATTTTATCATGCCTTTCCCGGGCAGTCAGCAATCCAACAGCATTGACTGGGCCTATTTGATTGAAAAGTACAAATGGCTCCTGCGTATTATTGGTCTTCTGCTGATCGCCGGACCAGTTTACCGGGTGTTTTCGGGAAAGAAGATCGGGCAGAAAATACTCCTTTCCGTAGTCGTCCTTTTGTATGTTATTATTTTCTTCTTTTTCAATTTCAGATTTGAGGCGGATAAAATGTTTTACCAACCCTCAATAAAAAACTTTTCGGGAGTTAACGGTAACGCGATTGACAGCAATAAACTGATCATCGGAATTGAAATCAATGGGGAATCCAGGGCCTACCCTATCCAGCTCATCGGTTATCATCACCAGGTAAAAGACACGGTGGGAAATACGCCGGTGATGATTACCTATTGTACGGTTTGCCGTACCGGACGGGTGTACAGTCCCATTGTAAATGGAAAACTGGAAAAATTCAGACTCGTCGGCATGGATCATTTTAACGCCATGTTTGAAGATGAAACCACGAAAAGTTGGTGGCAACAGGCAACAGGTATTGCAATCGCAGGGCCATTAAAAGGTTCCCGGCTGGAAGAGATCCCTTCTCACCAGGCATCACTCGCCTCCTGGCTTCAGCTTCACCCCCATTCAACCGTACTTCAGCCGGACAGCAACTTTAAAGAAGAATATGCCGACCTGGCCAATTTTGACAAAGGTTTGTCTCATGGTCATCTTACTAAGAGAGACTCCGCTTCCTGGAAAATGAAATCCTGGGTCGTCGGCGTAAAAACGAATGGATTTGAAAAAGCTTACAATTGGAACGACCTGTTAAAAAATGATTTCATCCAGGATACCGTCGGCCGTCAGCCCGTATTACTTGTACTCGAACATGATACGAGCAGTTTTCATGTTTTTAGCAGGAAAGTCCAGGGTCAAACCCTTTATTTCCTCTCTAACCGGGAGAATGAACAGCTTTCGGATTCCAATACGCATTCAGTCTGGAATCTGAATGGACTTTGCATTGGCGGCTCTTTAAAAGATTCTCAACTGGACATATTACCGGCATACCAGGAATTCTGGCATTCCTGGCAACAATTTCACCCAAATACGACTCAATACAAACCATAAAATCATGGCATACATCCATCTGAATAATCCATTGCCCGGTATCACCGGATTGCTGGAAAATCGTGTTGATACAGCCGCCCCGATCCGCGAACTCACGCAAATTCTTTTACGCGGAGAAAATAGTCTGTCGGAAATGGAAAGAGAGCTGGTCGCTACGATCGTCTCGTTCAGGAATCAGTGCCGCTATTGCACCCATGCACACGCGGCCACGGTGATCGCGCTGGGTGGCAGCATGGAATTACTTGATAAAGTTTATCATGACCTGGAAAATGCGCCCGTTTCAGAAAAGATGAAAGCCTTACTGGTTATCGCCTCCAAAGTTCAGGAGAATGGCAAATCCGTTCGTCCGGAAAATATTACAAGGGCAAAAAATGCCGGCGCAACGGATCAGGAGATTCACGACACGGTACTGATTGCCGCGCTTTTTTGCCTGTATAACCGCTATGTAGACGGCATGGGAACATATTGCCCGGAGGATCCGGCATATTATCAAAAGCTGGCCTCCAGACTGGTTACTATCGGATACGACAGACCGAAAGATGGCCTGGCAAGAAAGGGTGAAGAAAATTACAAATAGGAATTATGGACGTATCAGCAGAAATGACTTTAGTAAGACCGACCGGTTACCAGAAATATAAACGGGCATTATTTTTCATTTGTTTTTTCAGCAGCCTGTTTGGTGGAACCGTATCCACCCTGATGTCAGTTTACCTGCCGGACGCAATCCAGGATCTGCTACAAAATTCCAGTGCCCAGCATATTGACAATATCAGCGCGACCATCAATTCCATATTCATTTTTGGATGGGCAGCAGGCGGAATGATCTGGGGTATTTTTTGTGACACGCTAGGCAGAAAGAAAACATTCATTTATGCGACCCTGTGTTATGGATTATTTACCATGATGACCGGTCTGGCACCCACCTGGTTCCTGGTGGTAATCTGCCGCTTTCTTTCGGGATTTGGAATAGGCGGTGTGCTGGTGACAACAACGATGTTGATATCGGAAGGATACCAGGAGAAAAAAAGAGCCGTTTTACTGGGCATATTATCCATTTCGATTCCTGTGGGAATATTTTCTGCCGGTTTACTCACCTACTATGTTTCGCAGTGGAGATGGGCCTTTATGGTTGGGGCTTTACCCGTGCTACTGTCGGGAATGGCCGCCGTTTTTTTTACCGAATCTGAAAAATGGATAAGCGCAAGGCAAAAAAATAACGAAGCGCGCAATAATCTCAGCCAGCTATTTAATAAGGAAAACCGAAAAAACCTCGTCATGGGATCGCTCGTTTTTGGCACTGCCCTGATTGGTTTGTGGGCCACATTTTCATGGCTCCCATTCTGGATACAAGATTTTGTATCAGCAACCAGCGGACAAAAAGAAAGAGGCTTGGCCATGATGCTGATGGGAGGTGGTGGTTTACTCGGCGGATTTATTTCCGGGTGGGTGGTCCATGCCCTGGGTCTGAAAAGAACCCTGCTCATTTGTTTTGGAGCCAGTTTCCTGTTGTCCTTTGTTTTATTTAAACTCACGACGACACTATCCGCAGCCGCTTATTTCCAGATTGCGTTCATCACCATCTTTTTTGGCATGAGTCAGGGAGCTCTTTCCATGTACATTCCTGAACTCTTCCCGGTATCCCTAAGCGCAACGGCTACCGGCGTTTGTTTTAACCTCGGTCGCATCATTACCGGGATTGCCGTTTTCTTTATCGGCTCCCTGGTGGAAATACTCGGCGGATATGGAAACGCGATTTTTTATTTTTCATTTGTTTTTCTCATCGGTTTTATTATCACACTATTTAACAAACAAACAAGGCATGATGAATATTCAAATCACAAATTGCTTTAAGCTTACACATGGCATATATAGAAGTTGAAGAAGGTGTTCCGGGCATCAGAAGCCTGTTTAATTTCAGGCCTGAAACGGGAAAACCATTATGTGATCTCGCAGAAGTCTTACTCCGTGGGCCATCACCGTTGAGTTCCGGCGAAAGAGAATTGATCGCCGCTTATGTGTCGCACAGAAACGGCTGTATGTTTTGTATGAATAGTCATGCAGCAGCTGCCCGTTGCTGGCATGGCGATCAAAAACAAATTGTTGATGAACTGCTGCGCGAACAAAATGCCGGTTCATTTTCACAAAAAATGAAGGCTCTTTTGCTGATTGCAGGAAAAGTGCAAAACAACGGCAGATCCGTAACACCCGATGATATTGATGCGGCAAGAAATGCAGGCGCAGCTGACGCCGATATACACGACACGGTTTTGATTGCAGCGGCTTTCTCGTTGTTTAACCGTTATGTGGACGGGCTCGCCAGTTATACCCCGACGGGCGAAGCGGCTTATGAAGAAATGGGAAAAAGAATGTGCGAAAAAGGATATCATATTTAAGAATTATAAAAAACAACAAAATGGCATGGATTGATTTGCAGAATGATTTACCGGGTATCCGCGGCCCGATGATTTATCGTCCGGACACCGGAGCGATCTTAAATGATCTGGCAGAAGCTTTGCTGCACGACGAAAATAATTCGCTGAGCCGGGGGGATCGTGAAATGATCGGCGCTTATGTATCGTCGGAGAACGATTGTTATTTCTGTCAGCACGTACACGGAGCCATGGCCCAGCATTACTACCAAAGTGATACTTCCTTTATTGACAACATTAAGAAAGATTTTCACGCTGCTGATATTTCTGAAAAACTGAAATCCCTGTTAACCATTGCGGGCAGCGTTCAGAAAGGAGGCAAAAACGTAACGCAGGATCAAATAGAAAATGCAAAAAAGCTGGGCGCCACGGACCGGGAAATTCACGACACGGTTTTAATTGCCGCAGCCTTCTGCATGTTTAACCGCTATGTGGATGGGCTCAATACCTGGGCGCCGGAAGACAGGCAGGTGTATATAGATCGTGCCCCCATGCGGGCCAGGGACGGGTATTCGCAGGCGGGACT
>Ga0209839_10000058_pt1 | contig 43272 bp, 48 predicted proteins | sample OrgsoiDNA2013050_FD_185800 | JGI IMG/M metagenome (GOLD analysis project Ga0209839, IMG submission 185800) | Permafrost soil microbial communities from the Arctic, to analyse light accelerated degradation of dissolved organic matter (DOM) -... | ecosystem: Environmental > Terrestrial > Soil >... | reverse complement strand
CTGCGAAAGCTCCTGGAAAAAAGTCAGATCGAGATAGACATCGCGGTCGCCCGGACAATAAAACGGCCCGGTTGCCGCGCTGGCGAGTCCGCACGCCGAATTAGCCTGTCCGCGGAAGAGCACCAGCTTCGGCGGCTGATAGCGCCCGCCATTCTTCTGAAAAGCAGCGATCCAGACGTCTTCGGTGTCGCCCAGGACCCGCGCCACGAATTCCGTCTGCTCATCGCGCGGAGCGCCCACGCGCGGCGGAGCGGAGGGCGCCGGCGCTTGCGTTTGCGTCGGTGTGCCGCTGTCGCTGAAAAGGGCCAGCACGTCGAGCGGATTCTTGCCCAGCAAAAGGCTGACGATGATCACCACGATGACCCCGCCGATGCCCAGGTGAATGCCACCGAATCCCGGCGAACCGCTGTCCGAGCTTTCCTCGACATTGTCGCTACGACGAAAATCCTGCCAGCGCATGGCGGCCTCCCCGGTGAATGGTGTGCATATTACCGCACCCGGATGAAGCTCAGCCCAGCTCGTCGATCGATCGCGGCCAGCTCGACTTCAACAAACGGGACATCGCGCGGTCCGCGAGGATCGTGCCGCCGGTCTGGCACCGCGCACAATAGTTGGTCTCATTTTCGGCGTAGACGATCCGCTGCACCGGCAATCCGCAGTCCGGGCAGGGCTTCCCGAAGCGGCCGTGCACCGCCATGTGCGGCCGGAAGGCCGTCACGCTGGTCGGAAATTCGCTTCCCGCTTCCGCGCGCAGCCGCTCGGTCCATTCACTGAGCACGGACCTGGCCGAGGCATAGAGACGCAGCGCCTCGCCCGCATTCAGCTTGTGCGTCTGCGCAATCGGCGAAAGGCGCGCGCGGTGCAGGATCTCGTCCGAGTAAGCGTTGCCGATGCCGCTGAACAGCCGCGGGTCGGTCAACGCCCGCTTGAGGGTGTGGTTTTCGCGGGTAAGCCGCTCCAGGAACGCGTCCGCGTCCGCGTCGAGAACGTCGAGCCCTCCCATGTCGAACGCGGCCAGGGCATCTTCGCCGCGCACGATATGAAGCGACGCGCGCTTGCGCGTTCCCGCTTCGGTGAACGCCAGTGTGCCGTTGGAGAATTGGAAAGTCGCCACGGTCGTACTCGGCACCTTGTGTCTGCCACCGGCCTCGATCCAGCGCAGGCGACCGGCGATCATCAAGTGCAGCACCATGTAAAATTCGTCTTCCAGGGCAAGCACGATGCGCTTGCCGAGCCTCCGAACGGCGACGACACTCTTGCCGACGACGTCGCTCAACGGCGGTACCGCGGTGCGGAGGACGAACGGGCTGTTGAGACGCATCTGCTCGAGGGTCTGGCCGACAATGCGCCGCTCGAGGCTTTCGCGATAGACGACGATATCGGGAAGCTCGGGCACGGCCGCTAGACGAAACCGGCAACGCCCAGCGCGGCCGCGGCGGCGAGCAGCACCAGCGGATGCAGGCGCGTCGCCAGGGTCGCGGCCACCGTCGCGCCGGTGATCGCAAATGCGGCCCAGGTGTGATCGGCGGTTCTCGCCAGGATATAGCCGCTCGCAAGCACCAGCCCGACCGTCACCGGCGCGAGGCCGTACTGGATCGCGGCGCGAAGCGGGGCCTCACGAAAACGATCCCAGATATGGGCCACGGCAAAGGTCAGCATCGATGAGGGCAGGCAAATCGCAACGGTGGCCACCAGCGCGCCGAGCACTCCGGACACCTTCCATCCAATCACGCTGACGATGAGCATGTTGGGCCCCGGCGCCGCCTGCGCGATCGCGAAAGCCTGCGCGAAATCGGTGTCGGTCATCCAGTGTTCCATGCCGACGACGCGGCGGTGGATCTCCGGGATCAGCGCATTGACGCCGCCGATGGCCAGGAACGAAAGGAGCGCGAACTGCCAGGCCAGCTCGGCCAGCACCGAGGGAATCATCGCCGCATCATCCATCGCGCGATCGCGACCGAAATCGGGGCAAGGGCGGCCAGCACCCACAGCAGCGGCAGGCGCAGCAAGGCAATCGCGATGAAAGTCAGTGCGCACATGACGATGTGCCAGGGAATGCCCTTGAGCGGCCGCGCCATCTTCAAACCGGTGGCGATGATGAGGCCTGTCGCCGCGGCGGAAACGCCGTTGGTCGCGCCGCGCACCGCCGCCAGGTCGGCGAATCTTGCGTAAAGCGCGGCGAGCGCGAGCACGATCACGAAGGGCATCAGCATCAGGCCCAGCGTCGCGGCGATCGCTCCCATCGGGCCACGGAAACGGTTGCCGACGATGATCGACACGTTGACGATGTTGGGACCGGGAAGAAATTGCGACAGCGACAGCACTTCGGTGAACTCGCGGTCGTCCAGCCAGCCGCGCTGCTCGACCAGCATCCGCCGCGCAAACGGAAGCACGCCGCCGAAGCCTTGCAGTCCGACCACGAGGAAGCTCATGAAGAGCCCGCGCTTGGTGGGTGCGTCGACCGGTTTCTGCGCGGCTGCCGAGGGTTCGTTCATGGCCGACATCTTAATGGGCGACGGCGACGATGCTGCCGACGCGTGGCGAAACCAGGGCGAGGGATCAGGGTTTGAGCGCCTTGTAGAGAAACGGAAGGCTCACGTCCATCCTGTAATCGACGTCGGAATGGTTGTCGTCGAACTCCTCGTAGGTATGCCTGATGCCGGCCGATGCAAGGCGCCTGGAAAGGATCCGGGTGCCGAAGTGGATGTGGAATTGGTCGCGCCAGCCGCAGTCGATGTAGATGCCGCGCAAGGTTTTGAGATTTGCCTTGTACTTGTCGACGAGGTTGACCGGATCCTGCTCGCGCCATCGCTGCCAGCGCTTGTCGATCATTTCGCCGCTCTCCAGATTGAACGGAAGGCGGAAACCAAGCGGCGCGTGTCGGTCGGGATCATAGGTCGCCGCCATGCACAGGTTCATGATCGCGTGGCCCTCGCCGAGCGAAAGCTTTTCCTTTTCCCAGACATGTTCGAGAAAGCGCTTGACCCGGCCGTCGTCGAGGCCTTCGGCAAGACCCTTGCGGCTGCTTTCGCGCAAGGCGTCGTATTTGCCGGACTTGCGCTTCGGCGAGCGAAAACGCGTCAGCTCGGCCAGCGTGTTCGGCCAGTCGTGGCCGTAGACGAACTCGAAATAGGAATCGCCTGAATGATCGGCAATGGCGCCCCAGTGCTGCGCGTATTTCATGCCGTGGATGATTGCGCCGTAGCCGCCCGAGGATTTGCCGAAGCAGCCCCGATGCTCGCGCGAGGCGAGGGTCCGGAACTCGCGATCGACGAAGGGGATCAGCTCGTCGACCAGATAATCCGCATAATTGCCGATCGCCGATGAGTTGACGTACTGGTTGCCGCCAAGCGCGGTGAAGCAATCGGGAAAGACCATCAGTGTCGGGCCCATCTTCCGATCGTGGATCAGCCGCGCGACGCGCTCGGGCACGTTGTCCGAGAATGGCTTCCAGTTGGCGTGCGCGAGGCCGGAACCGGTGAATCCGACCATGTCCCACAGCGCCGGAAAGCGCTTTCCCCTGCCGCGGCCCGCACCTTGGTCGTACTCCGCCGGCAGCCAGACACCGAGCTTTCGAACATGCGGATCGCCGAGACGGTTGCCTTTCAGCACTTTGGACGTGTGTTCGAGCACGATCAGCTGTCCGGCCGGACCCTTCGAGCGTTTCAGTGCCATGCCATTCCTTCAGGCTTCGCGAGCGCGCATTGTAGCCCGGCGTCCGGACCTTTCCGGCGAACGCGAGGACGCGAAGTTGGCGCTAGCGGGAACGCATTCGTCCCGGGATGAGTCTCACCCGCGCGTGGCCCGGGAATTGGGATCGGAGTAGAGACCCGGCAACGCAGTCTCACGCATGGGGATGTCATGACCGAGAGGCGCGCAATGGTGCAGCGACTTGCTCTTGGCTTGTTCTTTTGCTGCGCAGCGTGCGCGATGCCGAGCGTCGCCGGCCGGCCGACGATGCAGGAGTGCCTCGAGGCGTCCGATTTCATTCACAACGCCGCGTTGTCTCGCGACGCGGGCATTGCCGGCGAAGCCTTCATCGAACGGATGAAAGAGGATTTTTTCGCGATCCGTGCCTTTCCCAACGACCTGCGGTGGTTCGTGCACGACGAAGGCGACGAAGTGTTTCTTGCCGATCAGGCGCGGCTGGTGTTCGAGCAGCCCTCGATCCCGGACGAGCACCGCGCTCACTTCCTGCGCGTGTGCCTCGATCGCATGGCGCAGAATTAGAGACGCGGCTGGCCTTGACTCGGGCGCGCGACGCGTCCGCGCCTATCCGCCTGCCGTGAGCGCAAGAATCAGCGGCGTCGTTGCCGCGGCCAGCGCCGTGGAAATGACCAGGCTCGCGGCGATCGGCCCGCCGAGGGTGTTGAATTGGCGGCTCATCAGATAAACGTTGGCGCCGACCGGCAACGATGCCAGCATCACGATCGCCTGCGTTTCCAGCGGCGGAAGCGCCAACCATCGCGCGAGCAGGTAGACGATCGCCGGCTGCGCGACGAGCTTGAGGGCGCATATGGTTGCGCTGACGCGCCATTCTTCGCTGATGCGGTACTCGGCAAGTCCCATCCCCAGCGCGATCAGCGACAGCGGAATCGCGGCCTGGCTGACAAGCTCCAGCGTGCCGTCGACCACGGCGGGCAGCGGTAGCGAGGCAAGTCCCCACGCGGTACCGATGAGAATGCTGGCGACGACCGGATTGGTCAGCACCGCCTTAACGGCTTGCAGGTAACCCGACCACGACATGGCTCGATGGCGTGCCCATTCGACCGAAATCGTGACCAGCGTCCACAGCGTCAGCGAGTTGAAGACCAGCACCAGCGAAACCACGGGAATCGACGCCTCGCCGAGCGTGATCTTGGCCAGCGGGACGCCAAGCAAGACGTTGTTGGCAAAAATTCCGCCCAAGGCGAAAACCGATTGCGATACGCCGTCCATGCGAAACACCCGCCGAGCGATAAAACGCCCCAGCGCGAAAACGATGAAGCAGCTGCCGAAATACGCGATCAGCAGGCGCGGATCGACCCGGGGCAAGCGCGAAAAATCGCTCATCATCCGGAATAGCAGCGCCGGAATCGCGACCGAGAACACGAACCGTGTCAGGGCGTCGGAGACCGGTTTTGGCCATCGCGCCCACCGTGTCAGGCCGTAGCCAAGCAAGACCAGAATGAACAAGGGCGCCGTCAGGGCGACGATGCGTTCGAACGTTTGCATGAGCTCCGATGGCGCAGCAAAAATGCATTCTACTAAGGGGCGACGCCGAGGGCGCTGTCGCGCCGGGCCAAGCGCCTCGAAAATGTAGGACGCAGTTACCTGTCCGCGCAACCGGGTTTGTGGCACATTAGGCTGCGTGGCGAAAGCGCCCGAAGCATCGCTTGGGCGCTGCGCTCCAAGGAGGGCATTTTTTTGAGTCATCGCTGTCTATCGCGTGACAAGGGGTAAAAATCGTGCCTGAAACCATTGCTGCCCGCCACCCCACGGTAGACCGGCCGCCTGTTCCGCCGCGGTCCCGTGCGCCATGGCGACTGGCCGACATCGACTACGCGGCGATCGATCGATCCCAGGTTGCCGACGACCCGACGCTCTTCACCCTAGTGACGATGGCTTCGTTCGTCGAGACCGGGTCGGATCTGTACGCGCACGTCCTGGTGTCCTATTTCGCCGAGGATCCCGAGGTTGCAGACTGGCTCGCGCAGTCGTGGGAGCACGAGGAAGTGCAGCACGGCGCCGCGCTTCGGGCGTACGTTGAACACGCGTGGCCGGACTTCGATTGGCAAACCGTTTACGACGCGTTTTTCGAGGAATACGCCAAGACCTGTACGCTGCCCGACCTCGAGCCGTCGCATGGGCTCGAGCTCGCGGCGCGTTGCGTGGTGGAAATGGGCACCGCGACGCTGTACAGCTCACTTCACGACTACGTCGAGGAGCCGGTGCTGAAGGACCTGGCCGGGCGGATCTATGCCGACGAGGTGCGCCACTACAAACATTTCTATCGCTACTTTCGCCGCTACCAGCAGCGTGAAGCTCACGGAAGATGGCGTGTGGGCCGTACGCTCGCCAAGCGCATGTTCGCTTCGCGCGACGACGACGGGTATTGCGCCTATCGCCACGTTTGGGGTGCCACCCGCAACCATCCTGGCAGGCAATCCGGGAGCGGCAGCTCGGTCGAGCGCGACTATCAGAGCTTCCTCGACCGCGTCGGCACGCTGGCGCGTCGGCACGCACCGCGCGAACTGCCCGTGGATATGCTGCTCAGACCGCTTCAGCTGCCGGCGCCGGCGCTGAGCGGTGCGAAAGCGGTCGCGCGCACGCTCTATCGCTGGTGGCTGCACGCCTGAGATTGGCGCACTCGCGTCATTCTGGCGTGCGGACGGCGGCCCGGTGGCCGCCGTCGCGCTTTTCAAGTGCTTGAAAGAACTTATAAAATAGCAGCGTTTCGCGTACGACCACCGCAACGGTGCATCGCATTTGGTGCGGGATCGTGACCGCGTCGGCGATCCGATGTCGAGACGTCGCCGTGTTCGGTCGAGGCGGGCTGTTCTCGCCCTTCGGACTCTCGTCATCCACAGCGATCGAGTGAAGCTATCTACGTGCGGCGGCAGAAGTCGCGGTCTTGAGTGTCGCGAGCTCCACCGCGAAGCTCACATCGTCGCTCGCCATCCACGCCTGTCCGTCCTGGATCGTGCACTGGATTTCCATGCTTCTCGCCGCAAGGCTGGTCAGCGCCGCGCACGTCGCCGGCGCGACGTGCTGCACGGTGAGATTTTCGCATCGTTCGAGCTTGGGCGCGACGCGCTGCCACCACTTGCCCGACTCGTAGCCACCATAGCTATAGATGAAAACCTGCCGCGATCGGCCGCACGCCTTGCGAATCAGTTTTTCATCAGGCTGGCCGACATCGATCCAGATCTCGATGACACCGGTCAGATCCTTCTGCCAGAGATCGGGCTCGTCGTCGGTGCTGATCCCCCGGCCGAACTGCAGCGACTCATCAGCGTGGAGTGCGAAGGCGAGGATGCGCAACATCATGCGCTCGTCGGTTTCCGAGGGATGCCGCGCCAGCGTCAGTGCGTGATCCTGATAGTAATTGCTGTCGACGTTGGCGATGCGCAGCGCAGCCTTGCAGATGGTCGCCTTGAGCGCCATCCGACGCTTATTTGAAGCGCCCGCCGAAGCGGCGCACGCCGGGCTTCGCGGCGTTTGCCGGCGTGCGCGGAGCGGGACGTGGCGATGATCCGGAGGTGCGAGCTTGAGCCGCCGGCTGCGGTGCGGCCGATGAATGCGTCTTTCGCGCCGTGGCGGGATTCGCGCCTGCCTTGCCGTGCGAAGCGTGCGCGTGGCCCGGGGACTTGGTGCGGCCTTCGGCGCCGCCTCGACCGCCGCCGCCGGCCGCGGACCGGTGCCTCGACGTCGCGCCCGAGGGACCGCTCCCGCGCGCGCCGCGCTGCTGAATCGGCTGCGCGACCGCTCGCCGGTCGGGCTCGAAGCCGGCAATGACTTCGCTCGGTATCTCGCGCTTGATCAGCCTTTCGATATCGCGCAGGAACGCGTGCTCGTCGACGCATACCAGCGAAATCGCCTCGCCCGTGGCGCCGGCGCGCCCGGTTCGGCCGATGCGATGCACGTAGTCCTCGGGAACGTTCGGCAGATCGTAGTTCACGACGTGCGGCAGCTGATCGATGTCGATGCCGCGCGCGGCGATGTCGGTGGCGACCAGCACCTGCAGCGTCGCAGTCTTGAATTCAGACAGTGCGCGGGTGCGCGCACCCTGACTCTTGTTGCCGTGAATCGCGAGCGCGGTGATTCCGTCCTTGTTGAGTTGCTCGGCGAGCTTGTTGGCGCCGTGCTTGGTGCGCGTGAACACCAGCACCTGAAACCAGTTGCGCGTCTTGATCAGGTGCGAGAGCAGCTCGCGCTTGCGGTCGCGATCGACGGGATGGACTTTTTGCGTCGTCGCTTCGACGGTCGAGTTCCGGCGCGCGACTTCGATCGTCGCCGGATGATCGAGGAGCGTGTCGGCGAGGCCCCTGATCTCGTCCGAGAATGTCGCCGAGAAGAGCAGGTTCTGCCGACTCTTGGGGAGCATCGCCAGAATGCGTCGTATGTCGCGGATGAAGCCCATGTCGAGCATGCGATCGGCCTCGTCGAGCACCAGGATCTCGACCCGCGACAGGTCGACGCAGCGTTGCCCATGCAGGTCCATCAGCCGGCCCGGCGTCGCGACTAGTATGTCGACGCCGCGCCTGAGCTGCGCAATCTGCGGCTGGATTCCGACGCCGCCGTAGACGACCGCGCACACCTGCTTCGCGTACTTGCCATAGACGTGCACGCTTTCCGCGACCTGCGCGGCGAGCTCGCGCGTCGGCGTGAGAATCAGCACGCGCACCGGCCGGCGGCCGCCAGCCTGCGCCGCGACGCTGTGCGTCATCAGACGCTGAAGAATAGGCAGAACGAATCCGGCGGTCTTGCCGGTGCCTGTCTGCGCACCCGCAAGCAGGTCGCCTCCCGCGAGCACCGCCGGGATCGCCTGCGACTGAATCGGCGTCGGGACGGTGTATCCGTGTTCGGCAACCGCGCGAACGAGTTCGGGGGACAAACCAAGTTTTGCGAATGACATGCTGTTGTGTTTTGTATGAGGCCGGGCGGATGAATGAAACCGACCGCGACGGGATTGTCAGTCGGATCTTGCGCCGCGAAGTCGCGGACACTGAGGAATGGATCGTTTCGAGCGCTGGAGCCTGGTATCGATGCGGGTCAAGCCGGCCGGCTGCCGATCAATGCCAGAAACTCCTCGCGGGTCGCCGTCGATTCGCGAAACGTGCCCAGCACCGACGAGGTGATCATCACCGAGTTCTGTTTTTCGACGCCGCGCATCATCATGCAAAGGTGGCGTGCCTCGATCATCACACCGACGCCCTTGGCATCGACCGACTCCATGACTTCCTTCGATATCTGCTCGGTGAGGCGCTCCTGAAGCTGCAACCGGCGCGCGTACATGTCGACAAGACGCGCCAGCTTGGAGACGCCGAATACCCGTCCGTTCGGAATGTAGCCGATATGGCATCGTCCAAAAAAAGGCAGCATGTGATGCTCGCAAAGACTGTACACCTCGATGTTCTTGACGATGACCATGCTGTTCGTTTCTTGCGTGAACACCGCGCCATTGATCAGCCGCTCGAGGTCGATGCGGTTGCCCGAGGTCAGGAAATCGATCGCCTCGGCGACGCGCTTGGGCGTGCGGAGCAGGCCTTCGCGCTGCGGGTCCTCGCCGATTTCGATCAGCAGCTGGTGTATCAAGGACTCGATCTTGGTGCGGTCCACCTTCATGACTTTCTCTTTCGGTCGGTCGAGCCGAGCAGCGTTGGTCGCGTATTATCCCACGCGAAAGCTCGGCGAGGGCCCGCCCCGATCAAATCCACGGAGATCGCGTCGATGGGAATGTCATAATTCGCGCTCGAGGACAATCGACATGGAGTGAAACGGATGGGTAAGATGATCGAACTGGTAGCGACCGACGGATTTCGCCTGTCAGCCTATCGCGCGGACCCGGCCGGCGAATCGCGCGGCGGCGTCGTCGTCGCGCAGGAAATATTCGGCGTCAACAGTCACATCAAAAGCGTTTGCGATGGATTCGCAAAAGAAGGATACGTGGCCGTCGCGCCTGCACTATTCGATCGCTACGAACGCGGTGTCGACATCGGGTACACCGGCGAGGACATTGCCCGCGGGCGCGCGCTCAAGGCCAAAGCAACCACCGAGGGCGCGTTGCTGGACGTCACCGCGGCTCGCGACGCATTGAGCGCAACGGGCAAAGTCGGAGTCGTCGGCTATTGCTGGGGCGGCCTTGTCTCATGGATGAGCGCGTGCCGATTGGCCGGCTTCGCGTGCGCTGTCACTTATTACGGCGGAGGCATGCTCGAGGCCATCGCCGAAACGCCGAAATGTCCCGTGATGTCGCACTTCGGCGAGCGCGATTCGATGATACCGGTCGATGGCGTCAAGCGATTCGCTACGGCGCATCCCGACGTCGAAGTGTTTATCTATGCCGCGGATCATGGGTTCAATTGCGATCAGCGGGGATCCTACGATGCGACCGCTGCGGCGCTCGCGCGCGAGCGGACCTTGGGTCACTTCCGGCGCTATCTCGGTTGAGCCGGCGCGCTCGCGTCGCACCGTTGATAGGAGTTGCCGAGGGCGAGCGGAAGCGGATTGACGCGCGACTCAGGGAACGAAATACAAAAGCGCGTCGCAGCGACCGAGCTCGATGGGACAGGAGATCGACCCGTCGGTGCTGGTGAAGTTTCGAACATTCAGATAGTACGTTTGTCCCGGCGTGAGGCGCGGAGTCCCGCCCGACGGTCCGATGAAAAAGTCGTTGCTCGTGGTCGACCCGTCGCTTCTCGACAGCGGGCCATTGGCGCCGCTCGGATCGGTCGGGCGAAAATCGCAGGGAAGCGACGAAAGCGTTGCGTCGCGGTTGGTCGCGGGGCCCGCGAATTCGGAAACGGTCAAGCGGCCGGTGGATCCTGAGCTCGCTCCCGAGGCGACGGTAAATTTGATCACCCACACGCCGTTCCAGGCAAAGGCAGGCGGGTCGACATAAGCGCTGGTGTGGACGCTTACGAAGTCCCAGGGCAGATCCGAATACAGGATGCTCGGATATTGCGAGCACAGCCCGGGAGGCGGCGAAGCCGATGTTTGCCAATTCACCGTGGCGGACGCGGGCGGGCCGGAGCCGCCGGAATTGATTGGAATCACCGAATAGCTCTGCGCGCCCGGCGTCGTTCCGCGAACCAGACATGTCTCGGTGTTGCTATTGCAGCCGCTCCATTGATAACTTGTTGGATTGCCGCCACACGACGCGGTCAGCATCGCCAGCGAGCCGACTGCCGGCCGGTCGTTGTTGGTCGTCACGCTGACGTTGCACACCGGCGGAGGAGGCAATTCCGACCAGAAGACATTGATGATCGCCGGTGCGCCCGGGCCCACGGCATTGCTGCCGATGACCGTGTAGGTGCGCAAGCCCGTCGACGACGAGGTCGCGGTGCAGGTCGAGCCACTGCCCGTGCAGCCGGTCCACATGTATGACGTCGCATTGCCGTCGCAAAACGCGCTCAGCGTGATGCTGCTGCCCACCGTCGGCGCGGGATCGCTGGCGACAACGGTGCACGAAGGCGGACTCGCGTTGGTTCCCGGCGAGCACATCACCACCGGCGGCGAGCCGTACCCCTCCGCAATGTAGCCGCGCGCGATCATCGACTGCTGCACGGCGGGATCGGTCGTGTAGCGATGGTTGGAATCGATGCGGCCGTTCCAGCTGCGATAAATGGGCACGGTTCCCGACGGGCAATGGCCGTTGGACGGATCGGGCAGGCCGACCAGAAAGACATTGCTCGATTCCAGGAGCCAGACGCCGGGGAAGCGCTGCTTGACCTGATCGCACTCGATGGGTGAGGCGGAATAGAAATGCGAGTCGAGCCCGGCCGCGGGGCTGCCATAGAACCGGCAGACCGGCGAGACGTTGGCAACGGCGGTAGCGGGGTCGAGAACCTTGAAGCCCAAGCCGGTGCGTTGCCAGCCGACGAAAGCGCCCGTGTCGAGGAGGTTTATTTCGTGCGCGTCGGCGGTGACGAAATAGTGGTCCAGCGCCGGATAGTAGAACTCGATCGCGTCGAGCAGGTCGCCGCCGGCCGCCATCGCGCTCCCCGCCGCCATCATCGATGAAAAGAAACACGCGAGCGCGAGGTATGCGCTTGCGCGCGCCCGGCAAAGGGCACGCATCGGAAGGGTGGCATTGCCGTTCACGGTGGTAGAGACCGTCGCCACGAGGCTTCGTTCCGCGTCTGCGATGCGAAAGGCGACAGCTCCAGGGCAACCGGCTGCGGCGCGGGGATTCTGGAGCAGAAAGCGTCCTGTGAGCAAATGCATCGCGAGCGGAATGGTTGACAAAAGCAACTAAATTGCCGACAGTGGCGTCGATTCCTTCCACGCACTGCGAGCCTATCGCACCATGGCGCAGCCGCAGACTATCGATCACGAGCGAAGAATTTCCGACATCCGCCGTTTCAACCGGTTTTATACGCAGAAAATCGGCGTGCTGCAGGAAGGGCTGCTCGAAAGCGAGTTTTCGCTGGCGGAAGTACGCGTCCTCTACGAGCTCGCACATTGGAAAGACGGCACCGGCGGCCAGCCGACAACGGATTCGCCGTCGGCGAGCCGCCTCGCCGTGCGGCTCGGGATCGACGAGGGTTATTTGAGCCGCCTGCTGCGTGGTTTCGAGAAGCGGCGGCTGATCGCGCGCAGGCCTTCGCCCGCTGATGGCCGCGAGAATGTCCTGGCGTTGACCCCGCAAGGCCGCAGGGCCTTTGCGCCGCTCGATCTTCGCTCGCGCGATCAGGTTGCCGCGATGCTCGCCGCGCTCTCCGACAGTGAGCGTTCGCGGCTTGCGGCGGCGATGACAACGATCGAGCAGGTGCTGGCGAAGGCGCCGCGGGAGCAGCGCGCGGCCGCATATACGCTGCGCCCACTTCGCCCTGGCGACATCGGCTGGGTGGCGCACCGCCACGGAGTACTCTACGCGGAAGAGTATGGTTATGATGAGCGCTTCGAGGCACTGGTGGCCGGGATTGCCGCGCAATTCGTGCAGACCTTCGATGCCGAGCGCGAACGCTGCTGGATTGCCGAGCGAGGCGGTGAGATCCTTGGCTGCGTCTTCCTGGTGAGCAAGTCTCGAACGGTCGCCAAGCTGCGCCTGCTGCTGGTCGAGCCCGCCGCGCGTGGTCTGGGTCTTGGCGCGCGGCTGGTCGACGAGTGCATCGCTTTCGCGCGCGAGGCAGGCTACCGGAAGATGGTGCTGTGGACGCAGAGCGAGCTGCTCGCTGCACGGCGCATTTACGAGCAGCGCGGTTTTCGGCGCGTCGCGGAGGAGCCGCACCACAGCTTCGGCCGCGATCTGGTGGCAGAGACCTGGGAGCTCACATTGCAAAGTAAAGCGAGCCGCACGCGAACGCGTGTCCGGGCATGAAGACCATACGCTGGGGCATGATCGGCTGCGGCGACGTGGCTGAAATCAAGAGCGGGCCGGGATTCTACAAGTCGGACCATTCGCGGCTGGTCGCGGTGATGCGCCGCAATGGGCAGCTTGCGTCGGACTACGCGCGCCGCCACGACGTTTCCCGCTGGCACGACGATGCCGATGCGATCATCGACGCGCCGGACATCGACGCGGTCTATATCGCTACGCTGACCGACAGCCACTGCGACTACACGCTGCGTTGCGCCCGTGCGGGAAAGCCCGTTTACGTCGAGAAGCCCATGGCGATGAATCACGGCGAGTGTGTCGAGATGATCGCCGCATGCCGCGCCGCGCGAGTCCCGCTGTGGGTCGGCTACTACCGGCGCGCGCTGCCGCGCTTCCTGAAGGTCAAGGCTCTCATCGAGGACGGCGCGATCGGCGAAGTGCGCATGGTCCTCTCGCGGCAGCTGCAGCGCCTGCCGGAGTTGGCGCCGGGCGAGGTGCCGTGGCGAGTCGATCCGGCGCTCTCCGGCGGCGGCTTTTTTTTCGAATCTGCCTGCCACACGCTCGATTGCCTGGATTTTCTGTTCGGCCCGATTCGCGAAGTACGCGCATTTGCCGGCAATCAGGCCGGCGTGTGGTCGCCGGAGGATGTCATTGCGGCGACGTACCATTTTCAATCGGGCATTTTCGGCAGTGGTGTCTGGTGCTACGCCGCCGACACCGACGAGGAAATGAATGAGGTCATCGGCGCCAGCGGCCGGATCCAGTTCTCGACCAGCAAGGCGGTGCCCATTCGCCTGCTCAGGGGCGACGCGGTGGAATCATTCGCGGTGCCCGATCCGCCGCACGTTCATCAACCGCTCATTCAGACGATCGTCGACGAGCTCAATGGCATCGGCCATTGTCCCAGCACCGGCGACACGGCCGCGCGCTGCGCGTGGGTGATGGACCGGATCCTTGCCGAGTTTCGCGCGGTCCCCGGGTAGGGCGGAGCATTTTCCCGGCATCGCCCACCGGGCGCCCGAGCATGTAAACTTGCGTCCATTGCCGCAATGCCCTCGTAGGACATCTCTGCGGCCTGGTATCACTGCTCACGCGCTTGCATCGCTTTCGGGCGCCGCGGATCGATCCTGCTGCGGATCGAACGCGTGCGTCGCGGACCCAATACGAACGGAGGATCCTCGATGAAATGCACCACTTGCGGTTACGAGACTCAGCCCGGCGCGAAATTCTGCGTGCAATGCGGCACGACCCTGGTCCCGGCCGCAGGCGCAGGCAGCGCGCCTGCCGTCGCTCCCGCGGCGGCGCCACCGGCCAGCACTGCCGGCGCGACCGGCATCAGCGCGCCGCCAAAACCGATTTCGCCCGCGTCGGCTTCCGCGACCGGCTCGCGCCCCGCGGTCGCGGCCGACGCACCCGCCCCTGCCCCCAGTGCGGCCTCTTCGACGGGTGCGCGTCCCGCAGTCGCAGCCGGCGTGCCTCCCGCAGGTGCAGCCTCGGCAACGGGTATGCGTCCCGCGGCAACGGCCGGTGCACCTGCGGCAGCGCCCGGTGCGCCTGCGGTACCGGCCAGTGCGCCTGCGGCAGGCTCGGCTTCGGCGACGGGGATGCGTCCCGCCGCGGGAGCGGTACCGCCGCCGGTGCCGGCAGCGTCGTCGACCATGTCCCGTCCGGCTGTTGCCGCTGCGCCGACTCCGGCATCGGCGGGGACGACGATGTCGCGACCCGCGATGACCGCGACTGCCGCGCCCGCGCCGGCAGCCTCGCCGCCGCTCGCCGCGACGTCGGCACATCGCATCCCACTCGTGCTCGGGGCGATTGTCGTGGCGCTGGGCGTCGTCGGCTACGGAGGCTATTTCGGTTATCGCGCGCTGTTTTCAGGTGACATGCCGAGTCGAGTTGCAACGAGCGAGCCGCCTTCGTCGACCGCGCCGGCGCCGGAGCCTCCGAAGGACGCGAGCGCCGCGCCTCAGCCGCCGGCGCAGGACTCCACCTCGATGCCATCGATGCCGCCCACGCCGCCGGATTCCGAGGCCAAGCCCACGACCAAGGACGCGGCCAAGGACGCAACGACGACCGGAATGGACTCGACTAAGGCACCCGGCACATCGCCGGCGACGAAGGACGCGAGCAAGGCGCAGCCGGCAAAATCGGCCACGCCGGCCGCCGCGCCCGGATCGACGGCGCCGACGACGGATGCTACGAAAGCCGCGGCGGCGACGAAGTCCCAGCCGTCGCCCACGGCGCAGCCCGACCGCTGGCAATTGATGAAGGAGTCGATGGCACGCTGCGCCGGCGAAACCTTCTTCAAGCGCGTGGCGTGCGAGCAGGCGGTCGGCTTGCAATATTGCGAGGGCTATTGGGGCAAGGTTCCGCAGTGTCCCAGCGGCCCCCCCAAGGATCGGGGCCAATAGCTCCGGCGACCGGTCGCGCGTGAAGACGCCGACCGGTCTTATCGCCAATTCCTGGGACCTGCGAAGGGCATGAGCGGGATTTTCTGGAACGACAGCAGCGGCCTGTTCGACAGCGGCAGGCCCATCGATGTCCTCGCGATCGGGGACTCGTGGTTCCACTACCCGGGCAACAATCTCATCACCCCGCTCTACGAGGCGCTGGAACGTCCGATAATCTATGTCATCGGAGAGAACGGCGCTCGCGCCGACGAGCTCTGCCGCGGTTCCTGGCTTGGCAACTTTAGAAAAATGCTCGTCGGCTACCCCGCGATTCGCCTGGTGTGCATCAGCGCCGGCGGAAACGATTTCGCCGGCATCGGGGATCTCGACGACAAAATTCTTGCTCCGGATTGCAGCGCCGCCGGCGATTACTCGGCGTGCTACCGCCGCGGCCAGCCCGGCGGCGTGTTCGGCGCGGTCGAGCAGGCGTATCGCGATCTGCTCGATACGGTTCGCAACGTGCGGCCGGACGTGACGGTGCTGTTGCACAACTACGACTACGCGATTCCGGACGGCAGGACCTTGCTCGGCATGCGCAGCTGGCTCAAGTTGCCGATGGACAATGACCGCGTTCCCGCCGCGGGTGCTCCCGCCGGCGGCATTCGCCGCGAGCTGGTTCGCGATCTGATCGACAACTTTACGCTCTGTCTCGACGATGTTCGCTCGAGCGCGGTTCAACCCAAAGTCGAGTTGGTGTGGTCGGCCGGGACGCTGTCCGATTCGGAGTGGGCCAACGAGCTTCATCCCAAGCCTGGCGGCTTTCAGAAACTGATCGAGCAATGCTGGAGCGGCCCCGCGCGCCAGGCGCTAGGGCTGAGCTGAAGAAACGGCCCGCGCGGTCGGCAGCCCCGGCCGTTGGTGAGGTGCGATCAGCCGTTCAGCGCACGCAGTTGCGACCGGAGCGTTTTGCCTCGTAGAGCTGGCGATCGGCGCTGGCCAGCATTGCGGCTGCGTCGGCTTGCCCCTGATCGTCGATCACCCCGATGCTCACCGTGACTTTGAGGCCGGCGTGAATTTCCGACCACGGGTAGCCGGCGACCGCAGCGCGCAGGCGCTGGCACGCCGCGCGAGCGTGCGCCAATCGTGTGTCCGGCAGCATGAGCACAAATTCCTCGCCGCCGTAGCGAACCGCCATGTCGGATGGCCGGCACGCCGCGCGCAGGATTTTTCCGACGGTGCGCAGGACTTCGTCTCCGATCGAATGTGAGAAGCGGTCGTTGATCCCCTTGAAGTGATCGACGTCCGCGATGGCGATGCCGAGGCCGCGATTCTGCGCCCGCATTTCCTCGAACAGCTTCGATAGATGCACTTCCAGGTACCGGCGGTTGGCAAGACCGGTCAGTACGTCGACGTGGACCGCTTCGACCAGCGCCTCGTTGGCGGCGGCGAGCTTTTCGCGCTCGACGCGATAGCCCTCGGCTTCGTCGCGGATCTTGCGTACGGCCATCTGCACGACCAGGCTTCGCGCCTTGTCCTCGGCGTCCTCCGACCGCAGTTCCTGCTCCAGCCGGTGATACTGCTTGTAGTGATCGAGCGCGGCGCCCATGTCCCCCTGCGCCTCGCAGCAATGCGACAGCTCCCGGTGCGCGCGCATGACGCGCGCCTTGGACTGCAGCTCTTCGCCGATCGCCAACGCCTGCGTCAGCGACGCGACTGCGTCTTCGTTGTTCCCTTGAAGGCGTTGCGCCTCGCCGATGTTGGTCAGGCACAGCGCTTCGTTCCAGCGATCGTGCATGCTGCGCACGGCGTCGAGCTGCCTGCGGAAGAGCGGCATGGCCTGCTCGAGATCCCCGACGAACGCGACCGCGCTGCCGATGTTGCCGAGCGCAAGCGCCTGAAGATGAAGATCGCCGGACTTGGCCGCAAGCGTCTCCGCTTCCTCGAACAGCCCCTTCGCGAAACCGAAATCGTCTATCGCGGCATCGAAATCGTCGCTCTTGCGCTGCTCGCCGCAGCGCAGGCGAACGACGCCGAGACTGTTCAGGCTCGATGCAATTCCGGCTTCGTCGCCGAGCTCGCGCCGCCGCGACAGCGCGAGCTCGTGAAACTCGCGCGCCTTCGACAGTTCGCCAAGCCGCATGTAGACCTTGCCGAGCCCGGAGTAGAGCATCGCTTCCGCCGACGGGTCGGCCTTTGCCTGTATCAACGCGAGTGCTTCCTCGAGGCGGGCCAGGGAGCGGCCATAGTCGCCGACCTGGAGGTCGACGTTGGCGATTCCGTCCAGGCATCGCACCTGGCCGGGATCGCTCGCGAGCGTCTTCCAGAGCCCCAGCGCTTCGAGAAACGACGCCAGTGCTTCCGGATACTGCGATGCGGCGAGGTGCGCGGCCGCCAGCACTTCCACCGCCTCCGCGAGCTGCGACTGATCGCCGCCGCGACGCGCGATCGCGACCGCATCGGACGCCAATTCCAGCGCACGCCCCGAATTGCCGCTGGCGCTGAGCTTCCGGGCCAGCGCAAGTGACGCGATGAGCCTGCCGCGGTCGTCCGCGGCATTGGCCAAGGCGGCTTCGGCGTTGTCAATATCGAGAATCATGGCCAGACTCAATCGTTGTTCAGCCGATGCAAGTGGGAACGACGATCAAAAAAGCGAATATCGTGCCAAAGGCCCCTCCGCTGCACTGGGTGCGCCAATCGCAGCCGGCGCAGAGCGGAGACGGGCACGCGGAGCCCACGCCGCTGGCGGGTCCCCGTGGGTCACACCGGTCAGAACTCGATCTTGTCCCCGGGCTTCATCGGAAAGATCTTGGTCGGCGACGTTCCCATGGCTTGAACGTATTCCTCCGCGGTTCCCTTCATCAGCGGATTGGTGCCGTAATGGATCGGAATCGCGAACTTTGGCTTCAGCCATTCGCGCGTGGCGAAGGCGGCGTCCTGAGGACTCATCACGAAATTTCCTCCGACGGGAATCATGATCAGGTCGGGCTTGTAGTAGTCGGCGATGAGCTTCATGTCGCTGAACAAGCCGGTGTCGCCCATGTGGTAGATCTTGAATCCGTTTTCCAGCTCGATGATGTAACCGGCAGGCTCGCCGCCGACATGCTGTTCTTCCTTGCCGGTAGCGGGATTTTTCCAGGCAAGCTCGGAGCTGTGCTCGGCACGGACCATGGTGATCTTGATGCCCGGCCCAAGCGGCATCACCGTTCCGGTCTTGTTCATTCGCGGCGCCAGCTCCGCCGGCAGAATTCCGAGCGAAATCACCGACGCTTGCAGCCCGGCGGGCATGTACGCGGGCGCCTTGTTCTTGATCGCCAGCGCGGGAGCGTCGGCAAAATGGTCGCCGTGTCCATGCGTCACCAGAATCAGGTCCACTTTTCCCAGCGCGTCGAGGTCTTTGTACTGTTGCGGCGTGCGCGGGTTGTTGATCAGCCATGGATCGATGACGATCACTTTGCCGCTGACGGTCTTGATGCGCATCGCCGCCTGGCCGAGCCATAGAATTTCTATTTTTCCGTCCTCGGCGGCTGCGGCGAGCGAAAAACTGATGCTGGCCAAGGCCACAAGGAGGAGCAGGGCGTGCTTGATCAGGCTTCGTGATCTCGAGTTCAAGGGCGGTCTCCGGGCGATCGTTTGAGTTGCTCAGAAAGGAAATTTGGCTTCATATAATACGCCGCCCGGCGGCTGCGGACAGTGCACCGGCGCGCTTCTTGCATCGGTTGGGCGGCGCGGGATGATGCGGCTCGGGACAAGCGCGCGTTATGCCGATATCATAGGGTCCTGTGGTGCCTCGCCTTCGACGCGTGCGGCGCCGGCATCGGCACGGCCCAAAGTACCAGGAGTGCTAGCAAACGCTATGAAATGCCTGATCTGTGGACGATTCAGCCTTCCAGGTGCGAAGCTGTGCCTGGACTGTAAAGCCGCACGCAAACGCGCCTTCGATGCCACCGTCACCCAGCCACTGCTGGCCGCGGCCGGGGCAGCCAGGGGCTCGTCACCCGCGGCACGGCTGCTCAAGCCGAGCCAGTCGGTGCCCGACGCCGCGCGCCGCGCCGCCAAGATGGCGCTTGCCGCGCAAGCCCAGTCCAAAACCGCCGCCGAATCGCCGCCGCCGCCGCCGCGCGTCCAGCGATGGCCGATCGTCGCCGGCGGAATATTGGTTCTCGTGGTTGTCGTCGGCTACTTCGGGCACTGGTTCGGACCCGGCAAATCCGAAACGTTTACCGCGGTTCAGATCGAACACCCGCCCACCGAAAGCAGCGTCGCGCCTTCGACCGTACGCGCCGAGGCGCCGACCGTGGCCCCGGCCAGCACGGGTGCCGTGGTTCCTGTCGGCATCGATGCACGAGGCGCCGAGCCCTCGCCCTCGGTCAACAAGGCCGATGTCGCCAAGCGGCCAAACGCTCGGTCGCGAGCTGAAAAAGCGCCGTTACCCGTGCCGATTCCCGAGTTGCCACCTGCGCAGGCGATCGCGGTTGCGCCACCGCCGCCTCCGGTCGTTCGCGAAGCTCCGCGCGCTGATCCGTGGCAACCGATGAACGATGCGATCGCGCGCTGCCCGACGAACGATATTTCCGGCCGCGTTTCCTGCGAGCAGCGGGTGCGGGCGCAATTTTGCGAGGGGCACTGGGGCCAGGTGGCACAGTGCGCGAGCATCCCCTACACCGACCACGGCCAATAACCGTCCGGACCCGCGCGCAGCTGCTAGCCGCGTCCCACGAACGGCATCTTGGTGGCCATGACCGTCAGAAACTGAACGTTTGCGTCCAGCGGCATGCTGGCCATGAACAGCACCGAATTCGCGACGTGCTCGACGTCCATCAGCGGTTCGACGGCGACTGTCCCGTTTGCCTGCGGCACTCCCTTGGCCATTCGCGCCGCCAGCTCGGTGTGCGCATTACCGATATCGATTTGCCCGCAGGCAATATCGTATTTTCGGCCGTCGAGCGAGGTGCATTTGGTCAGGCCGGTGATCGCGTGCTTGGTCGCGGTATACGGCGCCGAATTGGGGCGCGGTGCGTGCGCCGAGATCGAGCCGTTGTTGATGATGCGGCCGCCCATAGGCTGCTGAGTCTTCATCAGCTTGAATGCCTGCTGGGTGCAAAGAAACGAGCCTGTGAGGTTGATGTCTACGACGTTCTTCCACTGCTCGTAGGAAAGTTCGTCGAGGTCGACCGCCGGCGCGCCGACGCCGGCATTGTTGAACAGCAGATCGAGACGGCCGAACGTTGCCTTTACCTTGGCGAAGAGTTCGCTTACCGCCGCGGCGTTGCCGACGTCGGTAGGCGCGATCATCGCGCGCGAGCCGGACAAGCCTGCCTCCACGACAACCTGCTCGAGCGGTTCGCGCCTTCGTCCCGCCAATGCGACGCTATAGCCTTTGTGCAGCAAACCCAGTGCAACGGCTTTTCCGATGCCGGTTCCGGCACCGGTGACGACGGCGGTTTTAGCGGGTAGTGTCATGCGCTTGGCTCCATGGACGGGTGGTGATCAAGGTCAACCGAAGTGACGTGGGGTGCAACCAGGGCTGATCGGAAGTCGAGCCTCAAAGGCGGTTGCGAGTCGATTGTATCGCGCGAACGTGCAATGCAAAACGTCAGCCGAAAGCGCATCGCGTTCAATGACGACGCGTCTCGTACTCTCTTACAGACTTGCGGGACCGAACGCGGCCGGCAGCAGGTCGGCAAGCCCGAATCGCAACTCCTGCGCGGCATCGTCGGTGCAGCAGACGACGACGGCATCGGCGCCAAATTCCATCAGGACCTGGCGGCAGGCGCCGCACGGCATGGTCGCGGCCGCGGTCGGCGTGTAAATCGCCAGCGCCTGGAGCTTGCGTGCGCCGTGCGCAACCGCCTGGAAGATCGCATTGCGCTCGGCGCAGTTCGACAGTCCGAACGATGCATTTTCCACGTTGGCGCTGCTGTGAATCTCGTCGCTGTCGTCGAGCACCGCGGCGCCGACGGCAAATCCAGAGTAGGGCGCGTAGGCATGGGCTGCCGCTTCGCGTGCGCGCTGCTTCAGTTGATCGAGGACAGCTTCGGAGACGGGCACGGATGCTTTTTGTACTTTGCGATGCTGTGGTTCAGCAGGAACTGTCGATGATGCGCTAGTCCGCGCTCAGCCAAATCGGACCGGCAACTGCGGCTGCCGGTTGACGTGAAGCTGAAAAACATCGGGGCGCGCGTAATGCCCGGCGACATCGATACGGCGCCGGGCTGAGGCAACGGCGTCCAGGTCGATCTCTGCCATCAGCATTCCCGTTTCCTTGCGCATAGGGCCGGCAACGATCGCCCCGCCGGGAGCGATGACGACGGAATCGCCCGGATTGATCCATTCGCCCGCGTCCGCATAGTGCTTTGCGCGCTCTGGAAAGTCCTCGGGCAGGTCGCTTGCGCGCATCAGCGTGCCGCTGCCGATCACCCAGCAACATCCTTCACGCGCGATATGCTGCAAGGTACCGATCCATCCATCGCCGCTGTCGTAAGTCGGGGCGACATATACCTCGATGCCCTGCGCATACAGCGCATAACGCGCCAGCGGCATGAAGTTCTCCCAGCAGATGAGCGTTCCGACGCGTCCGCACGGCGTTTCGACGACTTTGAGGCTCGATCCATCGCCAAAGCCCCAGACCATGCGCTCCGGATTCGTCGGCATCAGCTTCCGATGCTTGTTGAGGATGGCGCCGTCCGCGCCGATCACGACTACGGAGTTGTACAGCGTGCCGCGGCTCGCGTCCTCGTCTCGTTCGTTGAAGCCACACACGACGGTGACCCGGTGCTGCCTCGCCGCGTCGCACAACGGAGCCAGGTCCCCGCGCCCGATGTTGACCGAATTCTGAAACAGCCGGGCGTGCAGCTTCGATGTCACCGACGCATCGGTGCCGGGACGAAGCCGCCATATCCAGGCCGGATAGCAGGGAATGAACGTTTCCGGAAACACCACCAGCGTCGCGCCGGCTGCGGCCGCGTCGGCGACGTGCCCGGCGGCATTGCTCATCGACTGCGTTCGGTCGAGCACCACCGGGGGTTGCTGGACGACGGCCACCTTGAACATGAGCATGCTCTCCGGCGTCAAAGGTTGGGACGGCACCGATTTGCGTTGCCCGGCTCGCGCTTCATTCGCCGGATGTGCGGACCGATACGGCGGAGAAGTGTAGCACCGGATCGCGTCGCGGCCCGGGCGATGCTTACCGCACGGCGCAAGGACGATGAAGTCGTTCTGCTACTATGTTTCGCCGACTCGAGACGCTCTCGCAGCGGAGATTCGCCGATGCGATGCGAGACGCATGTCCGACGACGGACCCACGCCATACGTGCCTTTTTTCGATCGCCGACTTCGCCGCCCCCATGCCCCCTCGAGGTGAGATGAAGGCTACGGTCGAGGTCGATGGCGCGCTGCCGGCGGCGGCCGAACCGCTGACCTCGCGCCAGGCATTTCTTCAGGTATTTCCTGGTGTGATGGTCGCGATGTTTCTCGCCGCGGCCGATCAGACGATTCTTGCCAGTGCATTGCCGACGATTGCAGGGTCCCTGGGCGGGCTGGCCGATCTGTCGTGGGTCGTCATTGCCTATCTGCTCGCGGCGACGATCGCGGCCCCGCTATACGGTCATCTGGGCGACCGTTTCGGGCGCCGGCGGATGCTGCTGGGCGCGCTCGCGATCTTCACCGCGGCGTCGCTGGCCTGTGCCGTGGCCCCGACATTGCTGCTCCTGATTGCCGCCCGCGCGGTGCAGGGCCTCGGCGGCGGCGGACTGATGACGCTCGCACAGGCGCTCATCGGCGAGCACGTCTCGCCGCGCGAGCGTGGCCGCTTCTCCGGCTATTTCGCCACGGTGTTCGCGCTCGCGAGCACTTCCGGGCCGGTGCTTGGCGCGTATCTCACCGAGCACTTGAGCTGGCGCGCGGTATTCGCCATCAACCTTCCGCTGGGCGTCGTCGCTGCGTTTCTCGCACTTCGCATTCCTCAGGCGACAATAGTGCGGACCGGCCGCTTTCGTCCCGACGTTATCGGTGCCTTGCTGTTCGCATTTTCCGCACTCGTGCTGCTGTTCGCCTTGTCGTCCGGAGGGCACCGATTCGGCTGGCAATCGTGGCCGATGGCGGCGCTCCTCGGCGCTGCGGCGATCGGATTTACGCTGCTGGTGATTTGGGAGCGGCACGCGGCGGATCCGGTGATTCCGATCCGGTTTTTCGGCGTGCCCGCCATTGTCCGCTCCGACGCGGTGGTGATTTGCTTCGCGGCTTCACTCTTTTCGACCATCCTTTACTTGCCGTTGTACCTGCAGCTCGGCCGCGGGCTCGGAATCGGCCAGTCGGGGCTGCTCCTGCTGCCGATCACGCTGGCGATGGTCGCCTCCTCGACGATTACCGGCCGACTGGTGACGCGCACCGGAGAGGTGAAGCTGTTCCCGCAAATCGGGCTGGTGCTTGCGACTCTCGCCTATCTAACGCTTGCGGTCACGGTGACCGTCAACTCGACACTGATCGTTCTCGGGCTGACCTTTCTCGTCGGCTGCGGACTCGGGATGGTGATGCCGCCGACGCAAGTCGCCGTTCAGTACGCTGCCGGACGCGAATCGCTCGGCGCGGCGACGGCGACGATATCGGTTTCGCGCGCTATCGGCGGCGCGGTCGGTGTCGCGATCGTCGGCGCAATTCTTTTCTCCATGATCGGGGCGCCGGACGGGGCGCCCTCGACCGCGGTGCGCGAAGTCATCGAAGGAGGTCCGGCCTTTGTCGATCGTTTGAGCGGCGTCGAGCGCGTGACGCTGACGGCAAGCCTCGATCACGCGTATCGGGTCATTTTCATCGTGCTCGCCTGTATAACGGCGTTGGGAGCGGTCGTTGCGCGCACGATTCCGAAACCGAATTGGACGCAAGCGCCCGGAAGTGCCCCGCTGTGATCCGTCCATGAATATGAATGTTCGACATTGACAAGCGATTCGACCGGGCTTAAAAAGAGGTGACGCGGTCAGCTGCGGAGAGGCAGTTTTGCTGCGCTGCGTTCCTATAACGCGATTGGCATCGAGCCTCCGCGTGGCCGTGTCCTTGTCGAGGAGTATGCGCAGATGGCGATGGTCGAATGGCGGATTCAAGGCCGAGAATTTGCGAACTGCAATTGCGCTTACGGCTGTCCGTGTCAGTTCAACGCCTTGCCGACCTATGGGTCCTGCGAAGCGGTCAACGGCTTCCAGATCGACAAGGGCAACTTCGGAGACGTCGCTCTGGATGGGCTGCGCACCGTAGCCATCTACAAGTGGCCGGGCCCGGTCCATCTTGGAAATGGCGCGATGCAGCTTGTGATCGACGAACGCGCCGATGCGAAGCAGCGCGACGCGCTGGTCAGGATCCTGTCCGGCCAGGAAACCGACGACATGGCCACGATGTGGTGGATTTATAGCGCAATGTGTCCCACCAAGCTCGAGCCGCTTTTCAAATCCATACGTCTGGAAATGGATCTCAAGGCGCGCAGCGCGCAGCTGGTGGTTGCGGGCATGATCGAATCATCGGGAGAGCCGATTCGCAACGCGGTGACCGGCGCGGAGCACGCGGCCAGCATCAGCCTCCCTCACGGTTTCGAATACCGGGTGGCCCAGGTGGCCAGTGGGACCTCCAAGGTAACGGGAAAGATTTCGCTGGATCTTAGAAAATCGCACGCCCATTTCGCCGACATCAATCTGAGTCAGAAAGGCGTGCTCGACGAGGCTGCCGCATAGAGTCGCAAGGCGGCGACCTGCCGCCGAACGAAGAAGCGTTCCAACGCCAACATCAACCTGGAGGAAGCAATGGCCAAGGCAAAAAGCAAGAAAACGCGCGCTGGCGAAAGCGTTTACCGCATCACCGAGCTGGTCGGAACGAGCAGCGTGTCGTGGGAGGACGCGGCAAAGCGCGCGATCGAAACGGCCGCCAGCTCCTTGCGTGATCTGCGCGTGGCCGACATCGTCAAGCTCGATGTCAAGGTCGACGGGGGCAAGGTGGTCGCTTATCGGGCGCGCGTCTCGCTCTCGTTCAAATACGAAGCCTAGGCGGGGGCAGCGCGTCGCGGCCGCGATCAGTGCCGGGCTTTCCGCCCGGACCTGCGGCTGCGGCGACTAGACGCGAGCGGCGTCTTTAGCGAGCCGGTGCCGCGCCACGCGGCGCCGCCGCGGGCGCGGGCCCGATGCTCGGCCGCGCGCTCGACATGACGCCGCCGGCTCCCGCTGCGCCCGCATACGAGCGCAGCCCGGCGACGATGTCGTCCACCGATGCGCCGCCGGCTCCGGTAGCGCCCGTCTGGGTGACGAAGCTCGCGCACTGATCCGCTTCCATCATCAGCAGGAACTCGCCGCGTGCACGCATGGCGGCTCGAGCGGCTGAGCCGCGCTCGCTCAAGTCGACGGGCGGCACGATGTCGCGGTAAATGACCGTATCGGTACGGTCGAGAACGATGTGGCAGGTCAGCGCATACGCCGTTGCCGAGCAGCTGAACGCGGCGACGACGGCGACCGACAACAGGGGATGACGCATGGCGAACCTCCGTTAGTGTTGCTGCATCCTATGCCCTAACGCGTGGCCCCGCAACGTCCGGCGGGCGTCAGGCCCGGCGCATGGCGCTTCAGCCGCCGGCGGCGGCGATCAGCCTGGACGCCAGTCCGTCGAGGTACACGGGAAACTTGTGGATGTCATTGTGGCCCGCGCCCGGCACCACGAGCAGCTCGGTCGGCGCTCGCGCACGCGCTTTCAAACGCTCGCTGTGCGCAAGCGGAATGAGCTTGTCATCGCTGCCGTGCACCAAAAGGATCGGGCTCTTGACGTCGCCGATGATCGCGTCGGTCCTGAGCGGATATTTCAGGATCCACCCCGGCGCCCAAGGATATTGCTGCGCCGCCGCGGCGCCGAGACTGCTGAAAGGAGACACCAGTATCAGCAGCCGCGGGTCGACGTCCCGGGCAAGCGAGGCGGCCAGCGCGGTGCCGAGCGAGCGGCCGTAAATCACGATTGGCTTGTCGCGATAGAGCGGCGCCATCGCGTCGTATGCGGCGCGCGCGTCAGCGTGCAATTGCGCCTCGCTTTCGATGTGGCCGGTACTCTTGCCGTAACCCCGATAGTCGACGATGAACAGGTCGTAGTTCACGCGTCGGTAGAAATCCACGCCGGTGGTCCATGTGACCAGATTGCCTGCGTTGCCGTGCAGGAAAAAAACGACGCCGCGCGGATTCGCCTGCTTGAAGTGCAGCGCGTGCAGCGTTGCGCCTTCGACCGGGATCCACACTTCCGTGAACGGCTGGTCGAACTGGAAGCGGTAGTCTGCCGGCAGCGTCGTGGCAGGAAGGATCAGCCGCTCCTGCGCCGCGTAGAGCAGACCCAACGCTCCGGCGTAGCCGAGCGCGGCCAGCGCAGCGAGGATTGCTGCGGCAATACGCGCCCAACGCGGCAGAAATTTCACCATCGATCCGCTTATACGCGATATGGGCGCGATCGGATGACTCCGCGCGGCCGATCGTCGCGGGAGATCGTTCGCGCTGGCGTCATCGCTGGGCGTGCGCGCCCGCGGCTGCCGGCACGTCGGACGCGTCGACGCGCCACGGTCCGGCGCACAGAATTTTGTCGCGAACAGTCATTGAGGTAAGCTCCAATGCTTGGAATGCTCCGTGGAGCAAGGTCATGCTAACGAGATCGCGCATCGCGCTCGGCTTGCTCGCTTCCCTTCTCGTCGCGGGCAACGCCTGCGCAGTGAGCAAGGAAGCTCAGGAATTCATGGCTATCCAAAGCAGGATGGCGCCGGACCAATGCGAGCTTCAGCGATTAAGCAGCCAGGCCGCGGCGGCGCAGCGCGCAGGCGACCTTGGCAAGCGGCAGGAGCTCAACATGCAGATGGAGGTCGTCGTCAGGCGCCTCCAGTCCAATCAACCGCGCATGCAGGAGCTGGCGAAATATATTCAGGCGCCGGCGCCGGATTATCAGGCCGTGCTGCAGCAGACCATGGAGCTGAGAGCGAAGTGCAAGTATTGATTTTGAACCGAAGCTTCGGTGTCCATGCGCCGCGAAGCTGCCTCGCCTAGATCCCGCTGAGCTTGGTGATCTGATATCCCCCGCTGGCGGCCAGGGCGGTGACCAACGCGCCCCACCCGATGTCGACCAGCGACATCGCGACCGGCCAGCCCTTGAGTGTCGCGAGATTGCTCAGGTCGTACGTTGCGTAGGCGAGCACGCCGAGCAGGGCGCCGAGCAGCGCTGCCTTCGCCAGCGAAACCGCGTCGAGCGCCGGCGCGACGCAGAATATGACGATGCCAGCGGCGTAGAGCGCGTAGAAGATCATCGCCGCAGCCCAGTTCGGCTGCGCGAGCAGGAGTCCGCCGAGCTGCGACTGGTAGTAATCCCTGGCGATCCAGCCCAGCCAGACGAAGTCACAGCAACAGAACACGATCAGCGTCGCGGCGTAAGCGACAAGCATGCGGGTCATCGGAGTCCTCGATGGTTTGAGCGCGTCATGATACGCGCCCGGGTCCGTCTCTCCGCGCGGAACGACGGTGTAGCGCATGTCGAGCCGCAATGGCCGCACACGGAATCCGCCAGGAAACCTGCGGAGCCGCTCAACGCACTGGAAAAATAGTCGTGCGCTATCTACTCTGGATTCTGTTCGCGGCTGGGATCTTCGGCGCCATCCAATGGCAGCTGCACGATCGGCCGATTCCGCATGCCGCCCGCGGCATGCTCGCCGAGCGAACGCCTGACATCGCGCTGGGCGCAAGCCGTCCTCCGTGGCAGGACTCGAACGGGTTCCGCTACCGGGCCTTGGCCGATTTCCAATTCAAGGCGGTCGTGCTGTCGAGGAATAACTACCGCATGGGAGAGTTCGCGGACCTGAGTCCTACCGACCTTGCGATCGGCTGGGGCGCGATGTCGGATCCGGCCATCTATCGCCAGTTCAAGTTCGATCAACGCGGCTCACCGCTCGCGGGACGGTTCGTATTTCCCGAAGTCGTCCCCGGTACGGCAATCGCGACGCGGCCGTTTGCCGAAAACGTCGCGTTGCTGCTGGAGACGCTGACGCACGTTCACACCATACCGGCCAACGCGGACGTTCGACGGGGACTCGCCGGTATCCGTCCGGGCCAGGTTGCGACGCTCAAAGGCGTGCTGGTCGAAGCGACGGGACCGTCCGGCGATCTCTATCGAAGCTCGCTCGCGCTTCACGACTACGATTGTGAAATCATGTGGGTCGACGAGGTCGCGCTCGAGTGAGGCGGTCGCGAGTATACGCGCGTGGTTCCACGCGATAATCCGCGCTGCCGGCGTTTCGCATGCGCCTCCAAGTCTTTCTAGCGAGGCATCGAACGAATCGAGACCGGTCCCGCCGCCGCACAGCGTCCGCTCGCGGCTATTCGCCGGCAATGCCGGCGGTCTTGATCACGCTCGCCCATCGCGCGAGGTCGGTCCGCATCAGCGCGCCGAACTCCTCGGGCGTCCCCGTAACCGGTTCGAGACCCTGGTTCGTCAGCACCTCCCGCATCTCGGGCGTGTTCAATATTTCCGCGACGTCCTGATTGAGCTTGGCGATGATTTCCCGGGGCGTCGCCGCCGGCGCGAGCAAGCCGTACCAGAAATCGACGTCGAAGTCGGGATATCCGGATTCCGCGAACGTCGGAATCTCGGGCGCCGCGCGCGAGCGCTTCGGCCCCCCGACGGCGATTGCATTGATCTTGCCCGCCTTGACCTGCGTCAGCACCGCGTGCAGCGCGTTGGACATCATCGCGACGTCGCCTGAAAGTAGCCCGGTGATCGCCCCGGCCGACCCTTTGTACGGAACGTGCAGCATGTCGATGCCGGCGGTCAATTTCAAAAGCTCGGTTGCCAGGTGCTGCGGCGTCCCGATGCCCGGCGAGCCGTATGCGAGCTTGCCCGGATTGGCCTTGGCATACGCGACGAATTCCTTGAGCGTATGCGCGGGGACGGCAGGATTGAGCGTGAGCGCCATCGTTCCCACCGCCATCTTCTCGATCGGAGCCAGGTCCCTGATCGGATCGTACGGTACGTTGCGATACAGACTGACCGTCATCACCAATGTGTTCGCGGTGATCAGCAGAGTGTACCCGTCCGGCGCTGCCTTGACGACCATGTCGGTGCCGATGTTGCCGCTGGCGCCAGGACGATTGTCGACGATGACCGGCTGTCCCCAGCGCTCGGACAGCTTTTGCCCGACCGTGCGCGCGAGGATGTCCATGCCGGTTCCGGGAGTGAATGGCACGATGATCTGCACCGGCCGGTTCGGGTACGGCGCCACGCCGCTCTTCGTCGGCGACTGCGCCGAGGCGCCGCAAACGAGGAACGCCGCGGCGGCAAATGCCAGCACTTGCTTCGTCGATTCAAGGAAACGTGTCATGGCATTCTCCTGTTTGCGCGTACGTTGCTGGTCGGTCGTGAAATGCCTTGCGGCGCTGAAACAATCATGAGCCGCACACATGGTCGAGGCCGCGTTCAGTTGGTGCCAGCCAGCGTCTGGCGGTCGTAGCCTGCGATGCGCTTGTAACTGTCGGAGAGCGCGCTGAGCTCCTGCGGGCTGATAACGTCATCGATGCGCACGAACGGCCGGTCTCCGGTCCGCTCGAACACTTCGCGCAGTATCGCGTCCGGCGGATTCGAGCGATTCGCCTTCACTACATTGGACGTCGCTTCGAGGCGCGCGCCTTCATACGCCTCGAGCGCGGCGGCGACGTCGCCGTGCCCGGCGAGACAATCCGCCAGCGACCGCGCATCGAGAATCGCCTGTCCCGCGCCGTTGGATCCGCGGGGATACATCGGGTGCGCGGCGTCGCCCAGGAGCGTGACCCGTCCCTGGCTCCACCAAGGCAACGGATCCTGGTCGATCATGGGAAATTCCAGGATCGTATCGGCGGCGCGGATGAAAGCGGGCACATCGAGCCAGTCGAAGTGCCAATCCTCGTAGACGCCGATGAAGTCGGCGAGCGCGCCGCGGCGATTCCAGTCGCGCTGCGTATGTTTCGGCGTCGCAAGCTCCGCGACCCAGTTGACCAGCTGACGTCCCTTCGCGTCGACGCGGTCGCGAATCGGATAGACCACGAGCTTGCCGGTCGCAAGCCAGCCCGCGCGCACCATGCTTGCGCCCGACAGGAACGGTTCCCACACCGTGACGCCGCGCCACATGTTGACGCCCGAATACAAGGGCTCGCCTTCGCTCGGGTGCAACTGCTTGCGGATGGTCGAATGCACGCCATCGCACGCGATCAGCACATCGCCTTTCTGCTCGATCGACGCAGCGCCGCCCGCGCTGTCGTCAAACCGGGCGCTCACCTGTGCCGCGGATTGTTCGAAGCCGATGCATCTGTGGCCCATGAAAAGGCGATCCGACCCGACACGTTGAATGAACGTGTCGAGTAGAAGCTGCTGCAGATCGCCGCGATGGATCGAGAATTGAGGCCAGTCGTAACCGGCATGGCGGCCCGACGGCTCACTGTAGATGCACTGCCCGAAGCGGTTAAAGAAGACCGACTCGCGCGTGGTAACGGCGAGACTCGCAAGCGATTCTTCCAGGCCGAGGCGGCAGAGCTCCTTGGCTGCGTGAGGAAGGATGTTGATGCCGGCGCCGATCGGTCTGATCTCGGTTGCCGACTCGTAGATGCGCGAGGCGATGCCGGCCTCGTGCAAAGTCAGCGCCAAGGTCAAACCGCCGATGCCCGCGCCTGCGATAATCGCTTCCATGGCGAGTGTTTTGGTCTTGCGTATCAGGATCGTGTTGGTCGACAGACTATCGCACGGTCGCCGCGTTTGTGCACGCCGCGCCTGCGTCGCAGCCGTTGGGTGACGGCGCGCCCGGCAGTCCGGATATTTCGTTGCGCCGGGCTTTGTTCTAAACTCGCGGAAGGAAGCCTTGCGGTCGATGTGGCGGCCCGAGGTGGCAACGCTGCAGGCTGCTCCGGCGAAGGAGGTTCCGATGCTGAACGGACGATTTCCGAGATCACGATGGTTTGGGTCCGCGTTCGGGCTCGCGCTCGCGGCGGCAGGCGCGGCTTTCCCGGCCGGCGGCTGCTTTGCAGCGTCCGCGCAGCCGGTTTATTTCGACGTGTCGCGCGGAGCAGGTCCACACGATGTCGCGGCGGTGCCAGCCGCAGGTGGCGCGGTGTTTTACACGGCGCAAGCGACGGGCAAGATCGGCGTGCTCGATCCTGCCAGCGGCAAGACCGAGGAAATCGCGCTCGGTCCGCGCTCGGCGCCGCACGGCGTGATCGTCGGACCCGACGGCGCGGCATGGATTACCGACGGCGGGCAGAACGCAATCGTGCGCTACGATCCGAAGACACGCGCGGTCCGCGTGTGGCCGCTTCCGGAAGACACCGGCTATACCAATCTCAACACGATGACTTTCGACAAGCGCGGCCGCGCCTGGTTTACCGGCCAGAGCGGTTACTACGGCCGTCTCGATCCCGGCACGGGCGAAGTCAAGGTGTGGAAAGCGCCGCGCGGCAGCGGCCCTTACGGCATCACTACGACGCCGAAAGGCGAAGTCTTTTACGCCTCGCTGGCCGGCAATCACATTGCGCAGATCAACACCGAGACGGGCGAAGCGACGGTGATCGAGCCGCCGACCAAAGGGCAGGGAGCACGCCGCGTGTCGACAGATTCGCGCGGCCGGATCTGGGTCAGCTACTGGAATACCGGCCAGGTGGGCATGTACGATCCGGCGAGCCGTGCGTGGCGTGAGTGGAAGCTGCCGGGGAACGCGCACACGTACTCGGTGTGGGTCGACGACAAGGACAAGGTCTGGCTGACCGATTGGAGCATCAACGCGATCGTCCGCTTCGACCCGCTGACCGAGAAATTCGAAACCTTTCCCTCCAACCGCGACCGCGCGAACGTCCGCCAGATGCTCGGCCGCGCCGGCGAAGCCTGGGGCGCGGAGTCGGGTCTGGATCGGCTGGTCATGATACCGACGCAGTAGTGGTAGATTCACGACGATACTCATGAGTTGAAAGGGGAGACACATGAAACGAGTAACGTATTGCAGGATCGCGGTCGGCGCTGCGCTCGCGCTGCTCGCGTCGGCCTTGTGCGCCGGCGAGATCACCTTGTACGAGGGTCAGGACTTTCAGGGGCGGCGATTGACGGTGCGCGGGACCATGTCCGATCTGGATCGCACCGACTTCAACGATCGCGCGTCGTCGATCATCGTGCGCGACGGCGTCTGGGAAGTGTGCAGCGACGCGAGATTCAATGGCCGCTGCGCGCGCCTGCAGCCGGGCGAGTATCCCAACCTGCGCGGCTCGCTCGATCGGTCGATTTCTTCGGTGCGGGAGGTCGCGCTCGCGCCTCCGGCGCCTGTTTACGCTCCTCCGCGCGGCGGCGAATCTCGGGCGATCCTGTACTCGGGACCGGGTTTGAGCGGTCGCAGCTTCGAAATCGACCGCGATGTCGTGCGCAATCTGGACGGCAGCGGCTTCAATGACCGCGCCTCGTCGCTGAGCGTCTCGGGCGGATACTGGATCTTTTGCAGCGACGCCAATTTCGAGGGCGATTGCCGCACCTTCGGTCCCGGCGACTATCCCAATCTTCCTTTCGACCTCGAGCGCAAGATTTCGTCCGGACGACGGATCCACGATCGCTATCCGTACGAGGGACGTCCGCAGTGGTCCCGTTGACGAGGGCGAGAGCGGCGCCGGAAGTCTAGATTCGGAGGAGCGATGCCGGCAGCGCTGCGCGCTAGCGCTTGCCGTACGCGAGGTCGTCCATCATGTCCGCGAATCGCGACCAGTCGAGCCGCTTGCTCTTTTGTTTCTTGCGGCCCTGCCAGTAAAGCGATCCGCGGCCGATCTCCAGCTCGCCGATTTTTTCCTTGTTGGCGTAAATCTGCAGGGTCAGCGAAGAGCGCGCCTTGGCCAACTCGAAATTGGCGAGGTCGGCCTTGACCTCGTGCTTGCGCACGGCGGCGGTCCTGGTGGTTCTTTTCTTGCGCACGGCCATGTGGGTGTCCTCGCGACGCGCTATCGACCGGAAACGCCTTCGACCGGCACTCTGTCACCACGAATCGGATCCACGCGAAGCGGCACGCCTTGCGGCGCCGCCGGTGCAGCGAACGAAGTCTCCATTTCCCGCCGCGTTCGATACGCGGGAAGGGTGGCGTCGATCGCCACGTCGTCCCATACCAGCGCCTCGCCCTGCCGCACCGCGCGCAGCATCTTGACGTTGTGAGCGAGCCCCAGCGGCAGTCCGCCGAGCGCGATGGACGTCGACGCCGGCAGGAGCTTGCCCCAGACCGTATATCCGCCTTCGCCGTCGAGCACCTCGCCGGGCGCGAGATCGCGTTTTGCGGTGGCCACGACGTCGGCATTGAAGCATGTTGCCGCGCCGGTCGCCTCGCCTCGCAGCCCGACTGAGGCGACCGAGATGCCGACTTCGAGTCCGATCAAATGCCAGCGCTTGTACAGGCACGCGTAGCGACCGGTCGGATCGGTGCGAACCATATACTCCTTGAAGCAATTGCGAATGTATTCGGTGTCACCTTCGAACACGACGAACACACCGAAGCGAATGTCGTAGCCGATCGCCTGGCCGTTGCGCTGAAGCGACGAGATCACCTCCACCTGACCCTTCTGATAGAGAACGCCGCCCTCAGCACGAGGTCGGCAGATCGACGGGATTTCATCGATCGACGCGGGTGGATAGGTGAGACCGTCCGGAGGCGCGGCGAGGCCCGTTGCATTGCACACGGCCGTGCTTTCGATAGACGGCTTCGATCCGTCCAGAAACGAATTGAACATTTTCGGATTGAGTCCGCCGATGCGGGCCTGCTCGGGCGTCAGGCCGTAATGGCCCCACACCGTTTCCGGCGTCGACTGCGCGAAATGCGGCAGCCACTTGTGGCCGCGTCCGGCAGCGACCACGCCGAAACCCGCGGCACGTGCCCAATCGACGAGGTCGCAGATCAGCGCCGGCTGGTCCCCAAACGCGAGGCTGTAGACGACGCCGGCCTCGGCCGCCTTGCGCGCCAGCAGCGGGCCGCAAAACGCATCTGCTTCGACGGTCACGTTGACGACGTTCTTGCGTTGGCGAAACGCTTCCAGGCAATGCTCGACCGCGGCGATCGGATTGCCGGTGCATTCCACCACAATGTCGATTGCGGGGTGGCGGAGCAGCGCTTGCCAGTCGTCGCCGACATGCGTCGTCCCGTGGCGCAACGCGTCGTCGAGCGACGACGCGGCGAAGCGCTCCGGAGCCCAGCCGACGCGCTGAAGATTGACGATTGCGTTGGCGGGCGAGAGGTCGGCGATCGCAGCCAGATGCACCCCTGGTGTCTTCGGCACCTGCGCGAGGTACATCGCGCCGAATTTGCCGGCGCCGATCAATCCGACACGAAGCGGTCGGCCCTCGGCCGCTCGTTTTTGCAGGCCCGCGTGAAGGCTCATGCGTTTTGGCCGCGACTTTAGGCGGCGAGACTCGTGTCGGAGACGTGCTGCGGCGTGCCGTTTTTCCACGGCAGCGAGACGTCGTAATCCTTCAGCAGGCAGTCGTCTGGAAGGCACTCGATCGGCGTGAAATCGCGGTGGGCGATGTATTCGGGGCGCTTGAAGCGGCGAATGTGGTTGGACACCGCGCACAGGCTCAAGTAGACGCTGACCCGGTTCCACGGCGACAGATTGGATGTCGACGCGTGGACGAGGCAGGAATGAAACAGGATCATCGATCCCGGCGGGCCCTTCGGCGCGACGATGCCGCCGCGCGCAACCAGGCGGGCGATGGTGTCGTGGCTGATCGTCCACAGCGGGTAGCTGGTGGTGGACGTGTCGTGGGCGGCGTCGATCACGCCCAGCTTGTGGCTGCCTGGAATGAACATCAGCGGGCCGTTGAATTCGTTGACCTCGTCGAGAAAGATGGCGACGTTCATGGCCCGAGGCTCGGGCATGTCGTCGTCGTTCTTCCAGGTGCCGAAATCCTGGTGCCACTGCCAGACGTCGCCGTCGAAGGCCATCTTGCCGTTGATCTTGAACTGATGCATGTAGACGGGCTCGCCGAACACCTGCATCGCCGGCTCGACCATCCGGGGATGTCTTGCGAGCCGGGCGAACGGAGCGCTGTACAAATGCGCGGCGAAATTGGTGCGCACGGCGTCGCTGCCCTTCTCGCGCACGTTTTCCTGCCTCTGCTCGGCATAGAGCCGCGGCACTTCGTCGAGCAGGACCGCGATTTCATCCCGCCTGAACAGGCTGGGAAAAAACAGGTATCCGTCGCGATCCAATTGCGCGCGTTGTTCCGAGTCGAGTTGCATTGCGCTCTTTCGTATCTGTTCCCGGCCAATTCTATCCGCTATGATCTGCCGTTGCGATCCAGCGTGACGACGCCGTGTTCGAATTCGCACTTCACTTCCGGCCCGATGATCCAGCTCAATGGATCGTCATTGCCCTGATTACCGGCGCGATGGCCGCGCTTTTTATTTTTCTGTGGCTCCGAAAGGGAAGTGTAGTCGATTTTCTGGATCCTCAGACGCTGAGGACGCCTTCCGAACGCGCCATGGACGCGTTCACGGAAACGATGGCGGTCAGCCGGAAGTCCGGACGCATTGCCCAAGCGCTGATCTGGGGCGTGTTTGCATTCCTGAGCGGCGCGGCGGCGGCGCTGATCGTGTCGATGACGGTGCTAGGCGCGATCCTGGGTTCCGGCACCGCGGCAGAGCTTGGCGTCGGTTCGCTCGTCGCAATCGGCGTGGCTTTGGCGACATGGTTTTTCATCTTCGCGCTGCGCGGCGAGTTGCGATGTGACCCAGCCCGTGCGGGATGGGCGAAACGAAGGACGAAAGCAAAGGAATGAAATGACCGGAATACGCGAGCGCTTCGGCAGGCAGCTGCGCCTTGGACTGATCGGTGGCGGGCCCGACGCATGGATCGGGCGCATGCATCGCGGTGCCGCCGAGATGGACGGATGGTGGCGCCCCATCGCCGGCGTTTTTTCCAGCGACGCAGCGCGTTCGCGGACCGGCGGCGCCGCGCTCGGCTTCGATCCGCAACGCAGCTACGGCGACGTCGCGGAGATGCTGAAGCAGGAGCGGTTGCGCCCCGACGGCATCGACGCGGTGGCGATCATGACGCCCAACGATACTCATTACCGGTTTTCGGTCGCGGCGCTCGACGCCGGACTCGACGTCGTCTGCGACAAGCCGGTGACGCACGATTTCGCGGAAGCGTGCGATCTCGTCGCCCGTACCCGGCGAGGCGGGCGGATATTTGCCGTCGCGCACGGCTATTCGGCGTATCCGATGACCCGTTACGCCCGCCAGCTTGTGCGCGACGGCGCGCTCGGCCCGGTCCGCCTGGTGCAGGTCGAGTACATTCAAAGCGGCATGGCGACCCGGGTGGAGGAGGGCCCGCAGAGCAATCGCTTTCGATGGATTCTCGATCCGAAGCGCAGCGGACTTGCCCTGGTGATGAGCGCCATCGGCTGCCATGCGCAGCAGCTGGCGAGCTTCGCTTCCGGGCTTCCGGTCGCGCGGGTCACTGCCGACGTCGGCGCGCTGGTTCCCGGGCGCAAGGTCATCGACTATGTTTCGGCCTTGCTCGAGTTCGACGACGGCGCGCGCGGAACATTCACCGCTACCCAGGCGGCTGCGGGCGGAGAAAACGACATTCGGCTGCGTATCTACGGCGACAAGGGCATGCTCGAATGGTGGCATCGCGAACCGGGTTACCTGCGGCTCGCGCTGCAGGGCGAAGCGGTGCGCATCATCGGCCGCGGCGATCCGTTTCTGGCGCCGGAAATCATCGCCGCGGGACGCACTCCGCGCGGGCACCCCGAGGGTCTGCGCGAAGCGTTTGCCAACATTTATGCCGAGGTGGCGCAAGACCGGATGGCGCGCACTCTGGGCGAGCAATTGCCGGAGCTGCCGTATCCCCGCATCGAGGACGGCGCGCATACGATGGCGTTCATCGAGGCCTGCCTAGCGTCGCACGCTTCCCGCGGATGGGCGGACGTGGCGAAATTGCCGGCTCAGTGATCCCGTCTCGGAAGCCGGCGCCGCGCCGGAAACTTCCGCGCGGCTATTCCTCTCCGACTTTCGATCGTGCCGACTTGATCTGACCGCGTCGCACCTTGGCGTCGACGCGGCGGCGCTGCGAGCTCCGGGTCGCGCGCGTCGGCTTGCGTACCCGGGGCGCGTCGGCGGCGCCGTCCACCAGCGCCTGCAGGCGCGCCAGTGCATCGTCGCGGTTTTGATCGAGGCTTCGATGCCGCTGCGCCTTGATGATGACCACGCCCTGCGCCGTGATGCGCCGATCGCTGCGCGCAAGGAGCCGCGCCTTGATCGCCTCGGGCAGCGTCGATGCGGGTATGTCGAAGCGAAGTTGCGCGGCATTCGACACCTTGTTGACGTTCTGACCGCCGGCTCCCTGCGCCCGGATCGCGGTCCACTCGATCTCGTTTGCGGCGATGGCGATCATGCGCGCGGGAACATGCGCCGCCATCCGTCGTGGCCGAGTCGGCGCAGCGTTTCGATGTTGCGGTCGAAGATCGCGGTCGCATCGGGGATTGCCGCCACCGCGCGCGCGACGCTCGCCTCGCGCAGCAGATGCAGCATCGGGAACGGAGATCGATTGGTGAAGTTGCCGATGTCGTCGTGAGCCGTGCCCGCGAACTGATAATGAGGATGGAAGCTCGCGATCTGGATCTCGCCGAGCAGGCCGAGCGACTCGACTTTGCGGTCCGCCTCGTCGAGAAAAGCATTGTATTGTGCAAAATCGGCCAGCACTCGCGGATGGATCAGCAGCGTCGTGTCGAAGACGCGGTCGGGCGTCGCGTCGAGCGTCGAGAGCTCGCGCGCCAGGTCATCGAGCAGCGCCTCTTCGTCCTCCGCGGCGCTGACGCAGTAGCGAATGCGGTCGCTGGCGTACACGGCCTTGGCGAACGGACACAGGTTGAGGCCGATGACGGCTCGCTCCAGCCACTCGCGGGTATCGGTCAGGACCGCTTCGATTTCCGATAACGAAAGTTCCGCGCTCACGATGACCGAAGAGGTGTGTCGCTTCCACCCGGCGCCTTGCGCCAGACGGTGGCGAGCCAGGGCTGCTGCTCCCGGGGCACGCCCTCGGGACGATAGTAGTGCGAGAGCTCGACAAATCCCGCACTCGACAGGTAGCGGCGCCACGTCTCGAGGCGGTGGTACGCGCCGTAGCGGCCGCGATTCCATCCTTCCTCGTCGTTGCCGTGCGGATTCGAGCTGAAAAGAACGCCGCGTGGCTTCAAGGTCGCGTGGAGCTCGGAAAGGACGCGCGGCAGCTCTTGCGACGGAACATGAAATAATGCCGCGTTGGCGAACACGCCGTCGAAGCGCGCGGCGGGCAGTTCGAGATGGAGAAAATCCTGCTGCCACACTTCGCAGCCGGAATGATCGCGTGCCATCGAAGCGAAGCGCTCGACCGCGTCGAGACCGATCGCGACGTGACCGAGATCGGTCAGAGTCTTGAGATCGCGCCCCGGACCGCAGCCCAGGTCGAGAATCGCGAACGGCGGCCTGCCTTCGATGGCTTGCAGCAAGGCCTCGAGATTCTGGCTGACGTCGTGATCGCGCGTGCCTTCCCAGAATGCGTCGGCGCGCGCGTCGTAATGGTCGAGCGTGCCGGCGACAATCGCGGCGACGGCATCGGGCTGCAGCTTGATTTCCATGAAGGTGCGCGCTAGAGGTGGCCCGTCAAGCCGGCGTGCGCCGGGCAGAAGCACCGATGCCGGCTTGCGGCGTGGCTCACGGCATCACTTTGCGTCATGCCTGGGCGAGGACGTGACCACGTCGGTCGCATCGTCGATATAGCTTAGCGCCTGATTGAGCATCGATAGCGCGCTGGCGGTGTTGCCGGCCGCCAGCTGATCCCTGACCTCGACGATGATCTGGCGCAGCTTCACTTCGTAGGCTTCCGCGCTTTCGAGCTCGGTCACGAGCCTGGCGACCTCGGCGGTCGAGTCGACGTTTTCAGTGGCCATGGACGATTCCTCTGCGACAAGCCCGGTGAGCGCTTGCGGCGGTGGCGTCAGGCAATGCGCGGAGTGCCATGCGCTATCACGACGTGCTCCGCGCCGGCGCGCCGACGTAGACCGGCTCCGGACGCGTGAACCAGGCATGCAGCAGGTGATAGACCATGAGATAGTTTTTTTGCTGGAAGCTCGCGTGCGAAATGCCGGGCATGACCGTGAACTGCTTGTCTGCGCTGGGTAGCCGCTTGAAAAATTCGATGAGGTCGTCGAACGCCGCGATGCCGTCGTACTGCCCGCGCAGGATCAGCGTCGGCGCCGTGATCACGGCCGGATCGACAAGCGGCAGCCTGGAGCACATATCGATGTAGGTCCCGTTCGGCATCGAATCGTCAAGCGCCAGTATTGCATCGGCAAAGGCGTCGACGACCCGTTTCTCCGCCGTCTCGGGATGGTCGCGCTCGAAAATCGAGTACACGAACGCGCGATCTATCGGTCGTCGTCTGGCGGCCATGAACTGGGGAAGCTTCTTGCGCCGCTGCTCCAGCGTCGGCGCGCCGGCGCCGGTCCACACGAAGGCGTCGAGCGCGAGACGCGCAACGCGCTCGGGATGCCGCTGCGCGAACAACGCCGCGCGCAGCGCGCCCGACGAGATGCCGTACATCATCACGGCGCGCTCGCTCCGCGTGGTCGCGATGTAGTCCGTCGCGGCGGCGAGATCGTCGGCGCCGTTGGCGATGTCGCAGGTGATGTCTCTCGACTTGTCGGAGCGGCCGTAGCCTTCCATGTCGACGCTCCAGCACACGAACCCCCTGCGCGCGAACCAGTCCATGACCGACGAATCGGGCCTTCCGGGAACGCTCAGGTCGAACGTCGGTTGCGACGCCATCGACGAGCCGTGCACGAACAGAATCGCGGGCTTGCCGGCGGACGAGCCGACGAACTTTTCCCATAGAAAGAGTTTCACGCCGCCTTTGCGTGTCCAATGCTCGGCGCCCGTCACCGGCGTTTCGGCGGCAGCGGCGTTTGCCGCCGGAACTGGCGCGTTGTCGCCGAAACGGGTGTGCGCGGAGCCGCTCATTTCGGCCTCGGCGATTCGAGCTTTGCATCGGGTACCGAGAGCTTGCCATTGCGTGCCTCGCGCACCGCGGTGACGACCGCGCGCGCGACGTTGCGCACTTCTTCCTGCACATCCTTGTCCCGATCGAGCGCGTCGTGGCTGGTCGCGTAGGGCTCGTAGTAGCCGATGAAACGATCGAGACGCGCCTTCGCGCCTGCGTCGACCAGACCCATCCAGTCGAGCCAATCCGACAGCGAGCGCCGCACGCCTTCGATGCCTGCTACGTCGCCGTGCACCACCAATCCATACACACGGCCGGCCAGGTGCTTGGGGTACGGCCACCCCTTGAGCTCGAGCGCTTTGGCTTTTGCCGCATTCTTGCCCGAGGTCGAGCTCGGATCGGGATTGCCGCCGTCGGCGCACACCATCCTGTCGATCATCAGCTTGAGCGTGCTGGGCACCTGATACCAATAGACGGGAGTGAGGATCACGACACCGTGAGCCGCGGTCCAGCGCTCATAGATCTCCGCCATCCAGTCGCCGGTCTGACCCAGCGAGTGATTCGGATAGCAGCTGCATGGCCAATGGCAGAGTGGCATCGCGGTCGAGACGCAGCCCTTGCATGGATGGATCTTCCTGCCGTATTCGGAGGTAAGCAGGCTCAAGTCGAGCGTATCGACGTCGAAGCGTGCATCCTTGAAAACTTTTTGCGCGAGCTTGGCAAGGCGATACGTCTTCGAAACTTCCCCCGGGCAGGTCCCGTCGTTGCGGGCGGAGCCGATGACGAGCAGGACACGCGAGCGCGTGCTGCGCTTCCTGCGCGTCGCATCCGCGCTCTGCAGCCGCGCGCGGGTGCCGGCCCATTCGACCGACAAGTCGTACTGCGGATCGGCATATCCCTTGCCCGCCTTTTCGGTCACCGGCGCCTTGCGGCTGTCCTTGTACGCTTCCCACGCGACATCCTCGACCCGTGCCAGTGCGGCTTCCTCGGGGGCGAACATCGGATCCTTGAACGATTGCGCGAAGCGGTCGTGAAACTGGATTCGGGACAACTGGGCGGGCGCCTGGCCCTTGCGGATCTTGGTCATGATTGAATTTTATCTCAATGGAAGGAGGCAACGAGCGCTGCGATTCAAGGTCGCCGGGCGGCAGAGCGTCAGCAGTCCTGCCGCACGGCCACGATGGTTCTATCCTAATCGACCGTCGCACCCGTCTCGCGCACGATCTTCGCCCAACGATCTTTTTCCTTGCGAAAGAACAGGTCGAATTCAGCGGGCGACGATCCCACCACCTCAATGCTGGCGCCGGCCATGTACCGCTTGACTTCGTCGGTGGCGAGCACCGCGAGAAGCTCTCGCTGGAGCCTGTCGATGACCGCCGCCGGAGTTGCCTTGGGCGCCAGCAGACCCATCCAGACGTAGGCCTCGTAGCCCGGCACGCCTGACTCGGCGACCGTGGGCACGCCCGGAAGCTGCGGTGCGCGCCTCGCGCCGGTCACTGCCAGCGCACGCAGCTTTCCGCTTCGAATATGGCCGAGCATGCCGGCCATGCCGGGCATCGACATCTGAACGCGGCCGCCGAGCAGATCGGTCGTCGCCTGACCGCTGCCGCGATAGGGAATGTGATTCATCCGGATCCCGGCCATCGATGCCAGTAGCGCGGCGAAAAGATGCTGGCCGCTGCCATTGCCCGACGACGCATAGTCGATCTGACCGGGGCGCGCCTTCGCGTAGGCAATGAATTCCTCCAGGGTCTTCACCGGAACCGCCGGATTCACGACCAGCACGCCGGGCTCACGCGCGATCAGGGAAACCGGAGCGAAGTCTTCGATCGGATCGAAAGAAAGTTGCGGATACAGGCTCGCGCTGATCGCGTTGGTCTGCGATGCAAGCAGCAGCGTATAGCCGTCGGGGGCCGACTTGGCGACGATCTCGGAGCCGATGGTCGCGCCCGCGCCGGGCCGGTTCTCCACGATCACGCCTTGACCGAGACGCTTGGAGAGTTCCTCGGCGATCAGGCGCATCGGACCGTCGACCGCGCCTCCGGGCGAGAAAGGAACGATGACGCGTATCGGGCGGTTGGGATACGTCTGCGCGCGCGCGGGAATCGCAGTAGCCGAAACAACGAGCAAAAAGACGATGAAAGTCGTCAACGCTCGCGGCCAGGGTGCTCGCGCGAACGGGAATTGGAAATTCATGCAACTGCGCACGCCGCATTATCCACGATCTGCCGAATGCGTTTCGGTCGGGAAGGAACGCGCGGGTGCCCGGGCCGGCTCGAACTGCCGCCAGGCGACGCAATCGCAATCCCAAAAAAACGCGGTTCCGACCGCTGATGGCCGGAACCGCGCTTGTATTACCGAGCAGACAGCGAGTCAGAGCCGCAGCAAGCGCGACCCTGAAGCGATGCTATTCCTCCAACAGCCCGAGCTCGTGAACCTTGGGTATCAGCGCCGAGCCGGGCGCCAGCACTTTCGCCAGCCCGGCGTTGAACGCCGCCGGCGCGTCTTCCGGCAACATGAGTCGGCGTCCGACCATGTCGTTGATCGCGAACAGCAGCGTGAAATAGTAACCCGAAAAACTGCCGTAGCGCTCCTGCACCGAGAGTCGCGGGTCGCCCGCCGCGATCCGGGCAGCCTGGGTCTGCTGGAACGGAATGTATTGCCCGGTCGACTCGCAGCCATCCGGTCCGTCATTGGCGAGCGAGCGCAGCGCCCAACCCGTATAGGTCGCGAGCGGCACGGTGACGTCCGGCAGCCGAATGCCGGCAATGTCGTTGCCGTCGGCGTCGGCCTTGGGGACGAACACCGGATAGGGCATGCCGACGAGCCGCGGCGGCAGCACCGAAACGAAGCCCTTGTCGAA
>Ga0209839_10000057_pt1 | contig 43500 bp, 34 predicted proteins | sample OrgsoiDNA2013050_FD_185800 | JGI IMG/M metagenome (GOLD analysis project Ga0209839, IMG submission 185800) | Permafrost soil microbial communities from the Arctic, to analyse light accelerated degradation of dissolved organic matter (DOM) -... | ecosystem: Environmental > Terrestrial > Soil >... | reverse complement strand
TTTTCGGTCAGTTTATTTTTTAGCTGAATAGCCAGTGAATCCGCACGCTGATAATCTTGCAGCAATTCCTTTCTGGTCAGTACCCTTAAAAGAACATTATTTCCAAATTCGAAATTTTTTATCTGGCTCATTGAGTCATCCGGCAAAGATTTAGTCAGGAGAGAATCCGAATCATCAATCGGAAAACGCTTTAGAAAATAACTACCGGATAGGGTAATAGTGGCCAGTTGTTCGGCGTCCTGCACTTCTTTGATGCTTTGGGTCTGATTGTAATAAGCAAATAACAGATTTTTTAATTGAATATCTTTCAGCAGCTGAATATTGCCTGAACTCTTCAAATCCGAAAAAGTCGCATCACTGGAAAGGAATTTGGGGCGCCCAAGGATTGAACGGACGTCTGCATATAGCTTTTTCGAAGAAATATCTTTTGCCGGATTTCCTGCATACCCCAGCAACTCGTTTCCACGGTCCAGTATTTTCTGTGTATTTAGTGTTACGTCACGCAACGACTGCAGATCAACTTCAACATCAACAAGTAAATTATTCAGGTATATATTTTCCAACCTGGTTTCTTTGTTGCGTTCCTGCCATTGCTCCAGCGCCAGCGAAACAGATATTCCTAAAATAATTACAAAAATCTCGATGACATAGGCCGGCCACATGTCCCTGATCAGACCGGATACACTATGCTTTTTTCGGGTAGCCGGAGTGGGTATGGCTCCCGATTCCATATCGGCTGCAGATTCATTTTCCTTAATGCTTTCTTCCATAAGCCTTAACCAGGACATTTTTTGAAATTCAGTTAATTTTTAGTGATCGATCCAAATTAACGAGAATCACAGAATTATTCCTGATTAATTTCATCATGACCCAGCTACGGATTACCATTTGTCCAGGCCAAGAAGTTTTTTTCCCAATGGTGAAAGATCTGCGACCGGGTTTCTTTTTTCCCTTTCCAGCGGATCGCCGGGAAATGCATATCCCTGCATCGCGTCCCTGTTTTTCCAGCTGTTGATGCGCCATTGCCGGAGTTCTTCATTGTCTTCCTGTGCCGGCATCATGGCAATGTATTGCGCGACCCGAACTTTGTCCTTACTGGTGTTAGCCCGGATGCCATGGGGTTCCAGGCTATTAAATATTAATAAATCACCTGCTTCCAGCTTAACTTTTTCCAGCTCAAATCCGGTTGTGTCGGGTTTATAATGATCCCTGTCTTCCGGTTGAGTCAGCTTCCAAGTATCATAGGTTCTGTATAATTCAGGAACACATTGAAAGCCACCCATATTTTCATCGGTCTGATCCGCCAGCGCAAGTACCCCCTGCACATTCTGCGGTTTTGTTTCCGGATCATAATCCCAATGAATAAATCCTTTGTATTCAAAGCCGGGCCGAAGAGGAAAATTCAGGTTTGCCCGGTCAATGGTAACCCAGAGTTTTTCCGTGCCCCAGATATCAGCAAATGCCTGATGAACTTTCGGGAACTGCCTGTTCTTCCACATCAATGGATGATTGTAAATTTCAACCATACCCGTATTATTCAGTTCCTTCATTTCCATTTTTACATTCGGTCTCTTGTACCAGCTGTCTATATCGTCGGGGTTTTTATCTTCATATTCCCAGAGATAATCAGCCAGCGCTTTAACCTGCTCCTTCGGAACGGCATTTTTTATAATGACATATCCGTTGTCTATCCAAAAGGTCCAGTCCGCCTCACTCAACAATCGGAGCGGTTGTCCGTTACTCCGGTCATTTAACCGGATCTGACTTGATTTGGCCGTAGAAGGATTGCCGGGTATTTCCTTGTGAGCCATGGTGGGAGGGGCAGGAGCCATCGTTTTTTGTATCATAATCATTGATTTATTAATACAAAGCTAACACCTGAAAAAAAAGGAACTTGCTCATCTATTGACAAGAATTTGCTCTGTATTGACTTATTTCTTACTTTGAATTACCATTATTCAATAATTTGAAGTGAATCAGATACAGCTGGAGAAAATAGAATTTGAACCCGGCAAATCATTTAAACTGTTTTCACCCCGGTTAAAAAATACTTTTTTGTGGCACTACCATCCTCAGTTTGAATTGGTATACGTGGAAGCCGATGCGGGCATCCGGCACGTTGGCACCCATATCTCCGGATATACGAACAGCGACCTGGTTTTTATTGGCGGGAATCTGCCGCACCTGAATTTTGATTACAGACTAAGAAGTGAATACCACCAGATCGTCATTCAACTGAGGACGGATTTTTTGGGAACGGCTATTTCTTCTTCCCCGGAATTTGCGTCTATTCACGAACTGTTTAAAAGCGCGGATTATGGCATTGCTTTTTATGGCGAAACAAAACAACTGGTTGTTCAAAAATTAAAACATTTGGAGGGACTGAATTCATTCGATCAGCTGGTTCAGCTTATTCATATTTTCAGGATTCTCGCAGATACTAAAGAAAGAACCATCCTCAACAAGGACCTCTCCAGCAAGGATTTTATTCTGAAAGACAAGATCAGGATGGGCGCTATCTACGAATACATTGACAAATTTTATGACCAGCAACCCGACGTCAACCGGGTTGCCGCCAAAGTGCACCTGACAACCCCTGCGTTTTGCAGATATTTCAAACGACAGACGAACATGACTTTCACCGATTTTGTAAATCAATACAGGATAGAAAGGGCGAAGAATTTGCTGATGCAGGATCACAATGTTACCGAGACCTGTTGGGCAGTTGGTTTTGAAAGTTTATCTTATTTTAATAAACTCTTTAATAAAGTGGTCGGAGAAAACCCTTCCGCATTTAAAAGAAACTGGGAACAAATGGCTTCCGGACCAGAAGTAGGCTGAAATTTGTTAAAGAATATTAACTGTTCGTTAAATAAGCCGTTTAAGAACTGCCAACGGTGGATTTCTGTGTTAATCGGATTAATATCAATTATCATTTGACAGGCGCTGATGCTTAAATATTTATTTTTACTGGCATTTATTTCCCACCCGATCTTTTTACTCGCGCAATCTCTACCGGATACGATTATAAATCCGGGCATCAAGGAACTTGATCTGATTGATATTGGCCAGCGGATACTGAATAAAAAATATACTCCGAGGGAAGACGTCATAGTCAACAATAAAGGCAGGGTACATTTCAGCGCTTTTCCCGCCGTGGGATATACATTGCAAACCGGATTTGCGGGTGTGATCAGCGGGAACGCTGCCTTTTATATCGGCTCCCATAACCACGAATCGGAGAATATTTCGACGGTCGTTTCGAGCATTGCCTATACCAGTAAGAGCCAGATCATTTTCCCCATTGCATCCAGCTTGTGGACCAGGGGCAATGAATATAATATTCTGACCGACTGGCGATATTTAAAATATCCATCTGAAACTTATGGTCTTGGAGGTCATACCCAGCTGGACAGCGGGTATAACCTGGACTATTCTTATGTCAAATTGCACCAGGCCGTTCTCAAAAAAATATCGAATGACCTCTATGCCGGTATCGGATATGATTTTGATTATTTCTGGAATATCAGTGAGGTCAACCCGCCAACTGATCAGCCAACCGATTTTGAAAAGTACGGTTTGTCAAAAACAGAAAAAGCATCCGGCATTTCACTGGACATCAAATACGACTCCAGGAGAAACCCGTTAAACCCGGAAAAAGGTATTTACGCCAATATTCTCTTCCAGCCAAAATTCACTTTTATGGGAAGCGATGAAAACTGGCAATCCTTACTGCTCGAATTCAGAACCTATATAAAATTCCCGGGCAAATCGCGGAATATTCTGGCATTCTGGAGTTATAATTGGTTTACCCTTGGCGGTTCTCCACCTTATCTACTATTGCCCAGCACGGCATGGGATGAATTCAGCAACACCGGAAGGGGATATATTCAGGGCCGGTTCAGAAGTCTGAATATGATTGATCAGGAAGTGGAATACCGGTTTGTCGTTTCGCGGAACGGACTTTTCGGCGGCGTTGTTTTTGCAAACGCAGAAACATTTTCAGATGTCATGACCGGAAAATATGAAGTTATTTCACCGGGGGCCGGCCTCGGTATCCGGATAAAGCTGAATAAATTTTCCAGGACAAATATCGCCCTCGATTATGCCTGGGGAACCCAGGGATCCAAAGGGTTTTTCGTGAATCTGGGGGAAGTGTTTTAAGCCGAAAGCTTAAAGCCTAACGCTTAAAACTTCTTTTTGGATCTCCGAATATTAATCATTAATGAATTCACTGGTTTTAAGCTTTAGGCTTTAAGCTTTAGGCTTTGGGCTTAAAAGGAATTGTTCCATTTGCTGAAATGCGGAGATAAACATTTTATACTTATTGTCAGTATGCGCCCATGCGATGGTACGGGTTCGGACAATTTCTGAAAGAATATCATTTGCCTGTGCACAATCGGCGCTATCGTAAAAATATTGTTTCCAGGTTACCGGCAAATCGTTAAATGGCTTAATCGTAAAGCCGTTACCGTAAATTTTTATTGGGGTCGGCGTACTTCTGACGTCTACAGTTCCCAATTCATTGTCAAGCGCCCAGGTGAAGTAAGCAACCCAAAATCCACAATGGTTTCTGAGTCTTTTCCTAAGTTGTACTTCCGATTCTTTTGCAACTGCAGGTTTTCGCCATAGATTATTTTTTTGGGAAAAAGGATCCTGTTCTATTTTTGGCAGCGGCTGGCCATCAAAATTGGCGGCGCTGGCACGACCCACCTCCACCTGCATTTCCTTCGATTTCAATTCATTTACCAGTAGAATATCGATCTCTCCATTTTCCGCATTCAGAAATAACTGCTGATCCTTCATGTTCCAACGACCCGATTGAAACTTTCCTAAATCAGCCGTAAACGTTTTGTCGGTCCTTAATTCCAGGAAATTAGCAGGCGTCAGTGTATTCTTATCCAGTGAAGTATCACTGCTATATGTATAAAACCAAAGCTGGTTTATGGAAGGCGTTGTATTCAGACAACTGCTTACACTCGCTATTGAAATAAAAAGAATCAGGAATAACTTAATTTTCAAATTTCCAAATTTTATTACATGTTCCACCAATAGTTGAATTTCAGTACCACGGCGCGGTTGCGAACGGCAAAGGGATTGGTATAATAATTATCCGTGTAAACCAGGAAGAAATCAGAAGCCGGTTTATACCTCCACTGTAGCCGCGTATTGATATTCATATTTTTTATCTGTTCATTATACTGAACAAAGGCCGTAAAATAAATGGTATTGGTGAATGTGACATCAATGCGCGGACCGATGAGCAGAAAATGAGTATTTCCCCAGGGCCTGGGAAGGTCCAGCTGGGTATAGGACGTGGTCATCGTAATACTTACAAAAGGCTGTATGCGAAAACCCACGTCATTGAGTATGGTCAGTTTATTTCCACCGGCATAATATCCTCCATAACGAATAGAAAAATCATAGGTGAATACACTTTGTGGCTTGGAAAAAAAATCAACTCCACCGGTATACCATTTATGAACCGTACCGGTTTTCAATGAATCTATTCCCGTATTGGTCGGGTCAAAAGGCACCTGCAGATTTACAAAATCCTGCATGGTCACCAGCGTCAATGTTGCCCTGTTGCGGAAAGTGAAGAGCCAGTTCACTATATTTTCGTTGTCAGTCGAATGCATTTTTTCATCAAAATAAAAATTAGAAAACCATTGCGGGCCATGACTCAATACGGAACCACCGGCTGGAAAAAAATAATAGGAGACCTGCGGGTCAAAACGCATATAACCGACACGGGGTATATATCCCGCTTCCGCTTTGTAATTGGCGCCGATATACTGATAGGCACCATTGATCAGCCATTTCCTACTGGCATATTGCAGATTGCCCGCCACGATCCAGTCGTGCCCCGTTACACCCGGCGTGAAGGATTTCATGACCAGTTGCTTCCCCGTCCAGAAATTATTGGGTGAAGCGAGGTTATATTCCAGACCGAACGTCCGGTTATACGTTGTGTAGGCCGGATGGCTCGTGTCCTTCATGGGATTGTAATCAATGGACTGTTTATTTACCCATAAAAATCCAATATTGGATCTGGAAAAGACCTTGCGTTGAAGAGCCAGCACGGCGAAATTCTGCTGCGGCAGGCCGATCGAATCCACGGTACCTGTTTGCATATCCATGACGCCCATCCGCCAGTTTTTATCCAGTTTTCCACTCAGCCTTCCGCCAAATTCGATCGGTACGCCCAGCCCTATCCTTCGTGAAAAAAACGGACGGATATCTGAATATCCGAAATTGTTGAACTGATCTCCATTCTCCAGGAAGAATTGTCTTTTCTCGGGATAAAGCAATTCATAGCGGCTCAGGTCGACCACCTGTTTATCCACTTCAATCTGTGAAAAATCCGGGTTAACCGTCAGATCCAGGTTCAGAGAAGAAGTGATGGAAACCTTGGCATCTCCACCGACCATAGTTTTATATTGAGTCGGCAGGGTATGGTCATAGGTTTTTATCGCCCGGGTAAGAACATAAGGAATCAATGACACATTGGTACCGGGTGCCGGCGGCATGGAATCCCATAAGAGTACGCCGGTATAGGCGAGGGAAGCCGAAGGGAATTGTCTGGGAACGGGTGCCCAGCTTGACTTCTCGGTAGTCTTCAGGTCGTTCCGGCTCAGATTAATGCCCCAGGTTGGCAGGCCTTTTTTATAACGAAGGGTCTTAAACGGGATCGCAATTTCCATGACCCATTTGTCCGGATACTCTTTCACTTTCGAATACCAGATATTATCCCAACTCAGATCCACTTTGCCGCCTTCATACATGGTCCCATCCCACTGGGCGCCGGCCGCGTTGGTTCCGAATGTAAATCCGTTGGTTTCGTCGCCATAGGTATCCAGGAAGAAAATAAAATTGTCGTTCTTGGTGAAACTGAAATCCCGGCGCAGGGATTCCACCATATAAGGCCCTTTCATCCCATCGTAACAGACGGCAGACAGATAGAAAAACTTATCGTTATAGGCCATACGCACTTCCGTTTTCACGTTGGCCAGGGAAGTATCCATAGGCAGGATCATAAAGAAATTGCGGGCGACCTCAGCCTGTTTCCAGGAAAGTTCATCCAGGACACCGTCAATATGGATCGGGCCGGAAACATGATGTATATGAATTAAAAAGGTCGCATTCTTTTTTTGGGAAAAAACGGGCAGGCTGATCATCCACAAAAGCAGTACGGGTAGGCCGGTTCTCATTAAACAGGAATCGTTTGCTGTAAGTCCGAAAAAATACGATTTATTATGGAAACCGGCCGTTTTGGCTTTTATTTTGCTTTATTTGAAACTATTTTTAACGCATCCCATCCAATATCTGGCGTAAAACTTGCGTTACTGCGGTAATCTCACTATTTTCTTCCAATTTCCGCTGAATTCCCACCTGTTAAATCCATGTTCTTTGAAAGATTTTATTCGTCTATGAAATCTTTTAAACATGAAATCATTATTTTTTTCTCTGCTGTTCATCCCCGGGTTGGTACATGCCCAGCGCTGGCACGTAAACGTTACCGGTGGACTATCCAATTACTCGGGGGATCTCCAGGGTAAGGGATACACGTTTGATGAATCTTATTTTGCATTTGGTGCCGGCGTCCAATATGATATTACAAGAAATTTTTCTGCAACCAGTAATATCAGCTTTATGAAAGTGGGCGCTGCGGACCAGTTTAATAACCCCGATCTGGTTTTTCGTAATCTCAGTTTTCAATCAAACATTATCGAATGGAACCTGCTAGGAGAATATACTTTTCTGGATATGACCAGGAGCCAGTTTTCTCCATTTATTTTTGGTGGAATTGCCGTTTTTCACTTTAATCCTTATGCCATCGATTCCATTGGCCAGAAAGTTTACCTGAGGCCCCTGAGTACCGAAGGAGAGGGACTACCGCAATACCCGGAACAAAAACCATATAACCAGACCCAGTTCGCCATTCCATTTGGTGGGGGGATCAAATTCCGGGTCAGTGAAAATGTAGTCTTGGCTTATGAGGTCGGCTTTCGGAAAACCTTCACCGATTATTTAGACGACGTCAGTTCCTATTATGTTGACAAAACGATTTTACAGAATGCCAAGGGACCCCTGGCCGTTGAAATGGCCTACCGGGAAGGAGAGTTAAAAGGAGGCAATCCGAATTATCCGGCGTCCGGTACGATGCGTGGCAGTTCAAAATATAAGGACATGTACTATTATACCGGCATTCGCGTGAGTATCGCGTTGCTTTCCACGAAAGACGGGTATTACGGAAGAGGAAGAACGGATTGTCCGCGTAAGGTACAATAAGATTAGTTGGTTAATTTTGCCATCTAACAGAAAAGATGGCTTTTAATAATTTAGGTGATTTCCTCGACGTTTTAGAATCTGCAGGCGAACTGATCCGCATCAAATCCTATGTGGATCCGAAATTGGAAATGGCAGAAATCACGGACCGGATCAGCAAGACAGCTTCGCGCAACCGCGCCCTTCTATTTGAAAATACCGGTTATGATTTTCCTGTATTGATGAATGCTTACGGAAGCGAAAAAAGAATGTGTATTGCGCTGGGTGTTTCCCGGCTCGATGATATCAGCAAAGAAATTGAATCCCTTTTTAAATTACTGGCGGGCCCAAAGGAATCCATCCTGGATAAATTAAAAATTCTTCCCAGACTTACTCAGTTTGCCGCCTGGATGCCGAAAGTGGTCCGGGGGAAAGGTGCTTGTCAGGAAATCATATTGGAATCCCCGGATCTCAGCAGGTTGCCTATTATTACCTGCTGGCCGAAAGATGGCGGACCCTTTATTACCCTGCCCGTGATTCATACAAAAGATCCCGAAACGGGTATCCGAAACGTGGGGATGTACCGGATGCAGGTGATGAATGAACGCCTGACCGGCATGCACTGGCACAAACATAAAGTAAGCGCACGTCATTTCGAAAGTTATAAAAGATTGAAAAAGCGCATGCCCGTGGCCGTTGCATTGGGTGGAGACCCGGTATATGCCTATGCTGCCACGGCTCCCTTGCCGGATAACGTGGATGAATACATGCTGGCCGGATTCTTAAGAAAAAAGAAAGTGGAACTCGTTCGCTGCCTTACACAGCCGGAATTGGAGGTCCCTGTCGACGCCGATATCATTATCGAAGGCTATGTGGATCCGGAAGAAGAACCGGTTTGGGAGGGACCATTTGGGGATCACACCGGATATTATTCATTGCCCGACTGGTATCCCTCTTTTCACGTTACCGCGATCACACATAAAAAAAACGCCGTATATCCGGCGACCATCGTGGGTATTCCGCCACAGGAAGACGCCTGGCTCGGAAAGGCGACGGAAAGAATTTTTCTCGCGCCGATGAAAATGATGATGATCCCCGAGATCGTCGACATGGAAATGCCCGTGGAAGGTGTATTTCATAATCTCGTGATAGCACAGATACATAAAACTTTTGCCGGGCACGGACAAAAAGTGATGAGCGCCATGTGGGGCGCCGGCCAGATGATGTTTAATAAAATCCTGGTCCTGGTGGATGAAGGTGTTTCGATCACCGACTATCTTTCGCTGGCCAAATATGTTTTTAAAAATTTGAACCCGGCAACGGATATCGCTTTTGCGCAGGGACCGATGGACGTGCTGGACCACAGCTGCAGCAAACTGGGTTTCGGCGGAAAAATGTGCCTCGACGGAACAAAAAAATTTGAAGAAGAAACCGATGACAGGTATGCAACGGGGGCCGACATGTTTTTACCGGATAATGACTGGCTGGAAGATTTTCCTGAGATCAAAGCCGTAAACCGGCAGTTACTCGAGAGAGAAATTCCCTGCCTGATCGCAGCGGTTTCAAAAACACGCAAGGGACAGGTGAAAGATCTTCACCGAATTTTTGCTGAAAAAATATTTAGCAAGTCCGGCATCAAGCTGATCCTGTATATCGATGAAAATATTGATCCTTCCAATTTGCCCGTAGCGCTCTGGCGGTTCTGCAATAACCTGGATCCGAAAAGAGATTCATTTTTATTTGAAGGAAGGGTGGGGGACAAAATCCGCGCCTGCATGGGTCTGGACGGAACCACAAAAACCGAGGCCCTGGATGATTTCCACCGCGACTGGCCGAATATCATCGTTGCCGATGAAAAAACGATTGAGGCAGTAGATAAAAAATGGTCGCAGCTCGGCCTGGGCGAATTCATCCCTTCGCCATCCCTTTCGTTCCGGGATCAGCTCTATGGCGAGGAAGCTGTGGCGGCGGTTTAGAACTCTTCGATGACCGATGACCGATGACCGTTGACCGTTGGTGCCTTTGGCAATACGTGTTAAACAAATCACTCGATTTCTACAATAATTAAAGATTTAGGGAATAATATTTTGATATAAGTCCCCAAGCCTTAATTTTGCGCACGGAGAGATGGCAGAGTGGTCTATTGCGGCGGTCTTGAAAACCGTTGAAGGTCAAACTTCCGGGGGTTCGAATCCCTCTCTCTCCGCTGAAATTCTTATGAAACCCTTACTCAGTAAGGGTTTCATCATTTTCGCAAGGGAATGGGAGCAAATAGGAGAGAGTCTAATCAAATTCGTTACTATGTTTTTCAGAACTCACTATTCTGCGAAATTTGATTTAGGTGATCTGCCATCGATTAATCTAACAGTTCCAATAAAAGCTGATACTCATATAGTCATACAATTTTCAGCAATAACAAAGGAACAATTGAAAGGTGGCCAAAAATTAGGAGACATTATTTGTAATGCAACTGTTGAGAAAAAATTTACTCAAAGACAAACTGCCAAGTTTGAATCTCTTACAGATGAAAAACCACAAGGAATAAGAGAAACAGTTTCTCCTATTATTGATGAATTACGATCCGCGGTAAAAAGGGCCGTCAGAGTTTTCATTTGGAAAAGGGGTTACTTCAAATTCACAATTTTATTAGATCAGGTGTTAGTACCATTCAATTCTCTCTCGATGGAACAAATTGGAGATCAATTCAAGGTCAGGTGCGACTTGAGATTGAATGGGGTTCTATAAGTACCCCTAAATCGCAGACAGTTTAAAGTTAGAGAAAATCAATAATTTTAAACTGATAAGCATTTATGTGAGGCAACTGGAAAAAAAGTCCGCAACCGACAGTCAGTTTTCTAATAATAATTAAAATAAGCCTTTTGCTTTGTTTGTGAACAGGGTCCATTATCCCCAAACCTTTCTAAACTGCCCAATTTATAAATTGCGTAAAAAAACAGAAGTGGAGGATTTGGAAAGTAAAATCTGATAGAAAAGAAAGAAGATAGGCAATATTTGACTTTCAGATTTGAATACTCTTGAATATTCGCTAGGACCAGAAAATATTAAAGGGCATTAAGCGAACGAAATAGTACATAATTTCTTATTTATTTTTCATTGGCACTAAGAGGATAACGCTCTGTCCCGCAACAGATTAATTCCGTTTTCAATAAATTTGAATTTAAAAACTTACTTTAGAATTCTTTATCTATCGAATGCTTATGGAATTTTTCTTTCTGGTCATTGCCCTAATTACTGCCGGGCTTTCTTTGGCTATGGGTTCCGTAAGTATATTAAGTGGTCTCAGCAGGGATGGTGAAAAAGTTGATCTTGTATTTGGAATCATGTGCCTGGCTCTCTTTATTTTCTTTATTATTCCTCCTGTCGGTTTTGTCTGGCTTGACAAAGCGCCATATTCGGAATCCGTATTATTAAAAAGGGTATTTAATTTCCTCTATGCGTGCGGGATGCCCTGGTTCATTATGTATTACACAGGATATAAAAGGAAAACGCTTCCGGTACTGATGAATATAATGTACCTGGCGGGTTATTTAACAATGTTTTTCACTTCCAATGAAAGTCAATCCCCCTTTTGGCTTACGATTATAATTTTCCCTTTAGGTATGGTCCCGATATATGGTTTTCTGGCGGCGAGATTTCAGTATCGTACTGGTGAAAAAGAGAAAGCAAAATGGCTGTTTTTCACTTTGATCATTTTCCTGTTTTTTTTCCTTCCAACCGCTATTAATCAGTTTTCGAATAATTATTTCGGCAGGATGATTCATGCCAAATTATTCTATCCCATAAATCTCTTTTCACTGGCTTTTATTTTATTGATGGGTATACGTTTAAGGGCTAACTCGAATGACAGGTTTAGATTTGAACGTGAAAAGTTTCAGCTTGAACGCCTTTTAAGGCTCAGGGAATTGAGGTGGGATGCTTTGCTGCAGGATATGCAGTTATTTATAGTTCGCCTGGATCCTGAAGGCAATATCAAATATATTAATCCTTATGCCGTCAAACTCCTGGGGTTTCAAGATGTGTCGGAGCTTGTCGGAATGAATTGGTTTGATCGCTTATTGCCAACAGGAGAAACCCAGTTTCGTAAATCCTATTTCCATCAGGTTTTCCTAAAAGAGAACAAATCATTTTATCATAAAAACGAAATAGTCTGCAGGGATGGAATCAAAAAAATCATGAGCTGGAGCAATCTGCCGGTTTTGGATGATGAGGGCCTGGTGAGTGGCAGTTTCAGTATAGGCACGGATGTCACAGATCAGGAAATGGCATTTCTGCAAATCAATGAATTGAAAGCAGAGTTGGAAAAAGAGAACTTATTACTCAAAGGGGAGCCATTACCTACTTGGATGGAGAAAGAAATTATAGGGGAAAGTGAATCTATCTTATATGCCATTCAGAAAGCCAAACAGGTTGCGCAGACCAATGCCTCTGTACTGTTGGAAGGTGAGACAGGTGTGGGAAAAGAATTATTTGCCGATTTGATTCAACGTTCCAGTTTAAGGCGTACACTTCCATTCGTAAAAATAAACTGTGGGGCCATACCTGCCGAGCTGATCGAGGACGAATTGTTTGGTCATGAAAAAGGTGCATTTAGCGGCGCACTGATACCAAGAAAAGGAAGATTCGAACTGGCTAACGGCGGAACAATTTTCCTGGATGAAATTGGAGAACTCCCTTTAATACTTCAGCCAAAGCTTTTACGCGTGCTTCAAAGTGGTGAATTCGAACGGGTGGGTGGGCAGCAAACCTTGAAAGTGGATGTCCGGATCATTGCTGCAACCAATCGTAATCTGGAAAAAGAGGTTAAGGAAGGAAGGTTTAGAAGTGATTTATTCTATCGGATCAATGTTTTTCCCATAACGATTCCTCCCCTGAGGAGTAGGAAAGATGATATACACATGCTGATTCAATATTATATTGACAAAAAATCCAAAAAATATAGTAAACAATTTGATACCATTTCTAAATCGGACATCAATTACCTGGTAGATTATGACTGGCCGGGTAATATTCGCGAATTGAAAAATATTATTGAAAGGGCGGTTATCTCCAGTATCGGCGGAACTCTTAAAATAAAGGACCTGCTGCCTGGTCGTCAGGACGTTCAGGAGAAACGCCAGCCAGTATCTTCCCTGGAATTCATGGAGAAAGAACATATTTTGAAAATACTTATCGAATGCGGCTGGCGAATCGAAGGCTCACACGGAGCCGCTGAAATCCTGACCATTCACCCCAGTACATTACGATCCAGGATGAAGAAGTTAAATATTGTCAGGCTCACCGGAGAGACCACTTGAATCATATATTGCTTTCCATTCTTACATTTCCCCCACGATATTTCGCGGCCCACGATATTTCATAGGTTAGTTAAGTTCTCTGCGTATTGGCTATTGAATTACTCTAAACTTTCTATTCGTTATCAGTCAACGTCTTAACTATCTAATTCCAATGTAATTTTTATTTGGCATCAAAATAGAAAGGAAGTTGTTCATAAAGGAAGACATCTGAAATGGAAGAAATACAATGTGGGAAGTTTCTAAAAATATCAGGCGAGATCTCACACTCAAAAAAAAAGGAATTTGAACAGACTATCCGGTTTGTTTTTAATCAGATGCCACAGGAATGTTTAGAGCAAAACCTTGCGATGGATGTGTATAATGAAAATCGATATTATTTTTTCACTTTGTGGAAAGATGAAAAATCCCTGGTAAAGTTTATGGAAACGAACGAATATCACTTAATAAAGGGTGCCTACAATGCACTATCTTTCTAAGCCATTTTGAACTCATCATATATGCGAAACCACACACTAAAATCTTAATCAAAATTGTAAACCATTAGAAAAAGATTTCCTTCTACATGCATAGCATTGCTGATGCTGTTTTTTTCGAGGGTGGCCAACACTCATAGAGCCTTCAGGCCTTATCCGATCTAACGTTGCAGTTAGATCAGCAATGGCTATGAATATACTGCAATATAGAGGATAACTGAGCCTAATATGTTAAAATCAGGGTCGGCAACAGACCGACTGAATGATTAAAATCATCAGTTATGTGACTTTGAATTATATAAACTTTAATGGCAAGTGCTTATTTAAATATTTTAAAAAATTACCTGAATAGACATTTCCTGATCATCAACCAAATACAATGAAAATCAACTTAAGACTCGCTGTGTTTTGTCTTTTTGTGTTATCTGGCATCATGAGCTGCAACCAACCAGAACAAAAAAAAGAATCCGATGAAACAACCGCCGCTAAAAGCGGTTTTGACCGAACAATACTTCCTATTTTACCGGCGCCTTTTGCGGGTATAGTTGACACAAATTCGTCCGGATCAAAACCTGATTTTCCTGTAGAAATATCGGCGCCTGAAGGTGCACCCAATGTACTTCTTATTTTGACGGATGATGTCGGTTATGGTGCTTCCAGCACTTTTGGTGGGCCTATTTCGACACCCACTTTTGATAGTCTGGCCGCAAATGGACTTCGATTCAACGAATTTCATACAACTGCACTCTGTTCGCCAACCAGGGCAGCTTTAATTACCGGCCGCAATCACCATAATGTAGCGAGCGGTGTAATTACAGAAATGGCCACCGGTTACGATGGATATAATAGCCTGGTTCCTAAATCATGCGCCAGTGTGGGGGAAATTTTAAAAGACAATGGTTGGAATACAGCCTGGTGGGGAAAAATGCATAATGTACCCGATTGGAAAAGCAGCACGTCAGGGCCATTTGATCTTTGGCCGAACGGTTTGGGATTTGAATATTTTTATGGTTTTTTAGGAGGTGACTGCGATCAATGGCAGCCTGATATGTTTGAAAATACAAAACCGATCCAACCTGCCGTGGGAAATCCGGATTATATCATGGACAGAGATCTGGCTGACAATGCGGTGAATTATATACGCAGGCATCAATCCATCTCTCCGCAACGACCTTTCTTCGCATACTATTGCACCGGCACAGCTCATGCCCCTCACCATGCACCGAAGGAATGGATCGAAAAATACAAGGGTAAATTTGACCAGGGTTGGGATAAGGTGCGCGAAGAATCCTTTGCCCGGCAAAAGAAATTAGGAGTCATACCACAAAATACAAAACTAACTGCACGACCCGAAGGTATTCCAGCCTGGGACAGTCTTACTGCGGATCAGAAAAAACTATTTGCCCATGAAATGGAAGTATATGCAGCAGCTTTGTCTTTTGCCGACTTCGAAGCAGCACGTGTCATCAATGCAGTAAAAGAAGCCGGTCAGTTGGACAATACGGTGATTATATATATTATGGGGGACAATGGGGCCAGTGCGGAAGGTACTTTTCAGGGAACGACCAACGAAGTTGGCGCATCCGGAAATGGTTTTTCTGAAGACATGAAATTCCTGATGAGCCAATATGATAAACTTGGATCAAAGTATACGTATAACCATTATTCATATGGCTGGGCTCATGCCATGGATGCGCCGTTTCAATGGACTAAACAGGTCGCATCACATTTTGGAGGAACCCGAAATGGCATGGTGATCAGTTATCCTAAACGGATTAAAGATAAGGGTGGTATTCGTTCTCAGTTCCATCATGTAATCGATATTGTTCCCACCATTCTGGAGCTCTGTGATGTTCCACAACCAAAGAGAGTAAACGGAGTGGATCAGCGTCCTATGGATGGCGTAAGCATGGTATATACTTTTGACAGCGCAAATGTGAAATCGGCCAGAAACACCCAATACTTTGAAATGCTTGGCAATCGGGCCATTTATAATGATGGATGGGTTGCTTGTACGACACCGTATCGTAAGCCATGGCAAACCATGGGAGGTGAAACCAAGTACCCTTCGCGTGACTTTAAATGGGAGTTATACAATATTGCAGATGATTTCAGCGAAGCCGATAACTTGGCTGAAAAAAATCCCGATAAATTAAAGGAGTTGCAGACGTTGTTCTATGAAGAAGCAAAAAAGAACAATGTGCTGCCTTTGGATGCGTCCTTTGCGGATCGGTTTGATCCTTCCATCCGTCCAGGCCTTACCAAGGGAAGAACTCATTTTGAATATTTCCCAGGTGCCACCCGTATTCCCGAGGGTTCAGCGCCTAATTTCAAAAACCAATCGTGGACCATAACCGCTGACGTCAATACCAAAGCAAATTCACAAGGGGTCTTGTCAACACTCGGAGGTTACTTTGGTGGATTCGTATTGATGATTAAAGATGGCAGGCCAATGTTTATGTACCGCGGAACCAATCAACCGCAATGGTTAGTTACCATTCAATCACCCCAAAAATTGGCCCCTGGAACACATAAAATTACTATTGATTTTGTGTATGACGGCGGAGGAATTGGCAAAGGAGCAAACATGATTTTATCGGTCGATGGTAAACAAGTGGGTCAAAAGCGCATTGAACGTACCATTCCTATTCGGTTTTCTTTAGATGAAACATTTGACGTCGGTGAAGACACGGGTACCCCGGTAGATTTCGATTTGTATGATGTGCCTTTCAAATTTAATGGGGAGCTAATAAAGTTAATAGTCGATCTGAAAGGGAAAGATCCAGTCGCCATAAAAGAAGAACAAAAGGCCGAACGATTATTAGCCCAAATTAGGGATTGATAAAATTTTGGCCGCCGATGTTCCTGGAAGTTAAATAGAAATATCTGAGTAAAAACCGGGCTATTGGCAACAGCGGTACAAAAAAATCCTGTTCCGAATAAATGAGTTAATTAAGGAGAACTCCCGGTCTCCTTTTAAAGGCATAGGAAAACCCGAACCTTTGAAAGGAGACTTATCAGGTTGCTGGAGTAGAAGAATAAATGAAGAACACCGATTGGTATATGCCATTCGAGAAAAGAGATTACGTATACTTCAATGTCATTTTCATTATTAGGAGCGAATAACAGATGAAACATTTTTTAAACGTAAGTTGTAAGTACATATTTGCAAATTCTTCTTTAACTTTATACAACGTTAGTAATACTTAAAAATCAAATTTCCAAGTAGCGTCATTCATTGAGTCGTACAATTTGCAGCTTTCAGATAATTGATTAACAGTGGAGTAGGTTTTCGTTCATTTCCCTCGCTCTCCGCTGAAATCAATAAATTTATGTTTACCTAAAACAAGAAAGCCCGCAAATACAATGTTTGCGGGCTTTTGTTTTAAAGATTACCTACAAATACTCCTCTTTACGGTCATTCTCCTCTGGCAAAGACTTTAGATCAACTTCCCCGGTGCAAGAACAATTCCTGTCTGCCCAACGCTACGCAAAAGAGTTTAAGAGTTTTTACCAGTCGCCATAATGGGAATAACAGGATTCCAAACCCAGGAAATCTAAAAACCAGGTTGCTTTTTAATCTGGCATGGAAGACGAGGGATTTACTAACGCTTTTTTTACGACAGAATAATATTGGTAATTAATTGTTTGCGACACAATCCGTATAAGTACGAGTAGGATGGTTCGGACAAATACGGATTGCGAATGCACAACCATTTATCTATATTGTTTAACCCCGAATTGTCAGACCATCTACCGTACCGCTTAAAAACAGTACAATGGAAAACAACAAACAGATGGAGCTCGAAATCCTGATTGCCATACGAAATAATCAAACCATACCGGCTGATGAATTTCATACCATTTTTGATGACCGCTGGCCCGATTACAGAACGAGCATGGTCTCCTTATATAATAAAGGATTGCTCATCAATTCCTGTCATGCTATAATTCCCGGGTTAAACATATGGGAACTTACCGGTGCGGGAAAGCTCAGAATATCAGAACTCCTGTTCGAACGTTCAAACGACCTGGCCAAAATGCTTTCCGAAAAGATAAAAATAAAAAAGTTGCTGATTTTTCCAGTTTGGAGTTCCTTATTAGGAATAAGTAATTTTGTATCACATTTCCCCTCCCGGTTCAAACGGCAGGTTCACTAAGTCCAATTCAAGTCCAGCCGCATTATCTTTTAGGCAAATAAAGTCCGAATCAATAGGGTTGTCATGAAATAAACTGAGGGATAGCTACGTCTTAATTCAAAAGATGCTAAACCTAACCTAAGATTTTACCAAGAACATTAACGATTATTTCCTTTAGTGGAATCTGTTGCGCCAACACCGGCAGAAATGGAAGTATAACGGCCGCAGCGAAGGCAATCAGAAGGGTTTTGTCTATAAGAACAATTTTCATCTCCTTGGTTTTTTCAAAACTGCCGATTAAATCGACATGCCAGGAAGCGTCTGGTTTTTCTTCTTCTGTCAAATAAAAGGCCTTCAATTCTTCCTCATATTTTCTCGCAAATGGCCAGGCTTCCAGACTATAAAGCATAAAGTATTTTCTTTTCACTTTAGCCAGCAAGGGCAATAACAACAACAAGGGTAAAATGAACATCAACAATACAAAACCAAGTATGGAGCCAATGGTAATTTTATATTCAATAATGGAGATACCCGAAAAAATGATGGCGTTATTCATTACGCCGGCTGTGAGTGCCGAAAATGCCAGGGCTACCGGAAAGAAACTAAGTTGGGTGTACTGCAGAAAACCGAGCCCGCCAACCCCATCAGGATGAAGTGCCGAAAGATTCAGATTTAGTTTTGATATTTTCCTTAGAAAAATTATCCAGAGCAAAATGGTATAAAGCCATCTATAAAGAAGTATCTGAAGTATGGGTAAACTTAGAATCAGGTACCACCAGCCGGCGCCGGTGATACTGCCATTTATCGTGTGCCAGGGTGCATAGGAAATGGACTTGTTAATCTCGTTGTGTTCCTGCAGGTAAAAGGAAAAGTAAACCGCCAAAATAATGATAAAGTCGACGATCTTTGAACTGCGCCACTTTTCAACCCTGTCTATTGCCTGTTCAAATGCATTGGCGTTATTCCCGTCAATTATTTTTGTTTCGTGAAAGAAGCTGATTGTATTGTTGAAGCTTTTATTGAATGAACGCCGTGCAAAAAGCAATACGGGCAGTACAAATAAAAACCGGACGTGTGTTGCAATATCACGGACGAAAAGAAGATAAAAGTTATTCCACCCCAGTGCGAAATAAGACAAAAACGCGATAGGCAGCCAGCAAAGGAGCATAAGACCGAAAACAAAACACAGCTGGTATCGAAGACTCTTTGCCTCGAACCTGGAGCGGTCAAGAACCTTCCAGAGTATTCCACCCGAAGCAAAAGCATAATCTTTTATAAAAGACATCGTTTACAATTGTTTTACGAACAGCGAAAATTCCCATAAATCTACCTGTGAGATCTTTATGATTCTGCGGCAGCTACCTGAATTCTTCCACTCTTTGCAGCAGCAGCAAGCGCTCCGTGGTCTTTTTCAGTCTGGTCAGCGTAGGCAAAACTGAATCGAACCATGGCTTTATCCAACTCGTCACTGTTGCCGACATATCCGGAAATCATGGCTGCATCTCCGGATTTGGCATGAGCCAGGGCCAGGGCCCACGCACACATGGAACAATATTGCGAAAAGTTTTCAAGTTTTACTTTATTGGGATCAAATTCCGCTCCGCCCTTCATGTCACGAAGCTGCCTTATATAAAAAGTAAAGCCATCTATCTCACCCCATCCAAGAAAAATATCGGGTGCAGCCTGTAGCAATCGTTGGCCAGACACAACCCGTTGGCCCGGGTTTGAATATACAGATTTGCCAATGAAGGGTTCGAGAACGGACGGCTGTGCTTCTTTTACCTGGAGGAACAAAGGGTCTTCGGGGCTGTTACCAGTTAGAAAAATGATCCAGCACCGGGTACCCACGCTTCCTACGCCAACTATTTTTCTGGCTGTATCTGTAACAAAATAATGCTGAAGAAGTTTTTTACGATCATCCGCCAGGGAATGAAAATAAGATTCGAGTAACATTTGGAGGGCTTCATTGATTGGTCTTCCCGATTGTGTATGCGTTTCCCGCACGATAAAGGGTGCGTTTAGCCGAAGCCGGTATTGATCACCCACGAGGTCGGTCATTTTACCCAGCACCTGCAGATGTGTGCGTTCACGGGCCTTGCTGGTTATTTTTTTTAGCCGCTTACGTTCTAGCGGCGTCAGTGTTTTCAGAATGTCTTGTTCGCTGATGGTCGTGTACCATAACTCCATATTCCCCATATAGGCGTATTCCTTCATCCGGTTACGGTAAGTGTTTATGGCTGCCCGAACCCCTTTTTCACAGAGATCCTTGTCTGCTCCTAAAAACCGGCCGCTGGACACGATACTGGCGACCAGACGTTTCAGATCCCATTCCCATGGTCCCGGCAGGGTTTCATCAAAATCATTGATCCCGAAAATAAGATTGCGTTCTGCCGAAGCGAATACGCCAAAATTTGCTACATGCATATCCCCGCAGATCTGCACCGTGATCCCACAGGTCGGAGCGCTGGCCGCCAGATCCGCCGCCATGATAGCAGCTGCCCCACGCAAAAAAGCAAATGGAGATGTCAGCATCCGGGCATACCGGATCGGAACCAGGTCCGTTAGCCGGGTTTTCCCCTGTTCTTCCAGGATGGAAACGGGATCTGTCCGATCAGGTGCAGGTTTATAATCCCCCTGCCTGGCGCGTGGAAATTTATCACGCAGCGCCTTTCCTGCAGCTATTCTCTGTTCAACACCTGGTTTTTCTTTTTTTAATAAATGCAGGGATCCATTTTTCATATACCAAATTTAAGATGCGTTGTTCGGGGTTAATAGGATTGAACTATTTCTACTTTGATCTTAAAAAATGGTTTTTAGTTAGAATATTTTTGAATGGCGGGATCAAACCGAGCGAATTCATGCTGAAAATAATACAATACAGTACGCAGGGGAAGCCATAACAAACGGCTGCTTTTGCTTATTAAATATAGGCATTTTCAAAGAATCTGATCACAAATATGCCGACGTTCTTCATGCTTTTATAAATTCATGTCGAATCGAAACTATTAATGACTCAATACTTTTCTGGCATACAGCGCCTGAACATGCCGGGCATTTTCGCCCTCCATTTTTTCAATCGCATAAATTTGTTCCGGTGAAGCTTCCAGAATATGTTTTTTGATAATCCAGTCAACGGTTTCGCTAAAAGGCGGAGTAGTCAAAGATCCCTTGTAAGAAAAATATCCCTGTTCATTTTTAGGAATTGATTTGAACAAATCTTCAAAATTGACCGCACCGGGTGCCAGGCTGTCTTTTTCTTCCTCGGCGGGTATGGCATTTAAGAATTCTTTTAGGAATTTGTTTTCATGACCCATTTTAAAAAGAAAGGCAATGACCATGTATCGGGTATTTTTGTCGTTGGCAGAATCTTTTAGGATATTCACAATATGCATCTCCATAGGAAATGTCATCCCGTCAATTAAATGTTCAGATGGAGTATGGAAATGAAATTGCTTCGGAAAATAAGTTTTTCCGCCGGCAATTGTGGTGCTTCCATCTTTGAAATCCAATTGTATTGTATGGCCTAAATTTTCGACCGCCGTTATTGCTGTGTTGAATGTAAATGTGATAGATTGGCCGGGATCTTTTACCGTACTATCAGATAAAATGTTTACCGGAGACTGAGCGAGTTTATCATCAATTCTTGGTAAGGCATAACCCTGAGTAATTTTGGTGACCGCATCGGGAGCTTCTGACTTTACCAGGTTATTTCCTGTGCTTGCTTCTTTTGGGGTGGATACATTCTGAGTGCTGTCTTTTTGATTTTCGTTCTTTTTTGGGGGCTTACAGGCTATGGTAAAAACCATAATAAACATGAAAGTGAGCATTTTGTATTTCATCATACATTTTTTACTGTAAAAAATAATTGGATCAGGAAGTCCGCACGTGAGCCGAATTGCTCGATTTAATATATATATCCGGTAAATACCAGAGATACACCGGACTAAATTACAATAAATAGATAAGTCTCGTACTTCTTTAAGGCCTCCCAATATGGCTTTCTCTGCGGATCGCTAAGTCCGGCGATCTGTAATAGCCATGCATTGGATTTTATTTAACAGGTAATCGGCAGCTTATGGTGGCAGCCATTTGTCAATACAAAATATGCTCAGAATATTTTCGGGTTGTTTTATGATTTCCTTATTGGGTTGTGTTGAAAGGCAGTCATATTATCTTAGTCCCCAGAATGCAAATTCAAATCCTTATCGTGCAATACCTATGAAGGCAGATTCCCTGAAATCTGCCATCTATATGAATGGCGTTTTTTCAACCGGATCGGCCAATGACCGGGCTGCCGATCACGTAACTGCATTCCAGGGGAGTTTTCACCGTAGCAATAATTTCGCCATTTTCCAGACTTATTACGGGGCCAATCTTTCACTGGGTTCCTACCATGTTACAGACTATTATAATTCCACGCATAATTATTACGGATTTGGAAATCCCTATCCAACAGATAGTCTGAATCACATTCCGAACTCCCGTAATTTTTTTGGCAGTTATGGTATATCAGGTGGTATTAATATCGTCGCTACCCATCAGCATATCAGAAGATACAGGCATTCTGAATGGCGAATATTGGGCCTGGAAACTTCCCTGCAAAGGGAATTTGGGAAATATTCGGATTTCCGCGATAAACTTCCGGATACCGCCGCCAATATCATTTTCAGAAAACATTTTTCCGCCTATCTCGGCCTGTATACTGAATGGCTGTGGACGAACAGGGACAAATTTGAATTTGGTTTTAAAATGGGGGTTGGGACCGACCTGTGTCCGGGCAGTAATTACAGCAACTATTATGGTCCTTCCATTTTACCCCTTTATTGTTTCTCTATCGCTTATCATGTTAAAAAAGATCATTTCACCGGCTTGGGAAAAAGTGAATACTTGTTTAAAGAAGCCCGCGCCCCAAACTTTTTTCTCTTTCCTTTGTTCTATAAACCAAATAATGAGTTATGCCAACCGAAAAAAAACTTGCCATCTGGATGGATCATGCTTCAGCCCATATTCAGGAGTATCCTGTGGATCCGGCGTCATCCCGTACCATCACTTCCGATTTTACAGATTCCGAAAAGAAGGAGACCCTCGAGAAGAGTGAACATGTGATGAACAACACCAAACAACACGATCAACTGGCTTATTTTAAAGAATTGGCAAAAGTGATATCGCAATACAATACCGTCCTGATTTTTGGACCGACGAACGCAAGGTCTGAACTGTTGAACTTCCTGAAAACCGATCACCGGTTTGATAAAATCAAAATTAAGACCCTCCCGGCCGATAAAATGAATGACCACGAACGGAATATATTCGTTAAAGATTATTTTACCCAACCGATAAATTTGTAGAGTCCATTAATTATCAATAAATGCATTTTGATGAAAACAATTCAGATAAAAGAATATGGCGGGTATTTTATTAAGATGAAATCGTTTTTCATTTTATTAGGACTTGTTAGTCTGTTTAGAGTAAATGAGTCATATGCTCAAACGCCGTCTCCCTATAAGTTGCCGGATACGTACAGCTTTGACTATCAGGTGACGCAGGTAATTTCTAAAAAGAAAAACGTTTCGGACAGTTCCGTCCTTCACTTTTTCTATACCAAAAATGGCGACTATGCCGCAGCCAGGATCAGTGGGAAAATCAATAGGAATGGAAACTTGTTTATTGTGCTTACCCGCGACGGTATGAGTATCATCTTTGACGAGCACAATAAGAACATTACCATTGTCAGTGTTCGAAAATTGGCATCTGACCTTTCTGGTTTATCTAAATGGATCAGGATGGACAGCCTTCTTGCTCACATGAGGAGTAAACCGGATGGAAAAGATTTTCACTCCATGAAAACCGGTAATAACAAACCAATTGGCAGCTATACATCCGAGGAATACAATATAGCCGGCAACAAAGGTCATCACGGATCTGTCTGGTTGGCCAAAGTTGATTTCAATACGCAGGGAGATTATATTCTGGGTGCACTGGGTGGTAATTTTTTAAAAATGATGAGTGGCCGTTTAGCCGATCATCCACTGGCCCAACCAAAGACCCTGGTCACTGCAATTGACATACAGGATTCGACTGGCGGTCATGCAATGGAAATGCATACCCTTACTATCGACCCGGTTTCGACAACGATGTCGACAAAAGGTTACGTGGTTAACGATTATAGTAATATGACGCTGCCCGAGATCTTTCAGGCGGAGATGAAAAAGAGGAATAATTGAGCGAAAGGGTCAGTCCATAAAAATATCCATCTCTTTATTAAATTTTTCGATCCCCACCGGTAAATTCCAGCATCCAGCCTGGATATTCGGGAGGTAATTGACTTACTTTATTAAGTTGTTCCAAGTCGTCTGCGGTAAATCGCAGGTCAACGGATTTCAAATTGTCTTCCAGCTGATCCATTTTATTGGCTCCGATAATAACTGTTGTGACGACAGGCTGATGAAGTAACCAGGCCAGCGCGAGTCCGGCAATGGTAGTGCCCTTAACCTTTGCCATCGGCTGCAATTGTTCAATGATATCAAAGGCGCGATCCCTGTTCACAGGTGGAAAATCGAAATTTGCACGCCGGCCGTCTCCTTCTTTTTCTTTATCGCGGCTATATTTACCACTGAGTAATCCGCCCGCGAGCGGAGACCATACCATCAGTCCAATTTTCTGATCCTGAAGCAGCGGAATAAGTTCTCTTTCCAGATCCCTGCCTGCAATTGTATAGTAGGCCTGAAGAGATACAAACTTTGCGAGCTGATTATAGTGACTATAGTCCACGGCCTTCATCAGCTGCCACGCGGCTACGTTACTGGCACCAATGTAACGCACTTTTCCACTTCGAACCAGGTCGTCCAATGCAGAAAGCGTTTCTTCGAAAGGGGTCAGGGGATCGTAGCTATGGATTTGATACAGATCGATATAATCGATTTGAAGCCTGCGAAGACTTGCCTCCGCCTGCTGAACGATATGTTTGCGTGTAAGTCCGCTATCATTGGGACTGTCGCCCATTTTTCCACGCACTTTGGTTGCCAGGATCAGATCATCCCGGTGCAGGCCCAGATTACGGATAGATTGCCCGGTTAGTTCTTCGCTCATGCCTTCCGAATATACATTTGCGGTATCAATAAAATTGATACCCCCGTCAATTGCCCTTTTCACTAATGTGTCAACCGAATCCTGTCCCAGGCTGCCGATGGCCTTAAACCTGCCTTTGCCGCCAAAAGTCATTGTACCCAGGCATAATTCAGAAACTTTGAGTCCGGTTTTACCGAGAAGATTGTATTTCATGGTATTTGCGATTTATGAATGGAATTATTGATTCAAATCCGGAATTAAATAATTACAGTACAGATGTGAAATGGTTGTCTTTCCACTTAAAAACTTTTATTGGAAGAATATAACCTCCCGAAATACGTTAATCCCATAAAAGGCGGCTACATGAAGAAGTTCAGATTCATACCTACATCTATTTTCTTTGGGCTGATTGTCGTGAGTTCCTGCCACAGAGACAATTTACAAAAACCAAATCCGCCAACCGACTCAGTATCCATTTTTGGTACGATGGATTCATCCCTGCTCATAAAAAGTATCACATATAGTAATGCGGACAGCAGTACAACACTATATTTTTTTTATGATACGGCCCATAGGAAAATCATTGTTTCCCTGCAACCTGTATTGACCGTCGGCGGAGACTATTCCGACGGACAGGAGTTTTCCTATGATCTCTTTGGAATGCTTATTCATATTACCGGAAAATTTTCCGCAGAAAATGATGGATATTTTTCTTCGGCGGATTACGTTTACGACGACCAACATGTACTGAAAAGCGCTAATACAACTTTGTTCGGCGGACTGAATTATTCAGCCAGTTATACAAAAACAGCGGTTGCGGGTGGTTACCTGTTAAGCGAGTTATATGCAAGCCCGGGAAATAATGGATATACTGACAGTAATTATTCAGCAGCACTGATCAATGATAGCGGCCGGCTCGCGGCCAATTATACTATTTATAATACAACAGCGGAAGGCGACTTATACAATACAAGCCCCAATGGGGATACTTATTTTTATTATTCAGATAGTTCTGTTTACGATGCCGCGGGTAACCTGAGTAAAAGATTGCAAACCTATCCTCCAAATACACTGAAACCCGACAGCCTGGTCAGTTTTGAAGAATACAATTTTACGGTCAGGGACACAAAAGGCGATCAATTACATAATTTGGGAAGGATACTATTCAATGGCATTGGGGACTTGCCTTTCTCTATCATTGATTTTTTTGCGGGAGAGCTGAGTCCTTTGGGCGAAGACGGCATGCAGTTCGATAAATATCCGGCACTTCAAACCACGGTGATCGTTGCGGATTCAACCGGGATCTTTAATACGACACTTCATTTTTCTACGCCGGCTGTGTATGATGATAAATCCCGTTTGATTAAATATCACAATTTTGCTCACTTCTCCCCGTATGTGGGATATGATTTGTCCATTAGCTATTATAAATAAGATAAACAAAGTTTATTTAGGCATCTCAAAAATCTTTGGATCCATATCCTTATCAAACTCCATTTTGACAATCGTTTCAACCAAATCAATCTGATCCCCAACTTTTGTTTCTACCTTAAACGGAGCCGTATATCCAATCGGGGTTTTTCGGAAATCTGACAGGGTTATGGTAATCGTAACATCCTGGCCATTCAGGGATCCGCTCTTCACTATTTCAAGTACGTAATAAGTGGCCGGATCAATATAGAAAACGGTCGATACACTGTCGGGGTCCGTTTCTTTTACCTTATATGCACTGACGGTGCCAACATTTTCCCTTCCGATAAGTTCGACCTTACCGCCCCGCTCAGAATAACGGGACAATGTGCCATCCACATACATCAGGTTCCTGCCGGCATTAAACTCTTTGCCAGACATGGCCTGCGCGTCTGGTCCACCGGAAAAAGGATTAATGGTCCAGCCACTTTTATCCGTAAAGCCCTGAATTACCAGCTGTCCGAAGTCAGACTCGGCCCGGTAACCCTTACCGACCAGCAGAAAGGTTTTCCTTTGTCCGTCAGTGCCCATAACAGCAACGGTACCTTCAGTATATACAGATTTTATCTGATTTATTTTTTCTTTCCCTCCAATCGCGTCTATGTGTTTGGAAATAATTTCTTCGGCCGTTTGCGCCCGAACGCTCAACAAACCCGTGAGTGTCACAAGCAATAGCAAGCAGTATTTCAAAATTTTCATTTTTTTATTAAATCTAAGAATATCTCCCTGATTTCACCAATTTTTGCTATCCAACCGTTTTTTTATTCATGCATTTTGTTAACAAAAGTCATACTCAGCATAAGGCTCATAAGAATAATCCCAATAAAAAATACTAAAAGAGATCCTTTGCGGACATTTGAAATTTTCCCCGCCCTAAATAACAGATATCCGATTAGGAGATTAAACAGTCCCCAAAGGGTATTTATTGTAGGCGACGACAGGCCCTTCCCGGGAGGATTTGAAAAAGGGGAAGGGAAGGGGTCGCCCGAAATACCGTGAATAAAATGAGGCACTGTATTGGCTATAAATAATCCTGCAAAGAAACAAGCAACATAATTATACCATTTCATAAAATGTGAATTTTTATTTTTGAATATCTAATGGTGAGTGAATCGTTCATTTTTCGATACCGAAGGTAGAAATATCAGTAATTAGTTTAGTAATAAACGCAAACATTCCCGGGAGTCATTGCAAATACTGCGTCTCCACGCTACTGCAGAATGATTTTTTGCAAATCACAAAAATCCCCAACCGGTTTCCATTGAATTGTGGGGAAAAGCACTCTTAAATAAATTCATCCGGCGTTTATCAATTAGGTATCCGAAACTGTCCCGATTAGATTTGGATCAGATTGCTTTTAATCCAAATGAACCGCCATGGAACACGATATTTTATTATTCCTTTCGGTCATGTATGCCAAAATCAGTCTTGGACATCATTACCTGATCATATCCTTATATATCCTGGGATTTTATTTCTGCAGTAAAAACCTCGATGGCGGGTATAAACCTCCGACTCCGCCCGCAGATAAAAAAACCAGGAAGAAATAACGGGGAGTGGAAAAATCGGGTTGATTTAGTGTGCGGGTTCGATCAGGTCCCAGAGATTTCCATACAGGTCCTCGAATACAGCCACGGTCCCATATATCTCTTTGACGGGTTGGCGAACAAAATGAATTCCCTTTTCTATCATGTTCTGGTAGTCCCGGTTAAAATTATCAGTATAAAGAAATAAGAAAACGCGTCCTCCGGTTTGATAGCCGATGGCGGTTTCCTGTTCCGGCTTTGCTGCCTTTGCCAATAAAAGCGAGCATTCTTTGGATCCGGGAGGAGCCACGATTACCCATCTTTTACTTTCTGTCAGAACGGTATCCTCGATGAGGCGGAAGCCCAGCTTCTTAGTATAAAATGCAATGGCATCATCATAATCCTTCACAACAAGGGCAAGATGCGCTATAAACTGTTTCATTGTATAAATTTATCTCTTTTAACCTGTTATTTTTGTCCGACCGCTAATGGCCGGTTTACTTTATCTCTATGGGCAGAATTGTGCTACTGTTTTTTATTATCCCATCCATCTTACTCTCAAAAGCATATTGCCAGGGAAAAGATTCGATCTTTCTGTATAACGGTCAGGTGCTGATAGGAGCCGTTCAGGATGCAAACCTGGGCTCCCTATCCATTGATGAAGTTGATCTGAAGATGCTGACCATCAAATTGTTCAAAATAAAAAGACTAATAATCCAGGAACGGTTCAAGATCGAGACGGTTGACAAAAAGATCTTTTACGGCACAATGAAAACAACGGACAGGGAAGGGTGGGTGGATATCAATACGGTTGAAGGAACCCGGATACCTACCCATATTACTCGGATATATCAGTTAATCTCCATGGATAATGATATTATCAGAAGATTAAACGGGAATGTTTCGGCGGGATTAAGTTTTACCAAGTCAAGCCAGATCGGCCAGGTTAATTTCAGCGCTGCGGTAAATTATGCCACCAAATTATTCAACTACCAGTTAACCATATCCAGCATTGGTTCCATTGATTCGGGAAAATATTCGAGGGACAATGAAAACGTTCAGCTTTTTACAATCTATGATATTACCGGGGCCTGGTTTCTTGCAGCCGAGGCACTATATCAACGGAACCTTGAACTGTCCGTCTCACGCAGATGGCTGGGACTGACTGGGGCGGGCAACAAACTCGTTACCAAGAAAACCTGGCGGCTGTTAGCTGCCACCGGCATCTCTTTCTCCCAGGAAAAAAGTACTGAAGGTGTACAAAGCGGTCTGCTGTTGGAAGTTCCCGTAATGTTTCAATTCAATTTCTATCAGTTCCAGCATCCGGATATACAGATCAGTAGTACCCAAACGGTTTATTTCAGCCTGTCGCAGAGTGGCAGAATCCGCTATGACGGGACAACAAACTTTTCCTGGCAGCTGATCAGGTATTTTTATTTGAATATCAGCCCCTATGCGAATTTTGATAACCAGCCGCCCGCGGGTAGCGGGAGTACATTTGACTATGGCATAGTCCTGGGGTTATCTTATAAATTTTAACAGTATTCTTTCAAAAACTTCCACCCCTGTTTAGGCGGATATCTGCAAATGCGCAAATACGTTTGATACTATCCGGTTACACGGGGTAAGATGAAAACTGTACACGTTTTCCCGTTTTACCAGATACTAACCCGCAAACTATCGGGCCGGTACATTTTATCGCCTGGTTTTACACCGAATGCTTCGTAGAAGGCCGGTATATTGGCCATCGGACCATTTACCCGTTCTTTTGATGGCGCATGTACATCGGTCATCAACTGCTCGGCCAGGATTTCTTTTCTTTCATTATACATCCATCCATAAGCATATCCAAGGAAATAACGCTGGGCGGGAGTAAATCCACCGATCTTATCTCCTTTTTTAAAAGCCTCTGTTTTTGAAAATGCATCCCATCCCAGTAAAAGGCCGCCGAGATCCGCAATATTTTCTCCCTGACTGGCTTCTCCATTTACATGCAGGGTGTCCACCGGTATGAATTCATTAAACTGACGAATGATTTTTTGTGCATTCGAATTAAATTGTTTAATGTCATTGGGCTGCCACCAGTCTGTCAGGTTTCCGACAGCGTCAAATTTTCTTCCCTGGTCATCAAACCCATGCGTTATTTCATGCCCGATGGTGGAGGCGGCCGCATAGCCATAAACAAAAGCATCGTCCAGTTCATCATCCCTTTTTCCGGGAACAACGAAAATACCAGCAGGTAATACGATCTCGTTATTGCTTGGATTGTAATAGGCATTATATGTTTGCGGCGACATGCCCCATTCCGTTCTGTCGACCGGTTTGCCGAGTTTTTTGACTTCGTAATTCGTCCACCATTCTGCCGCCCTTTGAATGTTCAGGACAAAGGGTCCGCGATCGATCATCAGTGCGCTGAAGTCCTTCCATTTATCCGGGTAACCTACTTTTTTTGTGACTTTTGAAAGTTTGAATAAAGCTTTTTGCTTGGTACTGTCGCTCATCCAGGTCAGGTGCATGATCCTTTCTTTATACGCATTCCGGATCGCTTCCACCATATCACTATAACGCTGTTTGGTTTTTTCCGGAAAATATTCTTTCACGAAGAGCTGGCCCAGTGCCTCGCCGATGGCGCCTTCCTCTGCATCCAGTACTCTTTTCCATCTGGGCTTGGGCGTTTCAACCCCACTAAGGCTTTGTGAAAAGATAAAGCGGTCGTTAAAAAGAGCCTGATTCATGTAATAGGCAGAACCCTTCAGTAAATGAAAAGCCAGATAATTTTTCCATACATCAAGCGGAGTTTTTCTGAGTTCCTGGTTTAGCGCCACAAGGAATTCCGGTTGACCCACGATGACGGAATCAATGGATGTTACACCCGTATTTTTAAAAAAATCGTTCCAGTTAATATTCGAATACCGTTTCTGCATCAACTGCACATTCATCTTTGTATAATTAGAATCCGGATCCCGGAGTTTTTCCAGTTTGCGGGAAGCCTTTGCCAGCCTGGTTTCCAGTTGATAAACAGAATTGGTAGCTCCCCGGGCACTTGCGCTATCCTTTCCTAAAGAACGGAAAGCCTTATCTAAATAAGCCAGATAAGCTGTTCTGACCTTTCCGGATTTTAGGTCCGTATTAAAATAGTAATCGCGGTTCGGCATGCCCAGACCACCCTGGTAAATATGAAATGCCATCACGTCACTCTTCTTTTCGTCCTGATCTATATTTTCATTCAGCAAAACATTAATACCTTTATTCTGAAGCGCAGCACTTACGCGAAGAAGATCCTGTAGACTGCTTATTTTTTCGATCCGCTGAAGATCGGGTTGCAGCGGCTGCAAACCCTGTTTTTCTATGCCGGCCGAATCCATGCCGCTAAACCAGAAATCTCCAATTTTTTGTGAAATGCTCCCATTCACGGATTGTTCCGAATCCGCTTTTTCGTTGATCGTCCGGAGACGGTTGTAAATATCTTCCTGGACCAACAGGCCGATTCCCCAGGCGCTTTGATCCGATGGTATCGGATTTTTTTTGATCCAACCGCCATTGGCATAGGAAAAAAAGTCTGTGGCCGGGTTGATGGTTGTATCTATATTTTCGGCAAGGAAATCGGGGGCTTCTTTTTTTTCGGGCGTATTACAGGCCGCAAAAATCAGGAAGCCCAGAACAATCCAGGAATTGTTACGCATAACGGATTCGTTTTTGTAAGCGAGAAGTTAGCCATAGTTGATTAATCTTTCCATCCTAACTTTATGGTTTCTTAAATAAATATTATGAAGTACAGGATACTCTCCACAACCGGCGAAAAACTCTCCGCGATTGGCCTGGGTTGTATGGGAATGAGCTTTGCTTATGGACCGGTGGATGACGCAGAAAGTATTGCCACATTGCATAAAGCGCTGGATCTCGGGATAAATTTTTGGGACACTGCCGATGCGTATGCCAATGGCAGAAATGAAGAATTGATTTCAAAGGTCCTTGTTCAAAACCGCAACAAAGTTTTTATTGCTACCAAATTCGGATTTCGTTTCAAAGATGGCCTGGCCGGTCCCAGCAGTTCACCCAATACTTTTGTAGATGGTTCTCCGGCATGGATAAAGCAAGCCGTTGAAGGCAGTTTGAAAAGACTGGGCATCGAAACAATCGATTTATATTATGCGCACCGGATTGATCCGAATACGCCGGTGGAAGAAACCGTAGGCGCAATGGCGGAGCTCGTAAAACAGGGTAAGGTCCGTTATATCGGTCTCTCCGAAGCATCAGCCGAAACGATCCGGAAAGCGGATGCTGTGCATCCGATTTCGGCGCTTCAAAGTGAATACTCAATCCTGTCGAGACAACTGGAAGGAGGAACGCTCAAAACCATTCGCGAACTCGGCATCCCCCTGGTAGCCTATTCACCATTATCCAGGGGACTTATCACCGATACCGTAATTGGCGAACTGGCGGCAGATGATTTCAGAAGGACGCTGCCCAGATTTGATGAAACGCATATGGTTAATAACCGGATGTTGACCAGGGAGTTTGCAAATTTCGCGGCAAATAAAAATATTACGGCTGCCCAACTGGCCCTGGCCTGGGTCCTGGCACAGGGTGATGACATTATTCCCATTCCCGGCACAAAAAAAAGAAAGTATCTGGAAGAAAATGCAGCGGCCGTCGACGTCACATTAACCGGATCGGACCTGCAGGGACTTGACGACCTGGTAAAAAAATACCCCGACACGGGGAAGCGGTATAGTGAAAGATCCTTGCAGATGGTGGACCTTTAAAAGCATAAAACTCTTTTTAGCCTAAAGCCTAAAGCTTAAAGCTTAAAACTATGTTTATGACTTGAGGCTACTCTGACTAATATTCTCGAATTCTCGAATTCTCGAATTCCCAAATTGTTTTAGGCTTTACGCTTTAAGCTTTGGGCTTAGTATGGGCTTTAGGCTTCGAAATCCATTTATCGGCGTTTTTATTTTTTCCCATTTGCGCGATTGTTTTTCCAGAGACCACTGATTTATCTTTTTTGGTAATATCGGTCCCGGCGGCAAATTCATCCCGGTGTTTGATCAGCAGCCAGGCATTGTCTCCCTTACCATTATTTTTTATATGGACAAGGGCAAACTCACCTTTTAATTTTTTACCGTGCAGGCGGAACTTAAGCGACCCGGTTTTCAGCTGGGCGAGTAAAGTTTTTTCTTCCTTCTTTTTTGTGGTAAAGGGTTCCAGGCTTTCATAGGTCCCTTCATCCCATACAATTACGGTTCCCGCTCCGTAATTACCTTCCGGGATAAGGCCTTCGAAATCCTTATAATCATAGGGATGGTCCTCCACCATCATGGCCAGCCGCCTGTCATCCGGGTTTAGTGAGGGCCCCTTGGGAACAGCCCAGCTTTTTAAAACACCCTCCATCTCCAGCCTGAAATCGTAATGCAACCGGCTGGCATCGTGTTTTTGCACAACAAAATGTAAGGCGCTGGCTGCAGGTTTGCCACCGGTCGGCTCTGGTGTCTTGTTAAAAATCCTTTTTTTATTATACTCCTTTAGTGCCATAACGGGATGTTATGGATACCATGCAAATGGTATGCTAGCCTGATGAGGTTATTCGGCGCAATGCTGAAGGAGCCGTTCGGCTTCGGTGGTGATTTGTTTAAAATTGGCCGGTTTGGTTATCAGTTCAACACCGTGGCTAAGGCAAAAATTAATGTCCGACTGATGACTGGACGTACTGAATACCACGATCGGCAGCCGGCTCAGCTTTTTATTCTTTTTTATTTCTGTCAGCGTCTCTTTGCCATTCATAATGGGCATGTTTATATCCAGGATAACGAGGCAGGGTAATTCAGAATCAATCGCCCTATGGAGATACTGAAGGGCCTCTTTCCCGTTGGTTGCGTAGGCAACGGTGTAGGAGGGATCAATTTTAAATATGGCGTTTCGTATCAGTTCCCGGTCGTCAGGATCGTCATCTACGCAAAGGACAATTCGGGCCATGTCACAATTCAATTATGAGATTCCGTTGCATAGATAAGTTTATTTAAATAATTATCACAATTATTCGCATAAATTTTCTAAGTTGTTTGTTGATTTCTTAAAAACTGAAATTCTGACGCCATGCCCGGAGATTCGGTAAACATCAATAACAAAGCCGTTGTCAATAATAGTTTCGACGCGATCGTAATAGGATCCGGTATCAGCGGGGGCTGGGCGGCCAAAGAATTATGTGATCACGGATTGAAAACATTGGTGATCGAACGGGGAAGAAATGTGGTTCACTTAAAAGATTATCCTACCGCAACCCTTAACCCCTGGGATTTCCCGCACCACGGACAATTGCCATTATCCGTAACTGAAAATAATCCGGTTGTCAACCGATGTTATGCTTTCAATGAAACATCCCAGCATTTTTTTGTGAAGGATCAGGAACATCCTTACGTCCAGGAAAAACCCTTTGACTGGATTCGCGGCTACCAGGTGGGCGGAAAATCACTTCTCTGGGCAAGACAAACCCAACGATGGAGCAAATATGATTTTGAAGGTCCGGGCAGGGATGGATTTGCCGTGGAATGGCCCCTGTCTTATGAAGAACTGGCTCCCTGGTACAGTCATGTAGAACATTTTGCCGGTATCAGCGGTAATTTCGATGGAATAGATACCCTGCCGGACGGAGATTTCCTGCCGGCCTGGGAAATGAATTGTGTAGAATCCGACATCAGTTCCAAAATCAATAAACATTATCCCGACCGGCATGTGGTACAGGGTCGTTGCGCACACCTGACCAAACCCAGGGAAATTCATTTACAACAAGGTCGCAATCCCTGCCAGGCAAGAGAAGAATGCGAAAGAGGATGTCCGTTCGGGGGCTATTTCAGTTCCAATTCGAGTACCCTGCCCTGGGCAGCAAAAACTGGAAACCTGCGTATACAAACCGATGCTGTCGTTCATTCCATTATTTATGATGAAGCGAAACAAAGAGCGACGGGTGTCCGGGTGATCGATGCACATACAAAAAAGGAAACCACGTACTACGCGAAAATTATTTTTGTAAACGCGGCCTGTCTGAATTCAAATCTGATTTTGTTGAACTCAACTTCTGGCCGTTTTCCAAATGGATTTTGCAATGATAGCGGACTGCTCGGAAAATATATTTGTTTTCACAACTATCGCGGATCGGTGACGGCTGCTTATGATGGTCCGATGGATAAATATTATTTCGGTCGCCGGCCCACCCAGCCCATGATGCCAAATTTCAGGAATGTGCATAAACAGGAAATGGATTTCCAGCGGGGATATATGGTATTTTTTGGTGCCTACCGGGGCACGGGCAATTTTTCAGGACAGAAAACAGAAATTGGTTCCGGGTTAAAAGAAAATCTTTCAGAAGCGGGTCCCTGGTTTGTGAGTTCCCAGATGCAGGGGGAAACCATTCCGAAAGAAACAAATCACGTGAGACTAAGCAAGGATAAAAAGGATGCCTGGGGAATTCCTGAACTGGTTTTTTCCGTCGACTATGATGAGAATGATGTAAAATCAATGAAGGACTATCAGCAACAGACTGCAGAAATGCTTGAACTGGCCGGTTGCAAAAATATCCGGCCACACGACAGTAAACAGGCGCCCGGACTGGATATCCATGAAATGGGTGGTTGCCGGATGGGAAAGGATCCAAAAACTTCACTTCTGAATAAATACAATCAGTTTCACTTTTGTCCGAATGTATTTGTCACCGACGGATCTGCCATGATTTCAACCAGCACCCAAAATCCTTCGTTAACATTTATGGCATATACGGCACGCGCCGTGGACCATGCCGTTTCAGAATTAAAAAAAGGAAACATTTGAATACATATGATGCCATCGTAGTAGGCTCCGGGATCAGTGGGGGGTGGGCCGCAAAAGAACTTTGTGAAGCCGGTTTAAAAACCCTGGTTTTGGAAAGAGGACGCGATGTAAAACATATAATAGATTATCCGACGGCCACCCTGGCTCCCTGGGAATTTCCGCACCGGGGAGAGATGCCGGAAAAATTCATGAAAGAAAATCCGCTGATCACCAAAGCAGCGGGATTTGATGAATCCACGCAGCATTTTTTTATCAAGGACAGTGACCATCCATATGTGCAGGAAAGGCCGTTTGACTGGATCCGCGGATACCAGGTTGGCGGCAAGTCACTGATCTGGGGAAGAGCCTGTCCCCGCTGGAGCCCTTATGAATTTACCGCACCCGCCCGTTACGGATATGGAATTGAATGGCCCATCGGGTACGAAGATGTAGCGCCCTGGTATTCCCATGTAGAACAGTTTGCCGGCATTTGCGGAAATAAGGACGGCCTGGAATCCATGCCCGATGGCGATTATCTGCCGCCATTCGAATTCAATTGCGTGGAAAAAGACCTTCAAAAAAAAATCAGTTCAAAATACAAGGACCGTTTTATGATCCAGGGACGGTGGGCCCAACTCACCGAGGCCCGGGATATTCATGTCAAACAGGGCCGCACACGTTGCCAGGCCCGTGACCTTTGTATGCGCGGTTGTCCCTTTGGCGGATACTTCAGTTCCAATTCTTCCACGCTGCCCTGGGCGGCAGCTACCGGAAATCTTACGGTTCGTCCACACAGCGTAGTTCATTCCGTCATTTACGATGAAAAGAAAAATAAAGCGGTCGGCGTGCGAATCATAGATTCGGAGACCCATCAGGCAACGGAATACTTCTCACGTATCATTTTCATGAATGCTTCGGCCCTGAATACAAATCTTGTTTTACTGAATTCTGTATCGAACCGTTTTCCAAATGGTCTCGGCAATGATAGCGGTCTGCTGGGAAAATATATTTGTCATCATAATTATAATGGTTCAGTGAACGGAAGGATAGAAGGGTACCAGGATACATATTATTATGGAAGAAGACCGTCCGAATCCATGATGCCCAATTTCAGAAATTTCAAAAAGCAGGACATGGATTTTGTCGGCGGCTATATGGCTTTCATGGGTTGTTACAGAAAGAGAGGAGAGGGAACGGATGGTCCGCAAATCGGAGAGGATTATAAAAAGGCATTGTCAGAAGCCGGTGAGTGGGGTTGTTATATGTATATGCAGGGAGAAACCATACCCAAAATCACCAACCAGGTTTATCTCAGCAAAGATAAAAAAGATCAGTGGGGTATACCGCTACTCGTAACGGATGTGGGTTATGATCACAATGATAAACTGCTCTTTCAAGATTTTCTGGAACAGGCAACAGAAACACTTTCTAACGGAGGTGTAAAAGATATTGAACAGACTGACAGGAAATGGGCGCCGGGAAGGGATATTCATGAAATGGGGGGTTGCCGTATGGGAAAAGATCCAAAAACCTCCCTGCTCAATGGCCATAATCAATTGCATCATTGTAATAATGTTTTTGTAACAGACGGGGCCTGCATGACCAGTACGGCCAATCAGAGCCCTTCTATTTTATATATGGCGTTGACGGCCAGAGCATCCCGGTTTGCGGTAAATGAGCTAAAAAAACAGAATCTGTAAGGCAATTGTCAATTGTTGATTGTTAACGATGAATTTTAGGTCGTAGATTAATAGTCGGAATCTAAAATTTTGTAGACATTTCTGTTGTTTACATTTAATCACGGATCCGCTCTTCAGCGTTAACAATTGACAATTAACAATTAAATTGCACTTTGTAAAATTCGTGGTTTGCGATACCTGCGTGCTGTCAATAAATACTTCTGGAAATATAAATGGAGGCTTTTGCTTGGCCTCATTTTCGTTATTCTGTCAAATTATTTTCGCATTCTTGCTCCCCAGGTTACCGGTTATGTCGTAAATACAGTGGAAAAGGAATTAACTGCGCAGGCCCACCCAAATATTTCCCATCCTGTTTCCGCGGAGACGCAAATACAAAATACAAGGACCCAGAAATCGGACACGGCCAACTATGATATCCTGGTAAAAAAATACATCCGTAAATTAAATTCCACAAAACAAAGTTTCGGACAGAAAGTAGTCATTTCGGGAGTCACGTTATTGTTGCTGGCTATTATTGGTGGTGTGTTTATGTTTTTTATGCGGCAGACGATCATCGTTATGAGTCGTCATATAGAATTCGATCAGAAAAATGAAATTTATCAGCATTACCAGCTTCTCGATACTTCTTTCTACAAAACACACAGTACGGGTGATCTGATGAGCCGTATGGCAGAAGACGTAAGCCGCGTGCGGATGTATACAGGGCCGGCCATCATGTATCTCGTAAACCTTTTGGCAACCATTGGTTTCAGCCTTTACTTTATGATCCGGAAAGATGCGCTGCTTACGCTATATGTGTTGGCCCCCCTGCCCATTTTGGCCGTGACCATTTATATGGTCAATAATCTGATTCACAAAAAAAGCGAAAGAATTCAGGCGCTGCTGAGCAATCTGACCACCAACGCACAGGAATCTTACAGCGGAATTCGCGTTATAAAATCATTTGTTCAGGAATCTGCCATGCTCCGGTTTTTCAAATCTAACAGCGAGGAATACCGGAAAAATGCCATCAGCCTGGCCAGGGTAGAAGCCATCTACTTCCCTTCCATGGGTCTGATCATTGGCCTGAGTACGCTCCTGACCATTATGATCGGAGGTTTTTATGTGATCCGGGGTACGCATCAGACGGACCTGGGAACCATCACTGAATTCGTGATTTATATTACCATGCTCACGTTTCCCGTAAGCGCCATTGGTTGGGTGGCCAGCATGATTCAACGGGCTTCCGCTTCTCAGAAAAGACTAAATGAATTTCTGGAAACCGAACCGGCCATCCAGAATATTACCCAGCCCGTTAACCAACCGCTAACCGGAAATATTTCCTTCGAACACGTTGATTTTACCTATCCCCATACCGGAATTCATGCGCTGAAAGATTTCAATCTGGAAGTCCGTAAAGGAGAAAAAATAGCCATTATCGGAAGAACCGGAAGCGGCAAAACCACGCTGGCGCAGTTGATCCTTCGCTTTTATGACCCTACTCATGGAACCATCCGGATGGATGGTAAAAATATTCAAACCCTGGATCTGCCCGACTTCAGAAACCAGATCGGATACGTTCCGCAGGATGTATTTCTGTTCAGTGACACGGTAACTGGCAATATTCTTTTTGGGATGGACCGGAAATCGGCAGCCGATGCAAAAAAAGCAGCCGAATACGCCAGCATTGACAAGGAAATTTCCCAGTTTTCATCCGGTTACGATACAATGATCGGAGAGCGGGGAGTTACTTTAAGCGGAGGTCAAAAACAACGGATTTCCATCGCCCGCGCCCTGGCCGGCGATCATGAACTCGTCGTTTTTGATGATTGTCTCAGTGCGGTAGACGCCCGTACCGAAAAGGATATCATTACCAATCTCTATAAATACCTGCAAAACAAAACAGCGTTTATTATAACCCACCGGATCTTCTCCCTTTTTGAATTTGACCGGATAGTCGTACTTGACCAGGGTAAAATGGTGGAAACCGGTACGCATGAAGATCTGCTTGCCAGAAATGGCCATTATACCCGGCTTTACGATCAACAACAAAAGACCGGCGAGGAACTCCAAACCCGCGACAGACGGGAATCTGCGTAAAAACACGCGAGTAGAACAAATTGGGGAATTTTTTTACCAGTTCAATAACAATATTATATTTGTATGGGCTTGTTTAATTTTTTGAACCCTAAAACAATCAACGTGGCTTACGAGAACAATGACAAAAGGATGGAGAGTGTTTACAGCAAACGAATCAGGGCCGGTAAGCGTAGAACTTATTTTTTTGACGTTCGGGCAACAAGAAGCAACGACTATTATCTAACGATTACTGAGAGCCGAAAAAAATTTAATGAAGATGGTTATGACCGGCATAAGATCTTCCTGTACAAAGAGGATTTCAATAAGTTCATCAAGGCACTTACTGAAGCAGTAGATTATGTAAAGACAGACCTGATGCCCGATTTTGATTTCGATGCGTTCAATCACGATCAGGTTTCGGAAAACGGGGAAGCACATCACGAACAGCATGAAAATCCTGAACCAAGGCTGGATCCGGTTGTTCAGGTCGCCGAGGTTGAACCGGTAAAAAATGAAGTGCCCGTTACTGCCCCCGAACCGTCTTCCTCTTCCACAGATCACCTGGAGGAAGTTGATAAATGGTAGGGTGATTATTAATTATTGATTATTAATTATTGATTATTGATTTCAAAGGTTGATGATAATCGGATTCTTTATCCGTTAAGTATCTGTTTTGATCAATAATCAATAATTAATAATCAATAAAGTCCGCTGCGCGTTTGGTAATATTCACCCAATAAAAATGTTTATAAAAATCACCGGAAATCGAGGCCTTTAAATCCAGCGCACGAATGATAGCATCTGTAAACAAACTCCAGTTGTGATCGGGGGAAATGATCAGTTTTCCATTGCATATACCAGGGTCCACGCCGATCGAACCATGTACGGTTGACACCGCCGTGAGATTATAGGCCAGTGCCTCCACGAGTTTTGTTTTTATTCCGCCGCCGGACCGGACCGGATTTAGAAATGCATCACAACCCAAAAGATATAGTTCAAGATTCTCTACAAATCCCAGAACCTGTACATCCGAATAAGACGAATTCAAAATGGATGATGGTATATCCAGACCCAGTATGAGAATCAGATAGGAGCGACCCCTCTCTTGCAAAATGGGATTGATCCTGAAAAGAAGATTATCCAGGGCCTCCCGGTTGGGGCTATATCCGAATGCCCCGTTGAATAATAATAGTGATTTGTCTTCCGGGATTTGAAATTGCTGATGCAGGATCTTCCGGGAAGAAAGCTTTTTTTCCTTTGACGGAGCAGACGGAATTTCAGTTCCGAAACTAACCGTAAGGCAGGAATTTTCTTTTAAACCAAAAGCAGATATCGCATAATATCTGTCCTCATCCTGGATGAAGAAATTATAGTCAGCCTGCCGGTGGGTAAATTTTTCATAGTTCCATAATATGCGCCACCACCACTTTCCCAGGCCCCGCCAGCGTGTCGCTTCTATGTTGTGAGAGTGAACGATCAGGCGCACACCGCAAATTTTTTTCAGCAAAAAACCCAGCCATCCATAATAAGGATGTTCCAAAATCAGGTGGGTTGCTTTTTTGTCGCGAATCCATCTTCTGATTGTAAAAAAAATAAAAGGATTGATATATCTGAAAGAAGAATCGGGAAGAATGTTCATCAACTCATATCCTTCTGCCAGGGCGGGATCATTTTTCCGTGTTCCGATACAGGTTACCTGATGATACTTTGAAAAATATTTATAAAACAAGGCAATGCCTTTTTGTCCGCCGGATCTCGCAGGAAGAAAGGGATAACTAATCAGGCTGATGATGTTCATTTTAAAAAGCCTAAAGCTCAAAGCTTAAAGCCTAAAACTTTTTATTAGTAGTTAATTATTAAATTCAATTTGCCTATTCGCACATCTGCACATTTGCACATTTACTTAGGTTTTGGGCTTCAAGCTTTGAGCTTTAGGCTTTAAATCCTTTATCCATTTCGCAACCGCTGCAATCAATAACAAATAAGTAATGATAGCCGACCACACGGTAAGCCGGTTGCCCATCACATAAGATTTTGGTTCGAACCGGAATTCAATAGTATGTTCGCCTGCGGGAACCGACATGCCGCGCAATACATAATCCACTTTGCAATAAGGAGCTGGTTTACCATCTATAAACGCATTCCAGCCCTTATCATAATAGACTTCACTGAACACGGCAAACTGGTTCGTATTGGACTTAAAGCGGTACGAAATTTTATCATTCAAATTTTCTATGAGCTGGATACTTGCGGAACTGTCTTTCCCGGGCATGAAAGGAATCCTGTCCTTATATATATTTTCCACGATGGCCGTGTCGCGGACGTTTATACTATCCAACGCAGCCATTTCCTCGTCAGCATTTTTTACATAATGAATCGCAGAAACCAGCCAGCAGGAACCAAATGCACCGTTATTTATCACAGCTTCCTCTTTGCCGTTCGCACCCTTGCGAATAACATATTTGGTATTCAGCATGTTATAAACCATCTGATTGCCTTTCGCGAGTTGACGTTCAATCAGATCGTTGTACAAAGCCAATTTGGCCGGATGATAACCCCCCACCGAATTGTGAAAATAGGAGGTATGGGCATCGTTAAAGGGATCACCACCGGCTATATCCAGTACACGAAAATTTTTCTCCGTATCTGCATTAACCTGGATATCCGCACTCGACGGGGTAAAAGAAACTTCATTCCCATCAGGCTCCGAATAACTATCGTCATTCAGGTATTTTTTTCCTTCTGCCAGCAAGTCATATGAACTCAGAATAAGAAGGCCGGCAAGCAGCACAGGAGATTTTATTTTTCCGCGGAAATAAAACCAGCACAAGCCGGCAGATAGCATTAAAAAAATGATACTGCGAAAGAGATCAGCTCTAAAAACAGCCTGCCGGTCCTCGTGCAGGGCGGGAAGCCATCCATTTACCGTTTGGAAAGCTTTTTCCTGGATTTCCATTGTGGCTTGTTTTCCCTGGGACATTTGTTGAATCAGATCCGCTGCCAGTTTTTGGGAATCTGATCCAGCTTTGAAGTCGCTCATAAAGTATATCAAGAGACTTATTAAAATCAGTCCGGCCGACAGGTATAAGGTTTTTTTAAAATTTTTTGTCAGTGTCTCATTCTTCTCTTTTGAGTCAACGAATTCCTGCAATCCCAATGAAGCTAACAATGCAAATCCCAACTGAGGCATTACAAGGGCCATAGACGGTGCCCTGAATTTGCCATAGAGGGGCATGTAGTCAAACAAAAAATAATTGATTAAGGCAAAATGCCTTCCCCAGGCAAGTACAATACCGGCTACACAAATGGACAAAATCCACCATTTATGCCAGCTCTTCACATATACCATTCCAAGAATGAATAAAAAACATACTACCGCACCCAAATAAACGGGGCCGGCTGTATTCGGCTGATCGCCCCAGTATAAAACGTAGTTGGTTTTATTCAGTGCATATTCTTCAGGAAAACCAGTTTCTGTTATTTTATCAGCCAGTTTTGAATCCTCAGTAATTTCCTTTCCGGAGTAGCCACCACCTTGCATACCTGGGACGAATAATGTAAGCATTTCTGAAATTCCATAACTCCATCTGAATGCGTAATCCTTATCCAGTCCGCCTTTCGTTTTATTACCTGTGTTTGGCGTGGTTAACTGTGATCTGCCACCCCGCATCGTTTCGGTA
>Ga0209839_10000056_pt1 | contig 43608 bp, 41 predicted proteins | sample OrgsoiDNA2013050_FD_185800 | JGI IMG/M metagenome (GOLD analysis project Ga0209839, IMG submission 185800) | Permafrost soil microbial communities from the Arctic, to analyse light accelerated degradation of dissolved organic matter (DOM) -... | ecosystem: Environmental > Terrestrial > Soil >... | reverse complement strand
ACGAAGTCCGGGTCGTTGCGCCAGGCGCCGAACAGGCCGGGCGCGAACCCGGTCCGCTCGACCCGCTTGAGCCACGCGGCCGGGATGATCTGGTCGGTGTCGACATCGCGGCGCTCCAGCGCCACGGCGCGGCCCGATATGTGCTGAATCCCGACGGCCATCACACGTCTCCCGGTGCTGCGAAGTGGCCCGCCACCGCGGTGGCGGCCGCTACGGCCGGCGACACCAGGTGGGTGCGGCCGCCTGGCCCCTGCCGGCCCTCGAAGTTGCGGTTGCTGGTCGAGGCGGAACGCTCTCCCGGGGACAGGATGTCCCCGTTCATCCCCAGGCACATCGAGCAGCCCGCCGAGCGCCACTCGAAGCCCGCCTCGGTGAAGTCCTTGTCCAGGCCCTCGGCCTCGGCGTCGGCCTTGACCCGCGCCGACCCCGGCACGACCATCGCGCGCACGCCCTGGTGGACCTTCTTGCCGCGGACGACCTCGGCGGCCTCCCGCAGGTCGGCCAGCCGGCCGTTCGTGCACGACCCGATGAACACGGTGTCCACGGCGATGTCGCGTATCGCCGTGCCGGCCTGCAGGGCCATGTAGGTCAGCGCCCGCTGCGCCGACTGCCGCTGCGGCTCGGTCTCGAAGGAGGCCGGGTCGGGCACGGTGTCGTCGATCGAGACCGACTGTGCGGGGTTCGTGCCCCAGGTCACGGCCGGCCGGACGGCGCTGGCGTCGATCCGGATCTCGTGGTCGAACTCCGCGCCCTCGTCAGTCACCAGGCCGCGCCAGTCCGCCAGCGCCCGCTCCCAGGCCGCGCCCTTCGGGGCGTGCTTGCGGCCCTTCAGAAAGGCGAAGGTGGTCTCGTCGGGGGCGATCATCCCGGCCCGCGCGCCGCCCTCGATGGTCATGTTGCAGACCGTCATCCGGCCTTCCATCGACAGCGCGCGGATGGCCGCGCCGCGGTACTCGATGACCGAGCCGACGCCGCCGCCGGTGCCGAGCGCCCGGATGATGGTGAGCACCAGGTCCTTGGCCGCGGCGCCGGGCGGCAGTTCCCCGTCGACGATGACCGCCATCGCGTCCGGCTTGACCTGCCGGAGCGTCTGGGTGGCCAGCACGTGCTCGACCTCGGTCGTGCCGATCCCGAAGGCCAGCGCGCCGAATGCCCCGTGCGTCGAGGTGTGGCTGTCGCCGCAGACCACGGTCATGCCCGGCTGGCTGAGGCCGAGCTGCGGGCCGATCACGTGCACGATGCCCTGCTCGGGGCTGCCGAGGGCGTGCAGGGTGATCCCGTGCTCGGCGCAGTTCTGGCGCAGCCGGGCAATCTGCGCGGCGGCGAGCTCGTCGGCGATCGGCTTGTCCAGCCCGATCGTCGGCACGTCGTGGTCCATGGTGGCCACCGTCAGGTCCGGCCGCCGGACCTTGCGGCCCGCCAGCTCCAGGCCCTCAAACGCCTGCGGCGAGGTGACTTCGTGCACTAGGTGCAGGTCGACGTAGAGCAGCGAGGGCTCGCCCTCGGGGCTGGCCACGAGGTGACGGTCCCAGACCTTGTCGAAGAGGCGTCCGGTCACTTGCGTCTCGAATCAGTCGGCTGTGCCAGTGTTGCCTGTCACGATCTCAGCTGTCACTGTCTCACATAATGAGATAGCGTGTTCAGGATATGAGCACTCTACGACAGGACGGGCCCGGCGGCAACCGAACCACCGGTGTCGGCGTGCTGGACCGCTCGATGCGCCTGCTGGACCTCCTGGCCGACGGCCCGCAGACGCTGCGCTGGCTGGCCGGCGCCAGCGGCCTGCCCCGGCCCACTGCCTACCGGCTGCTGGTGGCGCTGGAGTCGCACCGCCTGGTCAGGCGGGACGCCTCCGGCGCATTCCGGCTCGGCCCGCGGCTGACCGAGCTGGCCGTCCGGGCCGGCCCGGCGCTGGACCTCGCCGCGCTGGCCGGGCCGGTCCTGGCCGCGCTGCACGAGGCGACCGGCGAAAGCGCGCAGCTCTACGTGCGTTCCGGCGACCGCCGCCTGTGCGTGGCGGCCCGCGACGCCGGCACCGGGCTGCGCGACAGCGTGCCGGTCGGCGCCGTGCTGCCGCTGGACGCCGGCTCCGGCGGCAAGGTGCTGCTGGCCTGGTCGGCCGAGCCCGCCCCGGCGGCCGCGGACCTGGCGGCCGAACTGGCGGCGATCCGCAAGCGGGGCTGGGCCGCCAGCGTCGCCGAGCGGGAGCCCGGCGTGGCCAGCATCAGCGCTCCGGTGCTGGCCGACGGCAAGCTACTCGGCGCCGTCTGCGTCTCCGGCCCGGCGAGCCGCCTCGGCCCGGCCCCGGGCCGCCGCCTGGCTCCCCAGCTCATCGAGGCCGCGGCCCAGCTGGCCCGCCTGGCCACCCCGCCGCCCTCCGAGCCAAGGCCAGCGTCGTGATTGGGCACCTGCTGTCGTCCTAGCGGCAGTGGCGGCCCAGCCACGTCGTTCCGGCCCCGGGCCAAGGCGATGCTGACGCAGGATGCCTGGGACGCCTGGGGGGCTTGGACGCCTGGGGGGCTTGGGGTGCGTGGGGTGCTTGGACGCCTGGAGGGCTTGGGACGATTGAGGCTGCACGGACTGCTGGTGCCCAGGCCGGGCCGCGAGCGGGCGCGGCTCAGCGGGCGCGGAGTCAGCCGGCGCGGAGTCAGCCGGCGGGCCGGGTCCCGGTGCGGAGCCAGCCGGCGCGGAGTCAGCCGGCGGGCCGGGTCCCGGCGCGGAGTCAGCCGGCGCGGAGTCAGCCGGCGCGGCGGCGGCGGGCCGGGTCCCGCCGCGGGCGGCCGGGCGTGCTGAGGGTGCCAATGGCCACAGACCCCAGTCGTCACTTAAGCCTCAGCGGCCACTTGGTTCACTGGCCAGCGTCCGCTGGCCCGAAGCTCAGTGTCGTGGTTGGGCACCTGCTGTCGTCCTAGCGGCAGCAGGTGCCCAACCACGTCGTTGCGGGACGAGCCAGCGGCGAAGCGGACCCAGGGCGCTGGGGCGCCTGAGGCTGCTGGGCTGAACGGGGCAGCTGAGGGCTAGGCCGGGGTGAACGGGGCGGCTGAGGGCTAGGCCGGGGGCGGCTGAGGGCTAGGCCGGGGGGCAGAGCTGGTGGATCCAGCCGTAGGGGTCCGGGCGGCTGCCGCGCTGGATGCCGACGAGTTCCTCCCGCAGCCGTGTCGCCACCGGGCCCGGCGCGCCGTCGCCGATGACCCACTCGCGGCCGGCGCCGCGCACGGCACCGACCGGGGTGATGACCGCCGCGGTGCCGCAGGCGAAGACCTCGGTGATCTCGCCCGAGGCGCAGCCCGCCTGCCACTGCTCGACCGAGATCCGGTCCTCGAACGCGGGGATGCCCAGGTCCGGGCCGAGCTTGAGCAGCGAGTCGCGGGTGATGCCGTGTAGCAGCGAGCCGGTGGTGGCGGGGGTCATCATCCGGGCGCCCGCGCCGGAACCGTAGACGAAGAACAGGTTCATCCCGCCCATCTCCTCGACCCAGCGCCGCTCGGCGGCATCGAGCCAGGCCACCTGGTCGCAGCCGTGCTCCAGCGCCTGGAGTTGCCCGGCGAAGGCGGCCGCGTAGTTGCCGCCGCACTTGGCCTCGCCGGTGCCGCCGGGCGCGGCCCGCGTGTAGTCGTCGGACAGCCAGACGGTGACCGCCTTGGCGGCGCCAAAATAGCTAGCCGCCGGGGAGGCGATAACCGTGAACAGGTAGGACGACGACGGCCGGTTGACACCGAGGCCCCGCTGCGTCGCGATCATGAACGGCCGCAGGTACAGGCTGTGCCCCGCGGCGGTCGGCACCCAGGCCCGGTCGCGGCTGACCAGCACCTCGATCGCCTTGACGAACGCCGCCTCCGGAAGCTCGGGCATCGCCAGCCGCACGGCCGACTTGTTGAATCGGGCGGCGTTGGCCTGCGGCCGGAACGCCGCGACGGAGCCGTCGGCCTGCCGGTAGGCCTTGAGTCCCTCGAAAATCTCCTGGCCATAGTGCAGGACGGCCGCGGCCGGGTCGAGCACGAGCGGACCGTAGGGCTCGAGCCTGGCGTCATGCCAGCCACGCCCCTCCGCCCAGCGGATGGTAGTCATGTGATCGGTAAATACGCTGCCGAACCCAGGGTCAGCCATGATCTGGTCCCGCTCGGCGGCAGGCACAGGGGCGGCGCTGGCAAGAATCTCGAACGAGATCTCCGGGCTCGGGCTGTCGGTCATCACGTATTCCTTTGCTGCTGTGTTGCGCTGATCTATTGTCTCGCTAGTTCGCTAGCGCGGCACCATCGCCGCCGTTGTCCCGGCGGTCCAGGGACACCTGCACGGCCCGCAGGGCCAGGCTGGGCTGCCGCTACGGGGCGCTGGCGCACGACCGTCGCGGAGTACTGACCTGCAGGGTAAGTGCCGGGCGGTAGCGGCTAACGGCGGACGACAGCGGGAGGCGCTGCAGCTTAGCTGCGCGAAAGATCCCGATAGGCAAACGGCCAGCGCCTAGCCCCCGTAGCGGATTGCTGGCCTGCGTTAATCAGGTCCCGCTACGGCTGCTCAGGATAACTACGAAGCGCCGCATGATGTAGGCATGGTAGCTGACATGAGCGGCGGGTGTCATGGCCGCCTCGCAAGCGAGCCCGATCTTTCGGTGCAGCCCGATCTTTCGGTGCTGGCGGAGATCCAGCAGCGCGTCCTGTGGCTGGCCACCCGGATCGTCGACGCGGCCAACCACGACCGCGATACCGGCGACGGCGTCAAGGTCGGCGGCCACCAGGCGTCCAGCGCCAGCCTGGTCACGGCGATGACGGCGCTCTACTTCGCATACCTGGATGCACCCGACCGGGTCAGCGTTAAGCCGCATGCCTCGCCCGTGTTCCACGCCATCCAGTACCTGCTGGGCAACCTGGACCGCGCGTACCTGCCCACGCTGCGGGCCTTCGGCGGACTGCAGTCCTACCCGAGCCGCACCAAGGATCCCGACGGTGTCGACTTCTCGACCGGATCGGTGGGCCTGGGCGCGGCGGCGCCGCTGTTCGCGGCCGCCACCCGCCGGTACGTTGACGCTCACTTCGGCGCCCGGCCCCGCAGCCGGTACGTGGCCCTGCTCGGCGACGCCGAGCTGGACGAGGGCAACATCTGGGAGGCAATCGCCGATCCCGCCACGGACGGACTGGGCGACGTGCTGTGGATCGTCGACGTCAACCGGCAGTCGCTGGACCGGGTAGTGCCCGGCGTCCGGATCGCCCAGTGGGGACAGCAGTTCGCCGCCGCAGGCTGGCATGTCACCGAGGCCAAGTACGGGCGGCGGCTGCAGGCGGCGTTCGCCCGACCCGGCGGGGGTTGGCTGCGCGACTGGATCGACGCGATGCCCAACGAGCACTATCAGTCCCTGTTCGGCCTGGACCCGGCGGACGTGCGGGACAGGTTCTGCGACGGCGCGCCCGCGGAGGTAGCGGCGTTCTGCGCCGACCTGGCCGATGACGACCTGGCCAGCCTGGTCACCGACCTGGCCGGCCATGACCTGGGCGCCCTGCTGACCGCGTTCGCCGAGTGCGACCAGGCCAAGGACCGGCCCAGCGTGGTCTTCGCCTACACCATCAAGGGCTGGGGCCTGCCGATCGCCGGCAATCCCCGCAATCACTCGGCGCTGCTGTCCACGGCGCAGGTCGACCAGCTGCGCGCGCGGGCCGGCCTGACGCCCGGCACCGAGTGGGACCGCCTCGACCCCATGACCCCCGCCGGCCAGTGGGCGGCGGCCCGCCGCGAGCACCTGACTCGCGCGCCGGCTGCCCCGGCGCCTCTGGTGGCCGTGCCCGACTCAGCCGGGCTGCGAGCGGGGCGCGCGACCTCCACCCAGAAAGCGTTCGGAAGGATTCTGGTCGAGCTATCGAGGGCGGCAGGCGTAGCGCCCTACCTCGTCACCACGGCGCCGGATGTGGCCACGTCCACCAACCTGGCCGGATTCATCAACCGGATGGGCGTCTTCAGCCCCGACGCCCGGCGCGCGTGGAGCCAGGACCCGGTGCTGAAATGGGCGGAGGGCCCGGCCGGCCAGCACATCGAGCTGGGCATCAGCGAGATGAACCTGTTCCTGCTGCTCGGCCAGCTTGGCCTGTCGTGGGACCTGTCCGGCCAGCCGCTGCTGCCGGTCGGCACGGTGTACGACCCGTTCGTGCTGCGCGGGCTGGACGCGTTCATCTACTCGGTCTACTCCGGCGCGCGGTTCATCGTGGCCGGCACCCCGTCGGGCGTGACGCTCGCGCCGGAGGGCGGCGCGCACCAGTCGACGATCACCGCGTCCGTCGGGCTGGAACTGCCCAACGTGACGTTCATCGAGCCGGCCTACGCGGCCGCGCTGGACTGGCTGCTGTGCGGCGCGCTGCAGTCGGTCGCCGCCGCGAATGCCGGCGCCAGCGGGCCAGCGGCCGCCGAGGCCGGCTCGTACTACTTCCGGCTGACCACCCGGAGCATCGACCAGCAGCCGTTCCAGGCCGCGCGGGAGCGGCTCGGCGACGCGATCCTGCGCCGCCAGGTGCTCGCCGGCGCCTACCGGCTGGTCGACGCCTCCGCCGCCGCCCAGGCCGGCGCGCCCGAGGTCTGCCTCGCCGCGTCGGGCGCGGTGCTGCCCGAGGTACTCATCGCGGCGGCGGAACTGGCCGACGAGGGTATCGCCGCCTCCGTGGTCGACGTGACCTCCGCTGACCGGATCTACCGCGCATGGCAGCGAACCCTGCGCCAGGCCGTGCGCACGGCCACGACGCCGTCCGTCCCCGGCGCGCTGCGCGGCGTCTTCCCGGCCGCCGCGCGCGAGGCCACCGGCGCGGGAAGCGAGACCGCCCCGCGTGCCGGAAGCGGGGGCACCGGCGCCGGTGTCCCGGTCGTGACCGCACACGACGCGGCCTCGCACACGCTGAGCTGGCTGGGCTCGGCGCTCGGAGTTCCGGCGGTCAGCCTGGGCGTGGACAGCTTCGGCCAGTCCGGCAGCGTGGCCGACCTGTACCGGGCGAACGACCTGGACTCCGGCTCCATCGTGAACGCCGCGCTGGCGGCCCTGTCGCTGCGCTAGCGATCCAGGCACTGTCATACGGCCCAGCCACTGCCACACGGCCGTTTCAAGATCACGCGAGCCTGGCAGGATATGCTGCCTTTTCGGTCGATGATTGTTGACCAATTCTGGTGGATACGGACACACTTAAATTACCAGTTCGGATTGCACTGGCGATAGGAGGTGTAATCCGAACCGGGAAGAGCCTCCATCCGATTTGTCCGCTTCAGGATGGGGCTCAACGCGAAAGGCCGTGGCCACTCCACGGCGGCCGGGGCGTTTATCTGCGCAAGGTCGGCCATGCGCGGAATGATACGCGACCAGACTCGCATAAATAACCGGCCGCCTGCGTCAGCCAGGTGCGGCCGCTAGTCTCGCATCGCGATAGCAGGCGTCCTCGGCAAGATAAATGCACGCGCTTTCGCGCGACGAACCAGTCCAGGTTACGGGCGGTGCCGAAGGATATGCTCGCGGGCCCTCGCCTGGACATTTAACCACTGATTGCAATTGACCACCGGAGGGAAAGATGACCATGCCCGGTCACCTGGACGTGGCTACGGCCGCCGAGCCCGCGACGCTGCCCGCGCAGCGGCAGCCACGGATATCGCGGCGGTCGGCACTGCGGACCGCCGCGACTACCGGCGCCGCCGTGACCGCGCTGGCCGCTGCCGGCGGTCCGGCCCTGGCGGCCGCCAGGCCAGCGCGGGCGGAGCGCGATGACACCGGCCCCGATGCCACGGTTCCCCATATCACGAGGCAGGCCGAGGCCGATCCGGGCGAGCCGATCGTCGCGCACCTGCGGGACTCGCGGACCGGTGAGATCGACATGTTCCGCGGGACCAGCCGGGTCCGGGTCCGCGACCCGGCCCTGGCCGCCCTGCTCGTCCGCGCGAGCAGCTAAGCCCGCGGCATCCGCCGCGGCCCGCGAGCGGCATCCGCCCGATCTGGCAATCAAACCCTGAGAGGTCATCGATGTCATCACATCGCGAGGCCCCGGAGATATCGAAAGATCCGGTAGCCGACAGTACCGATGTTTACGCATTCATCAGCCCGGACCAGCCATCCACGGTCACCCTTATCGCGAACTATATTCCGCTCCAGGGACCGGCCGGCGGCCCGAACTTCTACGAGTTCGGCGACGACGTCCTTTACGAGATCCACATCGACAACAACGGGGACGGCTACGCGGATATCACCTATCAGTTCCGCTTCACGACGAAGCTGCAGACTCCGAGCAGTTTCCTGTACAACACCGGGCCCATCAGCTCGCTCAGCGACTCGACCTGGAACAGCAAGCAGTTCTACTCCGTCACGAGGGTCGCCGGCTACGACACGCGCGTGCTGGGTACCGGGCTGGCCTGCCCGCCGTGCAACATCGGGCCGCTGTCCACGCCGGATTACGAGGCCAAGCTCGGCAAGCCCGCGGTGCAGTCCCTGCCGGGCGGGATCCAGGTATTCGCGGGGCAGCGCGCCGAGGAGTTCTACGTCGACCTCGGCTCGATCTTCGACCTGGCCGACCTGCGCCCGCTGCAGTCGGCGAACGTGTTCGCGCACGCTCTGGGGCTGCCGAACCAGCCCGGAGTTAATGCCACCAACCACCTCAACGTGCACTCCATCGCGCTGCAGGTGCCCATCTCGCAGCTGGTCAGCAACGGCAGGCCGACTATCGGCGTGTGGACTACCGCGAGCCGGCAGACCGTCTCGGTGCGTGGCGACGCGGGCGATCGCCCCGTGGCCAGCGGCCCGTGGAAGCAGGTGTCCCGGCTCGCCAACCCGCTGTTCAACGAGGTGCTCGTCCCGCTGGGCAAGAAGGACTACTGGAACACCCAGCAGCCTCAGCACGACAAGCAGTTCGCCTCCTACGTCGCGCATCCGGAACTGGCGAGCCTGCTGCCGGTCATCTACCCGGCGATCCCGCCGGGCCAGGCTCCCTTCGCCAACCTCGCGGCGCTGGTCAGATCGGGCCAGCCGCGAACCGACCTGGAGGCGATCCTGCTGACCGGCATCCCGACCGGGATCATTCCGGGCTTTACCAATTACACCGGCCCGGTCCAGGCCGACATGGTACGGCTGAACACCTCGATCCCGCCGACGCCGAAGTCGTCCCCGAGGTACAGCACCCTGGGCCTCATCGGCGGTGACGCCGCCGGGTTCCCGAATGGCCGGCGGGTCGAGGACGACGTCGTGACCATCGAACTGCGGGCGATCGCGGGCGCGACCTATCCGCTCGTCGTGCCGGGCTACACGGTCGACCCGGTGGTCTCCGTCCTGTCCGATGGCCTGACCGGCGCCAGCGTCAAGAACAAGCCGCTGGCCACCTTCCCCTACCTGGGGGTTCCCTACGACGGGTACCACAACCCGTCCTGACGGCCGACCCGCCCGCATACAGGGCGCTGGCCAGCCCTCCCAGTGGGCTGGCCAGCGCCCTCTTTTCGCGCTGCCACTTCCCCGGCAGCCCAGGCAGCCCCGCCAGCGCGGCCGGAGCGCGCCCGCGGGCGGTTCACCCGGCCTCGGCCCGTTATGATATGACAGTGCTGTTACATCTATCGATAACGGGGGCCGCGGATGCCAGGGCCGCAGCCGACAGCCGGGCCATATCCGCAGATCGAGCCCGACGACCACGGCCTGCTCGGCGTCGGTGACGGCAACCTCGTCTACTGGGAGAGCTGCGGAAACCCCGACGGCAAGGCCGCCCTGGTGCTGCACGGCGGTCCCGGCTCTGGATGCACGCTGGGCCTGCGCCGGTATTTCGGCAGCTCGCGGGGAACCACGCTCGCGCTCGCTTACGCCGAGCGCCATCCCGGCCGGGTCAGCGAGCTGGTCCTCGCGGCGGTCGTCGGCACGGCCGTGCGTCGCGAGGTCGAGTGGATCACCCGCGACATGCAGCGCCATTTCCCGGCGGAATGGGCGCGCTTCGCGGCCGGAGTGCCCGCCGCCGAACGCGACGGCAGCCTGGCGGCCGCCTACAGCAGGCTGCTCAATCACCGCGACGAGGCCGTCCGCGTCCGCGCGGCCAGCGACTGGTGCGCGTGGGAGGACACCCACGTCAGCGTGGACCCGCGGAACCGGCACAACCCCCGCTCCGCTCATACCGGCAGCGCCACGATGACCGGGGTCATCGTGGCGGCCACCGACCGGTTCGCGGCCGACGGGTGAGCAAGCCGATGTCCGGGGCGGGCGAGGCGGGCAAGGCGGGCAAGGCGGGCGGTCACCGCAATCTCGTCGGCCTGGGCACCCAGCTGCGCCACGTGCTGGACCTGGTGGACGCCGATGTCGTCAGCGTGCTGGCCGACCTGGGCCTGCCTGACTACCGGGCCCGGTTCAGCGTGGTCATCCGGGCGCTGGCCACGCTGGGCCCGGTGCCCATCCGCGACCTGGGCCGGGCGATCCGCGTCACGCACTCGGCGGCGAGCCAGACGGTGGCCGAGCTATCGCGCCGAGGGCTGGTGGACCTGCGGCCCGGCGACGACGGCCGGCAGCGCATCGTGCACCTGACGGCCCGGGCTCGCGCCATCCTGCCGGCCATCGAGGCCGAGTGGGACGCGACCGCGTCGGCGGCCGCCGAGCTGGACGCCGAACTGCCGTTCCCGCTGAGTGAGCTAGTGCCGGCGATCGCGGCGGCGCTGGAGCGCAAGCCCTTCCGGGACCGGATCACGACATCGGCGTGGGCGCGCGAGCATCCCAGCTTCACGGCCGCGCTGGCCGCCGCCGATCGCGACCGCGCCTAGGTTCCCGCTCTCAGCTGCGCCCGCCCGAGGAGGAATTCAGTTGCCCCGCAGGATGCGGCTGCTCGCGGATACCCGGCCACTGCGCGAGAGCCCGCCGTTCCGGCGGCTGTGGACGGGCACGACGCTGTCAGCCACCGGCGGCATGATGACGGCATTCGCCGTCACGCTGCAGGTCTACGAGCTGACGCACTCGGCGTTCGCGGTCGGCGCTCTCGGCGCCACCCGGATGGTCCCGACGCTGACCATCGGCATGTTCGGCGGCTCGCTGGCCGACGCCGTCGACCGGCGCCGGCTCGTCCTGGTGACGAGCAGCTGCCTGGCCGCCATATCCGGCCTGTTCGCCGGGCAGGCGATCGCGGACCTGCGGCAGCTCTGGCTGCTCTACGTCCTGGTGGCCGTCCAGTCCGCGTTCGGCGCGGTCGATGCCCCGGCACGGCGCACCTTTACGCCCCGGCTGCTGCCACCCGGCCGGCTCTCCGCCGGGCTGGCCCTGAATCAGCTGACCTTTCAGCTGACCCTCGTGGCCGGCCCGGCCCTGGCCGGCCTGGTCGCGGCCGCCGGCGGCCTGCGGCTGTGTTACCTCATCGACGTGGCCAGCTTCGGTGCCGCCCTCTACGGCCTGGCGCGGCTGCCCGCGATGCCGCCCGAAGGCGGCTCCGCCAGCCGCGGACCGCGAGCGGTGGCCGAGGGGATCCGGTTCATCCTGGCGAGCCGGCCCCTGGCCGGCGCGTTCCTGACCGACCTCAACGCCACGGTGCTGGGCCTGCCCGTGGCGCTGTTCCCCGCGATCAACGCCGAGCGCTTCGGCGGCAGCCCGCAGACCCTCGGCCTGCTCACCGCGGCGATCGGGGTGGGCGGCCTGGTCGGGTCGGCGTTCTCCGGGCCGGTCGGCCAGGTCGCCCGGCCGGGCCGGGCCATGCTGGTCACCGTGAGCATCTGGGGTGCCGCCATCGCCGGGTTCGGTGCGGCCAGCGGCCTGTGGCTCACGCTGGGCTGCCTGGCCATAGCGGGCGCAGCCGACACGACCACCGTGGTGTTCCGGGGCACGATCGTGCAGACGGCGATCCCTGATCAGTTCCGCGGCCGGATTACCGCCGCCGACTATGTCGTGGGCTACGGCGGCGGGGAGATCGGCAACCTGGAGTCCGGCGCCGTCGGATCCCTGGCGTCACCGGCCATCAGCGCGATCAGCGGCGGGCTCGCCACCGTGGCCGGCGCCGCCGTCATCGGGCTCGCGCTGCCTGCCTTCACCCGCTACCGCGGGCTGCCGCCGGCCAGCGGCGAAGCCGTCGAAGACGAAACCCGGGCGCAGGCGGCGTCATGAGCGCGGGTGGCGGCAGATTCATGGCAAACAGGATCTAAAGGGGTCTGCGCCGGGCAGCGCGGCGTGGTCAGATTGGTGTCAGCACGCCGGCGGATTACCCAGGAGGACTACGTGAGCTCTGAAACTGCAGCAGGCGGCCGGTCCTCCGGCAAGCTGATCGTCGTGGTCGTCCTGGCGGTCATCGGCGTCTTGGCGATCGTCGCCGGCGTCATCTACCTGATCGAGCCAGCGAAGTCGCTGCCGAGCATCCTGGGCACCATCACGCACCCCGCCGCCCGGGCCAATGCCCATCGTCATACGCGCGGCGCGGTGGCCCTCGTCGTGGGCGCGCTCTGCCTCGCGGCAGCCGTGCTGGTCGGCTGGCGGGGCAAGCCGTCGGCCGGCAAGTGAGCGGGGTTAGCGGTCTGAGCGATCGATCACTGCCAGTCCGGCCGACCTCGATGTCATCCTCGGCGTCGAGCAGCGCGGCGAACCCGGCCCGGACCAGTTCCTGATCGTCGCTCACCTCGACCTCCAGCGCGCGGTCGCCGTAGGCCAGTCGCACCGTGGCGTTCGCGCCGCCGGAATGGCGGGTGCTGTTGGTCAGCGCCTCCTGGATGATCCGGTAGGCGGCGAGGTCGACGCCCACCGCCGCGCGCCGCCGGGCCGGCCGAGCCGGTGTTCAGGCTGGTCAGGTTCAGTCATCACTGCCCACGACGGTACGCGTCCTCGCGCGCGCAGGCATCGCCTCCGCGATGACATCTGAGCGGGACGGATACCGCAGCGGGCGCACGCCAGGCGCCTGGGACTACCACCTCAGACGACCGCGAACGGCCCGTCCGGCCGACGACGACGCCGGGTCCGGCCGGGCACGCTGAAGTCACCGCCGGTCAGCCTGGCCGGAGGGCCGGCCGGAGACCTGCCCGAGGTACGGGCTCCGGGAGAGGAGAGATCATGTCAGTGGTCCTGACGGCCAAGATTGCCGCCGCCGCCGGCGTCGGCGCCGTGTTCGGCCTCGTGGGCTATGTCCTGGCCGCCGCCGCCGGCGGCGCGGCCTTCGGGCCCGCCCACCTGGCCGTTACCACGGTGACCCCGCTCCCCTTCGCGGCCGCCACGGCGCTGCGGGCAGGCGTGGCTATCCTGATCGCGGTGGCAGCCGCCCGGACGACGGTGCGGCGAGATGTCACCTGATCGGGAGGCGGCCGTGGCGCTCGGCGGGCACGTCATCGAGAACCCCCTCAGCGGTGAGCAGATCACGATCCGCGCGACGGCCGCGGAGACCGGCGGGACCGAGCTCGACTGGGAACTCGTGCTCGCCCCCGGCGGACGGGTACCCAGCAGCCACGCCCATCCCGAGCAGGAGGAGTGCTTCACCGTGCTCGAGGGGCAGCTGAAGTTCCGGGTTGGCGGCCGGCGGGTGACCGCGGGCCCCGGCGACACCGTGCGGATACCGCCCGGCACGGTGCACCATTTCGCCAACGCCGGGTCACGGCCCGCCCGGGTCGCGGTGCAGACCAGGCCCGCGCTCAGCATGCAGGACCTGCTGGAGACCGCCGCGGCTCTCGCCCGCAGTCAGCACGCGGCCGGCAAGAAGCTGCCCAGCCCGCTTGACCTGGCCCTGTTCATGCGCGATTTCGAGCGGGAGGTGCGGGCGCCGTATCTGCCGGGCGTCCTGGTCCGCGCCGTCACCCGCTCGGTCGCCTGGCTGGCCAGCCGCCGAGGGCTCGACGCGCGCTACCGCCGCCTGCGGGCACCTCGCGCCAGCCGGGCACGCCCATGACCGCGTGCCGCTAGCATCCGGCAGCCTGCGATGACGGCGGTCGAGGTCGCGCACCTGGTCAAGCGCTACCGGGGCGCCCGGCGCAACGCGGTGGACGATGTCAGTTTCGACGTGCCGGAAGGTCAGCTCTTCTGCCTGCTCGGGCCCAACGGGGCGGGGAAGACGACCACGGTGTCCGTCCTCACCACAACGCTCGCCCCGACCTCGGGGCGGGTCCTGATCGCCGGCCGGGACCTGGCGACGGAGCAGGCACGGGTACGCAGGGAGATCGGCATCGTCTTCCAGCAGCCCTCCCTCGACCTGAACCTGACGGCCGAGGAGAACATCAGGCTGCACGCGGTGCTCTACGGTCTCTATCCCTGGCGGCCGCTCTACCGCCTGATGCCGGCCGGCTACCGAAGCCAGGTGCAGGAACTGGCTGGTGTCCTGGATCTTTCCGATTTCCTGGGGCAGCGGGCGCGCGTCCTGTCCGGCGGGTTGCGACGCAGGCTGGAGATTGTCCGGGCGCTGATGCACCGGCCCGGCGTGCTGTTCCTCGACGAGCCCACCGCGGGCCTCGACCCGGAGAGCAGGCGCAGCCTCTGGGCCTACCTGCGGAAGGACAGGGCGGCCTTCGGGACCACGGTGTTCCTGACGACGCACTACCTGGAGGAAGCAGAGGCCGCCGACGCGGTGTGCGTGCTGGCCGCGGGAAAGATCATCGAGCGCGGCAGCCCGGCCGAGGTCAAGGCGCGCCAGCTGAGCCCGGAGCTCGTACTCGACGCCCGGGACCGGGCGGGGCTCATTCGCGAACTCGACGCACTCGGCCTGCGGATCACCCGCGGCCCGCCGGGTGACCAGCGCGGGCCGCTGAGAGTGCCGCTGAACGGGCGCAGCGCGCAGGGCATCGTCGCCGCGATCGAGGCCGAGCTGACCCGGTTCCAGATCGCCGAGCCGACACTTGAGGACGCCTACCTGCAGCTGCTTGAGCGGGCCGGGCACCAGTGAGCGCCCGGACCCGGCCCGGACCCGGCCCCGCGCCAACCGGACCCGCGCTGACCGGGCCCGCGCGCGAGCTGTCCGGGCTGCTGATCATCGCCCAGCGCGACGTCACGAAGCTGCTGCGCGACCGGCCCAGGCTGGCGGTGAACCTGGCGTTCCCCGTCCTGCTCATCGGGGGGCTGGGCAGCATCCTGCAGCCCACCGTGGGCCGGCTCACCGGCCTGAGCGCGGTGACCCTCGCGTTCACCGGGGTGCTCGCCGCCAGCCTCTTCCAGTCCGCGGCCGCCGGCATGATCTCCATCGTCGAGGACCGGGAGAACGACTTCTCCCGCGAGCTGTTCGTCACCCCGGTCTCCCGGCTCACCCTCGTGGCCGGGAAGGTGGCCGGGGAGACCCTGGTCGCGTTCTGCCAGGGGGCGTTCATCGTCATCTTCGCGGTGGCGTTCGGCGTCCGGATGTCGCCGGGGCAGCTGGCGGCGCTGCTGGCGCCGTGCCTGGCCTGCTGCCTGCTCGGCGGCGCGTTCGGGCTCGCCACGATCGCCGCGCTGCCGAACCAGCGCTCAGCGATGCAGATCTTCCAGTTCCTGATCATCCCGCAGTACGTACTCGGCGGTGTCCTGGTGCCGCTGCGCGGGACGGCGGGTTACCTGGGCGTGCTGGCGTACCTGATGCCGATGCGCTACGTCGTCGACCTCACCCGCGCCGCGTTCTACGCCGGGACGCCGGGCTACCGCCAGGTGGTGTCGGGCAGCCCGCTGCTGGACGCCGCGGTGACCGGCGGACTGTTCGTCATCCTCATGACCACCGGGGCGGCGGTGTTCGGCCACCGGGAGCGAACCCGCTGATCAGGAGTTCTCCAGCACGCGCGCGAACGCGCGCAAGTACCGGGGATCGCCCTGAAGGTCGCGAAGGAGCCAGTATTCGGCCCCCCAGAACAAGTACCCGTCCAGAACGAAGGGCTTGCCGTCAGCCCAGCGCATGCACTGGCTGTAGTTCCCGATGAGATCCTCGGGACCACAGCTGTACATGGCGTGGCCGGCCGGGCTGGGGGGGGTCGTGACCGCCTCCCAGGGCTCGGCCTGCCCCTCGGCGATCATCAGCCGGCGCCCGGCCGCGGCGGCGTGGTCCAGCAGTCGCTCCCGATGCCGCTGCTGGCGCCGGGCGCGGCTGCCGTCCAGGTACAGGCTCGCTGGCCCGGCGCTAGCCAGCGCGTGCCGCGGGTAGAAGTCGATGCCGACGATGTCGGCCAGCCGGCGCGCGACGGCCAGCGAGTCACCCTGGTCCCGGGTGCGCCACCACTGCTGCAGGGCGACCGGGGTCGAGGTCGGCAGGAAGCCGTTCATCATGACCGGCCTGCTGGGATCCGCGGCACGCACCGCGTCGACCTCGCAGCGGACGAACTCCTGCGACAGCCGCCAGGAGTGCTCCATGCCGAGCGGATCGACTGCCTCGTGCTCGACCTGCCAGGCCATGATCGCCGCCCGATCCCGGTACCGCTCCACGACGCGGGTGACGAACGCCGTCCCGGCGTCCAGCAGCCGCCGATGCTGATCCGGCATGACCAGGGCACCCTCGCGCAGCGGCTGAGCCAGGTGGTGCGGCGGCACGAAGAACTCCGGGTAGCCGAACGCCTTCACCGGGCCGACGCACACGATCACCTGCTTGCCGGCCCGCTCGGCGGCATCGAGCTGGCGGTCAAGCTCGCCCGGCTCGAAGGTGCCGGGCCGGGGCTCCAGCCGGTTCCAGTAGGCCGCGAGCCGGATCAGCGGGAACGGGTAGGCCAGCAGCTCCCGCAGCGCTGCCTCGGGATCCAGCCCGAGCGCCGCCGCCTGCAGCGGCCGGAAACTGATCCCGAGCTGCCCCGCGCCGCAGGGCTCCACGGGCATCCGCTGCCAGCTGTCGGTCAGCGGGCGCGCGGCCCGCTTCAGGCGCAGTTCTCGCGCGACCGGCAGGAGCAGGCTCGCCGCCGCGGCAGCTGCCACAGCCGCCGCTCCCGCGCCGCGCGACAGTCCATCGGCGCCCGGTTCAGCGTGGCCCATGTCGGTCTCCTTCCGTGCCACCGCCCGGCGGGCAGTGCCAGCATGCCCCGCTGCGCAGCCAATCAGATCAGCCACCGAACTGGGCGAGCCTATGGAGTCCATCTTGCTGGTGGCCGCCGGCCCGCGTCGTCAGCCCGGCAGCTACCGCCACCGCTGGTACGAGACCGGGCAGCTGGACCAGGCCCGCCTGGTGGCCGCGCTACGCCAGATCGGCGTTCCGCTGGCGCAGATCAGGCCGCTCCTGGACCTGGACGCGGCGGCCGCGAGCAGCGTGCCTGACAGCGACTTCGCCGTCCCGCTGCGCTGACCGCCGGCCGCGCTGACCGCCGGCCGCCCTGACCGCCGGCCGCCCTAGCCACCGGCCGCGCGGTCAGGGCGCGGGCGAGCGGCGGGCGGGACTTAGCTGGGCGCTGTAGACGTTCACGGCGCTGGCGCCGCCCGGCGTCCACACGCGGACCTCGATGCGCCCGCCTTGCGGGCCGCCGCCGAACTTGGCCCGGAAGGGGCCCCAGCCGCTGAAGAGCCGGGCCCCGTAGCCGACCGTGGCATCCACCGGCACGGTGATCGTCTGAACGCCGGCCGTCGCGGGCACGCTCTGGCGGGCCAGCAGCGCGTTGCCGGTGTTGTTCCAGACCTCGACGTTCACCGGTCCCGTCGCCGACAACGTCACTGCTGCCTGGTAGAGGCCGGGCGGTCGCGCCCATTCGAGCCGGTCGGCGACATAGCCCGGGTGGCCGGTGGACGTCGCGTGCCAGCCCGAGGACGGCCCGGTCAGCACCGCGCGGCCAGCGGTGCCCGGCGCCGTCCAGGCCGGCAGCGGCGCCGACCCGCCGGGCACCCTGAGCCGGTGCATCCCCGGCGGCGGGTGCCAGCGGAACGCCCAGACGCCGTTGGCGTCGGTGACGAGCGTGGCATGCAGCGGGCCGGCCAGCTGCCCGGCGAAGACCATGGCCCCCGCCGGCTTCTGCGTCTCGATGCCCGCCCACGGCGTGAAGACGAACCAGTCCTGGCCGGGCTGGATCGGCAGGTTCCCGTTGAGCGGCCGCACGTCGAGCCGGCTGGAGAACCGGCCGACCACCCCCTGGGAGGCGAACACCGCGGCCGACGGCGGGATGCGCGCCGCCACCGCGGCCAGGGTCGAGGCCGTCGCCTGCGGGACCCGCAGCCACTGGTGCGGCGTCCGCGGGCCCCACACCGCGGCCCAGCCGATCGCCTGCGCCACGATCAGCACGGTCAGCGCCGCGCCCAGCCAGCGGCGGCGGCGGGTGAGCCAGCCGAGGACCGCGACGGTGCCGACCGGCAGCAGGACGTAGATGGGCAGGCTCTGGAACAGCGGCTCGGAGAACAGGAACCCGCGGAACAGGTCGTTCGAGACGGCGACCACCAGGACCAGCGGCAGCAGCGGGAGGAACCCGAGGCCGAGGAGCCCCGACGACCCCAGGTTGGCCCACAGGTCGACGCGCTTGGACCAGAGCTTGGCCAGCACCGCGACCGGATGGGTAGCGAGGCCCTTGATCAGCCCGGGCAGGCTGAGGCCGCCCGAGTGCCCGGGCGCCGCCAGGTAGTCATATGCCTGCAGGCCGTGGCCCGAGCCCTCGTTGCCGTGAATGGCCGAGATGAGCAGCACGGCCGCCACGCCGAGGAAGGCCATGACCGCGCCGCGCCGCCGGGAGCCCCGGCTGGCGATCAGCAGCCCGAGCCCCAGCCCGAAGACGTACGTGCCCGCGACGTCCCCGCAGGCCAGCAGCGGCACGACCCAGACCCAGGCCCGGCGGCGGCCGTTCGCCAGGTCCCAGGCCAGCAGCGCGATGAACAAGACCGCCAGGCACTCGGCGTGGAAGTCGAACGACACGGCCCACCACGACCACGGGTTGATGGCCAGCAGCAGCAGCCCGGCGCCGGCCAGCCAGCGCGCGTCCGGGCCGGGGCGGTAGCGCTGGGCAATCTCGCACAGCCACAAGAACGCCACCAGCTCGGCACCGACGACGCCGGCGTCCTGCAGCCAGAGCAGCAGCACGCCGTGCGGAAACACCCAGTACAACAGCGCCAGCGGCCACATGATGAACTCGGCGTGGTTCTGCCAGAACGTGAAGTTACCGACCGTGTCGTACGGGTTCAGGTGGCCGTGCGCGATCAGGAACCAGGCCTGCTGATACTGGGCGAAGTCGGGCGTGAGGGAGAAGTGCCGGTAAAGAAGCGCGCTCCAGACCCCGAACGCGATCAGCTTGAGGCCCAGCACCTCGACGCCGATCCGGCGGACCCACCGCAGGGGCGAGCCCGGCGCGGGGCCCTCCGGCGGTGTCCCGGCCGTCCCGGAGATCCGCGGTGCCGGCGCGGCAGCGTCCGCCGCTTCGACCTCGGCCCGGCTCATGAGCGGAACCGCACGGCGAGAATCGGCGAGTACCCGTAGGGGTAGGCGGACCCCGCCTTGATGAGGTTCGCCTCGAAGTAGACCGGGTTACTGCCGCCGACGGGCGAATGGATGGTGAAGGTGGCCACGCCGCTGGAGTTAGTCAGCGCCCGGACGGGTGTCTCGCCGGGCAGTCCCTGGTTGACCAGCGCCTGGCTGTACTGCAGGCCGCGCTGGGCGTAGATCACCTGGCCGAGGTAGACGGGCATGTTCGTGACGCGCATCGGCTCGTCGAGGCGGTTGACGATCTCGGCATGCACGGTGATGTCCTGTCCCCGCGGCACCGGGCTGTTGATCGCGGCGGGCTGGAGCACCACCCGCCACAGGCTCGCCACGTAGGCGCCCGTCCGGCTGACCGACGGCGGATCCTGCGAGAACGCCACGACCTGGAAGCCGTTGCTGATCGACGGCATCGCGAAATAGCTCGGTGCCGCGATCGTGTAGTGCGCTCGCTGGTGCCCGCGCAGGACGGGCGGCCCGGACGTGCGCCGCCAGAAGGCGGTCGTCGTCATGCCGTCCTCGATGGTGAAGGACGGCCGCACCCGCGCGCCGGTGGTGTTGGTGACCTCCAGGCCCAGTTGCTCCACCGTGGCGAGCTGGCCGGTCGTCCGAACGGACTGGATGGAGATGGTCATCGGGCTCGCGGCGGTCAGGGCCGCCGTGATCGCCACGCCGCAGGCGGCGGCGCCCCCCGCGGCGACCCATTTCCAGTGCCGCCAGCAGGCCGTGACCGGCAGCCGCCGCGCGGTGGCGGCCGCCGCGATGGCCGCGGGGATGAGCATGACCAGGTAACTGCCGAACGAGCGGGTGGCGAAGAACAGGACAACCGACGGCAGCAGGAACGCGGCCGGCTTGAGCATCGGGTACATCGCCGCGTAGCAGGCGATGGCGACGACCAGGACGACCAGCGAGGCGGTCGTGTAGGCCCGCACGGACCCGCCCCCGACCGCCAGGGACAGGGACAGGCTGATCAGGCCCTGGCCGGCCGGCACCGCCTGCGAGGAGAACGGCGTGATCACCCCGTGCAGCCAGGCGCCCGGAGCCCGCACCAGGTACGGCAGGTTCGGCGCCAGGAAGGCCGCCATCGCGATGCCCAGGTACCGCAGCCCGTCGCGCGCCGCCCGCCCCAGGTCATGCTTGCGCCGGGATTCGGCCACGATCCCGATGACCAGGAACGGGACCACCAGCCAGGGTGTCTGCTTCACCGCCATGGCCAGCCCCAGCAGCACCGGGCCGCGCCAGGCGGACCACCCCCGCGCGGCCGGAAACCGGTCCCAGCCGACGGCGGCTCCGACCAGCAGCGGAACGAAGAGGAAATCGGTCACCCCGCCGACCGCGTAGCCGATGTAGATATCCAGGCTGGCCACGACGGCCGCGAGCGGGGCCAGTCGCCGCGGCAGCACCGCGAACAGGATGACGATCCCGAGCGCCCAGGCGCCGACGTCCATCCACACGGCCGCCTGGGTCGCGATGCCCAGGGCCAGCAGCGGCATATAGGCCTCGAACGACAGGGCCGGGTAGGACAGGTTCGTGACCGGCTGCCCGGTGAGCTTGAAGGTGTAGCCGTTCGGGGAGACGTGAAACAGCGGGAAGGCCGCCGCCATGGAGTGCAGGTAGGGATCGAGGCCGTGCACGGCCAGTTGCGCCGCGTACTGATCGAAGGCGATCTCGTCCGTGCCGTAGTCCGGGGCGATGAACATCTGGAAATAGCTCCACAGGGCCAGCGCCGCCAGCACCGCGACGAGGACGGCCCAGTCAGCCTGGCGCTGCCGGCGGGCCCCCATCGCCTGATCGGGCAGCCACGCGGCAATGATCGCCAGCAGGCCGGCCAGCCCGAGCACCACCACGGCGACGGCCAGCCACGGGCCGAAGGTTAGGTAGCCAGACAGCCGGAACGACCAGGTCACGACGAAGATGCCGGCCAGCGTCCGCAGTCCGCGCCCGGTCCACGCGCTGCCGTCCCGGTCGAGGCCGCCGGCCTGCGGCTTCCCGGGCCGGTCCCGGACCGATGTCGCGCTGCCGCTGTCGGCCCAGTTATCCGGAATAGGGGTAAGGACGTCGGCAATGCGGCTATTGGTGAACCGGTGCCGTCCGCCGGCCGACACCTTTATCATCTTGGGTTTCTGCGGAATGCTAGAGCGCAAGGACCTGGATGTTCCCATAGCCGGGGGTGCCCACCACCTCATAGAGCTGGCTGCCGCTCGCCGAGACCAGCAGGCCGCGACAATAGCTCGGCGCCGGCAAGACGCTACGAACGCTTTCGGTTGCTACGTTGACCTCTGCGATATTGGCTACCGCAGCGGTACCCTTGAGGACGTAAAGCGTGTTGCCGCCCGGATTCAGGGCAATGTACATGCCCTCGGCGCCAACCGTGAACTTCGCGGTGATCTTTCCGCCGGAGATTCCGATTTCATCGACGAGCCCCGTTTTCTGCAGGACGTACAGGCTCGCCTGCTGAATATCCGGAACTATCGACACCGTGTCCGCCGGTACCGGGACACTGCCGTGGAGCTTGCCGTTCTGGGCGCTCACGATCGTCACGCTGGCAGATTTGCGCCATCCGGTCAGCACGTAAAAGGTGGTGCCATCGCTGCCCACCACCACCTGGCGGGCGGGTGCCGGGAGGGCCACGGTGGTGATGGTCTTGCCCGTGCGGCCGTCTCGCAGCTCAAGGGCTCCCGAACTGCTGGTCCCGAGGGCCAGTCCGACGACGCCCGCCGAGGACTCGGCGACCGAGCGCGCGGCGTTGCTCACCGACACGCTGCCGTGCACCTGCCCGCTGGCTGAGTCGAGCTCGAACAGGCCGGTGCCCGATGCGCCGGCGAGCGCCCACATGATGCCGTTGGCCTGGGGTTCGGCCACGGCGAGCAGGCTCTTAGGCGCCCGGACAACGTGGTCTGGCACCGTCCTGGCGGCGGTAGCGGTGCCCGGCGGGCTGGGCTGCGCACCGCCGTGGCCGCAGGCGGCCAGCAAGACCGCCGCCGACATCAGCGTCAGCGCCGCTGGCAGGCGGCGGGTGGCTGACATCGCGGCCTGCGGCACTAACGGGTGGCGGCTCATCTGCGTTCGCTGGCCGTCGCCGGGAGCGGCGCGGCGCGGCGGGAGCCGGCGGCGGGCCGCCGCGCGGGAATCAGCACGCCGAGCCCGGGCGGCGCGCCGCCCGACGTCAGCAACGCCGCCGCGAGGAAGCCCTCGCCGGCGCCGCGCGGCCGCGCGGCCGTCGCGGCGCCCGGCCTGGCCGCGCTGCTGAGCCGGGACAGGACGGCGACATCGGAACTGCCCGCCACGCGCACCGTGGCTGACCCGCGGCCGATGACCGCCGCGGCCCTCTCGAAGCGCTTGCCGTTCCACACCACAATGAGGCTGGACGGGCGGATCGATGGCGAGGTCATCCGCAGAACGAGCGGCTTGGCGAACTTCCGGCGGTCGGCCGACCCGTGCCGCTGAACGATAATGCCCACGCCGCCCACGGCCCGGTAACCCCGGAAGCCGCCGCTGCCGATGCCCGGCCCGCCCGCGCAGCCCCCGCGGTGCCCGTAAGGCTCGGTGATCGTCGCCTGGACCCGGCCCCGGAATGTCTCCCGACGGACCCTGATCGAGGCCGCTATGCCGTCAAGTCGCAGCGAGCCGATGGCCTGGCTGGCGCGACCGATCGTCTGGCTCGTCACCACGCAGTAGAAGCCGCCAGGGACCGGAGTAGCCGGCGGCGGCGACGGCGGGCCGTAGGCTGCGAGCGCGGCTCCGGAATTAGCGGCGAGCACGGCGGCGCCTCCCAGCGCCGCGCCCGCGAGTTTCCGGACAAGTTTGCACTGACCCCGATAAGACATAGCCGATCCCCGCTCCGAGCAAAAGGAATGTGTTGCCGCATCGCCCCGGCGGCAGCTAAGAGTAGCAGTAAACATGCGGGTGATTATGGAACCTGGCCGGGAAATCCTGTTACGCCAATACATCGCGCCTATCCTTCCCGGCGCAGCAGATTTCGCAATCTGGCCATATGGCATCAGAGAGTCAGGATGCCGGCCTGCGCACGGCCGGAATGTGCAATTGCGCGTGAATTCTCGGCGGGCGGTAGGAGCGCCGAGCGCGGCGCCCGCCGGGCCGGCCGGCCCGGCCTGTTCGGCGGCCCCGGCGGGTTGCGGCATCATATGCGGATGGACGAGAACCAGGCACGGGCGCTGCTGAGCGCCAGGCGCGCAGAGTCGGAGAGCCTCCTGAAGGCCACGCAGCAGCAGGGCCGGGCGGACCGGGAGGCCGAGGACGAGTCCGGGGATATCTCCGATCCCGCTCAGCCTCTCACCGCCGAGGGCATCGACGATGCCCTCGCGCAGTCTTTCCGCGACCGGCTGGCGGCGATCGAGCGTGCGGAGCAGCGACTGGCGAGCGGGACCTACGGGCGATCCGTCCGCAGCGGCCTGCCGATTCCCGATGCGCGGCTGGAAGTCAATCCCGAGGCCGAGCTCACCGTCGAGGAAGCCGCAGCCGACGAGGCCAGAGCCTGACCGCCGGAACTGGAGGCTGGGCGCCGGGCCGGAGCCTGAGCGCCGGGCTTGCTAGCCGCTGGGTTCGCTAGCCCTTGTGCTGGCTAGCCGGGCGGGACGGACTTGGGCCCGGCATCCTGGGCTTGCCAGACCGCTGCGACCTGCTCGACGACGGAGGACGCCTGCGCGTACCCGGCGCGCGCGGCAGGAGCCCGGCGAGCCGGGTCCAGCACGTTGCGGCCGATGGCCGCCGTGGCGGCCGCGTCGGGCCCGATGACGGCCACGCGGGCCCCTGCCGCCGCCAGCGCCGCGGCCTGCCACCGGACGCCGCCCTGGCGGCTCATCCCGCGGATGATCGGCGCCACGATCACCACCTGGCCATAGCCCTTCGCCAGGTCGGCATTGGCCGGCGAGCGGATCCCGCCGTCGATGAAGCGGCGTTCCCCGATGGTCACCGGCGGCCACACGCCCGGCACCGCGCAGCTCGCCCCGACCGCATCCACGAGCGGCACTCCGCTGGCGGCGTCGAATACCGTCAGCTCCCCCGTCCCGGCGTCTACCGCCGTCACCTGAAGCGGGCGATCCGGCCATTCGGCGGGCAGCCGCGCCGCGATGACCCGGCGCTGGTCCGCCTCGGACTCGGTATCCGCGGCGAGCGCCATCTTGCCGATCCGGGCCCGGGCCCGGGCCGGATCCCGGCTCGTCACGGTGACCCAGATCATCCGGGCGATGACAGCCACGCCCAGGCTCGCGGCGACGGCCGGCGCCGACTCCGACTCCGGCGCCGGTGCCTCAAGCTGGCCCTGGTACATAACGTCCAGGGGCCGACCCGCGGCGACGCTCGCGCCGACGATGGACCCCGCCGACGACCCCAGCACGAGGTCGGCCCCCGTCAGGTCCACCCCTCGTTCCGCCAGCCCGTGCAGCAGGCCGATCTCCCAGGCGACGCCGGTGACGCCGCCACCACCCAATACCAGCGCGCGCTCCCGCATGCCTATTTTCTACACCTATGGCGCCCAGGCTCCGGCCAAGGCTCTCATCAGCGATGGCGCCGGGTGATCGCCCGCTGGGCGTAAAAAGGCTGGCCAGCAGCCAGCCGCTTCGGGTAGGCATGGCCTTATGGCATCTGGCGGCACCGCGGCCGGCGACGCCGCCGAGGTGGCGCGCTACTGGCAGCACTCGGGGGTGGCCGGGGTCGACCTCCTCCGGGCCCGGTTCGTCACCCACCGGTATGGCCGGCACGCGCACGAGACCTACACGCTGGGGGTGATCGAGACCGGCGTCGAGGAGTTCGAGTACCGCGGCAGCCTGCTGCGGGCCGGCCCTGGCGCCGTGGCGCTGCTCAACCCGGAGGTCGTCCATACCGGCCAGGCGGCCGTGCCGGGCGGCTGGTCCTACCGCGTCTTCTATCCCGCGGTCGAGGTCATCACCAGCATCGCCGCCGAGCTGGGCTGGCGGGACGGCATGCCGACCTTCCCGGAGACGGTGATCTACGACCCACGCAGCGCGCAGCTACTGCACGGCGCGCATGTCGCTGCCGAGCGCGGCGACCGGCTGGCCTCGTCCAGCCTGCTGCGGACGGCGATTGCCGGCCTGCTCGCCGCCCACGCCACGGCCGCTCAGGGCGCCGGGGCAAGCCGCTACGGCCGCGCCCCGGCGGCGGTGGCCCAGACGCGCGAGCTGCTGATGGAGCGGCTGGCCGATCCGCCCAGCCTGGATGAGCTGGCCGCCACCACCGGGCTAGGCCCCTTCGCGCTGCTGCGCGCCTTCCGGGCCGAGACCGGCTTGCCGCCGCATGCCTACCTGAACCAGCTACGGGTTCGGCAGGCTCGCTACCTGCTCGACGGCGGGCTGGCGCCGGCGGAGGTGGCGGCGCACACGGGATTCGCCGACCAGGCGCACCTGACCCGGCACTTCAAGCGTGTCGTCGGCGTTCCGCCCGGCGCCTACCAGCGGGAGCGACGGCCTGCGCCCGGCCAGGCAAAAACGTGCAAGACTGCCAGGCCGGCCGGCTCATAGCCTGCGCTTATGGTGCAGGGAGCGGGAAGCCCGGTCCGGGACGGCCTCGGCCTCGGCCTGGCCGTCGGCGTGTCCGGGCTGGCGTTCGGGGCGGCCGCGGTCGGGTCCGGGCTCAGCGCGTGGCAGGCTTGCGCGCTCAGCGCACTCGCCTTCACCGGCGCGTCGCAGTTCGCGCTCATCGGTGCCGTGGCCGTGGGCGGGAACCTCATCGCGGCGACGGCCGGCGCCATCCTGCTGGGCAGCCGCAACACGCTCTACGGACTGCGGCTCACCGGCCTGCTGCGGCTGCGGGGCGCGCGCAGGCTGCTCGGCGCCCAGGGCGTCATCGACGAGACGACCGCCGTTACTCTCGCCCAGCCGGACGCCAGGGCCAGCCGGGTGGGCTTCGCCGTCACCTTCGCCTGTCTCTATCTGACCTGGAACGTCGCCACGCTGGCCGGGGCCCTCGGCGCGGGAACGCTGGCGTCGCCGCGGGCGCTTGGACTCGATGTGGTGGGGCCGGCCGCGTTTCTGGCGCTGATCTGGCCGCGGCTGCGGGCCGGCCGGACCGAGCGGATCGTCGCCGTGCTCGGTGCCGCCATCGCCCTCGGCCTGACTCCCGTCCTGCCGACGGGGGTGCCGGTCATCCTGGCCGCCACGGCCGCGCTGGGCGGCGCGCTGGCCACGTCCCCTCCGGTGGCGGCTCCGGCGCAGGCTGACCAGCCGTGACGGGACTCTGGATCGCCGTGCTAGCGACGGCGGCTGGCTGCTACGCGCTCAAGCTCGCCGGGCTCACGGTGCCCGAGCGAGTACTCGACCACCGCCGAGTACGGCGCTTCGCCGAGCTGGTTCCGGTCGCGTTGCTCGCGGCGCTGTCCGCCGTCGAGGTGGCCACGGCCGGGCATTCCATCGTGCTCGACCCCGCCCGGCTGGCCGGGCTCGGCGCCGCCGCCGCCGCGCTGCTGCTGCGGGCACCGTTCCTGGTGGTCATCATGGCCGCGGCCGCGACAACCGCATTGCTGCGCGCCGCCGGCGTCGCCTGATCACCGCGCCTAAGGTCATGAACGTGCGATTGCTGTCGCTGTGGCAGCTGCAAAACGACCGTGGTGACCCGGCGGGCCGGGGCCGCGCGGTCCGGCCCTGGCGGGTAAGGTGCGCCGGGTGGCTGTCCAGGTTGAGGTACTCAGTGAGATAACCGACGAGGTCGTCGAGGCGTTCGGGCGGCTGCTCCCCCAGCTGTCCCGGTCCGCTCCGCCGCTGGACCAGGCGGCACTCGCCCGGATTGTGTCCGCGCCCGCCGTCAGCGTGCTGGTGGCCCGCTCAGGCGGGCCCATCATCGGAACGCTGACGCTCGCGATGTTCCCTATCCCCACCGGGCTGCGGGCCTGGATCGAGGATGTGGTCGTCGACGACGCGGCGGGGCGTCAGGGGATCGGTACGGCGCTCACCCAGGAGGCCCTGCGAATCGCCAGGGCGGCCGGGGCCAGGACCGTCGATTTGACCTCGCGGCCATCCCGCGTGGCGGCCGGCGGGCTCTACGAGAAGCTCGGCTTCCAGATGAGGGAAACCCGGATGTACCGGTACCCGCTGGACGGACCAGAAGGCCCCTGAGCCCGGGCCCCGGTGGTCGTTCCTCCGCCCTTCGGCAGTTACCCGCCCAGTTCGGCCACCGCGTCGAGCAGCCGGACGACGTCAGACTGGTCGTTGTAGTGCACCAGGCCCGCCCGGATCGCGCTGCCCGAGTCGCGGATGCCGAGGACGCCGGTCAGCTCCCAGGCGTAGTTGTCCCCGTTCCAGACGTTGATCTTCCGCTCGGCGAGACGCTCGGCCACCTGCCGCGGCGTCCGGCCGTCCACGTTGAAGTAGGCGGTGGCGGTGCGGCTGGCCGCCTTTCCGTAGGTCGTCACGTGCTCCATGTCGTCCAGGCCGCCGAGCAGAGCCGCGAAGAGCTCCTGCTCGTGCCGTTCCGCAGCGCTCATTGCGGTCACTACCCGCTCCCGCAGGCTGCCGGTGGCCGGGCCGGCCAGCGACGCCAGGTGCTCGACGGCAGCACTGACTCCGGCCAGGTCGGCGAAGGGCAGAGTGCCCCGTTCAAAACGACCGGGCACGTCATCGGGGGCAGGCATCAGCTTGTCGGGTCGCAGCGAGCCGAGCAGCCCAGGGTCGGCGACGACCGCGCCGATGTGCGGCCCCGACCACTTGTAGGCGCTGGTGGCGTAGAAGTCGGCGCCGAGGGCGCGCACGTCGACCGGCCCGTGGGGGGTGGCGTGCACCCCGTCGACGTAGCTGAGCGCGCCGACCGCCCGCGCGCCGGCGGTGATCGCCGCCACGTCCGGCCGGGTTCCGATGATGTTGCTGGCCGCGGTGACGGCCACCAGCCTGGTGCGCGGCGACAGCAGGCTGGCGTACTGCGCGGACGGCAGCTCGCCGGTCACCGGGTCGACCTCGGCCCAGCGGACAACCGCGCCGGCCCGGGCCGCGAACTGCACCCACGGCCGCACGTTGGCGTCGTGGTCGAGCCTGGACACGATGACCTCGTCGCCCTCGGCCCAGTCCTTGGCCAGGGTGTCGGCCAGCCGGTAGGTGAGGGTGGTCATGTTCGGGCCGAGGATGACGCCGTCGGGCTCGCCGCCGGTCAGGGCGGCTACCGCCTGGCGGCACTCGGCCGTAACGGAGTCGGATCGCTTGCTGGCCGGGAAGGCCCCGCGCGAATTTCCCAGGCCGCCCGCATAGGCGGCGCCGATCGCCCGGATGACCGAGGAGGGCACCTGCGTGCCGGCGGCCCCGTCCAGGTATGCGTACCCGTCGGCCAGCGCCGGATAGGCGGCGCGGATGGCGCGGACGTCGATGCCCATAGTCGTCAGGCCCCCCGAAGGCTGTCACTCCCGGTCGCCTCAGGGTATGTCGCAGGCCCGCTCACGGATCTGGCGGGACCGCGGCTGGCGGCGAGGCCGTTACCGGCGGCGATGCCGGTCCGGGCCCAGACGGCGCCCGGCTCTGGCCGGCAGGCGCCCGGATGCCAGCAGCACGACGCGCCAGGGGTCGGCCGCCTGGCGCGGCCTGCCCACCACCGTGTAGCCGGCCGCGACGGGCGGGAGGTGGACCATTCCGGCCTGCCAGCCGGCCAGGACGGCCTCGGGGTCAACCGGCCGGTAGTCCGTGCCCAGGGCCCTGGCCAGGTCCCATGCGTGCAGGTGCCACTCCGCGCACGCGGCGCCTGCCATTCCCGCCACCGTGACCACCTGGTCGAGATACTGATGATGCGGCAGGTCCCACACCGACGGCAGCCTGCGCGCGTACGCGCGGGCCGCCAGGGCGAAGGCCGCGATGTGCTCCGCGGGCGGCGCATCGGCCAGGGCGGCGAGCTCGGCCGCGTTCTGCCTGGCGATCTTCCGCGCGAGGGCCTGCGGCTGCGGCCCGCTGGCCATCAGCCGCGCGTACCGGCTCGCCGGGGCGTCGTTGAGGTACTCGTGATAGTCATCGGCTATGCAGCGCAGGTGACCCGCGAGATCCCGGCCGCGCCATTCCGGGCACGGAGTCCGCGCGTTCCACTCTTCTGCGCTGAACCGGGTCGCCAGCTGGCAGATCGCGGTGACGCCGTCGTAGTAGGCCCCCAGCACCGGATCCAGCCCCTGCGCCGCCCCGGGCCCGACCCAGGAATCGGCGCATTCCATGGGTACCTCTCCCTGCCAGATCGGCTCCGGCTCGCCCCCGCGTCTGGCCAGAGTGCCAGAGTTGCCCGCTGTACGCCACCCTGCGCCGTCTATGCGCGAACGGGCCGCCGTGCCCCGATCCGGGCGGCCGGATCGGTCCCGGCGGAGCCTTTCACCCGGACCTGGCGGCTGCCCACGGTGGCCGCGTTGCCGTCGTCCCGCAGCGAAATTGACGTGACATCCAGGGCACGGCGCGGTTAGCCTGCGAGCAATGCCCCCTGATACACCCGCCTCGCTGCCGCATGCCCTGACAGAGCAGGTCCCCGCCGCGCAGACCCCCGCCGCGGCGCTGTGGCGTATCCGCGAGTACCTGCGGCCGTACTACGGCCAGCTCATTTTCATGATCATCGCGGCGCTGGTGGCAGTCTCGGCCGAGATCGCGATTCCGCTGCTGACCAAGTCGGTCATCGACAGCGCCATCCGCCAGACGAACCGTGGCCTGCTCGTGGAACTCGGCGTCGCCGCCATCGTCTTCGGCGCGATCCAGTCAGGCCTTAACTTCATCCGGCGCTGGGTGCAGGCCGGCGCGGTCGCCGGCATGGAGAAGACGATGCGCGACGACCTCTACGCCCACCTGCAACTGCTCGAGCCTGGCTTCCACGACGCATGGCAGTCCGGTCAGCTGCTGTCGCGCGCCACCACGGACCTGTCGGCCATCCGCCGGTTCGGCGGCTTCGGCGTGGTGTTCTTCATCACCAACATCTGGACCTTCGCGTTCGTCGTCGCGCTGCTGATCCACCTGAACTGGTGGCTGGGGCTGCTGACTGGCGGTGTCTTCCTCCCGGTCGCCGGGCTGTGCATTGCCTTCGAGAAGCGCTACCGGGTGCTATCCCGGCGCGTCCAGGACGAGCAGGGCGACCTGGCCACCTACGTCGAGGAGGCGACCACCGGCATCCGCGTGCTCAAGGCGCTCGGCCGCCGCGACGAGGCGGCCGCCAAGCACTTTGGCCAGGCCGACCGCGTCTTCCGCACACAGGTAACAAAGGCGGGGCTGCGGGGCTCCTTCTGGGCCAGCCTCGACCTGGTGCCGAACGCGGTGATCGGGCTGATCCTGCTTCTCGGCGCGCTGGCCGTCAGCCGACACGAGCTGAGCACCGGCGGCCTGGTCGCCTTCATCACGCTGGCCCTGCTGCTGGTCTGGCCCATCGAGGCCATGGGCTACATCATCGCCGGCGGCCAGGAGGCGGCCACCGCGGCGCAGCGAGTCTACGAGATCTTCGATACGCCGCCGACCATCACCGACCGGCCGGCCGGCGCGGCCATCCCGGCCCAGGCCAGCGGGGCGCGCCGGGAACGGTCCGGTCACCTGGTCTTTGACGACGTGACGTTCAGCTACCCGCGGGCGCCGACGGCCGTGCTGCGCGGGGTCAGCCTGGAGCTCTCTCCGGGTGAGACCGTCGCGCTCGTCGGCGCGACCGGCTGCGGCAAGACCACGCTGCTCCAGCTGGTGCCCCGGCTGGCCGACGTCAGCAGCGGGGCGATCCGCCTCGACGGCGCCGACATCCGCGGCTTGCCGCTGCGAGGATTGCGCGGCCGACTGGGCTGCGCCTTCGAGGACCCCACCCTGTTCTCCGCGAGCGTCCGCGAGAACGTGAGCTTCGGCGCGCCCGATACCGACGAGGCGGCCATTTCCGCCGCGCTGGCGGTCGCCCAGGCCGACTTTGTCGCCGAGCTGCCCTGGGGTCTCGACACGCGGATCGGCGAGCAGGGCATGGCCCTGTCCGGCGGCCAGCGGCAGCGGATCGCGCTGGCCCGGGCGATTCTCGCCCGGCCGCAGGTGCTCTTGCTGGACGATCCGCTGTCCGCGCTGGACGTGCACACCGAGGCCAAGGTCACCCGTGCGCTCGGCGAGGTACTCGGCATGTCCACCGCGCTCGTCGTGGCGCACCGGCCCTCGACGGTCCTGCTGGCGGACCGGGTCGCGCTGATGAGCGACGGCGTCATCGCCGCGATCGGCACTCATCGGGAGCTGCTGGCCAGCGAGCCGCGCTACCGGCAGCTGATGAGCGCCGCACCGGACATGACCACCGGAGCGCGCCGATGAGCCAGCCACCTGCCGATGCCTGGCGGGGCATCGCGGCCGAGGAAACCGACGACGTATCCGCCGGGCTCTCCTCTTTCCTGCGGCGCCGGTCCAGGCGGCTGCTGCAGGACCTGCTGCGCCCGTACCGGGTACAGGCCGCCACCATCCTCGTCCTCATCGTCGTCGCGAACGTCGCGATACTGGCCGGCCCATGGCTGGTCGGCCAGGGCGTCGACCAGATCCCGCGGCTCACCAAGACTCACGACGCCGCGCCGCTGGCCCTCCTCATCGTCGCCTTCGGCTTCGCCGTGGCGGTCCAGGCCGTCACCACCCGCGCATTCATCGGCGCCATCGGCCAGCTGGGCGGGAAGATCGTGCTCGAGCTGCGCCGCCGACTGTTCGAGCACTTCCTGCGACTGCCGATCGCCTTTCACGAGCACTACACCTCCGGCCGGGTGATCTCGCGGCAGGTCTCCGACATCGACTCGATCTCGGACCTGTTCGAGGACGGCCTGGACACCCTGGTCTCGGCGGTCTTCACGCTGCTGCTCGTCGGCACCGGGATGCTGCTGCTGGACTGGGAGCTCGCGCTGGTGATCATGGGCGGGTTCATCCCGCTGCTGTGGCTGTCCGCCTGGTTCCGGCGCGAGTCCGCGCTGTCCTACCGTCGCACCAGGGAGACGATCGCCCAGGTCATCGTCCACTTCGTGGAGACGTTCGGCGGCATCAGGGCGGTGCAGGCATTTCGCCGGGAGGACCGCAACGAGGAGATCTTCACCGCCCTCAACCAGGACTACGCGAACGCCAGCCTGCGCGCGGCCCGGCTCATCGCGATCTTCTTCCCCGGCGTGACCCTGGTCGGCAACCTGGCTACCGGCGCCGTCCTGCTGTACGGCGGCCTGCGGGTCATCGACCACCAGATGCAGGTCGGCATCCTGGTCACCTTCCTGCTCTACCTGCAGCGCTTCTTCGACCCCCTGGTGGACCTGTCGCAGTTCTACAGCAACTTCCAGTCGGCCGGGGCTGCGCTGGAGAAGATCTCCGGCGTGCTCGACGAGGCACCTTCGGTACCGGAACCGGACGACCCTGCTGCCCTTCCCGAGGTAACTAGCGCGGCTCGCGGCGGCCGCGCCGCGACGCTCGAGTCTGTTCGGTTCGGGTACCGGCAGGCAGTCGTGCTGCCCGGCCTGAGCCTGACCATCCCGGCCGGGCAGACGGTCGCCATCGTCGGTGCCACCGGAGCGGGCAAGACGACGATCGCCCGGCTGCTGGCCCGCATGTACGACCCCGACGAGGGGCGCGTCCTGCTGGATGGCACCGATCTGCGGCAGCTGTCCGAACGCAGCCTGCGCCACGAGATCATCCTGATCACTCAGGAGAACTTCCTGTTCGCCGGCTCCATCGCGGAGAACATCGCGCTCGGCAAGCCGGCCGCCAGCCGGGCGGAGATCATCGCCGCCGCGAAGACCATCGGCGCCGACGGCTTCATCTCCGCGCTGCCCGCCGGCTACGACGAACTGGTCGGCAAGCGCGGCGGGCGGCTGTCGGCCGGGCAGCGCCAGCTCATCTCCTTCGCCCGCGCCTTCCTCGCGGCGCCCGCGCTGCTCATCCTGGACGAGGCCACCTCGCTGCTGGACATTCCGAGCGAGCGGCTGGTGCAGGACGCGCTGCACACCGTCCTGACCGGACGGACTGCCGTGATCATCGCGCACCGGCTGTCCACCGTGGCGATCGCCGACCGCGTCCTGGTCCTGGAGCGCGGGGAGATCATGGAGGACGGGTCCCCGGCCGACCTGCTGGCGACCGAAGGCGAGTACTCGGCCCTGCACGCGGACTGGCAGGCGAGCCTGGCCTGAGGGCGCGGCCTTCCGGGCCAGGTCCGCCGCTGGGAAGGCGGCCCCCGGGCAGGTGCTCGCAGGGCGGTGCCCGCGGGAATGGGGACGGCGCGCCGATCCGCTAAGCTGACGCGCGTGACAAGGGGCAAGAACAAGGTCAGCGGAGCGGCCGAGGCCGCCTATCTGGCCGACGTCGCACTGGCCGATAACTTTGGCAGCCTGCTAGCCGAAGCACGCGAGGCCGAGCAGGCTTTCCGCCGCGCCCAGGCGGTCGGCGCCCCGGCCGATGAGCAGTATCCGCTCGCCAACTCGCTCAGCAGCGCACTCACCGCCGCGATGCGGGCCGCGTACGCGGCGGAGCGGGCGGAGATCGGCCCGCGCGGCTACGAGGACCGGATCTACCGGCGCAAGGCCAAGGCCAGGCCCGCCGTGCACGCACTCACCGACGAGGCCGAGCGCCTGCTGACGCTGCGCGAGACCTACCAGCTCACCGGCTTCCCCGCCCGGCCCGAGACCCGGGCGCTCGGCGTCCAGGTCGCGCGGCTCCCCGCACACTGACGCCGCGCCGCGGCCCGTTGGGGTCGGCCAGTTTCTCATTTTCCGCCAGTCCTGGCACTTGCCTGCTCCGAATAAGCTGTGACAGGGGACCTGGGCTACCCGAATGTAGTGAAAGCTACAAAGGGTGGTCACGAAAACCGTCACAACGGGCCATGCCGCTAAATGCGAGGCGGGTGGCACAGTAGTGTGTGATCAAGAACACAACCAGACGCTTACAGGAGGCACACGAATGTGCCCGCATACGCCACTGTGTCCGGATCCTAAGGAGCCGGACCGCGAGGCGGCCAGAACGATCATCAGCCACCCCGAGCAGGGCTGGAGCCTGCTCTGCAACGGCATCGTCGTCTTTGAGGACACCGGAGAGCTTCTCCCTGACGGATTCGCGATCGAGCCGCACCGGCCGACTGACCTGTTCGCTCAGCCGCTGGCATCGCCGCTCCGGCGAGGAACGACCGACACGAGCCACTCGCCAGCCGCCTAGCCAGCTGCGAGCCCTAGGACGGCCCGAGCCCCCGGCCGCGAGCCCTAGGACGCCCGAGCCCTAATAGGGCCCGAGCCTCAGTGCGGCCCGAGCCCTAGGACAGCCCCGAGGACAGCCCCGAGGACAGCACTGAGCCAGGTACCGACTTCCCCCGCCACCAGGCCGGGACTTCCGGTCAGGGCATGGGTTTCCCCGGCCAGGACTACGATCTTCGTCGCGTCAGCCCGGTCCGGTATGCCGAATGGATCCCGGCTCCCGTTGATGACCAGGACGTTCGTGCCCGCAGCCCGGAGCTCATCAGCCCGAGAGCGCTCTGGCCTGCCCGGCGGATGCAGCGGGAACGCCAGGGCCAGCACCCCGCTCGCCCCGGCCGCGAGCGCGGTCCGGCAGGCGACCCTGGCGCCATTGCTCCGGCCGCCCTGGACGAGGGGAACGTCCGGGATCTCGGCCCGTAGCGTCGCGATGATCTCCAGCCACGCGGCGTCCTGTCGCTGCGCCGGTCCCGGCGCACGAGCCCCCCGGACCCGGTAGGGCTGCAGAACCCTGGCCACCGCGCCGCCGAGCGCCGCGGCGGCATCGCGGGCGGCCAGCAGATCGGCCGAATCCACGCCGCCTGCGGCGCCGTGCGTCAGGACCAGCAGGAACCGGGGCGCGGCGGGAATATCCAGGTCTGCGGCCGCGGGCCCGTAGCCGGTCTCGATCTTCACGTCCTGGTCATCCTCTCGACGGCGGTCGACCCGTCACACGCTAGCCGGGCCCGACCGGTGCGAGCATGCAGCCATGAGCCGTCGCGTCCGTCGACGGGGCAGGCTCGGACGGCTGGGTCGGCCTGTACATCGGTGAATACGATGTCGACGGCGGCGGATTCGTCGCCGCGCCGGTGGATCAGCAGGCCAGTCTGTGGTCCGACAGCAGCTGGTGGGCCGGCGCCGGCGGCGACCTGTCTGCCGCCGTCCCGTCCATCACCTGGGAACTGAACTGAGCCGACCCGACGCGACGTCCCGCCTAGACGTCAAGCATCTTCTTGAGGAACTGGCCGGTGTAGCTCTCCTCGACGTTGGCCACCTGCTCGGGCGTGCCGGTGGCGACCACCGAGCCACCGCGCGAGCCGCCCTCGGGCCCGAGATCGATCACCCAGTCGGCCGTCTTGATCACGTCCAGGTTGTGCTCGATCACGATGACGCTGTTGCCGCCGTCGACCAGCCGGCCCAGCACGCCCAGCAGCTTGCGGATGTCGTCGAAGTGCAGGCCCGTGGTCGGCTCGTCCAGCACGTAGATGGTCCGGCCCGTCGATCGGCGCTGCAACTCCGTCGCCAGCTTCACCCGCTGCGCCTCGCCACCGGACAGTGTCGGCGCGGGCTGGCCGAGCCTGACGTAGCCGAGGCCGACGTCCACCAGCGTCTTGAGGTGCCGGTGGATGGCGGGCACCGGCTCGAAGAACTCGGCCCCCTCCTCGATCGGCATCTGCAGCACGTCGGCGACCGTCTTGCCCTTGTAGTGCACCTGCAGGGTGTCGGTGTTGTACCGCGCACCGTGACAGACCTCGCAGGGCACGTAGACGTCGGGCAGGAACTGCATCTCGATCTTGATCGTGCCGTCGCCCGAGCAAGCCTCGCAGCGACCGCCCTTGACGTTGAAGGAGAACCGGCCCGGCTGGTAGCCGCGGACCTTCGCCTCGGTGGTCTGCGCGAACAGCTTCCGGACGTGGTCGAACACCCCGGTGTAGGTCGCCGGGTTGGATCGCGGCGTCCGGCCGATGGGCCCCTGGTCGACATGCACGATCTTGTCGAGGTGGTGCATGCCGGTGACCCGGGTGTGCTTGCCCGGCACGATCCGCGAGCCGTTCAGCTCGCGGGCCAGGGCGCTGTAGAGAATGTCGTTGACCAGCGTCGACTTGCCCGACCCGGAGACGCCCGTGACCGCGACGAACAGGCCCAGCGGGAACGCGACGTCCACGCCGCGCAGGTTGTTCGCGCTCGCGCCCTTGACCACGACCTCGCGGCCGCGCATCCGCTTCCGGCGGCTGGCCGGCACGGGGACCGACTTCCGGCCGGTGAGATAGTCGCCCGTCAGCGACTCCTTGCTGGCCAGCAGCTCCGGCAGCGGCCCGGAGACGACGACGTGGCCGCCGTGCTCGCCCGCCCGCGGCCCGATGTCGACCACCCAGTCGGCGGCCCGGATCGTGTCCTCGTCATGCTCGACCACGATCAGCGTGTTGCCCAGGTCACGCAGCCGCAGCAGCGTCTCCAGCAGCCGGTGGTTGTCGCGCTGGTGCAGCCCGATGGACGGCTCGTCGAGTACGTACAGCACGCCGACCAGGCCCGAGCCGATCTGGGTCGCGAGCCGGATCCGCTGCGCCTCGCCCCCGGCCAGGGTCGCCGACGCCCGGTCCAGCGACAGGTAGTCCAGCCCGACATCGAGCAGGAAACCCAGCCGCGCGTTGACCTCCTTGAGGATGCGGCCCGCGATCTGCATGTCCCGGTCAGACAGCTCCAGCGTGAGCAGCAGCTTGGCTAGTTCCCCGATGGGCAGCGCACAGTAATCCGAGATCGACCGGTCGTCCACCTTGACGGCGAGCGAGACCGGCTTGAGCCGGGCGCCGTGGCAGGTCGGGCACGGCACCTCGCGCATGTACCCGGCGAACCGGTCCCGGCTGGAGTCGCTCTCCGCCTCCGAGTGCCGCCGCTCGATGTAGGGGATCGCGCCTTCGAAGTTCGTGTAGTACGAGCGCTCCCGGCCGTACCGGTTCTTGTACCTGACGTGCACCTGGTCGCCGTGCCCGTACAGCAGGCCATGCCGCGCGGCCGCGGGCAGCTTCGACCACCGGGTGTCCACGGTGAACCCGAGCGTGTTGCCGAGGGCCTCGATTAGCCGGACGAAGTAGTCACTGACGTGACCGCCGCTCCACACCGCGATCGCACCGTCGGCGAGCGTCAGGTCCGGGTCGGCGACGACGAGCTCCGGGTCGACCTCCATCCGGGTACCCAGGCCCGTGCAGTCCGGGCACGCGCCCCACGGCGAGTTGAACGAGAACGAGCGGGGCTCCAGCTCATCGAAGGACAGGTCGTCGTACAGGCAGGCCAGATGCTCGGAGAACATCCGCTCGCGGTGCGGGTCGGTCTCGGGCAGATCCACGAAGTCCAGGACCACGACGCCGCCCGACAGCACCAGCGCGGTCTCCACCGAGTCGGTCAGCCGCCGGCGGGCCGACTCCTTCACGTCCAGCCGGTCGACGACGACCTCGATGTCGTGCTTCTCGGCCTTCTTCAGCGCAGGCAGTTCCCCGGAGACCGCCGTCTCCAGCCGGATCACCGTCCCGTCGACCCTGGCCCGCGAGTAGCCCTTGGCCTGCAGATCGCGCAGCATCTCGGTGTACTCGCCCTTGCGCCCGCGGACGACCGGCGCGAGCACCTGGAACCGGCTGCCCTCCTCCAGCTCCAGCACGCGGTCGACAATCTGCTGCGGGCTCTGCCGGGCGATGGTCCGCCCGCAGACCGGGCAGTGCGGCTTGCCCACCCGGGCGTACAGCAGCCGGAGGTAGTCGTAGACCTCGGTAATCGTGCCCACGGTGGAGCGCGGGTTCCGGCTGGCCGCCTTCTGGTCGATGGACACCGCGGGCGACAGCCCGTCGATGAAGTCGACATCGGGCTTGTCCATCTGGCCCAGGAACTGCCGGGCGTATGCCGACAGCGACTCAACGTACCGCCGCTGGCCCTCGGCGAAGATCGTGTCGAACGCGAGGCTCGACTTACCCGACCCGGACAGCCCGGTAAAGACGATCATCGCGTCCCTGGGCAGGTCGAGCGAGACATCCTTCAGGTTGTGCTCGCGCGCACCGCGGACGACAAGACGGTCTGCCACTTCGCGCTCGATTCTCCTGGTGCTGATAAGTCTCTGGGCGGGTCAGGAACCCTTTACGGGGCTCAGGAAGACGCCTCGTCATGCTATCCGGGGGGTCTGACAATCCGGGTGGCCTTGACTCCAGCGCCCCGGCCACGGTGGGTCTGGGCCGCCCGGCCCGTCCCGGCGGCCGCGCTGCCTGTCCATGACTTCCCCGGCAGGGCCGCCGAAACGCCGGCCCGTTTCGCCGCCCACAACAACCCGCTCCCCCGCCCGCTGATTCCCGCCGCCCTCGGCCCCTGTCTTCTCGGCCGCTGTCACCAGGTGCCGGGGACCGCGTAGCCGGGCACCGATGGCCAGCGGACGCTCAGCAGCACCGACTGCTCCTCAGCCCGCCAGGAGTGGCCGACGCGATGCAGCACCACATAGTCACCCGGCCGGGCCAGCAGGACGCTGCGACCCGGCACCTCGATCCGGAACCGGCCGCTGACCAGCACGTGCAAGGACGTGCGCCCCTCCTGGAGGACCCACTGCGCGCGCTCCTCGCCGGGCGGGTGCACGCCCCACTTGATCTCGACATCGTCGCTGCGCCGGATATCGCCCGTCGGCATGAAGTGCCCGAGCAGCCAGCCGCCGTTCAGCGGCCCGTCCACGTCCGCGCTGCCTACGTAGATCCGCTCCGTCATGGGCCGCGACGCTAGCAGCGCCGTGCCGCCGGCCGCGCGATCCGGCCAGGATGTCGCCAAGCCAGCGAGGCCATAACCTCCTGCGTGCACACCAGGCCATCACTTTGCCGCCCGCCGCCCGTAGCGTGCCATGGCCGCCAATGTCATGGCTGGGTACCTACTGCCGTGCTAGCAGCAGTGGGTGCCCAACCACGACGTCCGGCTCCTAGCCAGTGCAGGCGTGCTGCGGGGCGGGTGAGTACATAATGGGGCGGCGGCCCTGGGGCGGCACCGCGGCGGGGAGCCGGGGCCGGGAAATGAGGAGAGCATGAACTACACAGGCGACGTCACCGTCGGGGGCTCGGCCGATACCCGGGAGCTTCCCGGCCTCACCATCACCAAGGTGGCGGTGGGACCGATGAACAACAACGCTTACCTGCTCCGCTGCCCGGCCACCGGCGAGCTCGCCCTGATCGACGCGGCCGCCGAGGCGGACACGCTGCTCAGGCTGATCGACGGCCGGCCGCTGGCCACGATCATTACCACGCACCAGCACTGGGATCACTGGGGGGCGCTGAAAGAGGTCCAGCAGGCGACCGGCGCGCAGACCGTTGCCCACCCCGACGACGCCGGCCCGCTGCCGGTCCCGGTCAGCCACCTGGTAAGGCAAGCAGACGTGGTGACGGTCGGGAACGCCGAGCTGTCCGTTCTGCACCTGCGCGGCCACACTCCCGGCAGCCTCGCCCTTCGCTATAACGACGGCGCTGAGCCGCACCTGTTCACTGGCGACTCGCTGTTCCCCGGCGGCCCCGGCAACACCCAGCAGGACCCCGAGCGGTTCGCACAGCTCATGACCGATCTCGAAGACCGCGTGTTCGCCGAGCTGCCCGATGTCACCTGGGTCTACCCGGGCCACGGCAAGGACACCACCCTGGGCGCCGAGCGGCCGCACGTCCCCGAGTGGCGTGCCCGCGGCTGGTGAGCGTTCCAGGATCGCGGGGGGCGGGCGCGGCGGAGCAGCTTGACTACGTGGTGGTGGGCGCGGGCCTGCTAGGCCTGGCCGCCGCGCGCGCGCTGGCCCGGCGCGGACGCGAGGTCACCCTGCTGGAACAGGCCAGTCCCGGCCACGAGGGCGCTGGCTCCAAGGGCAGCTGCCGCATCTTCCGCCTCGGCTACGCCGACCCTGCCTATGTCGAGGCAGCGCTGCGGGCCCGCGAACTCTGGCACTTTCTCGAAACGGAGTGTTCTCGGCAGATCCTGTTCCCCACGCCGCAGTTGTCGTTCGGAGCCGGCCTGCCGACGCTGCGGGAGGCCATGCTGCTGGCAGGCGCGCCGTGTGAGCTGTTGCCAGCCGCGGAGGCAGCGGCCAGGTTCCCGGCCGTCGCGGCGGTCGGCCCGGTGCTGCTGGAGCCAGACTCCTGTGTCACGGCGGCCGACACCGCGCTGGCGGCCCTGGCCGCCGCGGTGCCGGAGATCCGGACCGGGGTGCGGGTCAGCCACCTGGCCGATGACGGACGGCGCGTGACCCTGCACACCGACCGCGGGCGGCTGTCGGCGCGAGTCGCGGTCATCTGCGCCGGGCCGTGGACGGCCGGACTGCTGGCCCGCGCTGGCCAGGAAAGAGCTGACAGGGCAGGCGCCGCCCAGGAAAGGGCTGGCGGGGCAGGCGCCGGCCTGGGCGGCTGGCGGGTGCCGTCCGCGCCGACGCTGGAGCAGGTGGCCTACCTCGGCCCAGTCGGCGCCGCGCGGCCAGCCGATCGGCCGGCGGCTGGCCCGCCTCCGTCCGGCCCGCCCCTGTCCGGCATGCCGATCTTCATCTGCCATGGCGGCCAGGCACCCTACGGGCTGCCCGTGCCCGGGTCGCCGTTGTATAAAACCGGCATTCACCCGAGCGGACCGCCAGCCGGAGCTGATGACCAGGGCCAGGCCGCCGATCCGGTGCTGGCAGTCCGCCTCGCGGAGGCCGCCCGGCGGTACCTGCCCGGCCTTGACCCGCGCCCCGTTCGCGTGGAGCGCTGTATCTACGACAACACCCCGGATGAGGACTTCATCCTCGACCGGGTCGGCAACGTGGTCATCGGCTCCGGCACGTCCGGGCATGGCTTTAAGTTCGGGCCGCTGCTGGGCGAGTGGCTGGCGGGGCTGGCCACCGACGGCCGGCCCGAACCACTGAACCGGCCCGAACCACCGCACCGGCCCGAACCACGGGGCCTGCCCAGGCTGCCCGGCGACCGGTTCGCGCTGGCCCGGTTCAGCCGACGAGGCGCCGGTAACGGATCTGGGTGACGCCAGCCAGGCGGCCGAGTACCGCGCTCTCACCGGTCACCCGGAATCCGGCTTGCTCATAGAAGCGGCGGCCGCGCTCGTTGGCTTCCATCACCCACAGGCTGATGTCGGTGTAGCCGACACTGGCCACTAAGGCGAGCACGCCATCCATCAGCGCCTTGCCCGCGCCCATCGACCAGTGGCCGGGCGCCACGTAGATCGCGTAGAGCTCGGCGCGGCCGTGCTCGGGCGGCTGCGGGCCGGGCCAGCCGGGCTCGTCATCCTCGGCGCGTTCGGGGCCGAACGCGGCGAACCCGATCAGCCCGGTCTCCGGGTCAGCGCCGGAATCGCCGACCGCCTCGGCGATCAGGACGCCGTCCATGAGGTGCGCGCTGCGCCACTCCGCCTCCCTGGCGACGGCCGCGGAATCGGTCAGCTCGGCGAGCATCTGCGCGGGGAGCACGTCCACATAGGCGATCCGCCAGCTTTCCGCACGGATCTGCGCGATGGCCAGGCCATCGGCCGCGCCAGCCGGGCGAATGTGGATCATGCGGGCAATGATAGAGCCGCAGCGGCCGCTCGTCAGGATACGAGCGACGCGTACGCGATCGTATTGCTCAGATAATGACGGGTCGCCGGGTCGAACGTGCCGCTGCAAGTAATCAGCCTCAGCTGCGCGTCCGGCGTTGGCCCGTATACGGCTTTCGTCGGAAATCTAGATTTAGGGTAGGAACGCACCGTCGTTACCCGGAAAACCGCTAGCGTGCCGTCGGCCCGCCGGATGTAGACACGTTCTCCCGGATGCAGCAGCCGCAGCCGGAAGAACACTGCCGGCCCCTGAAGGGAATCGATGTGCCCGGCGACGACGGCGCCGCCCGGCTCGCCCGGCCGCGGGCTTGCGGCGTACCAGCCGGCCACCGCCGGGTTGGCCGGCACCTGGAGCGTTCCGGCCCGGGTGATCCCGAGGTGAACCAGTCCGCTGCGGACACCGATGGCCGGGATAACGATGCTGACCGGCTCGGCCACCGTCCGGCTCGCCGACGGCGGCACCGCGGCCCACTTGCCCTTGGGGATCGGGACAAGCGCCGTCCGGCCGACCGGCGTTGCCGCGCGGCCGGTCTGGCTCGCCGCCGCCAGCCCGGCCGCGCCGGCACCGGCCAGCAGCAGCCCGACGATCACCGCGACGGCCGCGACGGGCCGGCGCACCACCCGGATGGACGAGATGTGCTGGCCGCGCCGGCCTGTGGAGTAGTCGGGAATTGCCGGTGCCTGTCCGGCCGGGGGCCGCCTCACGGGGCACCGGCAATCGGATAAGCGCGCATGCTGCCCGTCGTTACCGCGCGTGCAGAGCGGGTCGCCTGCGGCGGCTCACGAACATCGCTCCGCCGACCATGGCCAGCAGGCCCGCGGCCGCGGCACCGAGCCAGGGCAGCAGCGACGCGCCCGGCTGCGGCGCCGTCCCGCCGAACCCGGTCTGCGCCGCACCGTCGGGTACGACCTTGCTGCCCTCGCCGTCGATCAGGTCATCCACGCCCAGGGAGCTGGCGCCGTCGAGAATTACCAGCGAATGAATGCTGCCGGCCGTCAGCTGCACTGTCTTGGTCGCGGACTCGGTCGGCCCGGCCACGTGCACCGTGAGGGTCCCTGGCGACACGGTCGTGTACGAGCTCACGTGGGAGAAGGCGAGCTGGCTGGCGAGGTCCTTGCCGTCCAGCGTGACCGTCACCTTTTCCTGGTGCATCGATGCCTGGATCACCCGGACCAGCACCTTGCCCTTGGGCGTCGTCAGCCGGTCGGCCAGCACCTGCAGCCGCAGGCCAGCCTCCGGGCCCACGCCCGCCACGGTGTAGGCGTCGCCCGATGACACGTCGAGCGAGGTCGACAGCACCGGCTTCGACCCGGCCGGCGCCCCGGCCGCGCGCATCGCCACCGTGTACTCGCCGTCGGGTACCTGCTCGTACGGCGACACGGTGCCGTACGCCACGTGCTTGAGCACGATCCGCGCGCTGGAGTTGCCGAAGGAGTACAGGTAGACGTCGACCGCCGGGGTGTTCGTCGACAAGTGCGCCAGCCGGAGCCAGCCGACACCGGCGGGCGATGCCGCAGGTGACGCCGATGCGGCGGGAACGGCCAGCCCGAGCACGCCGAACGCTACCGCCGCGATTGCTAGGAGCCTGCTGCGCCTCATGGTCCCCCCAAGAGCTCTCATGGACTTTGTCACTTTCGGATCTGGGTGCCGCGGCAGCCGCGGCACCGTTCAGCTGGGATGCGGGGTCATGGCGATGTGTGCGCGCCTAGCAACCCCAGGGGGGTGGGCGCGCTGAAGTGGATCTGGATGACGGTCTTGCCGCGCAAGTGCAGGACGGAAAGACTCGCCTGGAAGGGCGGCTGTTGCTGCGCTCGCAGGAACTTGAGCGCCGAGTTCAGGTAGGCGTTCTTCCGCACGCCATGGGCCGACACGAGGGCGGCTATCCGCACCATCCGCAGCGGCACATCCGCCGTCGC
>Ga0209839_10000055_pt1 | contig 44597 bp, 35 predicted proteins | sample OrgsoiDNA2013050_FD_185800 | JGI IMG/M metagenome (GOLD analysis project Ga0209839, IMG submission 185800) | Permafrost soil microbial communities from the Arctic, to analyse light accelerated degradation of dissolved organic matter (DOM) -... | ecosystem: Environmental > Terrestrial > Soil >... | reverse complement strand
CGAGATCATCATCTCGACGATGCCCAAGTCGACGTCGCGCTGGCTGCAACGCGACCTGCCGAGCAAGGTGAGGAAGCTGGGGCTTCCGGTCACCGTCGTTATGGCGAGGGAGCGTCAGCGCACGGTGCCGAACCTCGCCAGCCGCACTCCCCAGTGAATCAGGCGAGCTGAGCGGTCAGTCGGGTCTCGATTTGCGGCCGCGCCACGCTTGCGCGGTGAACCTCCGCGATCGCCAACCCAAAGAAGCTAGGAGAACCCATGCCTGAACGCCCGATCCTCATCGCCTACGACGGGTCCGAGGACGCGAAGTCCGCCATCACGAGTGCCGGTGAGCTGCTTGCCCCCGGCCCGGCGCTCGTCGTGACAATCTGGCCCGCGGCCGAACGCGTGGTCAGCACGTCCGCGGGACCCGCCACGTACGCGCCTATGTTCGGCGAGATCGACGAGCTCGAGCGCACCAACGCTCGAGCGTCCGCTGAACAGGGTGCCGCTCTCGCGCGCGAGGTGGGCTTCGACGCCAGCCCGGTCGTCGCGCGTTCCGATCGGAACGTCTGGCGTGCGATCCTCGACCTCGCCGCCGAACACGACGCCCGCGCCATCGTCGTCGGCTCACGCGGGCAAGGCGGGCTGACGAACGTGCTGCTGGGCAGCGTCCCCGGCAGAGTCGTCCACCACGCCGATCGGCCCGTACTGGTGGTTCGCGCTAAGCGCACGAGCTGAGCAGCCGCTTGGCTGCGCTGAGCGAAAACCGCCCTCCGTCGCATCAAGTGTGATCGCCGGGTGCAGGCGGAGGCGCCCGAAGCTCCGGAGTCGGGTGGCCGGGACATTGGGTTGGTCGTCACTGGGAGCAAGGGCGTGCCGTGTATGGTGAGCTCATGGAACATGACCGCCGGGACAGCGAGAAGCTCGACGAGGCGATCGAGGACATGCGCTCGGACGCCGAGGAGATGCAGGAGCGCTCGGAGGAGCTCGGCAAACGCATCGAGGAGACCAGGAGCGACTGGCACTCCAAGCAACAGGACGCTGGGGTCCCCGGCGCGCAGTCGCCGGTTGACGACGAGGCCGAGCACCCGCCCAGCAAACCCACCTAGCTAGCGCTGCGCTCTCGCTCGGTGCCGCGCTCAGCAGCAGCGCCCGACTCAGGCGCGGTGTGCTGTGAAGGCGTCGGTTAAGGTCGCGCGGGGGTTCCCTCCAGGCAGGAGTGAGCCCCGGCCACTGGACGAGTTTTTCTACCGCGCTGAGAGCCTTCCGGTCCCGTCGAGACGTGTCGTGCGCCGGTCGTTGCCTTGGCCACGAGAGACTTCCGTACACTCAGCAGGGACCCAAACCGAAGGTGAGTATCTTGCCCGACAAACCGGAAATCGAGCGGTTGCGAGGGATTCAGGAGCGCCGCGTGAGGCAGCAGGGCGAAGAGGCCAAACGGGCGAGCGAGCCCGCTGAGCGTAAGGCTCACGAGCGCCGGGCTGACAAGGCGGCCTACTTGCGCGACCGGCTCGAGGACCAGGCAGCAGCGCCGGATGAGTGATCCCGACTACTTGGGTTGATCTCTCGCGTGATCGTGTCGCCTTCCGGGCGGCCTCGGTCAGCTCCTCGCCTGCTTTTGTACCCATAGCCGAACGTCTAGAGCGATACCCGCCGCTGCGAGCGCCAGGATCGCCATGCCGAGCCAGAAGTTGGCGAGACGGAAATACCTTAGCTGGGTTCAGTAACAGAATGTGATTGCGGGGGCCGCTGGTTGACGACTGGATCTACCTACGCTGCAGTGCGATGATTCGCACAAGCGAGTAGAGTGATTCTTGGACGGTCGCTGACCAAACCGACCAGCCGTCGCTGCAGCTGAGGCTTTTGCCGTCGCTGCGACTAGCCGATGTGATTGACCTCCGCCCGCGCGGACCCAATGGGGTTGCGCGTTCCGCCCGACGTTTGTACGGACGGGAATGAACGAGCAACAGGAGGTCGCTTCATTTTCCACGCCAAGACTGCAGGACGCGGGTCCGCGACCGGTTTGGACGGTCGTCCGGCGTGCCCCGGCGGCGTGGCGACACCCGCGCCCGCGGGATCTGAAGGCAGCGAACTGCACTCACACCTGAGCAAAGCGGGAGTAATCCATGACTGATGTCACACCGCCGGCGAGGACGACCACGGACTCCGGGATCCCGGCTCCGAGCGATGAGTATTCCCTGACGGTGGGGCCCGCCGGCCCGATCGCGTTGCACGACCACTATGTCGTGCAGAAGATGCAGCACTTCAATCGCGAGCGCGTGCCCGAGCGCGTGGTCCATGCCAAGGGCAGCGGCGCGCACGGCTTCTTCGAGGTCACCGAGGACATCACCCAGTTCACCAGGGCGAGCCTGTTCGAGCGGGTTGGCAAGCGGACCCCGATGTTCGCGCGCTTTTCCACGGTCGCCGGCGAGCAGGGTTTTGCGGACACGGTGCGTGACCCGCGCGGGTTCGCGCTGAAGTTCTATACCGACGAGGGCAACTACGACCTGGTCGGCAATAACACGCCGGTGTTCTTCGTCCGCGACCCGACCAAGTTCCAGGACTTCATCCATTCCCAGAAGCGGCTGCCCGACACCGGCATGCGTTCCAATGACATGCAATGGGACTTCTGGACCCTCTCGCCGGAGAGCGCGCATCAGGTCGCGATCCTGATGTCCGATCGTGGCACGCCCCGCACCTGGCGCAACATGAACGGCTACAGCAGCCACACCTACTCCTGGATCAACCAGGCCGGCGAGCGATTCTGGGTCAAATACCACTTCAAGACTGTCCAGGGCGCCGAGAACTTCAGCGACGGTGAGGCGAAGGCGATGACCGCCGAGGATCCGGACTTCCATCGCCGCGATCTGCGCGCCGCGATCGATCGCGGCGATTCGCCCGAGTGGCGCTTGGAGATGCAGATCATGCCGTTCGCCGATGCGGCCGACTACCGCTTCAACCCGTTCGATCTGACCAAGGTCTGGCCGCACGAGGACTACCCGCCGATCGGGGTCGGACGGATGGTGCTTGACCGCAACCCGGCCAACTTCTTCGCGGAGGTCGAGCAGTCGAGCTTCTCCCCCGCCAACCTGGTCCCGGGCATCGGCCTGAGCCCTGACAAGATGTTGATGGGCCGGGTCTTCTCCTACCACGACACCCACCTGCATCGGATCGGCCCCAACTACGAGCAACTCCCGATCAACGCCCCGAAGGTCGCCGTGCACTCCTACAACAAGGACGCCGCGATGACCTACCATCACGCCGGGGCCCAGCCGGTCTACGCGCCCAATAGCCACGGCGGCCCAGAGGCCGATCCGCGGCGAGGCGCTGACCTCGGCTGGTCGGTGGAGACGGGCGAGCTCGGACGCTATGCGTACGAGAAGCACGCCGAGGACGATGACTTCGTCCAGCCCGGCGCGTTGTATCGGAACGTGATGAGTGACATCGACCGCGAGCACCTCGTGACGAACATCGTCGGTCACGCCAGCGATGAGGTCAGCCACGAGATGCAGCTCCGCGTGATCGCCTACTGGACCAGCGTCGACGCGCAACTCGGAGCGCGGGTCGCCGCCGGCCTGGGGCACGGCGACGGCACCACCAACGGTCACGCCTCGGCACGACACGCCGCCGAGCTCGTCGCCGGCCGCGCGAACCGCGCCTAAGAACCACTGCCCGGCACCCCTCGGCCGGTCATGTCACCTCGCGCAGGATTCGGGGCCCCCGGTCAGCTGCGGTTGAGAGCGCTTGCTAGGTCTGCATCGTGCTAGTGGGACTCGTTCTGGCTGTGGCGTCTGCGTTGGGTACGAGCGCCGCGTTCCTGTTCAAGCAGCGCGGCGCGGTGGCGGCTCCCGCCGTGGATGGCCGCCATCCGCTTCGCAGCGCGGTCGGCCTATTTCGCTCGAAGTGGTGGACGATCGGCTGGCTTCTCGCTTTGGGCGCCTGGTTGTTGCATGTCGGCGCGCTCGCGCTCGCGCCGCTGTCGATCGTGCAGGCGGTGCTCTCGGGCGGATTGGTGTTCCTCGCGATCCTGGCCGAGCGCTGCTTTGGCTTTCACCTCGGCCGCCGGCAATGGATTGGCCTGGTCATGACCGCGGCCGGGTTGGTGGTGGTCGGGCTCACCAGCGCTAAGCACTCCGTCGGGAGATCGTCTTTGGCCGCTTTGATCGCTGTCGAGTGCGGCGTCTTGGCCTGCGGCGGCGGGCTCGTGCTCGGCTCGGTCAAGCTCGACAACACGCACCGCGACGAGGGCATGATGCTCGCGGTCGCCGCGGGCGCGTTGTTCGGCGTTTCGGATGTCGCGATCAAGTACCTGACGCGCTCGACAGGTGAGGGCGGTGTGCTGGCGCTGGTCAGCCCGTGGCTGGTCGCGGCGCTGCTCGCCATGGTCGTCGCGTTTTTCGCTTCGGCCCGGAGCCTCCAGCTCGGTCCCGGACTGGTGGTCATCGCGCTCACCTCGGTAGCCGCCAACGTCGTCGCGATCAGCGGCGGTATTCTCGTCTTCCACGACCCCATTGGCAGCGGACCAACGCAGATCGTGGAGCGTTTGCTCGCGTTCTGCTTCGTGGTCGTCGGGGCCGGGCTGATGCCCGCGCCGCGCCGGGCAAAGAGGGATCGGCGGACCGCACGCATCCGCCGGCACGGGGCTGGCCGATCCGCACCAGCCCGGGGATCGGGTCAGGCAAGACCCAGTCCCGCGGCCGTTCAGCGAACGCCGGCCGACGCCGCAGTCCTGGCCGCCAACCTCTCCGGCGGCGTCGCGAGCCGCGATTCAGCGTGAACACGCACGTCTCCTCCTCGAGATGGCGGCGCGTGCCTTCGCGCAAGAGAGCGATCGTTGTGTCGCTGGTCGTCGGTGTCGGTCTCGGGCTTGCGGCGCTGGCGCTAACGCGCCTTGACCTGTCGCACAGTCTGCACGCGCTGACGAACGTCAGACCAGGGTTCGTCGCCCTCACGTTTGCGCTGTTGTGTGTGTCGTTGATTGCGCGCGCCGAATGCTGGTTCGTCATCCTCCGCGGCGCAGGGGTCAGCACGCGAATCAACCGCCTCGTCACGGCCCGCGCGACGATGATCGGGGTGATGGTTTCCGCGACCCTGCCCGGACGGCTCGGTGAGCCCGCACGCGTGTTCGTGGTTGCCCGTCGCACCGGTGACCCGCGCAACTGGATCGCGCTCGTCGCCGGCACCGTGCTCGCCCAGACGCTCCTCAACGTGGCAGCGATCGTCGCCCTCGCGTCCGTGCTGCTCGCCAGTTTCACCCTTACCCGGGACGCTGCCTGGGCAATCGCACTGGCCACCGCCGTTCCTGTCGTCGTCGTCGTGGCGATCCTCACCGGACCGAGGCTGCTCAACCGAGCCGCGCGCAAGACGACGGCGCTGGGTCGCGCGGCAGCTTTCGCGCGTACCGAAACCGCGCGGATACGAGCAGGCCTACGCGTGTTTCGCCGACCGCGTGACACCTTCCACGCGACCGCCGCTCAGCTCGCCGCATGGGCGCTGCAACTACTGGCTTGCGACGCTCTGCTCAGTGCATTCGAGATCGCGACGCCATCACGCCTGGGCACGGCGGCAGCCGTGCTCGTCGCGACCAACGTCGCCGCGGCCGTCCCCGTCACGCCGGGAAACGTCGGCGTCTTTCAGGCCGCCTGCGTCGCCGTCCTAGCCGCCTACGGAGTCGGCACTGGTCGTGCGCTCGCCTATGGGATCGCGCTGCAGTTGCTCGAAGTGACAACAGCCATCATCCTCGGGCTGCCAGCTCTGCTCGCGGAAGGCCTCAGGCCCCACGACCTGCGACGGGCAACCCGCGCACGGACAAAGCTCCCGACCTCCCCTCGAGATCGCCAGGCAAACCTCGGCGCGTCCTGACCTGGCCGAGCCGCGCGGCCCGGGAACCAGCAGCGCTCGCCGCCGGAGCCTGCATGCGCCCTCGGCCGTCGCCCGGACCCCGCCTCCAACTGAGCCAAAGTCTCGAGCACCGAGAAAATCCAAATCAGCGCTGAAATTGGTCACACCCTAGAGAATCGCCATCACCCGCTTGCCGCCTAGTCGATCCGCTGGCTAGCTCTCAGACGGTTCCATCGGCTTCGACGTGGCTGGGAGGGGATCGGCGGTGGGGCTTCGACGCCGGAGAGGGTTCCGGTGGCTTGGGCGCGGATGATCGCGTCGAGTTGCGCTCCGAACAGGAACGCGGTTGTGGAGATGTACAGGTAGGCGATCACGACGATCACTGACGCGAGGCTTCCGAACACCGACCCGTAGGAGGCCAGGCCGGTGAGGTAGAAGTAGAAGCCGACTGAAACGATCACCCACCAGACAGTGACGATGGTTGTGCCGAGGCTGACCCAGGGCAGCGGTTGGTGTGTCGCTGGGGCAACGTGGACCAGAACGCCGACCGCGAGCGAGAGAAAGCCGATCGCGAGCACCCATCGTGTGAGGAACGCGAACACGTCCCACGCGGCACCGTGATGCCCGACTGTGAAGAACGGCGCGAGCTCGAGGCACACGGCGGCGAGGATGAAGCACGCTCCGGTCGCGATCGCCAGCGCGAACGAGATCAGGTAGCGCCTGATGAACGATCGCTGGAAGCTGGCGCCGTAGATCCGATCGAACGCTCCCATGACCGCTCGTACGGCGCCGGACACCTGCCACAGCGCGAGCGCACCGCCGAACGTGGCCCATAGCAGCGCCCGGCTGGAGAACGCTTTGGTGACGGCGCTCGAGATGACGCTGAACACGGCCGCTGAGACGCGTGTGCGGATCTCGGGGGCGACGTGGTTGAGCCAGACGCTGTTGAGGTGCAGCAGTCCGGCCAGCGCGAGCACGAACATGAGGAAGGGAACCACGGCGGTGATGATCTGAAACGAGATCGCGCTCGAGTACGTCAACAGGTCATGCTGCTTGAAACCGTCAAGGATCGCCCGAGTCAGCTCGCGCGCTCGTAGCCCGACCTGTAGGCCATGCCCGAAGGAGTGGAGCACACCGCCGGGAGGCGGCCGCGCTGATGCCACCCGGCGCCAGCTCATTATCGTCTGACCGTGCGCGGTCCCCAGCGGCGCTGGGCGTTCACCGGCTTTCGTCTCTCACTCGGCTTGCTGGACCCGCAAGCCAAACCGTTGCTGCAATGCGTCGGCGTGGATGCCCTCGTCGTAACGTTGCTCGGATCCAGGGCGAGTGAACAGCACGATTCGCTGCGCCGGGAAGGTAACCAGAACAGCTTCTTGCGACCAAATCGATCGCACAGCTGCCCAGAGAACAACGCGCCCACGCACGCCCCGGCCGGCGCGCCCCATGCTCGGAACGTTCCCGCTGCGCCTCTGGCACAAGATCAGCCAACGCTCCCAACGCCGAAATCAACGTCACGGGCATACCAACCTCCGGGGTTCGCCAACACCTCAGAAGTCAGGGTGTGTTGCCGACCCACTCGGGGACCGAGCTCACGACGTATGCCCTCCTACACACCACGGTACTCCTCACGTCAAGCCGCAACGCCGAAGCACGAGAGGACACCGCGCTCTCAGCTCAGAGTCGCTCCCCACGGCCGACAGTGGCCGGCCGGGGGTTTGGAGCGAGGAGTAGAGTTGCAGTTGGAGGGCATCATGTGAGGTCGGCCAGTCTGTCCGGCACCACCGTCCGACTTCCGAGGTTTTCGATCAATCGGAGGTCACGATGTCTAGCACAAAGAGAACGAAGGGAATTTCGCTCGCGAAGGGTCCGGTTGGGCTGATCGGGCTGGTGTTGCTGGCCTACGGCATCACTGCGCTGATCTTCGGAGGCCATAGTTTCGTGCAGCACGCCCTCAACGGGATGGTGCATGGCAAGCGCTGGCTCGGCTTGGAGGTCAACGGGTGGAGCGGATTGCTCTTCATCGCTGCCGGATTGCTGCTGCTATTAGGCGCACCCGTGCACTGGGGCGCGAAGGGCATATCGCTGATCGTCGGGATCGCGCTAGCCGCCCTCGCGCTTATCGCGCTAGTCAACGGGCACGGCGCGCTGGGCATCTTCGCCGCGAACCACCTGACCGAGCTGGTGTGGGGCGCCGCCGCGGTACTGCTGATCCTTTTCTCCCAGCTGCCACGCGTCGGCAGCAAAACCAAGCAGCTCGACGACCACGGCCGGGTCGAACCCCACAGTCTCGCGGTCGACCGCGCCGGCAACGACGCTCGTGGTAAATCCGCCTCGAGCGTCACCGCCGGAAGCTCGAACACGATCGCCCAACCCGATGAGGGAAATGACACCTCGACCCACGCCCGCGATATCGCGGGCGAGGACCGCCAGTCAGCCTCGACGAGTCCACCGCCAGCGGCGCCGACAAACCAGTAGCCACCAATCCTGCGCTCAACCATCAACCCAACGAAAAGGAGCCAACCCGATGACTGACAAGAACGTGGACAAAGGCAAAGGCCGCATCAAAGAGGCCGCCGGCAGCCTGAGCGGCAATACGCGCCTGAAGAACGAAGGGCGCGCCGACCAGGCAAAGGCCAAAGTCAAAGACACCGTCGACAAGGTCGCTGACACCCTCACCGGCCACAACAAGAAATAAACGCACCGTCCCCGAGCCAGTGCAACTGAGACCCGGGAGGTGACCATGCTCACGATCCTCCTCATCAATCAGCTGGAGATGAGTCTCTACCGTCGCGATTGGCATCCGGCCTGCCCCTCATAGGCCCACGGGGTGCCGCACCGAGAAGGTGCTCAGGTCCGGCTCGTCGGCGGAGCGCTCTGACCAGCGCGATCCGGTCTCGGCGAGTGCAACGGTGTCGAAGCGCAGGCCTGCTACGTACATGAACGTATGTCCGGCGTTGGCGAACACGGTGATCCATTTGCCGGGACCGGCGTCGCCCCAGTGCTCCAGCTCGCCTGACACCACGGTTCGGTTCAGCAGGTGGGCAGCGGCGAACACATAGCTGATCGAGCCGGAGCAGTCATAGGCCGTGTCTTCGTAGGCCAGGTGACCGCCTCCGTAGCGGTAGGGGAGCCGGGCGATCTCGTTGCCTGCCGCGATCACCTCTCGGACTGCCGCTGGGGCGTCGATTGGCGCGACGGCGAGGCCGCTCGAGGTCAGCGTGGCCTGATTGGGGCTCGCCGACAGGCCACTCTGCGCGAGCTCCTGGCGGATCTCGGTATTTGACACCGGCTGTGGCAGCGTCCCGGAGCTGGGACCGACACTGACCTCAGTCGGGGCCGCCGAAGCGACCGCCGAAGGCGACGCGGCGCCCGCCACGGGTTCGACCGCCTGGGGATGCGCGTGCCGGTTGGGCGCCGCGGCTTGATCGCCGGCGGCGGCTGGATCGCTGGGCGATGCTGCATGATCGGAACGCGGCGGCGCGCTGACCGACTGCAACTGACCGCAGCCGGAGCCGAGGAGCGCCAGAACCGACAGGAACGCGAGCGTCGCGATGCCGCGTTTGCGCACGCGCCGGGACCCGGGTCAGGGCTCGAACGCGCCGTCGAACAGCGCGAACACCGCTCCCTGCGGGTCCTGCAGGACGGCGATCTTGCCCATCCCGATGTCCATCGGTCCGAACAGCGTTGTGCCCCCCAGCTCAGACACCTTTGCCGTACTGGCATCGATGTCCTCGGTACCGAAGTAGACCATCCAGTGCGGGGGGGTACCGGGCGGCATCACGGGTGCGATCCCGCCGTTGTTCCAGCCGGCGGCGTTCTTGATCGTCCGGTAGGGCGGATCGGTATCGGGGAGCGCCTCCGTCTGCCAACCGAACAGCTCGCCGTAGAAGCTGGAGGAGCCGTCGAAATCTGGCGAGGCGAGCTCGTTCCATGTCATCGCTCCCGGTGCGTTGACCAACCCGGCGCCGGTGTGCGCCTTGGGCTGCCAGACCAGGAAGAAGGCTCCCTGGGGGTCCTGGACCACGCCCATCCGCCCGACGTCCATGACGTCGAACGCGGGTGCATGAATTGTCGCTCCGATCGCCCCGGCGCGTTCGAGCGTCTCGTCTGCGTTCTCGACGCTGATGTAGCAGTTCCATGCCGGCGGTACGCCGGCTTCGCGCTGCTGCTCAGGCTGCGAGGAGATCGCCCCGACCGGCTTGGCGTCGAGCTGCGCCATCGTGTAATAGACCCCGTCGCCGACCGGGTTGTCGATCAGCTCCCAGCCGAACAACGCGCCGTAGAAGCTCTTCGCGGCGTCTTGGTCGGTGGTGGTGAGGTCGGTCCAGCAGAATGTCCCAGGTGTGTATTGCGTTCGGTCGCCCATCACCGCGACGCTACCACTCGCGGCGCGCGGCCGCCAGCGCGTCGGCCAATCCAGGCGGGAGGCGATCGCTCAGGATCGCGCGGTCGACGCCGGGTCCGCGCGCTCGAGCCGGGTCATCGTCACGCTCGCGTCGAGCTTGGCGTTCGCCCCGCCGCGGTAGACGCCCTTGATCGGGGCGACGTCGGGGTAGTGGCGACCGTGGCCGATCTTGACGTGTGACTGCTCGGCGAGCGCGCGATTGGTCGGGTCGGCGCCGACCCACGCCGGCTCGCCGCCGTCGGCAGCCGGCAGCAGCGCCTCGAGCCACGCGTGCGTGTCCACCTCCACCGACTCCTCGCTCCGCGCTGAGCCACCGGCGAACAGGTAGCCCGACACGTAGCGGGCCGCGATGCCGTGGTGGCGCAGGAGACACAGCCCCAGGTGAACGAAGTCCTGGCAGACGCCGGCGCCAAGCTCGAGCAGGTGCTCGAGCTTGGAGTCCACATACGTGGCTCCCTTGCGGTACTCGAACCGCTCGGGAATCAGCTCCGAGGTCAGCAGCACCATGTCGAGCGGCGTCGACGCCGCCCGGACCGTCGCCAGAAGGTCCCTGAGCGCCGGATGGTCGGGTGCGTCGTCGGTTTGCAGCAGAAATTCTCCTCCCGATTCGCGATAGCCGGGCTCGCGCAGCGCGTCCCAGGTGGCGTGCGGAGGGGGCTCGGGGCTCTTGGTGCTCACCCGCGCACGAACATCGATGGTCAGATGCCGGTGAGGGCTCGAGACCTCGAACTCGACCACTTCGGTGCCGAAATAATCCGCGTGGCGGTGCAGCCGCACCTCGGGGGTGAGCCGCACCGCGAAATCGTCGCAGCGCTGGTGGCCGTTCGCCGCCGGCTTGACGCGCAGCGCATTGAGATTGTCGACCACGTCGGCGTCGTAGTCGTAGTTCGTCAGGTAGCGGATCGCGTAGTTCATGTCGCACAGCATGGCGCTACCTACAGATGCACGGCCGACAGTGCCGCGATCGCGAAGTAGCGCGTGTCGATGTCATGATCCACGAGCTCGAGCTCATCCTGCACCTGCTTGAGCGTCTCGGCCAACGCGTTGCCGGCGTCGGGCGAACGGCGCTGGAGCTCCAGATCCGCGATCAACCGCCCCAGGCGCAGCACGGGCGGCGAGGATCGCGGCTGCGCGTCAGCGGCGCTCAGCGCGTCGCGCAGCGCCTCCACCGAGGACGCGACCGAGATTGGATAGGACCCGTCAAACAGCAGGAAGCGCGCGACGAACCGGACCGTCGGGGGGTAACGGACAGCGCGGCGGTAGGCCTGAAAGCCGCCTACCGCGTGCAGCAGCGCGAGCGCCTCGCTCTCGTGCCCGTCGTCCAACGATCCACGGGGCACGGCGACGCGCAGCATCCTCAACACCATGTCGGCCTCCTCGATCCGGCCACCCGCCTCCAGGAACGCGCGACCCTCATCCCGAAGCATCGTGCGGTCGACCAGCCCCCAGAACAGCGCACAGCGCTCCTTGACCTCCTGGTAGACCGAGTACGGGCCGGTCCGCACCGCCGCGTCGAGGTCATACCGGCCCAGCAGCAGATAGAACGAGTTCAGCGCCTCCCACATCTCGGTCGAGATCACGTCCCGTAGCGTGCGACCCCGCTCGCGGGCTCGAGCCACGCAGGACACGACCGACGCCGGGCTGTCGGTGTCGAGCGTGAGCAGGCGCGCGACCTCGCCCCGTCCGAGCGGCTCCGGATTCGGTAGGGCCGGTTCCTCCTCGCCGGGGACCGGCGGCTTGGCTCCGATCGTCGCCAGCACCCCGTCCCAGCTGAGCGCGATCCCGAGCTCGCCGGGAGCGCCGGCGACGTCAGCGTGAAACGCTCCATCGAGCATGCGAGCGGTGTGCTCCGCGCGCGTCACGTCGCGGCCGAGCCAGAACAGCTCCTGCGCGATCCGCGCGAGCATCAGCTCCTCATCACAGTCCCGAGATTTCCCTCTGGGAAATCTCGCCAAGGCCGAACGCCCCTTGCTGTTGCTGTTGCTGCTGCTCCTGGCCGTGCCAGCCGCCGTAGCGGATGTCCGGCAGACGCGGCGGACGGTGCGGCGGCAGCGTGTCGGGGACCAGGTCGCTCTGGGATTCGTCGTCCAACACCCAGGTGTCCTTGGAGCCGCCGCCCTGGGAGGAGTTGACGATCATCGATCCCTCTCGGAGCGCCACGCGGGTCAGCCCTCCCGGGACGATCCGAATCTCGTCGCCGAACACCGCGAACGGACGCAGGTCCACGTGGCGGGGCGCCAGCGAGCCGTCGCCGGTCTCGGTCGGTGCGGTCGACAGGTGGACGAGCTCCTGGGCGATGAACCGGCTCGGTTGATCCTTGATCAGTTGCGCCTGATGCTCGAGCTCGGCCGCGCTCGCCTGCGGACCGATGAACACCCCCTTGCCGCCCGACTCGGCAGTCGGCTTGACCACCAGCTCAGCCAGACGGCCGAGCACCGCGCTGCGCGTCAGCGCGTCGGACAGCAGGTACGTGGGGACGTTGTCGAGGATCGGCTCCTCCGAGAGGTAGAAGCGGATCATCTCGGGCACGTAGTGGTAGATCGCCTTGTCGTCGGCGACCCCGGTGCCGATCGCGTTGGCGATCGCGACCGTGCCCGCCCGGTAGGCCCGTACCAGGCCCGGGACGCCGAGCAGCGAATCTGGCCGGAACTCCAGCGGGTCGATGAAGTCGTCATCCAGCCGCCGGTAGATCGTGTGTACGCGTTGCAGCCCAGCGGTGGTGCGCATGTAGCAGACCGCGTCTCGCACCACGAGGTCATTCGCCTGCACCAGCTCGACTCCCATCTGACGCGCCAGGAACGCGTGCTCGAAATAGGCCGAGTTCAGCGGCCCGGGCGTCCATAGGACGACAGTCGGATGGCCCTCGGCCGCGGGAGCCACAGCGCGCAGCGCGTCAAGCAACAGCGATGGGTAGTTATCGACTGCCCTGACTCGATGTCCGGCGAACAGCTCGGGCACCAGCCGGGTCATCGCGACCCGGTTCTCGAGCACGTAGGAGATTCCCGACGGCGTGCGGACGTTGTCCTCCAGCACCCGCCACCGACCGTCGCCTCCCCGGACCAGATCGCACCCGGACACATGGCAGTAGACGCCGCCGGGAGCGCGCACGCCGTGGACGGGTCGGGCGAAGCTGGGGCGGCTGACGATCAGCGACCACGGGACGATCCCGGCGCGGACGATCTCGTGAGCGTGGTAGACGTCATCGACGAACGCGTTCAGGGCCCGGATGCGCTGCGCCAGTCCGCGCTTGATCGTGGTCCACTCGACGGCGGTCAGCACCCGCGGCACTAGATCGAGCGGGAACGGGCGGTCGCGGCGCTCTCCGTCGGTGCCGGCGATCTCGAACGTGATCCCCTGTTGCATGAAGATCGTGTCCCGCCGGCGGCCGGCGGCCCGCAGCGCCTCCGGTCCGAGCCGGTGAAGGGCCTCGATCAGCGACGCGGCGTGAGGCAGCGGGGTTCCGTCCCCCGCCAGCAATTCGTCGCAGCAGCCCGCCGGAACTCGATAATTCGCGATCGGCATGGTGGCGGTCCCGTCGGACATTTCCAACACTAGGTGTACCTGTTCGGCACGCTCGCCGCCACGACCAGTCGGACAACGGGCCACCGGTCGGGTTGGCCAAGTGGAGTAGGCGCAGTCAACCTCCCGGGTAGTCTTTCGCCTGGTGATGCGGGAGCGACCGGTGATCCACGGCGACGACGTCGCCGAGCGTGCGTTCAAGTCCGGCGACCTCGCGTTCGCGCGCAAGCGCCTTGGCCACGCTGCCGGGGCGACCCGGATCGGCGCCAGCCGGTTCGTGGTGGATCGGGATGCGCGTCAGATGCCCGTGCACGTTCATGGCGACGAAGAGGAGATCTTCTTCGTTCTGGCGGGGGATGGACTCAGCTGGCAGGCGGATTCGGCGTGCGTGGTCACGCCGGGTGATGTGATCGTTCATCGTCCGCGGGGCGCCGCGCACACGTTCCTCGCCGGCGGGCAGGGGCTCGAGCTGCTCGCGTTCGGCAGCGGCAGCGACACGAGCATCACCTGGCTGCCTCGGGCTCAGGTGATGTGGTGCGGCCCGCGCTGGGTGCCGGTCGAGTCGCCGCATCCGTTTCAGGCGGAGGCGGACGCCGGAGCACTGGAGCGACCCGAGCCGGGTGCGCGGCCGGGCAACGTGGTCGCGCTCGAGGAGGTGAAGACCGGTCCGTGGCCAGGAGCGGATGTTCGCGCGCTGGGCCAGGCGGCCGGGGCGACGCAGGCGGGGCTCAACCGCATCGCGCTACCGCCCGGCGCCACCGGGGCGCCGCCTCATTGTCACGCGCTCGAGGAGGAGCTGTTCGTGATTCTCGAGGGCTCGGGCAGTCTGATTCTCGACGGCCGCGATCACCCCGTGCGCACCGGCGACGTTGTGGCCCATCCTCCCTCGACCGGGGAGTGCCACTCACTGCGGGCCGGCGATCAGGGCCTGACCTATCTCGTCTACGGCACCCGCGTTGCCGGCGACAGCGTGTACTACCCGCAGGCCGGCAAGGTTCGGCTGCGAGGACTGGGCGTCACGATCGACGTTCCGCAGGCGGCGCAAGAACACGGACCGGGGTGAATTAGCTCTACCCTTGGCGCGATGCGCATCCTGATCACCGGCTCGGCCGGCATGCTCGGCCACGACGTCACCGGCGCGGCGCAGGATGCCGGTCACGACGTGATCGCGCTGGCACACTCCGATCTCGACATCACCGATCGCGACGCCGTCGGCTCCGTGCTGGCGGGCGCGGGCGCGGAGGTGGTCGTCAACTGCGCGGCCTGGACCGACGTCGACGGCGCCGAGCAGACACCTGACGCCGCGCACGCCGTCAACGGCGCGGGCGCCGGCAACGTCGCACACGCGGCCGCCCAGAGCGGCGCTTGGACGATCCATGTGTCGACCGATTACGTGTTCGATGGGACCAAGCGCACGCCCTACGTGGAGTCCGATCCCGTCGCGCCGATCTCGGCCTACGGGCGCTCGAAGCTCGAGGGCGAACTGGCGGTCAGGGAGGCGGCTACGGGCCGGCACACGACCGTCCGCTCCTCATGGTTGTTCGGCACCGCGGGCCCGTGCTTCCCGGCCACGATCCTCAGGCTCGCGGCGCAGCGCGACGAGCTGACCGTGGTCGAGGACCAGGTCGGGTGCCCGACGTTCACCGGACATCTCGCTCGCACGTTGATTGAGCTCGCGGCTGGTTGCGATTCCGATCGTCCCCCAGTCGGGGTCCTACATCTCGCCGGCGGCGGGCAGTGCTCGTGGTACGAGCTCGCGCGGGAGATCGTGGCTCGCTCCGGCGCTTCGTGCGAGGTCAAGCCGGGGCGGACGGTCGACCTCTCGCGCCCCGCGCCGCGACCCGCCTACAGCGTCCTGAGGACTGAGCGCGGCGCCCGCGCGCCCGCGCTGCCGCACTGGCAACAGGGTCTGGCGGAGTTCCTGGCGACCCGAGTCCCGGCGGCGTGATGCCCTCCTCGGCAGCGTCTGCGGTCCGCCGGCCTGCCGGAGTCGTCAGGATGCCAAGCGTATGAAGCTGCTGGTCTGCGGCGGCGCCGGCTTCATCGGATCAACCTTCGTCCGACTCCGGTTGCGCGAGCACGGCGACCAGGTCACGGTGCTCGACAAGCTCACCTACGCCGGCCGGCGCGAGAACCTGCACGACGTGATCTCCGAGATCCGCTTCGTCCACGGCGCGATCGAAGACCCGGTGGCCGTCGCGGATGCGGTGCAGAACTGCGAGGCGATCGTCAACTTTGCCGCCGAGACGCATGTCGACCGGTCGATCGCCGACTCCGAAGGATTCATCGTCACCAACATGCAGGGAACCCACGTGCTGCTCGAGGCGGCGCGCGAGCGCGGCCTGCGCTACGTGCAGGTGTCCACCGACGAGGTATACGGATCGATCGAAACGGGATCGTTCACCGAGAGCTCGCCGCTGCAACCCTCAAGTCCCTACAGCGCGACCAAGACCGGGGCCGACCTGCTCGTGTCCAGCTACTTCCACACCTACGGGATGCCGACGGTGATCTGCCGGGGGTCCAACAACTACGGGCCCTACCAGTACCCGGAGAAGCTGATCCCGCTGATGATCCTCAATGCGCTGGCCGACGATCGCCTGCCCGTCTACGGCGACGGGCGCAATGTTCGCAACTGGCTGTTCGTGGAGGACTTCGGACGGGGCATCGGCCACGCGCTGGCTCACGGCGCTGCCGGGGAGGCCTACAACTGCGGCGGGCCGGACGAGTGCGAGAACATGGAGGTGGTACAGCAGATCCTCGAGTTGACCGGCGCCGACCATTCGCTGATCGAGTACGTCACCGACCGCCTCGGCCACGACCGCCGTTACTCCCTCTCCTCGGCGAAGCTGCGCGCGTTGGGCTGGGAGCCGCAGACTCGGTTCAGGGCCGGGCTGGAACGGACCGTCGCCTGGTATCGCGACAACGCCTGGTGGTGGGAGCCGGTCCGTTCGGGAGCCTATCGCGAGTATTACGAGCGTCAGTACGGGCGCGCGCTGAAGAGCTGAGATGGACCGCAGGGCGCTCGCCGCGAGATGACCCGCCGGGCCCGGAGGCCGCGGGCCCGGAGGCCCGGGGACGCGCTCGCGGAACTCGAACGCGAAGTCGTGTCATGTCGCCGCTGCCCGCGGCTGGTCGCCTGGCGCGAGGAGACCGCCGCGGTCAAGCGTTCCGCCTACAGCTTCGACGAGTACTGGGGTCGCCCGCTGCCCGGGTTCGGCGATCGGAGCGCCCGCGTGGTGGTCCTCGGGCTGGCCCCGGCGGCCCATGGCGGCAACCGCACCGGTCGCGTGTTCACCGGCGATCGCTCGGGTGACTGGCTGTTCGCGGCGCTCTGGCGGGCCGGGTTCGCCAACCAGCCTGAGTCCCGCTCGCGTGATGACGGCCTGGCGCTGCGCGACTGCTACGTCACCGCCGCGGTTCGCTGCGCCCCACCGGCCAACCGTCCCCTCCCGTCCGAGCGCGATAACTGCCTGCCCTACCTCCAGCGCGAGCTGTCGCTGCTCTCCTCGGCGCGCGTGATCGTCTCCCTCGGCGGCTTTGCCTGGGACGCGGCGCTGCGGGCGCTCCGGGCGCGAGGGGCTTCGGTGCCCAGACCGAAGCCGCGCTTCGGGCACGGCGCCACCGTCAGCATCGATCGTTGGACGGTGCTCGGCTGCTACCACCCCAGCCAGCAGAACACGTTCACCGGCCGGCTGACCGAAAACATGATCGACGAGGTATTCGCCCGCGCCCGCGAGCTGTCCTCAGACATGCCAGAGCGCTCGCTACGCTGAGGGCCGGTGCCACTATCAGCGTTCAGCCCGCGCACCCGCGAATGGTTCCAAGGGGCATTCGCACAGCCCACCCCCGCCCAGACGCAGGCGTGGCCGGCGATCGCCTCCGGCGAGCACGTCCTGGTCTCGGCGCCGACCGGGTCGGGTAAGACGCTCGCGGCATTCCTGTGGGCGATCGACCAGCTTGCGGGCGATCCCGAGCTCCAACGCGTGCCGGCCACCGAGCGCCGGACCAGCCTCGTCTACGTCTCACCGCTGAAGGCGCTGTCATACGACATCGACCGCAACCTGCGCACGCCGCTGCGGGGCATCGGCGCCGAGCTGACGGTCGCGGTTCGGACCGGCGACACGCCCCAAAAGGAGCGCCAGGCGATGCTGCGTCAGGCGCCGGACATCCTGATCACGACCCCCGAGTCGCTGTATCTGATGCTCACCGGCCGCGCCCAGGCACTGTTCGAGGGCACCCGCTGGTGCATCGTCGACGAGATCCACGCGGTCGCCGGCACCAAGCGCGGGGCTCACCTCGCGCTGACGCTCGAACGCCTGGGCCGGGCCGCGAGCCGAGACGTGCAGCGGATCGGGCTGTCGGCGACCCAGAACCCGCTCGAGGAGGTTGGCCGCTTCCTCGTCGGACCGCGCCGCACCTGCAGGATCGTCGACACCGGCATCCGCAAGGAGCTCGACCTGGAGATCCGCGTCCCGGTCGAGGCGGAGTCGCCTGGCGGCTCCGCGGAGTCGCCTAGCGGCGCCTCCGTTGGAAGTTCGCTTCGCGAACTTCCCGAGCTGGACCCGCTACAGGGCGGCGAAGCCACCCGCCGCTCGATCTGGCCCGCGATCTACCCCGAGCTGCTCGAGCTGATCAGAGCCCACCGCTCGACGATCCTGTTCGTCAACAACCGCCGTGCGGCGGAGCGCCTGGCGATCCGCCTAAACGATCTGGCGGGCGAGGAGCTGGCTCGATCGCACCACGGATCGCTGGCGCGCGAGGAGCGGACCGTCGTCGAGGAGATGCTCAAGGCCGGCGAGCTTCCCTGCCTGGTGGCCACCTCGAGCCTCGAGCTGGGAATCGACATGGGAGCCGTCGACCTGGTGATCCAGGTGGAGTCGCCCAAGTCGGTCGCCCGCGGCCTGCAACGGATCGGCCGGGCGGGCCACTCGGTCGGCGACGTCAGCCGCGGCCGGATCTTCCCGAAATTCCGCGGCGACCTGCTCGAGTGCGCCGTGGTCGCCAAGCGCATGCGCGAGGGCGCGATCGAGACGACGGTCGTGCCCCGCAACGCGCTCGACGTGCTTGCACAGCAGATCGTCGCGATCGCCGCCGCCGCGCCCGAGGACGGGGTGGGCGGGTCCGTTTCGGTCGCCGACCTGCACGCCCTGATCACGCGTACCTACTCGTATTCCGAGCTCCCGCGAACCCAGCTGGAGAACGTGCTCGACATGCTTGACGGTCGGTACCCGTCGAGCGAGTTCGCGCAGCTGCGCCCGCGGATCGTCTGGGACCGGATCGCCGACACGATCCGCGCCCGGCCCGGCGCACGCCAGCTCGCGGTCACCAACGCGGGAACGATCCCCGACCGCGGGCTGTTCGCGGTCACCCTGCCCGACGGGCGCCGGGTCGGCGAGCTCGACGAGGAGATGGTCTATGAGGCGCGCCCCGGCCAGACATTCCTGCTCGGCGCCTCCACCTGGCGGATCGAGGAGATCGGACGCGATCGCGTGATCGTCACCCCGGCTCCCGGCCTCCCCGGCGCGGTCCCGTTCTGGAAGGGCGACGGGATCGGCCGCCCGAAGGAGCTCGGCGAGGCGATCGGCGCGTTTGCGCGCTGGGCCGTCGATCAACCGGCCGAGGTGCTGGAGCGCGACTACGACCTGGACCGCCGAGCGGCCAAGAACCTGCTCGAGTTCCTGTCCGAACAGCAGGCGGCCACCCGCGTGATCCCGTCAGACCGAACGATCGTCGTGGAGCGATTTCGGGATGAGATTGGCGACTGGCGTTTATGCGTGCTCAGTCCGTTCGGGGGCCGAGTCCATGCCGCTTGGTCGCTCGCCCTGAGCGCACGGATCCGCGAGGATTTCGGGCTCGAGTCCGACGCGATCTATTCCGACGACGGGATCATCGTCCACCTCCCCGACGCCGAGCACCCCCCCGGGGCCGAGCTGGTGATGCTCGAGCCCGACGAGATCGAGGACCGCGTGGTCGCCGAGCTCGGGTCCTCGGCGCTGTTCGGGGCCCGGTTTCGCGAGAACGCGGCTCGCGCACTGCTGATCCCTCGGGCGCGACCGGGAAAACGCACGCCGCTCTGGCAGCAGCGGCTGAAGTCGCAGTCGCTGCTGGAGGTCGCAAAGCGCTACGGCGAGTTCCCGATCGTGCTCGAGACCTACCGCGAGTGCCTGCGCGACGTGCTCGACGTGCCAGGGCTGGTCGAGCTGCTGAACCGGCTGCACCGACGCGAGCTGTCGCTGGTCGAGGTCGAGACGCCGACCGCGTCCCCGTTCGCCTCCTCGCTGCTGTTCGATTACGTCGCGACCTACATGTACGAGGGCGACACGCCGAACGCCGAGCGCCGCGCCGCTGCGCTGTCGCTGGACCGCGACCTGCTGCGCGAGCTGCTCGGCCAGGAGGAGCTCCGCGATCTGATCGACCCGTGTGCGCTCGCGCGGGTCGAGGACGATCTGCAGTGCCGGTCCGCACCCACCCGGGCCGCCAACCGCGAGGGCTTGCTCGACGTCCTGCGTCGCGTCGGGGATCTGACGGTGGCCGAGGCGAGCGATCGCGTGCTCGCAGGCCTTGACGCCGAGCCGATGCTGTCCGAGCTGCAGGCCGAGCGTCGCGCCGCCCGAGTGCGGGTCGCCGGCCAGGAGCGCTGGATCGACGCCGCCGACGCCGGGTTGTACCGCGACGCGCTCGGCGCGGCACCGCCCGGCGGGCTGCCAAGTGCGTTCCTGGAGGATGTGCCCGACGCGCTGGCGCGGCTGCTGCGACGCTTCGGCGCGACCCACGGACCGTTCACCACGGCCACCGTTCGCGAGCGTTACCGGCTCGACGCTTCGCCGGCGCTGCGCGAGCTCGAGCGAGATGGCGCGCTGGTGCGCGGCGAGCTGCGCCCCGGGGGCAGTGAACGCGAGTGGTGCGATCCCGAGGTGCTGCGCCGCTTGCGGCGCGCGTCGCTCGCGGCCCTGCGCAAGGAGATCGAGCCGGCCGCCCAGCGCCAGCTGGCCCGCTTCCTGCCGGGGTGGCAGGGCGTGGATCGCCATCCGGCCGGCGGCGCCGGAATCGATCGGCTCCGGGAGCTGATCGTTCCCCTCCAGGGGCTCGCGCTCCCCGCCGAGCTGTGGGAGCGCGACGTGCTGCCGCGACGCGTCGGCGCCTACTCGCCGGCCTGGATGGATCAGCTGTGCGCCAGCGGCGAGCTGGTGTGGCTCGGCGCCGGCGCGTTGGGGCGCAGCTCCGGCCGGGTGGCGTTGTACTTCCGCGACGATCTCGGCGTGCTCGGACCGCCGGCGTTCAAGGGCACAGCGCCCGAGTCACAGGCGCACACGGCCGTCCGCGAGCGGTTAGCGGCCGGCGCCTGCTTTTTCACCGATCTGCTCGTCGACGTCGATCTTCCACCCGAGGCGCTCCAGGAGGCGCTGTGGGATCTCGCCTGGGCCGGCGAGGCGACCAACGATGCGTTTGCGCCGCTGCGCGCTCCGCGGCTGGCTCTTGCGCGGGCACAGCGCGAGCGGCGCGGCGGCGCGCAGCGCGGCCGGTTCGCCGCTCGGCGCGGAGGCGGGGCGGCGGCCCAGGTTCAAGGCCGCTGGTCGCTTACCGCGGCTCTGTTCCGTGAGCCGGTGGATCCGATGACCAGACGGCGAGCGCTCGCTGAGCTGCTGCTCGAGCGCTACGGCATCGTGACCCGCGAGCAGGTCCTCGCGGAGGGGATCCAGGGTGGGTTCTCGGCGATCTACTCCGAGCTCTCACAGCTGGAGACGTTGGGCGTGGCGCGGCGCGGCTATTTCGTCGAGGGACTCGGCGGCGCCCAGTTCGCGCTGCCCGGCGCGGTCGAGCGGCTCCGGGGTCTCGGGTCCAAGGACGAGCCGCCGCTGGTGCTGGCCGCGGTCGATCCCGCCCAGCCCTATGGCGCGGCGCTGGCGTGGCCGAAGCGGCTCAACGGAGACTCGAGGCGTCCCGCGCGTGTCGCGGGCGCCTACGTCGTGCTGATCGACGGCGAGCCGATCCTCTACCTGGAGCGCGGGGGTCGTGGGTTGCAGACGCTCGTGGCCCGCGATGACCCGCGAATCGAGGCGGGGCTGTCGGGGCTTGCCGGGCAGGTTCAGCGTGGCGCGATCAAGCGGATGGCGCTGGAGAAGATCGACGGGGAATCCGCGATCGGATCGCCGCTCGGTCGGATGCTGCTCGCGGTCGGCTTCCGGGAAGGCCCGCGGCGTCTGACGCTGAGCGCGTGAAATCGCTTCGCGATTCCATTGGAGGTTCCCTTCGCGAACCTCCCAACGGTGGAGCTGACTGATGCCCGAGGGCGACACGATCGCGTGGGCGGCGGCGCGCATCCGGCCCGTTCTGGAAGGGCGCGTGCCGGACGAGATCCGCACGCCGCACCCGCGCCACTCGCGCCAGCGCTGGCCCGAGCGGTTGACCGGCCAGGCGGTGCGCAGCGTCGACACGCACGGCAAGCACCTGTTCCTGCGCTTCGAGGGAGGGCTGGTGCTGCACTCGCACCTGGGCATGACCGGCGCCTGGCGGGTCTACGATCGGGGCCGCCGCTGGCGGCGATCGCCGTCGCGGGCCTGGCTCGTGCTGCGGGTCGATGGCCGGGAGGTGGTGGAGTTCGACGGGCCCTTGCTGGAGTTGCTGACCGATGGCCGGGCCCGGTTCGATCAGCGCCTCGCGGCGCTCGGCCCCGATGTACTGGCGGGCGAATTCGACGCTGCGCGCTTCCTGCACCGGCTCCGCGGCGACGATCCAACGCGCCCGATCGGCGACGCGCTGCTCGATCAGCGCACGGTGGCGGGGATCGGCAACATCTGGAAGGCCGAAGGCTGCTGGGAGGCGGCGATCGACCCCTGGCGCCCGATCGCGACGGTGTCCGATCGGGAGGCGATGGCGATTCTCGAAGGGGTCCGTCCGCGGATGCTGCGCTCGGCCAAGCTCGGCCATCGGACGATCGAACCACGCGTATACGGGCGCGCGGGGCGCCCCTGCCCGCGGTGCGGGACGGCCGTCGTGGCGCGAGGCCAGGGCGACGCCAACCGCACCACCTACTGGTGCCCGGGGTGTCAGACATGACCCGGCGCCCCCTGCGGCGCGTCGGGCACAAGGGCGCCGCGCTGATCGCGCCGGGTAACACGCCCGCCAGCTTCGACGCCGCGCTGGCGGCCGGCGTCGACATGATCGAGTTCGACGTGCTCCCGTCCCAGTCTGACGGCCGGCTGCTGCTCGCCCACGACTACAGGGACGCCGGGGGTCGCTCGCCGGACACGCTCGAGCAAGGTCTGGCCCATCTCGCCTCGGATGCATTCTCGGAGATCGAGATCGACGTCGATCTCAAGCTCCCCGGCTACGAGCTTCGGGTGCTGGCGGCGCTGCGCGAGTACGGCATGCTCCCACGCGCGCTGATCTCGAGCCAGTATCGATCGAGCCTGGCAACGATCCGTGCCGCTGAGCCGGGCGTTCGGCTCGGATGGTCGGTCCCGAAGCTACGCCGGGATCCGTTTCGCTCCCGCGCCACGACTCTGGGTGCCCTGGTCGCGGTGCAGGCTGCGCAGATGATCCTCCCGGCCCGGGCGGCGCGAGCGATTGGGGAGGGGCGCTGCGATGCGCTGATGGCCCATTGGCGGCTGGTGACGCCACGCCTGGTGCGCAGCGTCCAGAGCGCCGGCGGAGAGCTCTATGTCTGGACTGTCGATGACCTGCCGCGGCTGAGGGCGTTGGAGGTCCTCGGTGTCACCGGGGTGATCAGCAACGACCCGCGGTTGTTCGCTGCGCTGGCAGTCAACTGATCACGCACTGGGCGGCGCTGAAGTGGCCCGGGTCGCCGAAGTCCGCCTGCGGATGCCCCACCGTCGTATGCCGCGTGGCGCGCCCCAGAAGCTTACGGCCGAGCTTCCACTCGAAAGTGATCGTCCCGCTCAGCGTTCCAGCGTGCGGTTTGAATTGGAAGCTCGCTCCGCCCTGGTGCAAGCCCGTCGTGGCGCGACCGAGTCCGACGAGCCTGGCGGCGCCGGCGATTGGCTGAAAGCGCCGGCTCGACGACGCCCTGAAGTCGACCTGAATGTTCATCGACACCATCGCCGCGAATCCCAGGCTCGGCATCTCGCCGCGAATGCCCAGCAGGTTCGGGAAGCGCCGGGTGTCGCAGATGTTGACCGTCGCCCACAGCGCGCGCGAGTGTTGCGCGCGGCGTACCGCGGCGCGGATCTGGCCGGCGTTCGGCGGGCGGGTCCTCGCGCCGGCGAACGTCGCCGGTATGGCGACGGACAGGAGAATCGCCAACGCGACGATGCGAAGCGGGGTGCGCACCAGCGAGGAACATATCGACCCTGTGATGAATCGGCTTCGGCTACGTAGACAGGGTGTGATCGAGACTCAGGCGTTGCCCGCCTCATCAACGGAGCAGACCACGTGGGACCGGTTCGAGGCGTTGTACCGCTCCAGCCGGGACGACGTGTTCGCGTACGTCTCGACGCTGCTGCGCGACCGGGGCGCGGCGGAGGACGTGACTGCGCTGGCGTTCGAGCGGGCCTACCGACGGCGTCTCACCTTCGACCGCCGCAGGGGCGAGGAGCGCGCCTGGCTGTTCGGGATCGCCCGCAACGCGGCGCTCGATGAGCTACGCCGGCGACGCCGCCTGGCAACGCTCCTGAGCGAGCCCGCCGATGATTCGCAAACGGTGCCCGACGACGGGGCCGAGCTGGCCCTTCGTCGCACCGCGGTGCGTGCCGCGTTGACGAAGCTGCCCGCGCGCGAGCGCGAGATCGTGGCGTTGAAATTCCACGCCGGGCTGAGCAACGCCGAGCTGGCGCGGGTCCTCGGCGTCACCGAATCTGGCGCTGGAACCCTGCTCTACCGTGCAATGGAGAAGCTGAGGAAGGCCTGTGATGCGACGAGTTGACGAACCCCCGATCGATCCCGAGATCGCCGCGTCGCTCGACGCGATCGACGCCACGCTGGCGGGCGAGCCGGTCGATCCTCGGCACGCCGAGCTGGCTGAGCTCGCGTTGCTGCTCGCCAGCCAGCGGCCCCAGATCGACGCCGGGTTCGCGGGCTCGCTCGATGGCCGGGTCGATCGACGGTTCGCCAGGCGGGCGAGCTCGCGGCGTCGCCGCGGCTGGATCTTCGCCCCTGCGGCGATGGTCGGCCTGGCCGCCACGGTCGCCGCCGTCGTGGTCTTGTCCTCGGGCGGGTCTGGGTCGTTCTCCAGTCCGACCACGTCCGCGGCTGAGCGGGCGCCGGCGGCCACAGCCACATCCTCGGGCACGGCCGCGTCGTCGGCCGGGGCGTCGGCAGCTGCGCCGCCGTCCTCCGCCGCGGCCGGGGCCCCGCAATCTCTGCAACCGCCGAGCAACGGCCGCAAGGTGATCCAGTCGGCGAACCTGAACCTCGCCGTCTCCCCGAGCCGGATCGATGCCGTGGCCCAGCAGGTGTTCGACGTGATCGGCGCCCAGAAGGGGATCGTCGATCGCTCGACGGTCACCGCGACCGGTGGTTCGGACGGCTACGCCGAGTTCCAGCTCAGCGTTCCGAGCTCGAATCTGTCGCAGACGATGAGTCAGCTTTCACGGTTGCGCGGTGCCAACGTGGTCTCGCGGACCGACGCCACGCAGGACATCAACGGCCGGTTCGTGTCCGCCGGACGCCAGTTGGCCGACGCGCGGGCGTTGCGCACGGCACTGCTCAAGCAGCTCGCCGGCGCGCACACGACATCGCAGATCAACAGCCTGACGGCCCAGATCCACGACGCCGAGACCTCGATCGCCAGCGACCAGGCAGCCCTTCGGACCCTCAATCGACAGGTCGACTACAGCCAGATCACCGTGACGATCAACGCCGCGGCGGTCGTGGCCGTAGCCCACGGGGGCAGCTCGTTCTCGATCGGCAAGGCCGCCCACGACGCCGGACGCGTGCTCACCGTCGCCGCGGGCGTGGGCCTGATCGTGCTGGCCGCGTTGGTTCCGCTGGCCCTGGTCGTCGCGCTCGCCTGGTGGATCGCCGCGGCGATCCGACGTCGCCGGCGCGAGCAGGCGCTCGAGCTGGCCTGAGGACTCTCGTTTGTGGTATCTCTCGCCGGTGGCGAGCACCAGTGAGGACACGATCGCGTTGCTTCGGCGCGTGCCGATGTTCGCCACGCTGGGGGAGGGGAACCTTGCGACCGTGGCCGAGGTGACGGTGCCGCGGCGCTTCGAGGCGGGTGAGATCGTGTTCCGAGAAGGCGACCAGAGCCACACCTGCTATGTCGTGCGCTGTGGTCACGCGCGCGCCGTGCGCGATCACACCGACGGCCGAACGATCACGCTCGCGACGTTCGGGCCCGGAGACATCTTTGGCGAGCTGGCGATGTTCGACGATGAGCGTCGCTCGGCGACGGTCGAATCGCTGGGGTCCACCGAGGTGATCGCGATCCTTGGGGGCGACATGCGCCGGCTGTTGGGCACGCATCCCGACATCGCGGTCAAGCTTGTGGTGGCGCTCGGACGTCGGCTGCGGGAGACCAACGAGCGGCTTGCTCGGCAGTCGTTTCAAACCGTTCAGAGCCGGGTGGCCACGGTGTTGGCCCAGCTCGTCGCCACCGCCCGAGGGCAGGGCCAAGGCGACGGGGATGTGCTGATCACCGCGACGCAGACCGATCTGGCGCAGCTCGCCGGCTCCTCGCGCGAGTCCGCCAGCCGCTTTCTGGCGGTACTCGAGCGCGCGGGGATCATCACCCAGGGGCGAGGCAAGCTGGTTGTCCACGACGCGGCGGCGCTGGAGGGGTACGTCTATTAGCGAGGCGGTGCCAGCGCACGATTTCTCCGCCGGGGGCGTTGTGGTCCGTGACGGGGAGGTAATCGTGATCGTGCCGGTCAAGCGCGCCGCCGACGGCCGGCGCGTGCTCGGCCTACCCAAGGGACATCCGGACGGTGACGAGACCCCGGACCAGGCGGCAGCGCGGGAGGTGAGGGAGGAGACCGGGGTCAGCGCGGAGTTGATCGAGCAGCTGGGCGAGGTGCAATACCAGTACGAACGCCACCAGCACCAGGTCTCCAAGCGGGTGAGGTTCTACCTGTTCGAGTACCGCTCGGGCGATCTCGCCGACCACGATCACGAGATCGAGGATGCCCGCTGGATGCCGCTCGAGCAGGCGGTTCGCGAGTTGACGCATGCCGGTGAGCGGGAGATGGTCGCGCGCGCATTGTCGCGATCGTCGCCTGACCGGTAGGCTGGCGGCCGTGCGCGTCCTGAACTTCTACTCGTCGGTGTTTGCCGATCAGCTACGCCGCGGGCGCAAGACCGCGACGATTCGCCTGGGCGACAAGTCCCATAAGTACCACAAGAACGAATGCGTCCTGGTCACGATCGGCTACCAGCATTCGCCACGCGAGAGGATCTTCCAAGCGGTCATCGATCAGGTCGAGGTCAAGCGCGTGAGGGATCTCTCCCCGCGCGAGATCGAGCACGACAACCCCGAGTTCCGCCGCGTCGACGAGATGGTGCACTTTCTCGAGCAGATCTACGGCCGCAAGGTCTCGATGGACGACACGGTCACCGTCGTGCGCTTCTCGCAGATCATCGAGACTCCCCCCGAGCAGCTGCGCGACCGGATCCACGGGCTCGGCGGCGCGCGCAACTGAGCAACTCTCTCGCGCCGATCGGAAGTTCGCACGAAGCCTGACCGGCCCAGGGAATCGGCGCCAGCCGATTGGCCCGCCAGCCGATTCCCCAGCCCATCGGCGCCAGCCGATGGGCATTGGCACTCTTGGTCGCAGAGTGCCAAAGTTGTCCTTGATTAGGATTCTGGACAAGCTATAGTCCCTCCTGGTTGGCACTCTGGTTACGCGAGTGCCAACGCGGCATTCACATATTCCCCCCACCCGGAGGTCTAATCAGATGAAGCTAAAGCCCCTCGGCGATCGGTTGATCGTGCGGGCGATCGAGGAGGAGGAGACCACGGCAAGTGGGATCGTTCTTCCCGACACCGCCAAAGAGAAGCCCCAGAAGGGCAAGGTCCTCGCCGTCGGCGACGGCAAGGTAAACGAGGACACCGGAAAGCGCACGCCACTTGACGTCGCAGAAGGCGACGAGGTCCTCTACAGCAAGTACGGCGGCACGGAGATCAAGGTGGACGGCGAGGAACTGCTCGTCCTACGCGAGTCCGACGTGCTGGCAAAGGTCCAGTAGAAGCGTTTCGCTACCAAGGAGAACCAGAGACATATGGCACATAAAGAACTTAAGTACGAAGCGGAGGCCCGCAAGGCGCTGGAGTTGGGCGTCGACGCGGTAGCAAACGCCGTCAAGGTAACGCTCGGCCCCAGGGGCCGCTACGTGGTGCTCGACAAGAAGTTCGGCGCCCCGACGATTACCAACGACGGTGTCACGATTGCGCGCGAGATCGAGGTGGAGGACGTCTTCCAGAATCAGGGCGCACAGCTCGTTCGCGAAGTGGCGACGGCGACCAACGACGTGGCCGGCGACGGCACGACGACGGCCACCGTGCTCGCCCAGGCGATCGTTCGTCAGGGCCTGAAGAACGTAGCCGCCGGCGCCAACCCGTTGGCGCTCAAGCGCGGTATCGAGCGGGCGGTCGACGAGGTCGTCAAGAACATCGAATCGCAGTCGGTCGAGATCTCCGGCAAGGAGCAGATCGCCCGCGTGGCGACGATCTCCGCCGGCGATGACGAGATCGGCGACGTGATCGCCGACGCGATCGACAAGGTTGGCAAGGACGGCGTGGTCAATGTCGAGGAAGGCCAGACGTTTGGCATGGACCTCGAGTTCACCGAGGGCATGCAGTTCGACAAGGGCTACATCTCGCCCTACATGGTCACCGACCAGGAGCGCATGGAAGCGACCCTCGAGGATCCGTACGTCCTGATCGCCAACTCGAAGATCGGCTCGGTCCGTGACGTGCTGCCGGTGCTCGAGCAAGTGATCCAGTCGGGCCGGGCGCTACTGATCATCGCCGAGGACGTCGAGGGCGAGTCGCTCGCGACGTTGGTGGTGAACAAGCTCCGCGGTACCTTCACGGGCGTCGCGGTCAAGGCACCGGGCTTCGGCGATCGCCGCAAGCGCATGCTCGAGGACATCGCGATCCTCACCGGTGCTGAAGTGATCACCGAGGAGATGGGCCTCAAGCTGGAGAACACCCAGCTGTCCCAGCTCGGCCGCGCTCGTCGCGTGGTGGTCGCCAAGGACACGACCACGATCGTGGATGGCGCCGGCGAGTCCGACGCGATCAAGGGCCGCATCAACCAGATCAAGGCCGAGATCGAGAACACCGACTCGGACTTCGATCGCGAGAAGCTCCAGGAGCGGCTGGCGAAGCTCTCCGGCGGCGTCGCGGTCGTCAAGGTCGGAGCTGCGACCGAGACCGAGATGAAGGAGAAGAAGCACCGCGTCGAGGACGCGTTGCAGGCGACCCGCGCGGCGCTTGAAGAGGGCATCGTTCCGGGAGGCGGAGTCGCGCTCCTGAACGCCCAGAGGGCGCTCAAGGTCGACGCGATCGAGCTGGCGGATGAGCGGACGGGCGCGATGATCGTGCACCGCGCGCTCGAGGAGCCGCTTCGTCAGATCGCCGAGAACGCCGGCCTGGAAGGATCGGTCGTCGTCAACGACGTCCGCCGGGCCAAGAAGGGTCAGGGCCTGAACGCGGCCACCGGCGAGATCGTCGATCTCGTCGCCGCGGGCATCATCGACCCGGCGATGGTCACACGTTCGGCGCTTCAGAACGCCGCATCGATCGCCAAGAACATCCTCACCACCGAGGCGATCGTCGCCGAGATGCCGGAGAAGAACGGCGGCGGCGGTGGCGGCGGCGGTATGCCCGACATGAGCGGGATGATGTAGACCCAATCCGCACGTTTGTCAGGACGCCGAGGGCCCGGCTAACGCCGGGCTCTCGGCTTTTTCCCGCTTGAGGATCACGATCGAGCGTGCGGCGGCGAGGACGTCGGCTACCTCAGATGACCCGCTTGAGGATCACGATCGAGTGCGCGGCGGCACTGACCTCGGTCCGGGCTCCGTAGTGGGCGCTACCCGCCGGCGCAGCCGGGTCGGCGGTCGACAGCTCCAGCGTCCACTGGGCGCCGAAGCGCCGGCGCGGGAGCATGAACGCGCGGTCCTCTCCGTGCGCGTTGAACAGCAGCAGGAACGAGTCGTCCTCGATCTGCTCGCCGCGCGGCCCGGGGTTGGGTATCTCACGCCCGTTGAGGAACATGCCCAGCACCGGCTCGCCGCTCTGCCAATCGCGTCGGGTCATCTTGCGCCCGTCGGGGCGAAACCACCAGACGTCGGGCAATCCCGAGCCGTTGAGCTCCTGGCCGATCAGGAAGCTCTCGCGCCGAAACGTGCAATGCTCGCGGCGCAGCTGGATCAGGCGGCGGGTGAAGTCCCGTAGTCGCGTAGCGTCCGGATCCTCGCGCCAGTCGTACCAGGAGGTCTCGTTGTCCTGGCACCAGCCGTTGTTGTTGCCGTGCTGCGTGCGATCCATCTCGTCGCCGCCGAGCAGCATCGGCGTCCCCTGGGAGACGAACAGGGTGGTCAGGAAGTTGCGTTGCCGTCGGGCTCGCAGCTCCTGGATCTGCTCGTCATCGGTTTCGCCCTCGACACCGGTATTCCACGAGCGGTTGTCGTCGGTGCCGTCACGATTGTGCTCGTGGTTGGCCTCGTTGTGCTTGGACTCGTAGGAGACGAGATCCTTCAGCGTGAAGCCGTCGTGTGCGGTGATGAAGTTGATCGAGGCGAACGGCTCGCGACCGTCGGCCTTGTACAGGTCCGAGGAGCCCGCGAGCCGGGAGGCGAAATCGCCGGGGTTGGCCCGGCCGCGCCAGAAGTCGCGCATCGCGTCGCGGTACACGCCGTTCCACTCCGACCACAGGATCGGGAAGTTACCCACCTGGTAGCCGCCGGGTCCGACGTCCCACGGCTCGGCGATCAGCTTCACCTGCGAGAGCACCGGGTCCTGGTGGATCACGTCGAAGAACGCCGATAGCCGGTCGACGTCGAACAGCTCACGCGCCAGCGCGGAGGCGAGGTCGAAGCGGAATCCGTCCACGTGACACTCCACCACCCAGTAGCGCAACGAGTCCATGATCAGCCGCAGCACGCTCGGATGGACCGGGTTGAGCGAATTGCCGGTGCCGGTGAAGTCCATGTAGTGACCGAGGTCGCCGGGCACCAGCCGGTAGTAGGCGGCGTTGTCTACGCCCTTGAACGCAAGCATCGGCCCCAAGTGGTTCCCCTCGGCGGTGTGGTTGTAGACGACGTCGAGGATCACCTCGATCCCTCGCAGGTGAAACGCCTTGACCATGCCCTTGAATTCCAAGACCTGCTCGCCCCGGCGCCCGGTGGCGGCGTACTCGGAGTGAGGCGCGAGGTAGCCGATCGTGCTGTAGCCCCAGTAGTTTCGGAGCCCGCGCTCGGCCAGGAACGCCTCGTCTGAGATGTGGTGGACCGGCAACAGCTCGACCGCGGTCACGCCGAGATCGACCAGGTACTCGATTGCTGGCTCTGAGGCCAGGCCGGCGTAGGTGCCTCGCAGGTCGTCGCGGACCTCCGGATGGCGCATCGTGAATCCCTTCACGTGGGTCTCGTAGATCACCGTGTCCGCGAACGCGACCCGCGGCGGGCGGTCGCCCTGCCAGTCGAACGCATCGTCGATCACGATCGCCTTGGGGACCGCAGCGGCGTCGTCGTCGTCGTCGGGCTCCAGGTCGGCGTCGTCCTCGCCGTTGGGAACGTAGGGCAGCACGTTGGCGTCGTGCTCCCACTCGACGACGCCCTCGATCGCCTTGGCGTAGGGGTCGATCAGGAGCTTGGACGGGTTGAACCGGTGGCCTTCGGTTGGTGCATAGGGACCGTAGACGCGAAATCCGTAGCGTTGCCCGGGGCCGATTCCGGGCAGGTAGCAATGCCAGTTGAGCGCCCGCCGCCCGCTGATGTCGATCCGCGTCTCCTCGCCATCGTCGTCGAACAGGCACAGCTCCACTCGCTTGGAGTGCTCCGAGAACAGCGAGAAGTTGGTTCCGCCCCCGTCCCAGAGCGCTCCGAGCGGGAACGGCTGGCCGGGCCAGATCTCGGTCATCGGATCAGCGCTCCGGACATCGCCGGGAGCTTGACGTATCCGTCGGCTATCACGGTCGCGGCATCGGTCGCCAGGGCCAGTGCCGTGCCCTCACAGGGCAAGCTCGTGGGCCCGCGGTTGAAGTTGCAGACCAGCTCGAACCCGCCGTGGCGAGCTCGCAGCCAGCGTGCTGGCTCGTCGAACTCGATCGCGCTCAGATCGCCCTGTGGGAGACCGCGGCGCGCCGTCAGCAACTCGCGGTAGAGGCTTTGCAGCGCGGGATCTGGTTCTCGGGTGAGCTTCGAGCGGTTGAACGTCGCCACGTCCTGGGGGTCCGGGATCTCCCCGCCAAACCGAGAGAAGGCTGCGAACTCCTGTCGGCGTCCTTCCCGGGTCGCAATGGCGATCTGCTCGTCAATGTGGTCTGAGAAGAACTGAAACGGCGCTCGCTCACCGTATTCCTCGCCCATGAACAGTAACGGAACAAACGGCGCCAGCAGCGTCAGGAACGCCGCCAGCGGGCGGGCCGGCGTTGGCATGCGATCGCCGTAAGGACGATTGCCCACCTGGTCGTGATTCTGCGAGAAGACCACGAAGCTCTCCGGCGCCAAGTCCTCGGCGGGAGCGCCAAAGCGCCGTCGGCGAAAGCTGGAGTAGCCGCCGTCATGCACGTAGGGCCGGTGCAGCGCCTTGGCGAGCTGCTCCAGGCGCCCGAACTCGGCGTAGTAACCGTCGCGCTCCTCGGTCAGCAGGGTGCGCAGCGCGTGATGGAAATCATCCGCCCAGGCTGCGTCGCAGCCATAGCCGGCGCACTGACCAGGGCGCATCACGCGGGGGTCGTTGAGGCCGCTCTCGGCGATCACCAGCGCCTGCGGGTTGACCGCGTGCACGCGGCGCGCGATCGTCTGCACGATGTGCTCGGCGCTGGAGTCGAAGATCGCGTGAATCGCGTCGAGCCGGAGCCCGTCGATCCCGAACTCGCGGACCCACCCGACCGCGCTTTGGACAACGAACTCGCGCACCGGGTCGCAGTCCGCATCGTCATAGTTGATCGCCCTGCCCCACGGAGTCTCGTACTTACCGGTGAAGTACGGGCCGAACGCCTCCATCGCGTCGATCCCGGAGACGCCGAGGTGGTTGTAGACGACGTCGAGCAGCACCGCCACGCCGGCCCGGTGCGCGGCGCCCACGAGCGTGACAAGGCCGAGCGGACCGCCATAGGACGACTGCGCGGAGGAGATGTAAACCCCGTCGTAGCCCCAGCCCCGCGCGCCGGGGAACTCGGCCACGGGCATGATCTCGATCGCGGTCACGCCCAGCTCCGCGAGCTCGCGCATGTGCCGAGCCGCGGCCTGGAACGTCCCTTCGGCCGTGAACGTGCCGACGTGCAACTCGTAGATCACCAGCTCGCGTGGCGGGGGAGGGGCAAAGCCCTGCGCGCCGTTCTGAATCGCGCCGGCGTCGAATATACGCGAGGGGCCGCGCAGGCCCTGCGGCTGCCAGCGCGAGCACGGATCGGGAAGTCGTACGTCGTCGACCACGAACCAGTAGTCCTGGCCCGCACGAGCGGGTGTGACCAGCTCATAGACGCCGTAGCCGGCGGGCTCGAGCTCGAGCTCGGCCTCTGCGAGGGTGAGCATCAGGGAATCTGCGCGGGGAGCCCAGACCCGGAACTCGCAGCGCTCGTCGCCGACCGGGTAGGCTCCGAGCCGGCGCTCCCACGGATACTCGGGCACTGCCTCGGGACGCGCAGCGGCGCGCCCGTCAGCCATCGGGCACGAGCCACACGGCTGCCAGGGGGGGCAAGGTCATCTCAGCCGACACCGGCTGTCCATGCCAGGGAATGGGCTGGGGCTCGACCGCCCCGAGGTTTCCGACGTCGCTTCCGCCGTACAGGGTCGAGTCGGTGTTCAGCATCTCGCGCCATCTACACGGTCGCGGGAGGCCGAGGCGGTAGCCGAGTCTCGGTATCGGGGACAGGTTCGCGACGAACACCAGCACGCGCTCGCCATCCTTTCCCATGCGCGCAAAGGCAAGTACATTGCCGTCGGCATCGTTGGGCTCCAGCCACATGAATCCCGCCGGAACGGAGTCGAGCTCCCACAGCGCCGGCTCGGCTCGGTAGGCATGATTGAGGTCTCTGACCAATGCCTGGACGCCCGCGTGCTGGGGCTGCTCGAGCAGGTGCCAGTCGAGCGACCGCTCGTGGCTCCATTCGGCCTGCTGGGCGAGCTCGCCCCCCATGAACAGCAGCTTCTTGCCCGGATGGGCCCACATGTAGGCATACAGGGTCCGGAGGTTGGCGAGCTTCTGCCACCGGTCCCCGGCCATCTTCGAGTACAGCGAGCCCTTCCCGTGGACGACCTCATCGTGGGACAGCGGCAGGACGAAATTCTCGCTGAACGCGTAGATCAAGCTGAACGTGAGCTCGTGGTGGTGGTATCGCCGGTAGATCGGTTCCTGCTCGAAATAGGCCAGTGTGTCGTGCATCCAGCCCATGTTCCACTTGAAGCCGAACCCCAGCCCGCCCAGGTAGGTGGGGCGCGAGACCCCCGGCCACGCCGTCGACTCCTCGGCCGCGGAGATGATGCCCGGCTCGCGGCCGTAGATGACCTCGTTCAGCTCCTTTAGGAACGCGACCGCATCCAGGTCCTCGCGTCCCCCGAACTGGTTGGGAATCCACTCGCCCTCCCGCCGGGAGTAGTCGAGGTAGAGCATCGAAGCGACAGCGTCGACGCGAATTCCATCGACGTGGTACTCGCGGAGCCAGAACAGCGCATTGGAGATCAGGAAGTTGCGCACCTCGTGGCGTCCGTAGTTGAACACCAGCGTGCCCCAGTCGGGATGCGCGCCCCGCCGCGGGTCGTTGTGCTCGTACAGCGCCGTGCCGTCAAACCGCGCGAGGGCGAACTCGTCGCGCGGGAAGTGCGCGGGAACCCAATCGAGGATCACGCCGATGTCATTCGCGTGCATCCGGTCGACGAACTCGCGCAGATCGTCGGGCGAGCCGTAGCGCGGCGTCGGGGCAAAGTACCCGGTCACCTGGTAGCCCCACGAGCCCAGGAACGGATGCGCCATCACCGGCAGCAGCTCGATGTGGGTGAAGCCCATGTCGGTCACGTAGGCCGACAGCTCGTCGGCCAGCTCCAAGTAGGTCAGACGGCGGTTGTCCTGCAGCGTGTTCAGTCGCCAGGACCCGAGGTGCACTTCGTAGATCGAGATCGGGCGGGCGAGCGGTAGCTGCTGGGGGCGGCGGGCGAGCCACTCGCGGTCGAGCTCGCTCCAGCGGTGATGCGCCAGGGCCACGACCGAGGCGGTGTTGGGCGGCCGCTCGGTCTCCTGGGCGTAGGGGTCGGCTTTCAAGCTCAGTTCGCGGCCGGCGGTCAAGATCTCGTACTTGTAGCGAGCGCCGGGTCCCACGTCGGGGAGGAACAGCTCCCAGATGCCGCCGGAGCCCAGCGAGCGCATCGCGTGCAGGCGTCCGTCCCAGGAGTTGAAGTCGCCGACGACGCTGATCGCGCGAGCCGCCGGCGCCCACACCGCGAACGCGGTCCCGCGGACCCCCTGCTGCTCGCGCACATGCGCGCCGAGGCGATCGTAGAGCTCCTCGTGGCGACCCTCGCCGATCAGGTGCAGGTCGATCTCTCCGAGCGTCGGCAGGAACGCGTAGGGATCTTCGATCGTGAAGCTGCCTGCCGACCCGTAATCGACTCTGAGGCGGTAGTGCATCGGCAGCGCGGCCCCGGCGAGCAGCCCCTCGAACACCCCCCCGGGATGAATCCGGGCAAGCTCGACCTGCTGGCCATCGTCCAGCTCGGCCGTCACGCTCGACGCGGCCGGGCGCAGCGCTCTCACGATCACTCCCCTCTTGGTGGGGTGTGCACCCAGCACCTGATGCGGGTTCGGGTGCTCGCGGCGCACCAGCGCGTTAAGCTCAGCCGGCGCCACCGTCATTCGGACTCCAGCAGTCGGGTGATTCCGGCGACGGGAATCGGCAACCAGTCGGGGCGGTTGTCAAGCTCGTACTGCAGCTCGTACATCGCCTTCTCCAGCTCGAAGATCGACAGCAGGTTGGTGACCGCGGTGTCACCCGCGGGCAGCAGCGCCGGATCGATACGCGCGAAGTAGTGCTCGCTGAACGTCGCCCGGGCGCGTCGTTCGAAGTCCTCCGGGGCGCGAATGCCTCGCGTGAACTCGACCGCGGAGGCCACATACGCGAACGACCGCAGCATCGATGCGACATCGCGCAACGGCGAGCGTTTCTGCCGGCGCTCGAACAGCGGACGCGCGGGCTCACCCTCGAAATCGATGATCACCCAGCCGGTGGGCGTGTGCAGCGTCTGGCCCAGGTGGTAGTCGCCGTGGGTTCGAATCGAGCGCCCGCCAATCCCGAGCTGGGCTCGCATGGCAATCCGCTCGCGTACGTCCTGGCCACGGCCGGCGATCGCGGCGACGCGTTGATCGTCGGGCAGTCGCACGAAGATCCGCTCGATCTCCTCGTCGATGGTTGCGGTCAGCAGCGACAGCGCTTCACTGCTGGGCTCCTCGGGGGCGAACGCCGGGTCACCGGGGTCGGAGGCGAGCGAGTTGTGGAGCTCCGCCGTCACCGTCCCCAGGCTTCCGAGCTCGTTCAGGAACACGTCCGGATTGGACTCGATCTGCTCGCCCGCGAGCTCCCAGCCACCGATCGCCCTAGGGAAGAAACGCTGCGCGACCCCTAGCGTGGCGGAGAACGAGCGGCCCTCATAGTCATACCAGCCGAGCAGCGGGGCGATGTTGGGGAACTGTTGCCGGGTCAGGAACTGCAGCAGCTCGAGCTCCGGATTGATCCCCGGCTCGAGCTTGCGGAACACCTTCAGCACGATCTGATCCCCGAACACGATCGATGAGTTGGACTGCTCGACGCCGATGGCGCGGACCGGCACATCAACGGCGATCGGCCCCGTCCCGGGCACACGGTGAAAGCCGAAATGACCGTCGTCGGTCTCCAGCTGTTGCTCGTCGGCGATCCGTCGCAGGAGGTCGCGGATCAGCTTGGGGTCGGAGATCGCATCGAAAGCGCTCCACTCGGGGGTGGTCGCAATCGGATCGCTGTCGGGGTTCTCGCCACTGGCGCAGAACGTGAGCGGAAGCTGGTAGAGCTCGTGGCTGCCGGTGGCGAACCGGGTCTGGACCAGCCCCAGAAACAGCGGCGGATCCTCGGACACCACCACGCCGTCGTCGATTTCGATCCCGCTCACGTGGCGCGACTTCGACGCGTACCAACGCTGCCGCTCGACCCACTCGCGCAGCGCCTCGACGTCAAGGCTGTGACGGAACGCGTTGACCGGAGTCTGGAGGTGGCCGGTCATCCGATCGCCTCTTGCCCCGGTTCGACGAGCTGGAACCAGTAGAAGCCCCGTGGTGCGAGTGTCAGGAGGTACGACAGCTGCCCGATCGGCGGAAACCGCGAGCGCCCGAACAGCTCCACCGGATAGCGTCCCGCGTGCGCGCTGAGGTCCAACTCGACCGCCTGGGCCGAGCGGGCGAGGTTGTGCACGCACAGCACCAGGTCGTCCTCGAACCTTCGAATCACGGCGAAGATCCGCAGGTTGGAGGTCTCGATCGGCTCATAGGTACCGAACCCGAACACCGGATGCTCCTTGCGCAACGCGATGAACCGATGCATCCACCGCAGCAGCGAAGTCGGCGTGCGCAGCTGGGCCTCGACGTTGACCGCCTGAAATCCGAACACGGGGTCCATCAGCGGCGGCGCATATAGCTGGGCGAAGTCGGCGCGCGAGAAACCACCGTTTCGGTCTCCGGTCCACTGCATCGGCGTGCGCACGCCGTCGCGGTCGCCGAGGAAGATGTTGTCGCCCATCGCGATCTCGTCACCGTAGTAGAGGACCGGGGAGCCGGGCAGCGCGAACAGGATCGCGGTCATCAGCTCGATCTCGTCGCGTCCGTTGTCGAGCAGCGGCGCCAGCCGCCGGCGGATCCCGAGATTGATCTTCATCCGGGGGTCCTTGGCGTACTCGGTGTACATGTAGTCCCGCTCCTCGTCGGTGACCATCTCCAGCGTCAGCTCGTCGTGGTTACGCAGGAACAGGCCCCACTGGCAGCTCTCCGGGATCGCGGGCGTCCGCTCGAGGATCTCGTAGATCGGCGCCGCCTCCTCTCGCCTGACCGCCATGAACATCCGCGGCATGACCGGGAAATGGAACGCCATCTGGCACTCCTCGCCGTCGCCGAAGTACTCCACGACGTCGGCCGGCCACTGGTTGGCCTCGGCGAGCAGTACCCGGTCCGGGTACATCTTCTCGATCTCACGCCGGATCCGCCGCAGGTAGGCGTGGGTCTCGGGCAGGTTCTCGCAGTTGGTGCCCTCGCGCTCGAACAGGTAGGGCACGGCGTCGAGGCGAAAACCGTCGAGGCCGATGTCGAGCCAGAAGCGCAGCACCTCGAGCATCGCCTCCTGGACCTCTGGGTTGTCGTAGTTGAGATCCGGCTGGTGGGAGAAGAACCGGTGCCAGTAGTAGGCGCCGGCGACCGGGTCATGGGTCCAGTTGGAGGTTTCGGTGTCGGTGAAGATGATCCGCGCCCCACGGTAGCGGTCGTCGGTTTCCGACCATACGTACCAATCGCGCTTGGGCGACTCCGGGCTCGAGCGCGACTCCTTGAACCAGGGATGGTCGCTTGAGGTGTGGTTCATCACCAGATCGGCGATCACGCGGATCCGGCGCGCGTGAGCGGCGTCGATCAGCGTCCGCACATCGTCGACGCTGCCGTAGTCGGGATGCACCTTGGTGAAATCCGATATGTCGTAGCCGCCATCTCGGATCGGAGACTGGTAGAAGGGCAGCAGCCAGATGCAGTCGATGCCGAGCCACTGTAGGTAGTCGAGCTTCTCGGTCAGCCCACGGAAGTCGCCCGAGCCGTCGCCGTTGGCGTCAAAGAAGCCGCGGATGTGGATCTCGTAGAACACTGCATGCTTGAACCACAGTGGCTCGGCCTCGAACCACTGGCGCGCCTGCAGGTTCTGCAAATCGGCCGGGTGACGCGCCGATTCCACCGGCTCACGGGCCAGGAGGTGGGTCAGGGTTGGTGGACCGATCGACACTATGCCTCCACTCGGAATAGGTGAGCTTGGCGTACGCCCGGCGCGAACCCTACGTAGTTGGGCCCGATCCGCCATTGGTAGCGCTCGTCGGACAGCAGATCATGGACTATGAAGATCGGCGCCAGCCCGACGCCGGCGGGTATCATCGCGGCCCCCTGCTGCGGCTGGTGGGGGTCGATGTTCACGACCACGATCACGGTGTTGCCCGCCGATTGCTTCACGTAGGCGATCAGAGCATCGTTGGCGGTTTCCAGAAAGGTGACGTTCGAGAGCTCCTGCAGGGCCGGGTTCTGCCGCCGCGCGTGGTTGATGCGCGCGATCATCGGCAGCAGTGGACCGTCGAGCGTTCGCTGCTTGAGCTCGTATTTCTCCGAATGCAGGTACTCCTCGGAACCCTCGCCCACCGCGGTGTTCTCGAAGCTCTCAAACCCCGAATAGATTCCGTAGCTGGGGCTGAGCGTGGCCGCAAGCACCAGCCGCGCCTCGAACGCCGGTCGCCCGCCGTGCTGCAGGTAGGCGTGGAGGATGTCCGGGGTGTTGAGGAAGAAGTTGGGCCGAAAGTACTCCTGCTCGCCGGAGTAGGCGAGCTCGGATACGTACTCGGTCAGCTCCCAGCGTGAATTCTTCCACGTGAAGTAGGTATAGGACTGGCTGAACCCGAGCTTGGCCAGGTGGCGCATCACCGCGCGCTTGGTGAACGCCTCCGCCAGGAAGATCACGTCGCGGTCGCGGGCGTGCACCTCGTCGATCAGCCAGGCCCAGAACGCGAACGGCTTGGTGTGCGGATTATCGACGCGGAATGTCTTGATGCCGCTGTCGACCCAGATCAGCAGCACCCGCAGCAGCTCGTTCCACAGCGCCTGCCAGTCAGGCGAATCCCAGTTGACGTTGTAGATGTCCTGGTAGCGCTTGGGCGGGTTCTCGGCGTACTTGATCGTCCCGTCTGCGCGCCGGTGAAACCACTCTGGATGCTCTGCCAGCCACGGATGGTCGGCCGAGCACTGGATCGCGAAGTCCAGCGCGATATCGATGCCATACCGGCTGGCTGTGCGCGTCAGCGCGCGCAGGTCCTTGATCGTCCCCAGCTCCGGGTCAACCGCGTCGTGCCCCCCGACCGCCGAGCCGATCGCCCAGGGCGAGCCGGGATCTCCCGGCGCCGCGGTCAGGGCGTTGTCGCGGCCCTTGCGGTTCTTGACTCCGATCGGATGGATCGGAGGCAGGTAGACGACGTCGAAGCCAAGCTCCGCCAACCGTGGCAGCTGCCCCTGAACGCCCGTCAGGCCGCCCCAGGAGCGGGGGAACAGCTCGTACCACGCGCCGAATCGAGACCGCACACGATCGACCTCGATCGTGTGCGTCTGGTCGAGACGCGCCCGACCTGCGCGCTCCGGATCGCGCTGCAGGGCGGCGAACAGCTCCTGCCCCAGGGCCACGTCGTGCTTGGCGGTCTCGGGCACCACCGGATCCTCGAGCGTCTGCAGTGCGTGCTGGAGTAGCTCGCGAAGGCTCTTGGAACGCGTTGCCTCGGCGGCCGCCTGGAGCAGCACGATTCCTTCTGACATCTCACTACTCAGATCACCCTGGCCGCCTGCCAGCTTGCGCTCGAATTCGTCGCGCCAGCTGGCGAAGGAGTCGGTCCACGCCTCGATCGTGTACTCCCAGCGCCCGGGCCGGTCGAGCTCGATCTCGGCCTGCCAGCGCACCCCGTCGAGGTGGGCGTCGACTGGCCACAACTCGGTCTCGCGCCACTGCCGCTCCCCGGGTCCGCGGTAGCGGACAACCGAGCGGATGATCTCGTGTCCGTCCCGGAACACGTCGGCGGCAATCGTGACGGCGTCCCCGACGCACCGCTTGGACGGAAATCTCCCACCGTCGACGGCCGGGGCGGGGTACTGGATCATGATCCGCTGCGGCGGCCGGCGCGCGCGGCGGTCCTCCGGGGAAGTCCCAGCGGGGAGCTGAGAGCCGATGGCGCGTGCGGTCATCACTGCGAAAGTATCCAGAACCGTCGATCGGGTAAACACCCAGGGGTGAAAACATTCCCGCGCTCGAGCGGCATCCAGCTTCACATCACGTCCCTTCCGGGGGCTCGGCTGGGGCCTGAGGCTTACCGGTTTCTCGACTGGCTCGCCTCCGCGGGGCAGTCCTGGTGGCAGGTTCTGCCGCTCGGTCCGCCGGACCGTTACCGCTCCCCGTACAAGTCCAGCTCGGCGTTCGCCGCCTGGCGCGGGCTGCTGGCGCAGCCGCGGGCCCGCGTGTCAGCATCCGAGATCGCTGAGTTCCGCGAGCGTCAACGCTTCTGGATCGGCGACTGGGAGCGCTTCTCGGGCGCCGGGGCGGTCGCCGACCAGGTTCGCTTTGAGCGCGAGTGGACGGCGCTGCGGCGCTACGGCGCCGAGCGGGGGGTTCGGCTGATGGGCGATGTGGCGATCTACGTCTCCCCCGGCAGCGCCGACCACGTCGCGCATCCGGAGCTGTTCCAGCGCGGCTTCGTCGCCGGTGCGCCTCCGGACGCCTACGCCGTCGAAGGACAGCTATGGGGTAATCCCCTGTATTACTGGCCGGCGCTCCGGCGGAGCCGCTACCGCTGGTGGGTGGAGCGGCTCCGCCGCACGCTCGAGTGCTTCGATCTCGCCCGGATCGATCATTTCCGCGGCTTCACCGCCTACTGGGCGATTCCCGACGGGGCGGCCAACGCCATCGGCGGGAGCTGGCGGCGGGGTCCGGGCCGAGCGCCGTTCGACGCCGCCGTGCGCGAGCTGGGACGCAGCCTGCCGCTCGTGGCCGAGGACCTCGGGGTGATCACGCCCGCCGTGCACCGGCTGCGCGACTCGCTGCACCTGCCGGGGATGGCCGTGCTGCAGTTCGGACTTGACCCTGAGGAGCGCCGCAGCCCACATCGACTGGAGAATCAGGTCGAGCGTCAGGTCGTCTACATGGGCACTCACGACCAGGACACCGCCCGGGGTTGGTACGAGTCGCTGGCTCCGGCTCGCAGGGCGGCCGTCGACTCCCAGCTGCAGCGCCACGGGGTTGCAGAGCGCCAGCCGTGGTGGGCGCTGACCCGGCTGGCGCTGTCGTCTCCTGCTCGGCTGGCAATCGCGCAGGCACAGGATGTGCTCGGTCTCGGCAGCGCAGCACGGATGAACGACCCCTCACGGGCCGGCGGGAACTGGCGGTGGCAGATGGAACCTGGTGCCCTGACCCCGGCTCTGGCTCGGCGCCTGCGTGAGCTGACTGCCGCGGCCGGCCGGCTGCCCGCCGACCGCGGCGTGAGCTGACCGGCGCGGCCGACCGGCGCGACGGCCGTTCACCGGGACAAGCGTGGAGCGAACGTACGAGCACTGAACTTCCCGCTCCGGTAGGCATAGGTCGCGTCGTTGCGCAGACGTCCCCACCGCGTCGTCTGGAACTCGACCAACGACGATGGTCGCGCCGCCGCGGACAGGCCGTCGCGCTCGAGCGCCGCCAGCGCTCGCTCCGCGATCGCGATCTGGCCCAGCGCCGTCGGATGCACGCGATCAGCCATCACCAGGTTGCGCGCGCTCAACTCGCGCAGATCCACGATCAGCCCACCGAGCTCGTCCGCGACGCGCTCGATCGCATCATCCAGCTCGTGCACCTTGGCCCCGGCGCGGGGACGGCCGAGCTCCAGCGGCGCCGTGAGGGTCAGCAGCCGGTCGCAGCGCTCGCGCAGAAATCTCGCGGCGGCGCTGAAGCCCGTCTCGAATCTGGTTACGTCCCAGTCGGGCGCCCGAACGTCGTTGACTCCGATGTACAGGCATCCAAGCTCGTAACGTGCGCCCGGGTGGGCGGTGCGCCGCTCGAACGCGGGGATCTGGGCCCGCACGACATCGCCTACGTGTGCGCCGTCGACCGCGTAAGTGGTAAACGGCAATCCGAGCGCGCGCGCCACCCACAGTGCCCACGACTGAAGCGCCACGCCCCATTGCAGCTCGCCCCCGCCGTTGGTGATCGAATCGCCGAACGCGAGCAGGCCGAGGCGGCATCCGTGGTCGGTATTTTCGTTGGGGGACATGGGCGGCGAGCCTAGCGGCCCCGGAACGACGAGCCGCGATCGCCGGGTCTGAAACGCCTGGGACGCCGAACTAGTCGATAATCGCCCGCTTGCACGACGTCATTGCCACGTGAACGACGGCCAAGCGGACATCCAACGGGCGGCCGCAGAGCTGGCCGAGCGACTTCCCGCTGCTCTGGCGCCGCTCGCCCGCCTCGCGTTCAACTACCGCTGGTCGTGGTTGCCCGGTGGTCCTGAGCTGTTCCGCTCGATCGATCCCGAGCGGTTCGCGATCGGCGCCGAGAATCCGGTGCGATTGCTCCAAGAGGCGCCCGCCCGCGCGCTGCGCGCGGCCGCCGGCGATCAGGCACTGATCGGTCAGGCCCGTGCGCTGGAGTCGGCGGTCAGGGTGGAGCTCGACCGTCCCCCCGCCGCCGGGCCGATCACGCCCGGCGACCCGGTCGCGTTCCTGTGCGCCGAATACGGGATCCACGTCTCGCTGCCGGTCTACTCGGGCGGCCTCGGTGCGCTCGCCGGTGACTTGCTCAAGGAGGCCTCGGATCGCGCCGTACCGCTGGTGGCGGTCGGGCTGATGTACCGCAAGGGTTACTTCCGCCAGCGGGTGGATGCTTCGGGCTGGCAACACGAGCACTGGATCGACACCGATCCGCAGCGCCTCCCAGCGGCGCTGGTCACGGGCCCCGACGGTCTGCCCGCGACGGTGCACGTACCGATCGGCGAGGTCGACGTAACAGCGCGGATCTGGCGCGTGGACGTCGGTCGCGTGCCGTTGTTCCTGCTCGATAGCGACTGTCCGGAGAACGGTCCGCTCGAACGCTGGATCACTGCCCGGCTGTACGACTCGGACGCTGTGACCCGCCTGGCGCAGTATGTGCTGCTCGGCGTCGGCGGCGTGCGCGCCCTGCGCGCGATGGGGTACGAACCGGGCGTGATCCACCTCAATGAAGGGCATGCGGCGCTGGCGCCCCTGGAATTGGCGCGAGCCTGGTCGAACGGCTCGACGTTCGACCAGGCGTTGCAGGTCGCCCGATCGCGCACGGTGTTCACGACTCATACTCCGGTGCCCGCAGGCAACGACTCCTATCCGCGTGACCAGGTCGAACCCGCGATCGGCCGCCTGGCCGGGGAGCTCGGTACCTCGGTTGAGAAACTGATCGCGCTCGGCCGCGATGAGCCGGAGGACCCGTCGCAGCCGTTTGGGGTGACGCAAGCCGCGTTGCGCATGAGCCGAGCCGCCAACGCGGTCAGTCGCCGCCACGGCGAGGTGGCACGGGAGATGTGGAGCTGGCTGTGGCCCGATCGGGCCGTCCAGAACGTGCCGATCGGTCACGTGACCAACGGCGTGCACATACCCACCTGGCTCGGGGCGCCGATGCGACAGCTGCTCGATCGATACCTTGGCGACGATTGGCTGGCTCGAGCCGCCGACCCGCAGGCTTGGGTCGGGGTGAACGATATTCCTGACCACGAGCTGTGGGCCACGCGGGGGCGCCAGCGAGCGGACCTAGTCTCGTTCGTGGGCGGGCGCAGCATCACCGACCGGCTGATGCGAGGTGACCCCCGTGACTACGTCGCGGCGGCCGCGCGTGGGTTCGACCCCCAGGTGCTGACGATCGGCTTCGCCCGCCGTGTGGCGACCTATAAGCGGCTTGACCTGCTGACGCGCGATCCGGAGTGGACGCTC
>Ga0209839_10000054_pt1 | contig 44859 bp, 47 predicted proteins | sample OrgsoiDNA2013050_FD_185800 | JGI IMG/M metagenome (GOLD analysis project Ga0209839, IMG submission 185800) | Permafrost soil microbial communities from the Arctic, to analyse light accelerated degradation of dissolved organic matter (DOM) -... | ecosystem: Environmental > Terrestrial > Soil >... | reverse complement strand
GGGGTGCCGGTAAGAAACGTGTCACCAGCCGCAAACGAGAGTTGGCCGTTTGGGCTGACGCTCGGTCGGGTCGTCACGGGCAGCGCGTCCGGGCGCCTCGCCGCGGTGGCCGGGGTGCTCCGCGGCGTGGGGCGGGGCGTCCCCAGAGGGGCGTCGGGGAGGAGGGTTCGCGGGTACGGTCCTCGATATGACGCTTCTTCCGGATCTTCAGGGATGGATCGATCGGGCCGCTGGGCGGCATGGGGTGCCGGGGGCTGCGGTGGCCGTCGGGATGGGGGATCAGCTGGCTGAGGCGGCCACCGGGGTGATCAATCTGGACACCGGGGTGGAGACTACCGCCGACAGCCTGTTCCAGATCGGGTCGGTTACCAAAGTCTGGACGACCGCACTGGTGATGCAGCTTGTCGGGGAAGGGCTGGTCGATCTCGATGAGCCGGTCCGAAAGTATCTTCCCGAGTTCGGGGTGCTGGACGCCGCCGCCTCGGAGAGCATCACCGTGCGGCAGTTGCTGTCGCACACCGGTGGGTTCGACGGGGATCTGTTCGAGGACACCGGACGCGGGGACGATGCGGTGGCCAAGCTTGTTGCGTTCATGCGTAGCAATGCCCGGCAGGTCAGCGGGCCGGGGGAGCTGTTCTCGTACTGCAATGCCGGCTATTGCGCGCTCGGTGCCCTCGTCGCCAAGCTGCGCGGGCGCACGTGGGAGGCCGCCATGCGGGAGCTGCTGATCGAGCCTCTCGGGGCGCGGCACATGGCGCTTTACGCTGAGGAAGCAATCATGTTCCGGGCCGCGGTCGGGCACGTCGGCGAGCCGCTGCGGGTGTCGCCCCGGCGGCTGCTGCCGCAGTCGGACGCGCCGGCTGGGTCCACGCTGAGCGCCGCGCCGCGCGACCTCGTGCGGTTCGGGCGGATGCTGCTGGCCGACGGCGTGGCGGCCGACGGGACGCGGGTGCTGCCCGCGGGAACCTTCGCCGAGATGTGCCGGCCGCAGGTCACGCTGCCGCGGCTGGGGGAGCGATACACGGCCGCCTGGGGCCTGGGGCTGATGCTCTTCGACTGGGACGGCAAGCCCGTGGTTGGCCACGACGGTAGCACCCCGGGCCAGACCACGACCTGGTGCATCGTGCCCGACCGGGGCCTGGTGCTCGCCATCCACGCGAACGGCGGCCACGCCTCGGCCTTCATCGACGAGGTGCTGGCGGAGATCCTCTCGTCCGCGGCCGGGATCCGCCTGCCGTCGCGGGTGCTGCCGCCGGACTCCCCGGTGCCGTTCCGGCCGGAGACCTACGCCGGGAGCTACTCCGCACCGTCGGTCACCTACGAGGTGAAGGCCGACGCCGACGGGCTGGAGATCACCGACATCCCGCACGGCCTCGCGGCGCAGTTCGGGGAGGGTGGCACGACCGCCCGCTACGTCCACGCCGGCGACAACCGCTTCGTCGGCGTCGAGCCGGACGAGGGGCTGCACCCACTGATCGCCTTCCTCCAGGACGGGCGCTTCCTCTACAACGGGCGCGCCGTGCCACGTGTCACGGACTAGGGGTCGAGGCGGCGCCGCCGCTTTGGTCCTGATATTCGGTACTGTGGATGCCGAGAACCTTATCCATGTCATGCGACCAGGTGATATTCGTTGATCAGGCCGCTGACGTGAGCCTGTCTTCGGACGCGATACAGGTCGAGGTCGACCGGCTCGGGTAGCGGTTTCAGCGGCGCGGCCCCGTGCAGGGAGCGGTGCGGCCGGTGCTGATTGTGGTGCGTTTCGTAATCGCGCAGGATCCGTCGCAGGTGGGCCTGGTTCCAGATGAGGGTGCGGTCCAGCAGCTCGCGGCGGCATCCGCCGATCCACCGTTCAGCGGTGGCTTGCATGCGGGGCGTCTGGATGTTGCAGAGCACGGTCCCCGCCGAGATCCATGAGGAGGTTGCGGGCTTGCTGTGTGGTCCATTCCCCGGTGGGATGCAGGGTGATTCCGAGGATGCGGATGCGCCGGGTTGCGTGCTCGATGACGGCCAGGACGTAAGCCTGGGTGCCGTCGAGCAGGTCGGCTGTGAAGAAGTCGCACGCCAGGATCGCGTCGGCCTGGGAGCGCAGGAACTGTGACCATGTTGGCCCGGTCCGCCGCAGGGCGGGGTCGATTCCGCTGACCCTGAGGATTTCCCATACGGTCGACGCTGCGACCTTGACTCCCAGTCCGGCCAGTTCGCCGTGGATCCTGCGGTAGCCCCACTGGGGGTTTTCGCGGGCCAGCCGGCGGACCAGGGCCCGGATGCTGCGCGGGGTCGCTGGCCGGCCGGTCCTGCCGCACGCGGACCGGGCGGCCCAGCCGCGGCGGACGATCTCGCGGTGCCACCGCAGGATCGTCTCCGGGGTGACCAGCAGCCGCATGCCCCGGCGCCGTGCTTGGGGTATCACGGCGAGCAGGGCCGCGAGCAGCGCACGGTCGGCCCAGGTCAGCTTCGGGCAGCGCGGCTGCCGCCGCTGCAGGACTGCGAGCTGGTGGCGCAGGATCAAGATCTCTGCGGTCTTCCACGTCTCCCCGCGCCGGGACAGCCGGAGCCACGCGGCGCTCCGCGTGATCAGGAGGAAGACGAACCGCAGGCACATGCTCGGTGATCATCACGGCCAGGGCGGCGGGAAGCGCAACTCTGCTGCTCAGAGCCATGGACAGGATTCTCGGCACGCACAGTGTCGGCGGAGCCTGCGTGCGATGCCATGGGACTGGCCGTCTGCTGCGGCTATGCCGACGTTATAAACGGTGGTCTGCATGGAGGTCGCCACAGGCTCAGGGTGAGCATGGCGGTGGCGACCAGGGCCAGGGCGGCGACGAGCGCCGATCGAGGGTGGCGGTCGGCACGCCCGCGGCCCGCACGCCCGCCCGGCGTGACGGTGACAATAGCCTCATGGGCCGTGACATTCAGCCGATCAAGATCAGTGGCGCGGACCGGCGCATCTACCGGGACAAACTGCGGCGTTCGCTGGACGTGTTCGCCCGGATGCTGCGCGAGTGCCGGTTCGAGGCCAACCCGTCGCAGGTGGGCCTGGAGATCGAGCTGAACCTGGTCGACGAGCTTATGGCGCCGTCCATGCACAACGCCGATGTGCTCGACGCGATCGCGGATCCGGCCTGGGCGACCGAGCTCGGGCAGTTCAACCTGGAGATCAACGTGCCGCCCCGGCAGCTGGCCGGAAACGCGCTAGCGGACCTGGAGCAGGAGATCCGCGGCAGCCTCAATGCCGGAGACGAGAGTGCCCGCAGCACCGGCAGCCGCATCGTCATGGTCGGCATCCTGCCGACGCTGCAGCAGCAGGACGTGCGCGAGGGGATCCTGTCCGCCAACGCCCGTTACCGGTTGCTGAACGAGCAGATCTTCGCGACCCGCGGCGAAGACATGCGCATCGAGATCAACGGCGCCGAGCAACTCCTCACGCACGCGGACAGCATCACGCCCGAAGCTGCCTGCACCAGCGTGCAGCTGCACGTCCAGGTCAGCCCGGACGCCTTCGCGGATTACTGGAACGCCGCCCAGGCGATCGCCGGCGTGCAGGTCGCGCTGGCCGCCAACTCCCCGTTCCTGTTCGGCAGGCAGCTATGGCACGAGACCAGGATCACGCTGTTCGAGCAGGCCACCGACACCCGGCCGGATGAGCTGAAACGCCAGGGCGTACGGCCCCGGGTGTGGTTCGGTGAGCGCTGGATCACGTCGGTGTTCGACCTGTTCGAGGAGAACATCGAGTACTTTCCGGCGCTGCTGCCGATCTGCGATGACGAGGATCCGCTCGCGGCCCTCGATCGCGGTACCTGCCCGCAGCTGGGCGAGATGAGCTTGCACAACGGGACGGTCTATCGCTGGAACCGGCCCGTCTACGGCGCGGTCAACGGCCAGCCGCACCTGCGGATAGAGAACCGGGTCCTGCCGGCCGGCCCGTCGGTCGCGGACGTCGTGGCGAACGCGGCGTTCTACTACGGACTCGTGCGGGCCCTCGCCGAGGCGCAGCGGCCGATCTGGACCCGGATGTCATTCGCGACTGCGGCCGATAACCTGCAGGAGGCGGCGCGCTACGGCCTGGACGCGCAGCTCTACTGGCCCGGCGTCGGCGAGGCGTCGGCGGCCGAGCTCGTAGTCCGCCGCCTGCTGCCGCTGGCCCGAGACGGACTTCGCGGCTGGGGCGTCAATCCGGTCGATGCCGACCGTCTGCTGCGCATCATCGAGGAGCGCTGCCTGACCGGCCAGACCGGCGCGGCCTGGCAGATAGACACGGTCGCGGCTCTCACCCAGCGCGGCGGAGCCGACCGGCAGCAGGCCCTGCGGCTGATGACGCAGCGCTACATCGAGCACATGCAGGCAAACGAGCCGGTCCACACCTGGCCGCAAAGTCCCTAGACCCGCACGGAAAAGGCGGCCGCGCAGGGAAGGCGGTCTTTGGGGCACCATCCAGCGTCTCAGTCCTCAGGTCTCCCAGAATTCTGGGAGGGGCAACGGGTGCGTTCCCGGCGATGATCGAGGTGAGGAAAGGAGCCAGGATGTTCGCACGAACGTCAACATGGTCGGGATCAGCTGAGGCACTGCAGAACTGGTCCGATCACGCTGCCAGCACGGTCAGGGGCTTTGTCGAGGGTCTGCCAGGGAACGCGGGCGTGGTGTTCCTGATCGACCGCGACGGCGGCACAGCGCTGACGCTGACGCTCTGGGACAGCCAGGGTGCCGCCGAGGCGACCGATCAGTTCGCTGATCAGAGCCGCGCGTCCACCGTCGCCGCGACTGGCACGGAACTGATCGCGCAGGGGCGTTATGAGGTGGTGGCCGGCAGCTAGACTCGCCGGCAGGAGATGGGGGAGCCATGCTCACCGGTCCGGCGCTCGACAATCTCGCCGCTGCCGTCGTCGAGACCTGCCGGTCGGGCCTGGATCCGGGCGCCCTGCGCACCGCAGTCCTGCCGCGGCTGCGGAAGGTCGTGCCGATCGACGCGCTGTGGTGGGCGGCCGCAGACCCCGCGACGCTCCTGTTCACCCAGTCCTACCGCGAGGAGCTGCCGGAGGAATCCGGCCCGTACTTCGTCGAGAACGAATTCCTGCATAACGACGTCAACAAGTGGACCGAGCTGGCCCGCGATCCGGCCGGCGTGCGCACGCTGCTGCAGGCCACCGACGGGCACCCGGCCCGAAGCGACCGCTACCGGAACATCTTCGCGCCGCTTGGCCTGCAGGATGAGCTCCGCGCGGTGCTGCGGGTGCGGGGCGTGTGCTGGGGCTTTATCTGCCTGCATCGCGAGATGGCCCAGGAGGCGTTCTCGCGGGACGAGGCGCGGTTTGTGCAGCGGCTCGCCCCGCACCTCGCCGAGGGCCACCGGATGGGCTTGCTGCGGCAGGCCTGCGAGCTGGAAGACGCGGCGGATGGCCCCGGATTGGTCATCCTCGCGGCGGACGGTGCTGTGGCCGGGATGAACGACGCCGCAGGCCCGTGGCTCGAGGACCTCGGCGGTCGCACGGACGGATCAGATCTTCCGATCGAGATCGTCGGGCTGGCCACCAGGCTCCGTCACCTGGCCGCCTCGGAGTCGGCGCTCCCGCGGCTGCGGGTGCGCACGAGAAGCGGCCGCTGGGCCGTGCTGCACGCCTCCTGGATGAATTCTCACCTCGACCAGTCGGTAGCCGTGATCCTCGGGAGGCTGCGCCCGCCGAGGTCGCACCGATGATCATGGCCGCATACGGGCTGACGGACCGGGAGAGGATGATATGCGCGCTGGTCTGCCAGGGCCTGTCGACCCGGCAGATCGCGGACCGCCTGCACCTGGTCTCCGACACGGTGCAGGATCACCTGAAATCGGTGTTCGACAGGACCGGCGTGCACAGCCGCGGTGAGCTGGTCGCCGCAGTCTTGCAGCGCGACTATCTCCCCCCGCGCCATAGCCCGTGACCCGCTCGACTCCGCCGCACCCGACCGCCGCCGTCGCGCGCGCGATCTCATGCGCTGTCTTGGCTGCGCCCGGCATCTGCGGCGGCGAAGGCAAACAGAGCGGTCCGGTACTCGCTCAGCACGTTCATCAGCTCGCGCTTGGTGTCCGGAAGCTCCGCGGTGCGCACCAGCAGCTCGCGGGCGGCGGCGACATGGTCCGCGTGGCCTGCTGGCGGGGGAGCCTGAGTCGTGCCGGGCATGCCGCCTGGGTTGTCAGTCCAGCTCAATGTGCCTCCCTAGCCAGTTCCGGATCTGGTCTCGCAGGTCGGCCGGGTCCTCGCCGCTCAGCGTCGCGCTGCCCGACTGCCGGTAGGCAAAGCAGAGTCCGGTGAAGTCCCGGTCTGTCGTGACTGTCCAGTCGGGGAACTCCCGCTGCAGATCCGCCAGGGCTGTCTGCGCCATGGGCGCTACCTCCAGGACAGGCCGGGGACGCCGCCTGCTGGCGCCGCATGGATTCAGGCCCGTTAGGCAACAGCATACAGCAGGAACCATATGGTTCCTGCTGGAACCCCTAGGAGCGCTGGTATGCCAGGGGTTACCTACAGTAATCATGTGGCAATTGATCATGACTCGCCCACGCCGCTTTACGTGCAGCTGGCGGCGCTACTGCGTGGTCAGATCGAAGATGGCACGCTGACCAACCGTGTGCCGAGCGTGAAGACCCTCAGCCAGGAACATGGCGTCAGCCACATCACGGCCGAGAAGGCCTTGGCAGTCCTGAAGGATGAAGGAATCATCCTCAGCGTGATCGGCAAGGGGACCTTCGTGGCGAATCAGTAGGGGTTTAGCATCGGGCCCCATGCCAGGTTTGTTGCGATTCACGGTCCTTTGCTAAGCGGCCGCCGGGCGAGGAACCACTGCAAGCCCTCCCCACCGCGTTTCACCTGAGCCTGGAACGGCTCAGGAACGGTGCCGCCGGGGACGCGCGCGTCGGCGGCGAGGGCATGGTGGCCGCGTTCGACCAGTACGCCGAGCAGCTCGGCCCGGCGCTCGCCGGGCACTGGACCACGCCAGCCGGGACCGACCCGGCGTAACGGCGCAGGTCAGGTGACGCGGTCGACGCGGTGGATCGTGACCAGGTCACCATCTAATGCGTACAGGACCCGGTAGGCGCCGACATGCAGGCGCTGGAAGTCTCCCCACTTGAACGACCCGGCGGGGTACGAATCCTCCGCCAGGGCGTCAGCGGCCGCGAGCACGGCGGCCATGCCGCCGCGGTCCTCCAGGAATCGGGATGCCGTGCTGACGGCCCTGGGAGACCACTCAACGGTCATCCTGCGTCGTGGCCGAGCAGCATCCGCCGGACCTCGGCATGGGGGAGCGCGCCCGGCCGTCCTGCAGCCGTCCATTCCCGGTAGTCCTCGGATGTCGCCGCGATCTCGGCGTCCTCCAGCTCCTGCGGGGACGCGATGCGCTCCAGAGCCCGGAGGCGCCGCAGGTCGGAGAGCGGAACGATCGCGGCGGCCTCGCCGCCCAGGTGGATCAACTCATACGGCCCGGCGGCCGGAACTTCCCCGGCAGGCTCTGCGGTCATGCCCGAAGACTAGCGCCGGGCTCAGACAATACGCGAGGCTCCGCGCCATGCCGGGCATCGGACACCCGCACTCAGTGACGGTCTGGGGGCGGCTCGAATCCAGATGGATGCGCCCGCGCGGATCGCCCGCGTCCGCACGTGCTGGCCACCGTGTTCGGGCGCTGGACTTCCGGGCCACCCGCGCGTTGCGGACCAGCGGCGGCGGCATCGGGGGCATGGTGGCCGCCTTCGACCCAGTACGCCGAGCAGTTCGGCCCGGCATTCGCCGGACACTGGAACACGCCAGCCGGACTGACCCGGCGTAACGGCGCACGCCGAAGCTCTGTCAGGTGCCGGTGGTGAGCGCGGGCCGGGTCGGCGTGGCCCCTGGCCACGTCGATGTCGATGTCGATGTCCGCAGGATCGTCGGCGCGCCAGGCGACGGCCGCCGCGGATTCTTGAGGAAACACCTACGGGGCTGCGTTCGCCTTCCACCGCCACCAACCACTCGGGCACAGCCACCCAGCACTTCACGATCGCCGTCTCACAAGGACGCGGATAAGAGCCTTTGGGGCGGCCTATCAGGGTTGGCCGCTCGCGATGGCGAGGGCGAACAGGGCGGCTCGGTATTCGCTTAGCACGTTCATCAGCTCGCGCCTGGTGCCCGGAAGTTCCGCAGTGCGTGCCAGTAGCTCGCGGGCGGCGGCGACTTGGTCTGCGTTGGTCACAGGCGGGGGAGTGCTGGTCGCGGCGGGACTGCCGCCCGTGCTGTCAGTCCGGTTCACCGTGCTTCCCCAGCCAGTTGCGGATCTGGTCTCGTAAGTCGGCCGGGTCCTTGCCGCTCAGCGTGGCGCTGCCGGACGGCCGGTAAGCAAAGCAGAATCCGGTGAAGTCCCGGTCTGTCGTGACTATCCAGTCGGAGAACTCCCGCTGCAGATCCTCCAGGGCTATCTGCCGTACTCCGTCTCTCATCCCGCATGGCCACCTTCCCGGTTCGCCTACCATCCGTTAAGAGTACACCCGTGTGTACACGGGTAAACCCTAATGGACACGGGTGCGCCACGGGGGGCTTGGCTGGGTTCGTGCTCGACAATGACTCGCCGGTTCCGCTGCATGAGCAGCTCTCAGCGCTGCTCCGCGGGCAGATCGCCACGGGCAGGCTGACTGGCAGGGTGCCGTCGATCCTCAGCCTCGCGCAGGAGCACGGCGTGTCCCACCGGACCGCCGCGCGGGCGCTGACGACCCTGCGGGATGAGGGCCTGATCGTCAGCGTGCGCGGCAAGGGCTACTACGTCCGCTAACGAAGCTGACTCGTGGTCGTGCCGGATAGGTTCCGCCAGGCTGGCGCTCCATCTGGGACAGAGGCTGGCCGGTCGGCCGTACTCGACGCACTGCTGTTGTTCGCGTTATCCAGCCGGGCAAGGCCCAGAAGCCAAATTCCCGGCCGTCAATGGCAACTCGGCCGCCAGTAGGCGGCGATGCCGACGAGACCTCGTGCGCCAGGCGCCCGTCGTGGATGGGAGGCTAAATCCCACCTTTACGTTGAGCGGTACGATTACTCCGGTCTGCCTAGGCTAGGCCTGCTTAGGCGGCGGTCAGCCGGTGCAGCCCGTGATCGACCCGGTCGGTTCACATTTGTCGGGCTTGTTATGGCGCACGGTTGAACTCGTCAGCATGACCGTGGCGATTGCGCCGTAGTCGTAGATGCCACCGCCTCCGCTGGCGGCCGTGTCGTTGACGATCCGAGTGCTTTCCACCCCCATCGAGCCCTGGTTGTAGATGCCGCCCCCGTATGCCCCGGCCTCGTTGCCGGAGACTGTGCTGTCCGAGAAACCCACGGACGTGCCTGGATCCTCCACATAGAGGAAGCCGCCGTCTGCGGTGGCGCGGTTGCAGGAAAGCTTGCTGTTATCGAATCCGAGGGGAGCTAATGTGGCGTCGTTGAAGCCACCGCCGTCTACTGCGCTGTTCCCCTGGATGTCAGTGCCGGTCACTTGCCCCGCCGCGCCGGACATGTAGATGGCGCCGCCATCGCCTCCGGCGTGGTTGCCGGTGATCTTACTGTTATCGAGGTTCATCTCGGCTCCCCCGTTGGGGCTGTCGATCCCGCCTCCGTCCCCGGTGACGCTGTTGCCGTGGACCATGAGGCCTGTGAGGTTCTCATTGAAATCTTCCCTGAAGCCAGAGGGCGCCCCCAGATCCTGCCGCGTTCCCGCGGAACGTGGAGGCAGTCATACTTCCCGAGACTCCATTTTCCCAGATGGCGCCGCCCTCATTCGCGGCCTTGTTTCCGGTGAAGGTGCTGTGGTCCACGTTGATACTGGCGTTGGAGCAGTCACTGTAGATGGCGCCTCCGGCATCGGTGGCCGTGTTCCCGGTGAAAGTGGCGCCGGTCACCTGGGGATCAGGGCTAGAACTGTTGTTCACGTAAATGGCGCCTCCGTCGGTGGCCGTGTTCCTATTGAAGGTGCCGCCGATCACCGTGAGGTCGCCGTCGACAGTCACGGAGATCGCGCCTCGGCCGTTGCGGAAGTTCAACCTGTTGACAGTAAGACTGCCCGCGTCCACCGACAGGATCGTGAACGCTTCCGTGGCCGGAGCGTAACTGCGCTCCAGGGTGGCCCCATGACCCATGATGGTCAGATCCTGGCTGACCTCAGGCAGGCCAGCGGTCAAGACGTAGACGCACCCGGATGCCAGGCTCAGCGTTGCGCTGCTGCTGGCGCTCGTCATTGCGCTGGCCAGTGCCGCGACGCCGCACGGCACGCGGATGACCTCGGTCGCACCTGCGGCCTGTGCCGTCTGGGCACCCCCTGGGCCTACTGCCATCATGATGCCGATCGCGGCGGCGCCCGCCGCTGTTCCTAAATTCCCCCGCATGTACCCAATCCCCCGTATGCAGCAAGGCTGCATAACTGCCAGCCCAGGCGGCGCCTGGGAGCGGGTAGGCCAAGTGAATAACGCTTTCCATAGGATAGTAAAATAAATATGGCCGACCATGCGCAGAAACGGCGTGGCTGCCCTTATCAATACTGAGGTCATACCATAGCACGCGACAGCAAGGATCAGGATCTCAAGGAGCTCAAAGAAAGGACACCGGCGCGCAATATCGTGGTAATGCGTATCAGCCTGTATCTCGACCTCACTGAAGAGGCGGACTAGCTAGGCAGCGGGGCCACGTTTGCCGCGGCCTGCGGCGCGGGCATCGCCGAGCCGAAGCCCGGTTGCAAGCGAGATCAGCAACGCGGGCATGACCCGCCATTGCAGCACCAGTCGCCGTGCCGTCACCGTCCCGGCTGACATTGCTTATTCCCTTCTCGTCACGGAACCAGTGACTCTGCAGGCCGATATGACGTTCAGTGATATTCCGCTACATATTTCGATCTACCGGCGCTTTCGGTGTGAACTCACTGACTCTGGTCATAAGGTGCTAGAGATTCGCATAACACCTATGCCTGCGTTATTCTGCAATCGCTCAGCGTGATTGGTGCGTAACAGTTAGCATTGCCGCATGACTGTGACGCTAGCGTTTGGCCTGTTCGTGCAGGCACTCGCAGTCACTGCGTTGCGTTATTGCCTCGGCCCACATTGGCTCCGCCATCCGGTCGCACTTCTGATACTGGTCTCGGTGGTCTACCAGGGCGTGGCCCCGCTGCTCCTGATCATTCCTTCGGTCGCCACGTGGGACATCTACCGGACTGGCGTTCAGCAGGGCTATACCGACTCCGGGACGCTACTCATGTCCGCCGGGATGCTCGCGCTGACCGCCGCCTATTTGCTGACACGTCCGGAGCGGGCTGGCAATCCGCCAGGCGAGGATGACGCCGCGTTCGCGGCCAGGGTCCTCGACTGGCGACTGCTGACGCTCGCCTGCATCCCGCTGGCAGTTCTGACCTACGAAGGGCGCGGCTACAACGGCTTGGCGGAAACCGGCGGCGGGGCGGCGACGTCTACGGAACTGGCCTCGACATTCTTCACCCTGCTCGTCGTGTTGGCCGCCTTCGGGCTCGTCCTGCGCCACGGCAGCGGGTGGTTTCTGCCGACACTTATCGCACAGTCGGCGCTGCTGGCCGCAGCCGGAGAGCGGCTGCCGGTCATTGTCGACGCAATCGCGCTTGTCGTCCTCCTCGCCCGCGTGGGGATGCGGCCATCCACGCGCCAGCTCAACGGCGGGCTCGGCCTCACCCTCCTCGGAGTCCTAGCGATCACCGGAGTACGCGCGGAGCAAGGTCGGTCGCTCTACTACCAGGACAGCGGGTTCGGCGCCCGGCTGACCGCGCTTGGCAACGGCCTACTAGCCGGAACATCACCAGGGAGTTCGGCTAAGCCGGGGCTGGTCGCGCAGGCAGTCGTGCGGCTTGACGGGACTTCATTCGCGGGTGCGATCCTCCAGGCCCAGGCGACCGGCCAGCCGAGGCTAAGCGCTTCATATGTACCCAAGTCACTGCTGCTGGCAGTGCCGTCCGCAGCATGGCCGTCAAAGCTCGCTCACGGGAACGCCCTGAACCCCGCGCTGCTGGCAATCGACAACTTTGGCCTGCAGCGAGTGAACTTCCTCCCCGGGCTCCCCGGTCTCTACACGGGGTTCCTGTCACCGGCCTGGCTGATCATCTTCCTGGCGAGTCTCGGCCTAGTCGCCGGATGGGCAGAGCGGTGGCTGCTGCGGAGCTGCTCACCTGCCCGGCTTGTATTGCTAGCCGGGGCCGTCACCGCCGCGCTGTGGTTCGAGAAAGGGCTGCCAGGGATGGCGGTGTTTCTTCGCACTGCCTTGGTGCTTGCAGCCGCCGTGAAGATCATCGAGGTAGCGCGAAGGCCGAAACGATCGCAGCACACCGTACCTGTCTGCGTCCCTGTCGTCAGCACGTCGCGGCTTCGCTAGCAATCCCGACCGCTCGCTTCCTGACCCAAGGGGCGAGGATGGCGGTCGGCCCAGTCCAGCCGGGGCCTGCGCGGGCTGTAATTTACTACGGCGACCTCGCCGCGGTACCAGCGGCTCGGCGTTCTTGGAGGCGGGGCGAGCAACTGAGCATCCCGGGTCTCGGTCTTTATCGGGCGACTACTAGGTGTAATCATGTAGTGACGGTTAGCATTTCCAGGCATGAGCATCGCTCTGATAACCCTCCCGGCCGCGCGTACCGGCTCGCGCATGCCGATGGCTGCGATGTGGCTGTTCGTGATCCCGCTGCTCACCGAGGGCGTGGCAGTGGACGTGGTGAAACTTGAACTGGTCGGCTTGGCGGCGCTCGCCTTCACGCGCATCGTCGTCTCGGAGCAGGTTCTCCCGCAGCGCGCCTGTCGTCGCTCTCCTTGCTGTGCTGTTCTTCGAGGAGCGGCTGTTCGAGCGCGTCATCTGGCGGGGGCCACGCTGGCACTCTGGATAGGGGTGGCATCCTGCGCGGCGAGCCGCCTGACCGGTCACCTGCTGTTGGCAACCCCGCGGATGGGGGCCTGCGGATGGTGGGGACGCTGAGCGAGCCGTCCGACTGGGCGCCGGTGCTGACGGTCATCGTGCTGCGGCGCCGGTCATGGCTTTACGTGGCGCTGGCCCTCGCGGGGCTGATCCTGGCCGCCTCGCCTACCTGCATGCTGGTGATGGCCGTGACTGTTCCGCTCTACTTTGCACTCGCGGGCCCGCGGATGCACCGGGCGCTGCTACTGGTAGCCCTCGCCGTTGTCATCCCTGCTGCAACGGTTTTTGTGCAGAGTGCCCAGACCACGGCATGGCTGGAGAGCGGCAATGGAGCCGAGGTATCTGTTGGGCGGCTCGTGTCCGGCATTCGCAATGTCGAGACCGACGGGCGGCAGGGGTCTAACGCCCGCTTCGCGGACACGACGGGGGTCCTCGCCGCGGCGAGGGCGAACGGCTGGATGCGCTTCGGGTCCGGACCGGATGCCGACGCTACCTACTTCCCCGCGCTGCGACACGCCTGCGGCGGTGAACGCGCTATGGGTCTCCGTCCTGTTTGACTTCGGCGAGGGTGGAGTGGCGGTGCTTGCAGCAATGATGATCGCTGCAGCCTGGCGGATGCGGCATTCCCCGCCGATGACCGCGGTCTTGCTGCCGTTCTTCGTCGCGTCGCTGGTCAACTCATCCATTCCCGACTGGTCGTTCGTCGCCCTCGGGATCATGTTGTTTGGACTTGGGTGGGCGCCCAAGAGCATGGCCAGCATGGCGGACGGCCGCGAGAACGCCCGGCTGTTCCGCAGCACACCGTGGCCAGGAAGATGACCCCGCTGGCCGGCGCCGGGCATTACTGGATCGTTACCACGTCGAACACATAGGGGTGCTCCTGGTCGGGAGGCCGCAGGCCGGGCTCGTGCCGAGGCTAGGGCAGAGTGTGCCCGGCAAGCATGTAGTGCGCGTACGCCGAGGAGAAGATTCGCCGAAAGGCATCGATCACGTGGAGTCACGTCATATGATCTCTGTGTGATCACAACGGCAGGCGGCTTAAGCAGAAACCGACTGTACGAGACCTATGCATCGCACCACGCAGGCTGCTCGAACGGTGCCGTAGTGGCCCCCACCTACCGGCGCGACGGCGCCTTTCCCTGCGGGCAGGCCAGACGCCTCGGCGCGGTAACCGCCACGGACATTCTGGAGCAACTCACCGAGAACGAGGTTCTTAAGGCGTTCGACCAGGTTGCGAAGGCGCTCGTCGCGCGTGGTGTATTCGTCACCCGTGTTCCGCACGCCATGAGCCCGTTCGGCGGTCATCTTCAGTACGGCGATTTAACCCACCAGTCGTGGTTCAGGGTCGCCAGCATTCGCCGGCTCGCAGCGACGTCCGGGTTCAGCGCAGTCACGGTGTTGTCCCGCCCGCAAGTCGGAGACAGGTGCGGCTCGCGCTCGTATCGTCACTCGGAATCTGACCTTTGCCATACGGAAGGGGGATAAGTGGCCACTCAATCGGACGCGCCACGACTGGCGATCATCGGCCAGGGCTACGTCGGGCTACCTCTGTCGATGTTGGCTGTGGAGGCTGGCTACGAGGTCATCGGAGTGGACGTTGACGCGAGTCGGGTCGAGAGGCTGCGCCGAAGTGACTCCTACGTCGATGACGTTGGCGACGAGCAGGTGCGAGCCGCGTTGCGGTCCGGGCGTTTCACTCCTGCTCAGGATTACGCTGCCGTCGCTGGGTTCGACGTGGCAGTTATCACGGTGCCGACGCCATTGCGGGAGCGCTCGCCGGACCTGTCCTTCGTCACCGGCGCTGCTCGCAGTCTCGCTCCGTACCTCACCCGCGGGAAGCTCGTCGTTCTCGAGTCGACAACGTATCCGGGCACGACTGAGGACATCGTGCGTCCCATCCTGGAACATGGCAGTGGCCTGACGGCGGGCCCTGAGTTTTCACTGGCCTACAGCCCGGAGCGAGTCGATCCCGGTAACGCGACCTGGACGCTGTCGGCAACGCCAAAGGTCGTTGCCGGCATTGACGCCAGCGCGTTGGCGGCGGTACGGGAGTTCTACGGGAAGCTCGTCGCCGATGTCGTGCCGGTGTCATCTTTGCGCACGGCTGAGCTGACGAAGCTACTGGAAAACACCTTCCGGCACGTCAACATCGCGCTTGTCAATGAGTTCGCGATCTTCGCACGCGAACTCGGCATCGACATGTGGGAGGTCGTCACCGCCGCCTCCACTAAACCATTCGGCTTCATGCCGTTCTACCCGGGCCCCGGCGTGGGCGGGCACTGCCTGCCGATTGACCCGACGTACCTGTCGTGGCACGTCCAGCAGTCGACGGGGCGGCGGTTTCGTTTCGTTGAGCTAGCCAACGACATCAACGAGCAGATGCCCGCCTACGTGGTGCAGCGCGTGGCAAAAGGGCTGAACCAGCGCGGTAAGCCTGTCCTTGGATCCAAGATCTTGCTGCTGGGACTGGCATACAAGAAGAACTCCTCGGACGCGCGAGAGTCTCCGGCGACCAACGTTGCCCGACTCCTCGCCGCTCACGGAGCCTTGGTCAGTGCTGTTGACGGGCAGGTTTCGCACGACCATCTGGCTGACGTGGCGTCTCGGGTAAGGCTGACTGCAGCTGCGGTAGGGGAAGCCGACGCAGTTGTCCTCCTGACCGACCACGATGACCTTGACTACGACCTGGTCCAGCACGAGGCATGCTGGATCCTGGATTGCCGTAACCGTCTCAGCGGCTCAAACGTCGAGAGCCTGTGACCGCTCACGTGGCGCCCAGCCGGCTTCACACGCTGGCTACGACAGTCCGCCGGCCCGGCACGGTGCACAGCATCGCGCGGACGGCTGGGTTCAATGTCGCCGCCGTGGTGGCCGCCGGGCTTGGCGGCATCGTGATCGCGCGTGCGCTCGGGCCGACCCTGCGCGGCGACTATGCCGCCGTGACCGCCTGGTTCGGCATAGCGCTCATGGTCGGCGGGATGGGCCAGCCCGCGGCGCTGTGCTTCTACGTCGCCCGCGATCCGGCAAACGCGCGTCAATACGTGGCCACCGCGCGGGCAATGATGCTGGTCACCGGCGGTATCGCGCTGGTCGGTGGAATCCTGCTGGCCCCGATCATTGGGCACCACAATCCGGTAGTCGTTGCTGGCTACCGGATTGCCTTCTGTGCTTCGATCATCTGTTTCGTAGGCGCTGGCTACACATTTGCGCTGCAGGCCCGCGACCTGTCGAACTGGAATATCGTCCGGCTAAGCCAGCCGGTTCTTAGCGTGGTCACGATTGCGGTTCTCTGGCGGCTGCGGCTGCTCACGCTAGAGTCGGCCCTGGTCGTTCTCATCGGGACCATGCTGCTCCAGCTCGCCTGGGCCTACCGCTGCTGCCGGCGGGCCGACCTGGCCCCTGGGCGAGCGAAGGTAACGCTGATCCGGCCGCTCATGACGTACGGGACCGCGCAGATCGCAGCCCTGACGCCGGCGGCCGTCAACACCCAGCTGGATCAACTGGTTCTGTCGCAGACTGTTCCGCCTGCAGATCTCGGCCGCTACGCCATCGCGGTGTCGCTAACGTCACTGCCGATCCCTCTTGTGTCGGCTATCGGAAACGTCGCATTTCCGCAGCTCGCATCACAGCGGCGCGTGACGGGCGGCACCGATCGGCTGCAGCGGATTGCCGTGCTGGGCAGCGTCGCAATAGCGGCGATGCTTCTGATACCTCTTGCGGGCGTTGCGCACTGGCTGGTACCGCTGGTCTTCGGAGAGGGCTACCGGGCAGCCGTTCCCCTCCTGTGGATCCTGACGCCTGGCGCAGTCTTCCTGGCATGCGGCCAGGTAGTGGGCGACCTGCTGCGGGGCCGGGGTCGCCCCAGCGTGGTGGCGTGGTCGCAGGGGCTGGCTGCGATCTTTACTGTCCTGCTGCTCCTCATATTGCTGCCGCTCATTGGCGTGTACGGTGCCGCGATCGCGTCCACGGTCTCCTACGGAGTCGCGCTTGCCGTCATGCTCCGTCGCTTGTGGTGCCTCCCGCCAGATTCGCGGCGGAGCCATAGGAAGCGGCCCATCCCGGCGAACATCATCGTTCAGGAATCGTGAGGACGCTCGATGCCGACCTTTCGCAACGTCATCACGGCGTCTACTGACCTCGCGTGCTCTGCGATTGGGCGCCGGAACGCCGTGCGTGCGGCTCGCTTCGTGCTTCGGCGCGCAAGCCTAGATGTCCCCAACGACATGCATGGTAACGGGGAGACAAGTCTTCAAAGGTGGATCGCTGGGCTATCCCCGCGGGGCCGCAAGTTGCATGTCCTCGATATCGGTGCCAACGTCGGGCACTGGTCGGCGTCGATGCTCGCCGCGGCGCGGCAGGCCGGGCGTGCCGAGGAACTCGATCTGCATGCCTTCGAGCCGGCCTCCTGGACTTTCGCGCGGCTCTCAGAGCGGCTCGGCGGGGTGCCGCAGGTGACTCTCAAGCACGCTGGCCTTAGTGACCGGTCTGGTTCCTCGGTCCTGTACCTAGTTGGCGAAGGCGCGGGAACTAACTCACTGCACCGCGCCATCGGGCCACGGACTACGAGTTCAACTGAGGAAATTGTGACTACGACGATCGACGAATATGCAGAGCAGGCCGCCCTGGACGACATAGCCCTGATAAAGATCGACACCGAAGGGCATGACCTAACAGTTCTCCTCGGCGCCCAGAGACTTCTGGCGGAGCGCAAAGTCTCTGTCGTGCAGTTCGAGTACAATTGGCGCTGGGTTGAGGCGCGGTCATTTCTGAATGATGCATTTAATCTGTTTGAGGCGGCCGGATACCGCCTAGGCAAGCTTACACCCCGTGGGGTCGAGTTCTATCCGTGCTGGGATCCGGATCTCGAGACATTCGTAGAAGGTAATTATGTAGCGGCGCTGCCGGTTATGGCGGAAAAGCTGCCATCGGTTCAATGGTGGAAGCTATCGCGTTCTAAGGTCAAGGTGAATCGATGAAAGGATCCTTGCGTTCGCTGCCGGGTACGCGTCGGATCTCGATAGCGCGTCAGCGGCTTGCTTTTACCGGCTCTGCCACCTATTGGGAGCGGAACTACGAGCTGGGCAGGACTAGTGGCTCAGGGTCGTATGGCGATCTTGCCCAGGGGAAGGCGAGTTTCCTCAACGCCTTCATCCGGGAACGAAATATCATGACGGTCACGGAGTTCGGCTGCGGTGACGGTAATCAGCTATCACTCGCAGAATATCCCAGCTATACTGGCCTCGATGTCTCTCGGTCGGCGATCCACATTTGCAAGCAGAGGTTCGCGGGAGACATGACAAAGAGCTTCTTTCTCTACGACGGATCTTGTTACGTCGACCATGCGGGCCGCTTCGCCGCCGACATGGCTATCTCACTCGATGTTGTATATCACTTAGTCGAGGACTCTGTATTCGAGCAGTACATGACTCACCTGCTCGCGGCGGGCCGAAGGTACGCGATGGTGTATGCAACCAATGAGGAAATCCCGCATACGGCGCCGCACGTACGGCATCGGCGGTTCTCGACTTGGATCGAGAGAAGATTTCCGGAATGGCAGCTTGTACAGGTGGCGCCTGGTCCGAATATCGGCCCGGGTCGAGCAGACTTCTTTGTCTACGAACGCAGCTGCTCTTAAATCGGAAGGAAGATCCATGAGGGTAGGGGTAATTGGACCGGTATCTCCGGACTATTTTGCTGATAATGTTGGCGATGCGCTAACGCGTATTGGGCACTCGGTAACTTATCTTGGTGCGGCCCGCGCCCGGTTACGCCACCGGCAGCTCAATGGCGTCGCCGCCCTTGCTCGCCAGGTCCTGCCGAGCATGGATGAGCGAGTTCAGCGCAGGATCGTGCAAACTGCATCGAATGCTGGCTGTGAGGTAGTCATCAATCTCGACGCCAGCCTCGCGCCCGATGCGGTAGGCCAGATCAGGCGGGCTGGAGCCAAGGTGGCGTTCTGGTTTCCCGACGCGGTGTGCAACCTGGGACAGCAGCTCATGCTGCTCGGCTCGTATGATGCGCTGTTTTTCAAGGATCCGCTGCTGGTCGAGCGGCTGCGTGCTGTCCTCGGTATCCGAGTCTATTACCTGCCGCAGGGCTGCAACCCGCGCTGGCACCGGCCCGTCGGTCCTGCCGGGACTGAGCCTTACCTGGTCATCGCGGGCAACATGTATCCAAGCCGGGTACGGCTGCTTGACCGGTTGATCGAGAAGGGCATACCACTGAAGCTGTATGGAGCGGGGTTTCCGCGGTGGATCGGCGAGACCAAGGCTCGGGATGTTCATACCGGGCGCTGCATCTTCCGGGAGGAGAAGGCGCGGGTGTTCCGGGAAGCAGTCGGAGTGCTTAATAATTTGCACCCAGCCGAGATGGACAGTGTCAACGCCCGTCTCTTTGAGGCAGCCGGCTGCGGTGCCGCCGTCCTGACGGAGTTTCGCCCGGCCCTGACCGATCTATTCGACGTGGGTCGGGAGGTTCTGGCCTTCAGTGATTTCGACGAGCTCGTGGACCAGGCGAGCCGACTCCTGAATGAGGTCGGCTTGACTGAACAGCTGGGCGACGCGGCGGCACTGCGAGCGCATCGCGACCACTCCTACGATCTTCGGGTGGCGACTATTCTGGAGACGTTGTCGTGACGGCCGGGCGTGCAGTCCTGCTGTTAGCTCCGTCACGTGGCTTAGGTGGCGGAATCGAGCGGTATGTCGAGACCCTGGAATGGGCCTTCGCGGCAAAGAATGTGCCATGCCGTCGCGTAAATTTGGAGCAGGCTCGTGTTGATGGCCATATCCGGATGGTCTCCGACGGTCACGCTCAGCTGCGGGCGGGGACCGGGCACACCCGCGTTGTGGTAGCACATAGAGCGCTGCTGCCGGTGGGGGTAGTGCTCGCCCGGAACGAGCACGTCGACGGTATATCGGTTGTATGCCACGGCAACGATGTGTGGGGACGCCGACATCTAGTGCGTCGTGGTGTCGAAGACTTCCTGATGCGTCGGCCAGATGTCCGGGTCGTGGCTGTCAGCAGCTTTACCGCTGGCGCTCTATTGCGAAATGCTCCGGCTGGTGTTCTTTCGCCTGGCCTGTCGGGAACCTGGTTCGAGACCCTCGTGGAAGCCTCTGTCGCCTCAGGGCATATGAGAGTCGAGGATAAGGGAGCGCGCATCGTCACCGCCTTCCGGCTTAGTCAATGGCGCGACAAGGGTCTCCCCGAAATCATGCGCGCTGTCGAGTTTATCAAGCGGCCCGGTATCGGTGTAATCGTCTGCGGCTCCGGCGTGGTGCCCGATGACCTTAAGGTGTTCCTGAAAGGGCATCCGGGCTGCGCTATCCGGCAGGATCTGCCGGATAGAGAATTCGCTCGCGAGCTGGCGGCAGCGGACCTTTTTGTCCTGGCGACCAGGACCCGGCGCGGCAGGCGTGCTTCTGGAGAGGGGTTCGGCCTGGTCCTGCTGGAAGCTCAAGTCGCGGGAACACCGGTCGTGGCGCCTGCCTACGCAGGTTCTCACGACGCCCACCTAGACGCAGTCACCGGAGTGACTCCAGTGGACGAGACGGCCGAGTCACTGGCTAAGACGCTGGACCAGCTCCTCCGTGATCGGTGGCAGCTAGAGCAGATGGGAAAGCAGGCGGCCGAATGGGCACGGGCCTGCTTCGCGCCGGAGCTCTACGCGTCCCGCGTAGTCGGGAGGCTGCTGTGACGCGCGATCCTGTTCGCCTCGTCATCGTCATGGATCATCCGGCGCAGCAGTTCACGCGGGGCCTTCAACTGCTATCCGACGATCCCAGTGTTGACGTTCGGGTTTATTACTGGTCGGTGGCGAAGCGTTTTCACGATCAGGGCTTTGGCCGAGAGATCTCGTGGGATGTGGACTTGCTTGCCGGGTACCGCTCGAGTAAGCCGCCTTGGCCCGCGTCCGTGCTGGCCAGGCTGCTGTGGCTCGTCCGGCAGTTGCGTGCGGCTCGCCCCGATGTAGTCGTGTGCTACGGGTGGGCGAGCTGGATCGCGCGTGCGTCTCTGGTGTACTGCATGCTGAGCCGCACGCGTCTGCTGATGTACGGGGACTCGACCTGGCAGCACTCCAGCCGGGGCAAAGGCCGCCTGCCCAGGTCAGTCGCCATGAGACTGGTGATGCGCGCTTGCAGCGGTGCGATCGAGACGGGAACCTTCAACCGGGAATTCTACATCCAGCACGGCTTGGACCCCAGCCGCATCTGGCCGGGCGTCTGCCCGGCAGACACAGAGGCATTCGGTCGGGCTCGGAGACAGGACCGCGGAGCGACAAGTGCGGCTGAATCTCCGCTCAGAATCGGGTTCGCCGGAAAGCTAATACCCCGGAAGGGTGCTGACGTCCTCCTGCGGGCGCTGGCATTGCTGCCGGACATGCCGGCATGGTCAGCCAGCGTTGTCGGTGACGGACCCCTCAGGTCGGACCTGCAGGAGCTGGCCAGGGACCTGGGCGTCGCCGACCGGGTCACGTTTCACGGATTCGCCAATACCTCGGAGTTGCCCAAGCTCCTGAGTGAATTCGACATCATGGTCGTCCCATCGCGCATGGACATGCGGGTCTTGGTGACCATTGAAGCGATGGCCGCCGGGGCGGCGACGGTAGTGAGTGACGCGACCGCGGTGTGGGGGCCGGGCGACCTGATCCAGGAAGGCGTGACCGGGCTAGTCCACGCGTCGGACGACCCGGGCGATCTCGCCCGGCAATTGTCCCGTCTTCTCGGCAACCGCGAACTGCTCACCGCCCTGCGCAGAAATGGTACCGAGCGAGTCGCGGACTTCGGTCCGGAGGCCTTTGCCAGGACGATGGCTTCAGCGGCACACGGGCGCCGCTCCGCCTAGTAGCGCGTCACTAGTACCGGGTCAGGGCTAGCACCGGTCCATGCTGGCTGACCACGCGGAATCCCAGCGCTATCGCCGCGTCGATCAGATCGAAGACGGAGCGTCTCTGATCGTTCACGGTGGTCTCATGGAATTCGATGACCGCGCGCCCGCAGCGATCCAGCACGCCAGGGTCGTTCAGCAGGAATGCTGCCTCGGCCCCTTCAATGTCCGAGACCAGGTCGAACTCTGCCGTCTCGGTCCGCCGCAGGACTTCCCGCAGCGTTAGTGCGGGCACCTCCACGGTGGACTCGCCGGGCCGTGGCGCTCCCACGTAGGAGCCAAGCGTCTGCTCGGCAAGGACAAGTCTCGTCGCGCCGCACTGGTCGCTGATCGCGGCGTGAACCACGTCGACCCGCAACAAGGGGGCACGAGCCACGATCCGGTCCCGGAGCCGACGCACCAGTTGGGGGTTAGCCTCGACACAGACGAGATGCCCGCCCGGCGGCATTCCTGCCGCGAGGTGCGCCGTCGTTACTCCCAGGCTGCTGCCGAGCTCCACGACAGTTGTACTGTCGCCCAGCAGGCTGCGGATCATCCGGGTCTCGGCACCTTCGTAGGATCCCCAGAACATCATGGCCCGTACGCTCGGTGAGAAGTCGCTGCTCCGGACGTCGAACCACAGCCCCTGGTGGCGTACCCGATTTCTGGTCAGAGCGCCGATCACCCGGCCAGCCTTCTCACTGGCCAGGATCTGCGCTAGCTGGATCTTCAACGCGGAGGCGGTCACCAGTTCGCCGGGTGCCGTGGGCTTTCCGGGTTTGCTGCCTACCATCGGCGTCCCGCATCTGCCAGCATCAGATATCCCTTTCTCATGGTGGGCATCCCAGCAGCCAGTTGAAATAGGAGTCCGGATCAATCAGGCTGCCTCTCAACCGGCCGGTGCATGCTCGGGCTGCAGCGCGGCCACCGTGACCTCGTACCAGGCGTGGAAAAAACAGAAGCGCAAGCCCGCCAGCCCGTCGAGCAAGCCAAGCCGGGCAATGTACATATAGAGGAAGAGCGTGACGGGCTTGGCCGGGACGGACGGGAAGATCACCTCTTTCAGCACGGTTCGGGGCAGCGGGCGTGCGGCGTTGCGGTGTCGCAGAGCACGGATCCGCTCTGGCAGCGGAGCGGGTCGGCCGCGGCGGTCGACCTCTAGCTGGGCGTAGCCGATGTGCTTGTGCAGCCAGGCCGCGAGGCTCTTCTGGTCGTCGTCGACGATGTCGTTGCGCAGCCTGCTGATGGGACCATCTACGCACACTCGCTCGCCGACCAGGCTCCCGTCGTATTTCGAGTATCGTCGGTCAGCTAGGCGAACGACCCACGATCCTCGGTACCAGCCGCAATGGCGGATCCAGGTGCCCTGAAAGACGAGTCGGAGGCGCTGAGCGAATGCTGCGCACCCGGGCGCCTGAATTCGCTCGGCAACCTCAGCGGCGAGCGGTGCGGAGATCCATTCGTCGGCGTCGACGAAGTAGATCCAGTCATGCTGGATGACAGGCTGCCTCATGGCGAACTCCCGCTGGGCGGAGAAGCCCAGCCAGGGCTGCTCGACGACCTCCGCTCCGAGGGAGCGCGCGATCGGCACGGTGTCGTCGGTGGACCCGGAGTCGACGACTATCACCTGCTTCGCCCACGCTACGGAGGCCAGGCAACGGGCGATGTTGAGTTCCTCGTCCCGGGTGAGGACTACCACGCTGACCGGGACGCTTCCGGGGGCTGGCCAGTCGCCAGCGGCATAGGGCCGCAGGCCGAGCTTCGTCATCTCGGTTCCCCCAGCATCCAGTTGAAGTAGGCGTCGGGATCGAACGGGACCGGGTCGGGCGTCACGTCCTTCGACAGCGCGAGCGCTACCGCGGATCTCAAGGACTGCGGGTCGCCAGGGCTGAAGCCGCAGAGAGCGGCGCCGGCGATCTCCTTGTTTTGCGGCGTATCGCGTGCGATGACCGGGTGACCGCTGGCCCTGGCCTCCGCGAGCGGGTAACCGAAGGATTCCAGGCCGGTGGGAAAATAGATCGCGCTGCTCCGTGCCCGTACTCTGCTCAGTTCGCGCTGATCAAGCCGTCCGAGGAACTCCAGCCGCGGATCGGACGCGAGCCAGGGCGGCATATCCGCCGGTGCGGCCGTGATGCGCACGAGGACCGAGGGGTTGCCGCACTCCCTGACCGCCATCATCAGTTCGGCCAGCCGCTCGCTCATCTGCTTGTACGGGGCGAATAGCACCGGGCACAGGATGGCCGCGTCCCGTTGACGCGACGGAACAGGGTCAGCAGAGACAGGGTGGGGGCGTATCACCACTCGCCTGCGTGCCGCTGGCATGGCTCGGGTCACGCGCTCGCTCATCGCTGTGCAAGGTACGACAATCACATCCGCCCGCCGAGCACAGAGCCGCACCACGGCAGCTTCACGCCGGACCGAGGCCCGCAGTTTGGGGTCGAGCCTGGCTGCCTCCGCAGCGGTGAGGAAGTGCAGGGCATTGCGCAGCAGCGCCCAGCGTTCGGCGCCCGGGGCGACAAAGCTGACATTGTTCAGGGCCACCCGCCGCCCGCCGCCCGGCGCGCTCATCTCCCGCTGCAGCAGCCAGCGGGGATCAACGCGGCGGGCGCCCCCAATCACCCGCACATCACTGCGCCCAGTTCGGGCGAGGTAGCCGCGCAGTTCGCCAGCGAAGCGGGCGGCGCCGCCCATCTGCGCTCCCGCGACATCGACGGTCACGGCCGCGGTCACGACGTCCCGCCCGGGTCCGCCTGCCGCCGAAAGGCCAGCACACGCAGGGGAGACGGCCAAGGTTCGCCCGTCGCTGGAGCAGCGCAGAGGCCAGCTCGCTCGGCGGCGGCGTGCCACCAGCGGAGCAGATGACGCTGCCGGGAGACGCGCAGGTACGCCAGGTATCCCCGCAGCCAGGGGATTCCGCCGAGTCCGGAGCGGGCCAGCGGCAGGCGCACGGCCACGGTTGCCGCCTGCTCCGCCCAGCGGACTGGGTGCCTCATGTCCGGCACGGTCAGCAGCAGTGCGCCACCGGGCCGGAGCACGCGCGCGCATTCGCGCAGGACGCTACCCGGTTCGTCGACGTACTCCAGGACGCTGGAGGCAACGACGGCGTCGAACGTCCGTGGCTCAAAGGGAAGTGCTATCCAGCCGGGATCGAGCTGTACCCAGTCGACCGCGCTGTGCTTGTCCGCCGTGACCGCGCGACTCAGCATCTCCCCGGAGATATCGGCCCCGGTCACTCTCAATCCGGCCGCAGCTAGGTACCGAGCCAGTTCGCCAGTTCCGCAGCCGAGATCGAGGATGCGGGTGCCGGGGCGGGCGTGCTGACCGACAGCGCTCGCCAGCCGGACGAGCCGCCCGGCGAGCCGCCCGTCGGGTGCGTACTTCTCCGGCCAGGTCGTGGCCTTGGCGTCGAAAAGCTGCAGGACCTGCCGGGCGGTCTGAGCCGCCTGGTCACTCACGGCAGCCCGACCGCGAGTGTGTTAGGCGGAGCATAGGAGATGGGCGCCCGCAGCTCCGCGGGACAGTCGCCGTCGAAGAGGGTATATCCATGGTCGGCCAGCAGCTCCCCGACGGCCGCGGCGGTCTCTCGCGCCACTTCGCAGACGACCGTAGGGAGCTTGCCCAGGACGTTCTGACCTCCGGTCAGCACTCCCACCTCGGCCGCCTCAACGTCGATCTTGATCACGTCGGGCGGGCGGAAATACATGGCCAGCCAGTCCAGCGTGACGGTCGGCACCAGCTCGGTCATCCTGATGCCGCCGGTCTGCGTGGTGCCGAAGCCGTCCAGATGGCTGGTTGACCGGTTACGGCGGCCGATGTGGAATCGCGCGACGCCAAGCTCGTCAGCCACGGCGGTCGGCAGCACGTCGATGGGCGCGCCATTGCCGTTTAGGCCGGCGGAGCGGCGCAATAGCTCAACGAGCGCGGAATCTGGCTCAACGGCGAGAACATGACCTTCCGGACCTGCGGCGACGGCTGCCGCGAAGCTGAAAAGGCCCAGATTGGCGCCGATATCCCACACCACCTGCCCGGGGCGCACCACCTCGGAAGCCAGCCGTAACAGGGCTGGATCTACATTCCTCAGGCCTGGTCGTAGGTACCGGAGGCCGCCTTCCGAGGAGGCATAGATGACTGCGGCATCGAAAGGCTTCGGCAGTCGCCGGCGGAAGACAAAACGGTGAGTGGTTCGCTCGGCCGCCGCGCGGAGAAATGCCTGGACCTGTGGAGTAGCCGGCCGGCCGGGTCGCTCAGTCACGGCCGCCGGTCCCCGCCGCCGCCGAGATCGTGGCCGCCATGGACCCCAGCAGCGTCACCGTCGGCATCGCCTCGCCGCCGGTAACCGCCCGGCGGAACGCCGCCACGCAGGCCCGGTGCCCCTTGTCCTGGCGCCCCTTCCAGATAACCTTGCCCTGCGCCTCCGCGCGCCGGAAGTCCTCGATCACCACTCGCCGCGATCCGGCCGTCACCTCAATCAACTCCTTACCTGCCGTCGGCTGCACGCTCCCGTAGGCGATGGTCGCCAGCGACCCGTCGGCGAACCGCAGGCAGACCGCCGCGTCATCGCCCGGCTCGCCGCCCCCAGGAACCCCGGCCACCTCCTCGATCGGCGACCCGATCAGCGCCTGCGCGGTGTCGACAAAATGGCAGACCTCGCCCACCACCCGCCCCCCTTGCCGCCGGTCGTGGTACCAGTGCCCCTCCGGCACCGGCCCCGCCGCCACCCGGTACACGAGCAGAAAAGGCGCGCTGACCTCGGCCAGGACCTGCCGCGCGGCCAGCACGGCGGGCGACCAGCGCCGGTTGAAGCCGATGGCAAGCTGCAGCCCGGAGCCCTGCCAGGCGCGCGTTACCTCGTCCAGTTCGTCCATGGTCAGCGCGAGCGGCTTCTCGCACCACACGTGCCGGCCGGCCGTCAGGGCCAGGACTGCGAGCTCCGCGTGCGTGTCGTGCGGCGTGGCGATCACCACGACCTGGGTGTCCGGGTCGTCGATGACGCGGAACCCGCCCGATACCGCTCGGGCGAAGCCGCCGCGCTCGGCGGCGCGGCGGGAGGTGATGCCGCTGGCCGACGCGATCGCGGTGAACCGGTCAAAGCCGGCGTCCCGGAACGCGGGCAGCAGCGTCCCGGTCGAGAACGCGCCGGCCCCGACCCAGCCGACCCCCGGCGAGGAGCTGGCCGCCGGCGTCGGCGCCAGCACCACGGGATCGTCGGCGGCGCCCGCCGGGTAGGTGAGCTGGATCGCCAGGTAAGGCTCCGGGCGCGTCTCGATCAGCCGGTAGGCCGCGGCGGCGTCGTCGATGCCGTAGGAGTGGGTGACCAGGTCGGCGACCTTCAGCCGGCCGGCGGCCATCAGGTCGAGCACCGCCTCGAAGTTGCGGCCCTCGGTCCAGCGCACCTGCCCGGCCGGGTAGTCCACCCCCCAGGACTCATAAGACGCGTCGTACCGGCCGGGCCCGTAGGAGCGCGCGAAGCGCAGCGAGATCTCCTTCTCGTAGAACGGCGTGCGGTCCAGGTCCAGGCCGATGTCGCCGACCACGACGACCGGGGCGCGGTCGCGGCACAGCGCGGGTGCCCGCAGGACGGGGACCGAGGACCGGGTCGCCGCGCAGACCAGCACGGCGTCCGCGCCCCGGTCACGCGACCAGGTGAGCACCCGCCCGGTGGTGGCGTCGGCGAGTTCGTCCAGCGCGAGCACGCCCGAGTCGGCGGCCACGGCCCGCGCGCGGGGGGCCGGGTCGATGCCGGCGACATCGCAGCCGGCGGCCATGGCCAGCCGGGCGGCGAGCTGGCCGACCAGGCCCAGCCCGATGATGATGACCTTCGAGCCGGGACCGGCCTCGGCCAGCCGCAGGCCGTGCAGCGCGATGGCGGCCACGGTAGTGAAGGCGGCGTCGGCGGCCGGCACGCCGTCGGGGATGACCGCGCACAGCAGGCCCGGCACGGCCTGGAACTGCGCGTGGTTGGCCTTGCCCGCCCCGCCGGTCGCGACGAGCTGGCCGACCCGGATGCCCGAGACGGCCGTGCCGACCTCGATGACCTCGCCCGCCGCCGAGTAGCCGAGCGGCAGGTCGCTGGCGAGACGCCCGCGGACGGTCTGCGCGGTCGCGGCCAGTCCCTCGGCCCGTGCCTTGCGCACGACCTGGCGGACCAGGTCGGGTCGGGCGCGGGCCTTGGCCAGCAGGCTGGACTGGGCCAGCGCGGTGACCGCCCGCTCCGTGCCGGGCGAGATCACCGACGCGATCGTGGCGACCAGCACCTCGGTCGGCGTCGGGACTGGCCGCGGTACGTCGAGCACCTCGACGGGGCCGCCCCGCAGCGGCTGAACGACGTTCTTCACGCTGGCCTCCGCGGGCCGGGAAGGTCGCTGCTGGCCCGGCGCCAGCTCGTGGACAGGCCTGCCGGCAGGGTCGCGGTGAGCCGGCACGTGAGGACCGGCGCGGCGGCCGTCCGCAGAAAGCCGGTGGCGATCGGTGCCGACTGAATTTCCAGCGATAACGGGCCCGATCCCGTGACGGCCACCGCTAGCTCCCCGGCCGCCGTCGTGACGGCCGCGCCGCCCGGCACCAGCCGGACCCCCGCGCCGGGCGGCAGATGCCAGCGGACGGTCACCTCATGCCGGCCGGTGCCCGTTACCCTGTCATCTACCTCCAGCCCGCCGTCGGTCAGCGACCAGCGGCGGCGGTGGCACGGTCGGCCACGCAGGTGGCGGTAACCGTCATGCGCGGCGCGGGCGGTCAGGCCGCCGTCGGCCGCGCGGGTCGCCTGGCCGTAGACCCTGGCGCGGCGGCCCGCCCGGAAGGCACCCCATACCTCGGTGGAGTCGCCGCCGTCGATCTCCACGGTGTTGTGCGCCGCGGTCGACCGCTCGTGGCCGCGCACCGGCCCGGCAGCGTACGTCGAGGTGCCGGTGTCGACGAGCACGGGCTCGCCGCCGAGGTGCAGCAGGCAGCTGAGGGTGTCCGCGTGCGCGTGCGCGGGCAGCTCGTCGGGGCACGGCGCGCCGACATCGGCGAGCAGCTGCCAGTCACCCGCCACCGCCCGGATCAGGCCGGTGTCGGCCAGGGTCAGCAGCGGGTGCGCCGGCGCCGGGGCGGGCCGCAGCGCGGCGACCAGCGGGCCGGGCACCGGGTAGCCGTCATTGAGCAGCGGCACGCTGCCGTCCGGGGCCAGCACCGCCCCGAGCCAGCGGCGCATCCGGGCGATCGCCAGGGTCAGCGCCGGCGGCGGCACGTGGCCGCTCGCGCTCAGCAGGTCGGCCACGTCGATCAGGTCGGCGAGGACCTGGCAGTGATAGGCCGGGGCCCGCTCGTAATGCCCGCCATCGGGCAGTACCTGAACGGCCAGCTGGCCGGCCAGCAGCCGCAGCGCCCGCTCCAGCAGCGGCCCGTCACCGAGGAACACCCCGAGCCCGGCCAGCGCCTTGAGGTTCTTGATCAGGTGATTGCCGCCGACGTCGGACTCCAGGTGCCGGCGCAGGAAACCCGCGTGCGCGGCGAGCTCCCGGCGGAACTCGGCGTCCAGGGCGCTCCCCGCCACCAGGTCCCGGTACAGGCCGCACCAGGACCAGGCGCGCAGCGCCGTCGGGTAGGGGAGCCAGGCGTCGCCGCTCCCGAAGGGACACGACGTCCGCCACGACCGCCACAGCCGGGCAAACAGCTCCCGGGATGCGGCCCGATCCGGCGCGGCCGCCAGGCCCCAGGCCCAGTCCCAGTAGTGCAGGTGAAAACGCCAGAGCTGCGGCGCCTCGGCCTGCTGCCAGTCAGCGGAGCTGCCAAACTGCCGGGTCACGCCGAGGAGCCGGATCCGGCCCGTCCGCAACTGCGCCAGGGTCGGCCAGTGCCGGGGCGTGATCGTCAGCGCGGTGGCGTCCAGCGGCGCGAATCCTGCTGGCCAGCCGGGCGCCGCGGCCGGGATCAGGCCGCCGCGGCCGGTGCCGCGCCACCACGGGCCGTCCAGCCACGGGGCGGTTACTAGCCACCGGCTCGCCTCCGGCCAGCGGTGCAGCGCCGCGGCCTGGGCGCGCAGCCGGGCCCGGTGCGCGATCTGGGCCGGCCGCAGGTGCGCGGCGGTGCGGCCCAGCAGCGCCAGCTCCTCGCCGGTCACGCGGGAATCCCGCTCGCCACGGGCGACCCCAGCCCCAGCCCTAGCGCGCGGGCCTCGGCGCCGATGCCCTCGGCGAAGGACCGCGGGGCGTAGCCCAGATCGCGGACGGCGGCGTCGATGACGAACGCCTTGTCCTCGGCCAGCCGGAGCAGTTGCTCGACGCGGATCCGCGGGTTCCTGCTGACCAGCTCGTAGCCGCGGGCGGCCGCCACCACGGCCGGCAGCGGCACCGGGATGAACCGGGTCCTGCTGGCCACCGCACGCCCGGCCGTGCGCAGCAGTTCGGCGAAGGTCAGCGGCTCGGGCCCGGCGACGTCATAGGTCGTGCCGGCGGACTCGCCGTGCTCGGCCGCGGCCAGCACCGCGTCGGCTACGTCGGCGACGTGCACCGGCTGCTGGAGGTGCCCGCCGCCGGGCACCGGCAGCACGGGTACCCGGCACAGCAGCGGGAGCAGCCGGGACAGGTTCCGGTCGCCCGGCGCGCCGTAGATCATCGTCGGCCGCAGGATCGTCCAGTCCAGCGCGGACTCGCGGATTCGCTGCTCGGCGGCGAGCCGGACCTTGCGGGAGGCCGCCGTCAGGGTAGTGGTGACGGCGGTGGTCGAGACGAAGACCGCGCGCGGGATCTGCGCGGCCTCGGTCGCGGCGACGATCGCCGGAGCGTGCCCGAAGCCCAGCGAGGCGAGATTGAGCAGCGCCTCGCAGCGCCCGGCGTCGAAGGCCTCGGCCAGCGCCGGGGCGTTGTTCAGGTCACCCGACACGGGATGGGCGCCGAGCCAGTGCACGCGGGCGGCCGCCGTGGCGCTGCGGGCCAGGGCCGTGACCTCGTGTCCGCGGCCCACCGCGGCGCGCAGCACGTACTCGCCGAGGAAGCCGCTGCCGCCGGTCACGAGCAGTCTCACCGGTGCTCACCCCGCCCACCTGCGGCCGCCAGGATCTTGCGGTACTGGCGGGCTAGGTCGGCGCGGTCGAAGAACCGCTCCACGTAGGCCCGGCCCTGCGCCGCGATGACCGCGCGCCGCTCCGGGTCAGCCGCGAGCGCCTTGATGGCCGTGGCGAGCGCGGCGCTATCGCCGGGCGGTACCACGACGGCGCCGGCCTCGCGCAGGATCTGCGCGGCCTCGCCGGCGACCGCGCCGATGACGGGCCGGCCGGCGGCCAGGTACTCGAACATCTTGGACGGGATGAACGTCGTGAACAGCGGGACATCGCGCAGCGTGACCAGCAGGATGTCGGCGGTCGCGAGGAGCGAGGGCATGAGCTCGGCCGGAATGGCCTTCGCCAGGGTGACGTTGGCCAGCGCTAGCTCGCTGACCCGGTGCCGCAGCCGAGGCTTGTCGGCACCCTCGCCGACGAACGCCAGGTGGACCGGGCGCCCGATGAGGCGCGTCGCCGCGTCGGCGGCCTCGGGCAGGCCCTGGGAGATGCCGTGCGTCCCGGCGTACAGGACGAGGCACTCATCCGGGCGGGCGCCGAGCCCGGCGCGCAGGTAGGGGTCGGCGGGGGTGGCGGGGTCGAACTTGTCGACGCTGACGCCGTTGCGGATCGTGTGCACCTTGTCGGCGGGCACACCGCGGCCGATCAGGTTGGCGCGGAAGCCGTCGCTGACGACCACGACCTCGTCGGCGGCGGCGTAGGCGGCGAGCTCGAGCCGCTCCAGCAGGCGGATCACCCTGGCGTTGGTGAGCACGCCGAGCTCGACGAAGATGGCGGGCCACAGGTCGCGCACCTCGACGATGAGCCGGGCGCGCTTGGCCCGGGCCAGCAGCCAGGCCGAGGCGACGGAGAAGAACGTGGGGGAGGACACCACCACGGTGTCGGCCCGCCCGCTCGCCCGCCAGCCGAGCAGGACGCTGCTGACCATGAAGCTCAGGTGGGACAGCGTCTTGCGGACGATGCCCTCGTTCGGTGTCGCGTACAGCCAGGTGCGCAGCACCGCGTAGCCGTCCAGGCGCTCGCGCCGCCGGATCGCACGGCGGTACTCCGGCGGCAGGATCCCGGTCGGGTGATTGGGCATCCCGGTCAGCACGGTCACCTCGTCGCCGCCGGCCGCCCACGCCGCGGCTAGCGCGGACAGCCGGGCCTGCGGGGCGCCAGTCTCGGGCGGGAAGTAGTGGCTGACGATGAGGACGCGGTGGGCCCGGTCGGCGCGGTCGCGGCGGGTGCGGGGGATGCGGGGGATGCGGGGGATGCGTGGGGTACGCGGGATGCGCATGTCAGGCCGCCCTGCTCTGGATGCGGTGCTTTCCTGTCGACGCGGCGGCGGGCCCGATCAGGGCGGGAGCCCGCAGGTAGGCCGCCAGCAGCGCGATCGCGGCCAGGTCGGCCGTCGCGCGCAGGCTGGGATGCGGCGTCAGGCTGACCGCACCGAGCAGGCTGACCGTGGCGGTCAGGGCGCCGGTCACCAGCGTCACCCGCTGGTGGGACCAGCCGGCGTCGCACAGCCGCTGGTAGGTATGCGTGCGGTGCGCCTGCAGGACGGGCTCGCCGGCCCGGATCCGGCGCTGCAGCGTCCATGCCGTATCGGCCAGGTAGAGGGCGAGCGGGCCCAGCGCGGCCTCGGGCGGGATGCCCCGCAGGACGGCGACGGCGGCGAGCAGCGCGAGGGCGGCGCCCAGCGCGTAGCTGCCGACGTCGCCGAGGAAGACCCGCGCGCGCACCGCGTTCCACGGCAGGAAGGCCAGCGCGCCCGCGGCCACCGCCGCGCCGCCGGCCGCGAGGAACGCATCAGGCCGCCAGAAGCCGAGGCAGGCGTAGGCGGCGCCGCCGAGCAGTGCGTGCGCGGCCGAGATGCCGTTCACGCCGTCCATGAAGTTGAACGCGTTGACGAAGCCGACGATCCAGACCGCGAGGACGACCGCCGCGGCCGCGGCGAGGGCCGCCGGCAGCCCGGCCATTCTGGCCAGCATGCCCCCGGCGGCCAGGCCGGCCGTCCCCTGCATGGCCAGTCGGCGTCCCGCGGGCAGCGTGGCAAGGTCGTCGGCGAAGCCGATCGCGGCGAAGCCGCCGACGGTAGCGCCGAACGTGAGCGTAACGGCGGAGTGGATCAGCAGCGCGGCCAGCACCAGCCCGATCGCGATCGGGGCGCCGCCGCCGCGTGGTGTCGGCACGGTGTGCGACGACCGCACGTTAGGCGTGTCGATCGCCGCCATCCGGCGCAGCAGCGGGACGGCTACCGGCTCGGCGGCGCTGACGAAGGCGCCGCAGGCGACGGCGGCCAGGACGCTGGCAAGATCCCCATGCACGGAGATGGATACTACCGAGAGAAATCACTGTGCGTGGCAGTTCGACTACGATAAGTTGCAGAACGTGGCCAGGCCCGAGACGTCAGAATCCGCCCGCTCGCCCAGCGTCGCCGTCGTGGGGCTCGGTTACACCGGCTTGCCTACGGCCGTCAGCCTCGCCGCCGGCGGCCTGGACGTCGTAGGCGTCGACATCAGCCCCGGCGTCGTGAAGCTGGTGAACCGTGGCGAGGCGCCGTTCGCGGAGCCCGACCTGTCGGTCCGCGTCAGCGGTGCCGTCGCGATGGGCGCGCTGACCGCGCAGTGCGAGATGCCGCAGGCCGGTGCCTACATCATCGCGGTGCCGACGCCGTTCGACGACGATCACCGCCCGGACCTGCGCGCGGTCACCGCGGCGGCCAGGTCCATCGCGCCCGTGCTGCGGGGCGGCGAGGTGATCGTGCTGGAGTCGACCGTTCCGCCCGGCACCACCAGGGCGATTAGCGAGCTGATCGCGGCGTTCCGCCCCGACCTGAGCTTCCCGCACGCGAGCGACGAGCCCGACGTCCACCTGGCGCACTGCCCGGAGCGCGTGCTGCCCGGCCGGATCATGATCGAGATCGCGACCAACGACCGCGTGATCGGCGGCCTGACGCCCGGCTGCGCGGCGCGGGCGGCGGAGCTCTACCGGACGTTCTGCCACGGCGAGCTGATCATTACCGACGCCGCCAGCGCGGAGCTGGCCAAGCTGGCCGAGAACGCCTACCGCGACGTGAACATCGCGTTCGCCAACGAGCTGTCGCTGATCTGCCTGCAGCTCGGCCTTGACGTCTGGGAGATCCGGGAGCTGGCCAACCAGCATCCGCGGGTCGACATCCTGCGGCCCGGTCCCGGCGTAGGCGGCCACTGCATCGCCGTGGACCCCTGGTTCATCGTGGCCGCCGCGCCGCGGCAGGCCACCCTGATCGCCGCGGCGCGGCAGGTCAATGATCAGATGCCGGAGCACATCGCCGAGCGGATCGTCGCGACCTCCCGGCGGTTCCGCGAGCCCCGGATCACCTGCCTGGGCCTGTCGTTCAAGGCGGACGTGGCGGACCTGCGGGGCAGTCCGGCGGTCGAGATCGTCCGGCGGGTCGCGGCGGCGCTGCCAGAGGTGAAGGTGCTGGCTGTCGAGCCGCACGCCGCCGCCCTGCCCGACCAGCTCGACTCCCTCGGCAACGTCATCCTGGCCGACACGCAGCGGGACACCCCGCCCGGCAGCCCGCTCGACTTCCGGGACGCCATCGAGGACGCCGACGTGATCGCGCTGCTCACCGATCATGCCTGCTTCCGGTCCATCCGCCGGTCCCAGCTGGCTGGCAAGGTCGTCTACGACACCCGTGGTATGTGGGCCTGACCAGCTAACCGGAAGACCGCGGCTTGCGGTGGTCGCGAGCCGTCGCGCCGGTCCCGTTCACCCGCGCCGGGGCGGTGCCGTTCCCGTTCAGCTGCGCCGGGACGCTGGCCACCGGCAGCTCGGGCGCGCCCGTCCCGTAGTAGCCACGCCGGCCGCCGTAATAGCCGCCGTAGTAGCCCGAGCCCTGCTTGGTCGCCTCGTTCAGCACCACGCCGACGACGCGGGCGTCCACCTGGGCTAGCTTCTCCGCGGCGCGCTGCAGGTCGCCCGAGCTGGTCCGGTAGGCGGCCACGACCAGCAGCGTCGCGTCGACGTCCTTGGACAGCACGACCGCGTCGGTGACCGGCAGGATGGGAGGGCTGTCGATCAGCACCAGGTCAAAGGTGTCTCGCAGCCGGGCGAAGATCTCCTGGGCCCGCGCGCCGTTCAGCAGCTCGGCCGGGTTCGGCGGCGTGGGGCCGCTGGGCAGCAGCCAGAGATGGTCAGTCCCCGGCGCGGGCTGGATGAGGTTCTCGAGCGTGTCCTCGCCGAGGATCGCGGTGGTCAGGCCTGCTCCCTCGTCGATGCCGAAGAACTGGCCGAGCCGGGGCTTGCGCAGGTCGCAGGAGACCATCAGGACGTTCTGGCCCGCCTGGGCGAACACCGCGCCCAGGTTGGCCAGCGTCGAGGTCTTGCCCTCGGCGGCCGCCGGGCTGGTCACCAGGATCGTGCGCAGCTCGTGCTCCTGGCGCGCGAACTGCAGCGAGGTACGCAGCGAACGGTAGGCCTCGGCCGCCGGGGAGGCCGGCCGCGCGAGCGTCACCACGAGCGGGCGGTCCCGCTTCCGCCAGGAGGTCACCATCGGCACCGCCGCCAGCACCGGGGCGTTCACCAGGCTCTCGGCGGCTTCCTTCGAGGTGACCGCGTCGTCCAGGCTGTCCCGCAGGAAGGCCACCGCCAGGCCCAGGATCAGCCCGGCGACCAGGCCGAGCAGGGCGTCCTGGGTCGGCTTGGGCGAGCTGGGTGCCGCGGGCGGCTCAGCCGGCGTGACCAGCGCCAGGGCCTCAGTGGCCGCCGCGCCGCTGACCTCGACCTGGGAGAGCTGGACCCGCAGCACAGCTTCCTGGTTAACCATCGCGGTTAGCTCGGACGCCGAGTTGCGCGTCCCGCGCAGCGTCTTGATCTCCTGGGCGGTCGAGTGGATCTGCGCCCGCAGCTCGGTCTCGGCGTTCGTCGCGTTCTTGACCGCGACGCTCTGCTGAGAGGTGACGAACTGCCGGGCGTAGACGTTGGCGATCCGGGCGGCGGTGGCCGGCCCGGCAGCGATCGCGGTGATGTTGATGACGTCGGTCTGCGCGACTTCGCTAGCCTGCACCGCCGGCGCGCCGCCGAGCTGCCGCCGGACGGCGTTCAGCACCGATGCGCTGGTCACCAGCTGCAGCATCGTCTGGACCTCGGTCGGGGTCACCTGCTGGGGCGCCGTGGACAGCGAGGTGGGGCCGGTGGCGCTCTGCACCAGGATCTGCGCGGTGGCCGAGTACTGCTTGGGCTGGGTCAGCGAGAGCGCGAGGCTGGCTGCTAAGCCGAGCAGCGCCAGCCCGGCCACCCACCATTTCCGGCGCCGCACGAGCCGGGTGTATGAGCGAAGCGTCGGGCCTGCCCCTGGCTCGGTGGTCATGCTCGTCCTCCGTTGGCGCGGCTAGCGTGAGATAACTTTGAGTACAGACTTCGGTACTCTGGGTAAGTGATCCTACCTGGGTGGCGCATGGGTGTGCGGGGCGGTCTGCGGTCATGACCGAGATCCTCGTGCTCTGCACCGCTAACATCTGCCGGTCGCCGATGGCGGCGGCCCTGCTGGCCCGGGAGCTGGCCGCGCGCGGCGTCCTGGCCCGGGTGTGCTCGGCCGGAATGCTCGGCGGCGGCGCGCCGCCGCCCGCCGAGGTCGTGGCCGTGCTGGCCGGCCAGGCGCTGGACGTGACGCAGCACCGCAGCCGCCTGGTGGCCGCCGGCGACCTCGCGCGCGCCGACCTGGTCCTCGCGATGGCCAGGGAGCACCTGCGGCACGCCGTTGTGGTTGCCCCGGACGCATGGCCGCGAGCCTTCACGATCCGGGAGCTGATCCGGCGCGGCGACCTGGCCGGCCCGCGGCCGCCGGAGGAGAACCTGCCGGACTGGCTGGCTCGCGTCCACGACGGGCGCAGCAGGCTCGCGCTGCTGGGCGACAGCGCACAGGACGATGTCGCCGACCCCATCGGCGGCCCGCTGGCCGGCTACGAGCAGACGGCCGCCGAGCTCGGGCAGCTTGCCGGCCGCCTGGCCGACCTGTGCTGGCCCGCGCCAGGGCCTGTCGGCCGGCCCGACTCGGATGCCCATTTCCCGGACCGCAGCTGACATGCTCAGTGGCTGTCCGATCCGGATCGGACCAGAACGGTGCCCGCCGTAGCAGGCATGGCCGCGGCGGCATCATCACCGGCGGCGCCCCGGGGCGGGATCACAACCGTGCCACCGACAGCTGCCTCGGCGCAGCGAGCCAGCCTCGCGCGCAGCTGGGCGGCGCCCTCGGCTGGGTCCAGGCCCGTCACCAGGTCCGGCAGCAGCGGAGCGACCGGCACGTGCCGGATGAGCGGATGGTACGGCCGGTCATCCCGCTCGCCCTCGCCGAGCAGGTCCTCGGTCAGCTTCTCGCCGGGCCGCAGGCCCGTGAAGACGATCTCGACCCGCTGCGGCACGGCCGCCACCAGCCGGCGGGCCATGTCCATGATGCGCACCTGCTCGCCCATGTCGAGCACCAGCACCTCGCCGTCGCGGCCGATGACCGCGGCCTGCAGCACGAGCTGCACGGCCTCGTCCGCGGTCATGAAGTAGCGGGCGGCGTCCGGATGGGTCACGGTAACGGGACCGCCGGCGGCGACCTGCGCGGTCAGCGCGGTCAGGACCGAGCCGCGGCTGCCGAGCACGTTGCCGAACCGGACACTCAGGTACGTGCCGTCGGCGTGCCCGGCCATGTGCGCGGTGAGCCGCTCGGCGGCGCGCTTGGAATACCCCAGGACGCTGACCGGATCGGCGGCCTTATCCGTGGAGATGTTGACGAACGTGTCGACGCCGCTCGCGACGGCAGCCTCCAGGACGGTCAGCGTTCCCCAGATGTTGGTCTTGAGCGCCTCGGCCGGGTAGCGCTCCAGCAGCGGCAGGTGTTTCAGCGCCGCGGCGTGGAACACGATCTCCGGCCGGTGCTGATCGAAGACCTGGCGGATCCGCCGCTGGTCGCGGATGTCGGCCAGCACCGTCTCATCGGAGTCGAGCAGCGCCCGCCCGTGCAGGGCCAGCTGGATCGCGTGCAGCGCGGACTCGTCGCGGTCCAGCATGATCAGCTTCGCGGGCCCGAACCGGTGCAGCCCGCGGCAGAGCTCGGAGCCGATCGAGCCGCCCGCGCCCGTGACCAGGATCCGCTTCCCGGCGAAGCGGCCGGCGACCGCGGCGATGTCGGTCTTGACGGGCGATCGGCCCAGCAGGTCGCTGATCCTCGGATCCCGCACGCCTTCGATCCGCGCGCTGCCGCTGAGCAGTTCGCTGATGGACGGGATGACCTTGGGCACCAGCCCGCACCGCTCCGCCTCGGCGGTCAGCTCGCCGATGGCCGACCCGCTGGGCCGGGCGATGGCGATGACCAGGACCGTCGCGCCGGTCCGGTGGGCCGTCTCGGCCATCCGGGTGCGGTCGCCGAGCACCGGCACGCCGTGCACCCGCAGCCGCCGCTTGGCCGGGTCGTCATCGAGGAACGCCACGGGGCGGTAGTCCGCGCCCGGCTGTAGATTGAGGCTGTGCACTAACTGGCTGCCCGCCGCCCCGGCCCCGAAGACGATGATCCGCACGGCGGTCGGCACCGGCGCGGCCACCCGGGAGCGGTGCCGGGCGGCGAACAAGACGTAACGCGCGCCGAGCATGGCCAGCATGGCCAGCACCGTCGCGCCCGCTACGGTTCGCAGCGGCTCGCGCTGGCCGGGCAGCAGGACTGCTGTCAGCACGACCAGCAGCAGGCCCGTGCCGAACGCGGCGACGCTCACGGCGACGACCTCGTCAAAGCTGCCGCGCTGGTGCCGTCCGCGGTAGAGCCCGGCGAGCAGTCCGCAGCCGACCGCCAGCACCACCGCGGCCGGAAGCGCCCGGGCGATCATGGCCGCGGTGACGGCAAGACCGGTGATATCGCGGATGGCCCAGCCGGACACCAGCAGGCCGCAAATCCACGCCGCCAGGTCGAACCCCACTTCTAGGGCCTTCCGGTGTGCGCGCCGCCGTATTCGCGCCCGATTCGGTGCTATTCGCCTGCAGAGCGTGCGGCTGTTCACAAAACCCCCGTTCTAATCGGTTCCGCTAAACGGCCCTCTAGAGAACTGCTGGCCTTGTTACGCATCGTGGCTAGGATCTGGCCGCCGCGTCGGCTACATTACTCTGTGTCATGCCTAAGGTGCGCTGGGTAGTTACATAATGAGGGTCCGGCCGTCGCTAGCAGCTGTCGCATTCAGAACTAGGGCGACTGAACCGAGGGGGCAAACACAATGTCACGCACGTCAGTAGATAATTTCTTCAGCCATCAGCTCCACGAAGCCCGTGGCCCGGAGGCGGAGCGCCCGACCAGGCGGAAGCCGAAGCGGTCGAAGCTGCTCAAGCGCATCGCGTTAGCGTCGGCCATCGCCCTGGTCGCAGGCGTCGCCCTGGTGGCCGGCGGCGGGTACCTCGCGGTCAATCACCTGGCCAGCAGCGTGCACCGTATCCCCGGCATCGTGGCCCTGGACGCGGCGAACCAGCCGGTCATGCCCGCCGCGAGCCGCAAGAGCACGACGGTGCTGCTGACCGGCGACTCGACGCTGCCGGCCAACCGCGGGGGCAGTGGCGTGGATCATTCCTCGCCGGATCCGGAGGCGATGTCCGGCCTGATCGCCCTCGTGCATCTCGACGCCAACGGCCGGGCCGGCGCCGTCGTCAACCTGCCGCCCGACGTCATCGTCAGCGTGCCCGGCTATGGCCGGATGGAGTTGTGGAACACACTCCCGCTGGGCGGGCCGTCGCTGCTGATTAAGACGGTCGAGCATCTCACGAATGTGCGCATTAACGACTACTCGGTGGTGGATTTCGCCGGTGTACAGTCGGTAGTCGGCGCCATGGGCGGGGTGAATATAGTTGCCCCCTTTAACATGGTGGGTGCGGGTCATGTCTTCCCGAAGGGCAGGGATCACCTGAACGCGGGGGACGTGCTGCCGTACGTGAAGCAGGCAGATGTCAGCGAGATAGGCCGGGAAGACCTGCAGAGCGGTCTTATCCGGGCGGTCCTGGACAAGATCGCCGGGCGGCACATGTTCAGCCGGGTGGGCACCGATTTCCGCGTCCTCGACGCCGCGGCCAAGGCCTTCAGCGTCGACAGCAACCTGAGCGACGCCAAGCTGGAGTCGCTGGGCCTGAAACTCGGCGACCTCAAGGGCCGGGACGGGACCTTCGTGACGGCGCCGACCAGCGGCTCGCCCCTCAGCGGCGGTATCGGTGCCGTGCACCTGAACAGGCGGATTGCCAACAAGCTGTGGTCCGCCATCAGGCACGACTCGGTCGCGGCCTTCGCCAGGAGGTACCCGTTCACGGTGACGCCAGGCGCCCCCGCGTAGCCAGCCGGCTCTACCGCGCGGCCAGGACTTCGGCGATCTTGGCCGCGGCGCCCGGCGGGTCGCTGGCATCGTGCAGTGCCTCGCCCCACGACCAGCGGTAATACCAGTACAGCCGTCCGGCATCGTCCGTGCCCGGCATGCAGTCGATGCTCTCGGCCAGCATCGACGCGCCGGGCATGAACACATGTAGGGCCGCCGGGTACGTGGTGCGAACTGTGGCGTTGAACCCCTGCGAGTCCAGCGCCGCCGCCAGCCTGTGCAGATAGTAGCTGCGTGCATGGTCACGAGCGCTGTGCTGCATGTTCACCTGCCTCCTGCGGGGGAGATTCCGGACATCGATCGCACCGGCAGGCACGGTGCATCAGCCTGCGGTCCGCGCCGCCGGCTTCGGTCCGTTAGTAGCCAGGGTAACCGCCAGATGCCTCGGTGCCATAGCCCGAGTCGGGGGTACCGTATCCGCGCTGATCGTATGTGCTCGCGGGGGAGTCCGCCGGCTGGCCATGCGGACTGCCGTTGTGGTCGGCCGGCGGGTAGTCCGGCTGGCCGTAAGCGTCGCCCTGATAGCTCCCGCCCGGGGGCTGGCCATGCCTTCCGGTGGACGGCTCCCGGTGGGCCTGTGCCTGATGCAACGCCGCCGGATCGGCGTAGCCGCTGGCCCCGGGCGTGTCATACCAGGATCCGCCGTACCCGGCCGGTGCCTGCTCGGCCGGGGCCAGCGGGGGAGCGGCGTGCGGGGGCGCGGCGTGCGCGGGTGCCGCGTAGGCGGGTGCCGCGTAGAGAGGCACCGCGTCGACCGGTGCCGGAGGTACGGGTGCCGCGTGGATAGGCGCCGGCGCCAGGTGACGGCCCGTCGGCTGGCTGTATTGCCGGGTGTCCTGGCCAGCCAGGTAGCTGCCGTACCCGGCGTCGCTGCCCTGGAGGCCCGGAGCGGCGGCCGGCGCCGGGTAACTCTCGGTCGGCGCGGTGACGTAACTGCCGTACGGGTTGCCGGTCGTCGGGAGCGATGGCTGCTCGGCGTAGTCGCGGTAGCTGGCAGCGGCAGGCGCAGGTGCCGGCGCCTGCGGCCGGTAGGCGTTGGGACTCGTGTTGTCCGCTGTCCCGGCCGCCTGCTGCCCGTAGCCGCCGCTCGCCCAGTCAGCCTGCCCGTTGCTGCCGTGCCCGTTCGCGGGCTGCCCGTTACTGCTCTGCCCGTTACTCGGACCGTAGCCAGGCTGCCGGCCACCAGCCTGCCCGTAATCGGACTGGCCGTAGCCAGACCGCCCGTAATCGGACTGACCGTAGCCGCTCTGCCCGCCGCCGGCAGGCGCGGCGGACCGTCGGTCGCCGTAGCCGGAGAGCGGATCCGTGGACTCGGCCAGGTACGTCGGCATCTGCTGCGTCGCCATCTGCTGGGCCGACTGCGGCTGGACCGGCTGTGACTGGATCGGCTGTGACTGGACCGGCTGTGACTGGACCGGGGCGAGCGGGTCCGGGGCGCCGTAGCCGGAGGCCCGTGCGCCGCCGGGCAGCAGGGGCTCGGATCGGCCCGTCCGGTATGACCTGCTGTCGTCGCTGACCGCGGGGAAGGACGGGCTCGTCAGCGGGTCATCCTCGAGGGGAGCCGGGCGCCCGCCGCCGGTGCTCAGGCGAGCCAGGGCGGCGATGCCCTGGTCGGTGCCGTGTGCTGCCGGGCCCGCCGCGGCCGGCCCGTTGGCCAGGAGACCGCGCGAGTCGCTGTAGGGGGCTGCCGACTGGTCGCGCTGCCGCCGCGAAGACTGGCCAGCGGAGCCTGACTGGCCGGGCGCGGCAGACCGGCCGCCGCGGCTGCGCGGACCACCATCCAGCAGGCCACCGCCCGCGCCGCCGCGGCCGCTGGCTACGGCGGGCAGGGGCGCGGAGTCCGCGGCACCCGCGGGCGCGTTCCGCCGCCGTACCGGCAGCAGCGCCGTGGAATCCTCTGGCGGCCCGGAGTCAACCGGCCGTCCCGGCCGCGAGGTCGGGTCCTGGCGCGGGTCCGACTGGGCGGCTGGCCCGCCCCGCTCGGTCCGGGACGGCCCGGCCGGCTGGGCCGTAGTCGTCAGGGGCTTGTCGGAGGCAAGCTCGGCCCAGTAGTCAACGTCGGAGAGCGAGTCCCAGTCGGTTCCTCCGCTGCCGCCCGCGCCCCGCGCCCCGCCAGTGCGGGCACTCGCCGCGCCCGGCCTGCCGGCCGGGCGGCCCTGATCGGGACGCGAGCCACTACTACTGTGCCCACCACTACTGGGTCCGCCGCGCGAACCGCCGCCCGGCAGTCGCTGGCCGCCGCGTGCGCTGGGGTCGCTGGGGTCGCGGTCATCGAATCGGGACGAGCGATCATCGGCATACTCGCGGCCACCCGCGTACTCGCGGTCATCCTGGTCGTACTCGCGGCCGGAACGGCGGCCCCCGCGGCCGCTTGCGCTGCGACCTGGCCGCTGGGCCGGGCCATCGTCGGTCGGCCGTCCGGGGCCGCGGTCGCCACGGCCAGAGCGACGGGCCGGCGGGGCAACTCGGTCAGCACCGCGCCAGTCACGATCGTCGGCGTCGCGCGGCCGACGATGGTCGTCGGGCGCGTCCTCAAACGGGTCGTTAGCGTCTGCCCGCAGGAATTTGATCGCGAAGAATCCGACGACGAGGATGATCAGGACCACTGCTGCAAGGAGGATCATGATCTCGGTCATCGCACCATCCAACGGTGATGGCCTAGGGGGTTGGCGTCGCTAGGCCCGCGCGGCCATCGGCGCGGGCCTCCCCCGGGTACTGCGAGCACCTTGATCTGTTACGCGCTGATCTCTGTTACGCGGCCGACCGCCTGAGCTCTACGTGGCGGATCGCCTGATCACCGATTGTGTCGGAGCGCTATGGCCGTTGTCATGCACTTCGAGAAGTTTGCCGTGCGTGTCGGGCCATTACGGCGCCCCCAGCAGGGCGAACCCGCGCGGCTAGGGCGCGGCGGCGGCCGTGAGCCTGCCGCGTGCGATGGCATTGCGGGCTATCGCCGACCAGGCCGCCCGCAGCGGGGCATCGTTGGGCTGGTGCAGCATCGTGCTGAGCGCGTAGATCGTGAACCGGTAACGGTGCCGCGCGCCGACCGGGCACGGCGGGTTGTAGTTGGCCCGCGAGAGGCTGTTACGGGCCTGCCGGGCGCCCGTCGGCAGCGCTCCGGCCTGCAGATCGATGGCATCCGGGCTGATATTGAAGACGATCCAGTACACCCGCGGCGTGATCGGAGCGGCCGCGTCGTCGACCACCAGGGCGATGGACTTGGTCCCCGGCGGCATCACCGACCAGAGGATTGGCGGGCTCTGGCCCGCGCCGTGGCAGGTGTACTGCGAGGATATGGTGCCCTGCTCGACCATCGGGCTGGTGACGGTGATGATGTCAGGCGCGTCCTGGCGCAGGGTGACCGGGCCGCCCACCAGGCCGCATCCGCTGAGCAGGCAGAGCGCCCCGGCGATGACGGCGGCGCGTGCCCGCCTGCAGGCAGTGCCCGCACGCCAGCCGACGGCGCGACCATACCGGCCCAAGCCCGCTCGCCCTCCCGCTGTCCTCGCCCGCCGTTAACCACCCGGTGCTAACCACGCCGGTGCGTGGATCCTACGCCGGGCCAGCGCGCTGTCCGGCCCGGTCGGGGAGCCCGGGGCGCGGACCGGCCGGGTTACCAGCCCGGGTTACCAGCTCAGTCGGGCTGGCGGGAGTTTCCGAGCATGATCTCGTCCCAGGACGGAACGGATGAGCGCCGGGCGCGTGCTGCGCCCTTGCGGCCCGGACGGCCGGGTGCCTCCGGCTCCGGCGAGGCGGCCGGCTCGCCGCCGTCGGGCGCGGGCTGTCCGTCAGCCGTTTGCGCCGAGGCCGCCGTTGCCCCTGTCGCAGTGGCTGGCCCTTGCGCAGTTCCTGCTCCCGCGGCGGAAGCAGCGGCAGCGGCGGGCATGGCGGGCGCGGAGACCTCAGCCGCGGAGACCTCAGCCGCGGAGACCTCAGCCGCGGGGGCCACCGGCGCTGCCGGGATATCGCCGGCCTGCGCCGACTCACGGCTCTGGCCTGGATCGCGGCTCTGGCCTGGATCGCGGGCCCAGCCGGCCTCGCGGGTCTGGACGGCCTCGCGGGCCGGGCCACCCTCCCGCGGGCGCTGCGCCTCTGGCTGATAACCATGCTGCGTGGCTGGCGGCACGACCGGCGCCGCATGACCGCCGCGGGCCACCGCGCGTTCTTGCTCCGCCCGCGTGTCCTGGTGATGGGCGCCGAGCCGCGAGCCGATGGGGGTCACCGTCGCGGTGGCCGCGCCCAGGCTGCTCAGCCGCCCGGCCGGCCAGTCGACCTGCGGCAGGCACAGGCGCCGGGCCAGGTCGTCGGCCGGGATGACGTGCTTGCGGCGCGGGTCGAAGACCCACTCCGCGATCTGCGGTCGGCCCTCTACGGTGAACTGCAGCTGCACCTGCCAGTTGCCGTCGGTGCGCTTGCGGGAGTCCCAGGCCAGGGCATCGGAGGGCGCGTCGGCATCGGCAAGCCGCTCCAGGACGATCTCGCCCAGGCGCGGTCCGGGCCCGGACTCGGTGTGCCCGCGCACGGTTGACCGCTGCGCCTCCTGGGCCCGGTACTCCCGTTCGGCGAGCACGGGACCCTCGAACCGGCGCACCCTCTCGATGGGGATACCGGCCACATCAGCGATCTCGTCGGCTGTCTCGCCGGCGCGGATGCGGTCCTGGATCTCCTTAGGTCGCAACGGATTCTCCACTTCGATCTCGTACTGAGCGAGCCGGGAAAACTGGCCGCG
>Ga0209839_10000053_pt1 | contig 45047 bp, 32 predicted proteins | sample OrgsoiDNA2013050_FD_185800 | JGI IMG/M metagenome (GOLD analysis project Ga0209839, IMG submission 185800) | Permafrost soil microbial communities from the Arctic, to analyse light accelerated degradation of dissolved organic matter (DOM) -... | ecosystem: Environmental > Terrestrial > Soil >... | reverse complement strand
AGCCGTTCATCCTTCACCACCCGGCCGTCGACGATATGAATCCCGCGATGCATTTGCGATGCCAGATCGAGATCGTGGGTGACTGCGACGACGGTTTTTCCGCGCAGCGCCACCAGATCGCGAAGGATTGCGAACACCTGCGTTGTGGCTGCGGAATCCAGGCTGCCGGTCGGCTCGTCCGCGAGGATGACCGGCGGATCGTTGGCCAGTGCGCGAGCGACGGCTACCCGCTGCTGCTGCCCGCCGGACAATTGATCCGGAGTTTTGTGGCGATGATCGCCAAGTCCGAACGAATCCAGCAACTCCTCGGCGCGCGCAGTGATGGCACGCGGCGACAGCTTGCCAAGCCCGCGCATCGGCAGTGCGACATTTTCGGTGATGCTGAACTCGGGAAGCAGAAAATGGAACTGGAACACGAAGCCGAGGCGGGTGAGCCGCACCCGCGCGCGCTCCTTCTCCGTCATCGTGGTCGTGGATCGTCCGTCGATCAGGATCTCGCCGCTGGTCGGCAGATCGAGCAACCCCAGCAGATACAGCAGCGATGATTTCCCGGAGCCGGAGGGGCCGGTAATGGCGATGAACTCACGCGGCATGATGGCAAGGTTGATATCCCGCACCAGCGTGACGGGCACGATCCCGCCGAGCACCTTCGTCACCTGCCGCGCTTCGATCAGGGCGGCGCTCATGTCGCGCCCCGGATGATATCGACGGGGTGCAGCCGCGCCGCGGCCCGGGCCGGAAAATAACCGGCGACCATGCTCGACACCAAGGCAACGGTCGTAGCGAGCAAATAATGCTTCGCCGAATAGAGAACCGGTAGATGGTTGAAATCGGAAAAAGGTGTCTTGAATTCCAGCGACGCCAGCCCGCGGGTGAGGAGATAGCCGAATATCCACCCCAACACCGCGCCGACGAAGCCAACCAGCAGCGCCTCGATGATGAAGATGGCCCGGATGGTCTGATCCATGAAACCGAGCGATTTCAGGATCGCGATGTCGCGCGTCTTCTCATGGGTGATGGTGGAGATGATGTTGTAGGTGCCGAAGCTGGCAACCAGCAGGATCGCGCCGACAATGGTGTACATCAACACGTTGCGCAGCGTGATCGCGGACAGCAGATCTTCCTGCGCCTCCTGCCAGGAAATCGATTTATACCCGGTCTGTTCGCCGATCCGCTCGCTGATCAGGCGGGCCTGCATCGGATCGCGGGTGCGCACGCGAATCTCGTTGACGATGCCGGTCTGCTTTTCGAGGACCTGCGCGGTCTTGAGCAGGACATAGCCGGTGGTCTCGTCGGTGGCACGAAACCCCGAATGGAAGGTGCCGACCACGGTGGCGCTCATGCTGCCGCCTACGGCGGACGCCAGTGTAATATTGGAATTGACCCGTGCACCGATCTTGTTGGCCAGCCGGTCGCCGAGCAGGATCCCGTTGGAGGCGCGATAGAGCGATGTCAGCGTTCCCTGCTTCATGTGGGTCGAAAGATTGGAGACATCGGCCTCGGTGCGGGGATCGATGCCGACGATCGACGTGGTGAGGTTGCGGCCGGCGAAGCGCAGTACGGCCTTCGACTGCACCGATGCTGTCAGCGCTCCCGGCACCCAGGTCTTCAGCGACGCGATGGTCGCCATCGGGTTCTTGATGCCGGGGCGGCGCACCTCCGGGGTCAGGCCATGGAATTCGGCGGCGCGATAGAGGATGTCGGCGGGCTGTCGCGTCGGCTCGCGCAGTTCGTCGGTCACTGAAATATGCGGCAATGAATCGACCAGGGTCTTGATGAAATCGTCCTGCGATCCCTCCATCATGGCCGCCATCATCACGGAGAAACCGACACCGGTCATGACGCCCGCGATGGCCACCAGCGTCTGGCGAGCGCGGTGCCGGACATGGGTCCAGGCTATGGTCAGGATCAGGTTCACGGCACTGCCGGCTCCGCCAGCAACGGCCGGACCCGCGAACCGTTCTTGATGTTGGTGGTCGCGGGGGAGGCGACCAGTTCGCCCTCGCGCGCGCCGTCGACAATCTCCACAAAGCCGGTCCCGCGAATGCCGATCTCGACCTTGCGCAGGCGGGCGCGATCGTTTTCGATCGTCAGCAGGTTGTTGTCGACCACGGCATTGGCGGGGACCAGAACGACGTCGGGCTTTTCCCGGCTGACGATATTCGCCTCGACGCTCATTCCCACCCGCAGCGGTGTGTCATCGGGCAAGCCGACCCGGACGCGAAATGTCTTGGAAATCGGATCACCGGCAGGCGTGATCTGCTTGACCACTCCCGGCAGTATCTGACCCGCGAACGCATCGGTGCGCAGCAAGGCCTTTTGGCCGACATGGACGCGGGGGATGTCCTCCTCGTTGACGTCAGCGACCACCCATAGCGGCTTTTCCAGACCGATGCGGTAGAGAATGGTGCCGGGATCGACCATGTCGCCGACCTCGCCGTCTTCCTTGAGGACGGTGCCGTCCATCGGCGAAACCAGTTTGTAGTATTCCAGTCGCTGGGCCTGGGCCGCGATCTGCGCCTTAATTCGCGCAAGGTCACTCTCGGCTCGCTGATAGGCCTGTGACGTCGCGACGCCGCGCGCCAGCAACTGCGCCTGGCGGTCGAACTCCCTGTTCTGGAATTCTTCCAGCGCACGCAGGTCGTTCAGCGTTGCCAGCGCCTCCTTGTCGTCGAGGCGGGCGAGAATATCGCCGGCCTTGACGAATTTGCCCTCGCATCGACAACGTTCGATAATGCGGCCGCGAACCAACGGCGTTGAGCGCGACCAGGTTTCGGGTTCGACCGCCCCGGTGGCGTAGACGATTTCCGCCGCGGCACCGCGGGTGACCCGAACCACCGTAATCGCCGGTCCTCGCCACAGCCACCACCCGGCCGCGCCCAGCGCCAGGACAAGCACGGCCGCAACCCCCAGCTTCCACGGAAATGGACGCGGATCGTTCGCCGCCTGCTCGGCTGCGGCTTCCGTCGTTTCGGTGACCCTCGTGTCCATGATCGATTAACGCCAAAGCCACGCGATGCCGTGTCAGCTCTTCGCGGACCCGCCTGGTGCGGAGGCTCTTGCCGGTCCGATTTTGAAGTACTGCCTGGCGTACGCCACGATCTCGCGGTCGCTGGGGTGGTCGGCAGCTTCGACGGCAACGATGCGATCGCCGATTTTCGCGTGTTGTTCGCGGAGATATTTGGCGAATTCCGTCTTGGCGCTGGCAGGGCCAATGATAAGGATTTCGCCGGCATCGCTGACGGCGTTCATCACTTGCGCAAGAAACTCCTTGTCGAATCCAACATGACCGCTCCCGGTCGAGTTCGCCTTGTGGTGAATGTGTTTCGTGGGCAGGTGTGGATGCAGGATGACCTCGTCTTCGCCGGATAGCCCGATGTGAAAAACCTTGGCCTGCGAATGATCGATCCAGACGATCGCATGAAAGTGGGTCGGCATGTTTTATCCTCGTAAGCAGGGGTCAGCGAGCCTTGCGCATTAGTGTCGACCTGACACGGCCCAAGTTATCTTCGACGCGGCGGCAGCTGTCGGATCAGAATTATCGCAGTGACGCGCCGCCCAATTGATGCAAGTCAATCGGGCAAGTCGATAAGAGCCTGAAATTTGGGCGATTTTGGCAACGTCGGGATCGATGAGGCGGCACGGAATGAGCAAAGCAGGCTCGCTGCGTTGCTCAAGGTCGAGACGCGCGATAGGGGATCAATGTGAAATCATTGCCGGGATGGTGAGTGATTCGAGCATGCCGCGCGTCGTGCCGCCCAGGATGAATTCCCGAAGTCTCGAATGACCATATCCGCCCATCACGATCAGATCGGTGTCGTTGTCGGCAGCCAGCGACAGAATGGCATTGTGAATATTGGAGGAGTTCGCGGTAATTCTGTGAGGCCTTGCGGGTAGATCGTGCCGCACGAGATGAGTGATCAGTGCCGTCGACGATACTTCGCTGGCGGTGTCCTCGTTAATTTGAGGGACGAGAACGGTGTCGCAAGGACAACCGGCTTTCCAAAACGAAATCAGGTGCGCCGGTTGCCCGACGCACCTGATTTTTCTGCATACGCGTAGCGAGTCCGCCGATTAAGCCTGGATCAGTATGGGCAGATATATCGGCCCCAACGCCGCTCCAGCCCGGGGTTAACATCGTCTGCAATCTGGTGTTCTTGATAGTGTTCGTAGGGCTTTTTTGCGACACTTCCGAGGAGGCAAACGAGCTCAATTTACCGATTTTTAGCGGCGGAAACCGCAGAAGGCTTCAAACATCGACGCGCGTACCGATATCGTGGCGTTGAGCGGCGTTTTCTTCGATCAACGAACGAATCAAATCTGCCAAAACTGTGACCTCTAGAAATGTGACGCGGCAAATTGTGACGTCACAGACGTAATTTGGCAGACGCGATTTGGCAAACGCCATTTTCAAACCGACAAACCTGGCTTCGCCGCCCGAGCGTCTTCTCGATCAAAATCTCCACAATCCAAGAGTGCCGATGTCCAAACAACACACCTACGTTCTCGGCTTGAATACCTATGACCATGATGTGAGCGCCTGCCTGTTGCGCGACGGCGCCATCGCATTCGCCATCGCCAAGGAACGAATCACGCGTGAAAAGCACGCCACAGGTTTCTACAAGGAGGTGATCGATTATTGCCTGGATGCGGAAGGCATCACGCTCGATGATGTCGATCTGATCGTTCGAAATTGTTACATCCTGCCGGTCGCGGAAATGGAAGAGCGGCTGGTCTATCAGGACATGCCGGGTTTTCTTCCCGAATATGAACGGGCCGAGGCTTCCAAACATCCACTCTACCTGTCGGGTTCCGACAGAGTGGTGTCGATATCCCATCATCTGGCGCACGCCTACAGCGCGTTTGCGGCATCGCCCTTTGAAGATGGTGTGGTGATGATTGTCGACGGTGTCGGCAGCTATCGATCCGACGTCGTCGAGCCCTGTCCGTCCACCGATACCGCCACGCCACTCGCCCGCGAATCCGAAAGCTATTACGCATTCAGCGGAACAAAGATCGAATGCCTGAAGAAGGTCTGGATGGAGCCCGAACGTGGCTTCCTGAGCGGTGAATTCTACAACCTGCCTGGCCTCGGCGCGCTCTACAGCCGGGCCTCGACCTATATTTTTGGCGACTGGAATAAATGCGGCGAACTGATGGGGCTGGCGCCTTATGGCCGGCGCGAACAGGTCAAACACCTGCTCGAGCTCAGCGACGGCGCGTTGCATGTTCCGCGTTGGACAACGGACTTCAGGCAACCCTGCGTGATGGATGGCGGCAGTTGGGAAGCAAGCCCGTCGATGCGGCATTGGGAGGATCTTGCCTGGCGGGTTCAGGACGACACCGAAAACGTGCTGCTCGCCCGCGCCCGGTGGCTGCGCCAAACAACCGGCGCCAAAAATCTATGTATCGCCGGCGGCGTCGCGCTGAACTGCGTGGCCAACGGCCGGATTGTCCGCGAGTCCGGATTCGAGCATGTCTGGATTCAGCCGGCAGCCGGCGATGACGGCATTGCGATCGGCTGCGCCTATTACGGCTATCTCGAAATTCTGGGGCAGCGCCGCGCGTTCGTCATGGACCACGCCTATCTCGGCAAGCGCTACACCGATCGGGATATTGACAACGCCACCGGGAGATTTCTGGCTCGCATCCAGACCTCGGCGGTGCGCTGCGAGAATATCTGCCGCGAGACCGCACAATTGCTCGCCGACCAGCGCGTGATCGGCTGGTTCCAGGGCGGCTCCGAGTTCGGACCGCGGGCACTCGGCAATCGCAGCCTGCTTGCGGATCCGCGCAAACCTGAAATGAAGGATATCCTGAACAAGCGCGTCAAGCATCGGCAAGCGTTTCGGCCGTTTGCGCCGATCGTGCTGGCGGAACGGGCGAGGGAAGTGTTCGAAGGCGAGGAGGAGTCGCCATTCATGTTGATCGCCAAGAACGTCCGCCCCGAATGGCGCGACAGGATTCCCGCAATCGTCCATGTCGACGGCACGGCGCGGGTGCAGACCGTGCGTGAACAAACCAATCCGATGTTGTATCGACTGCTCAGGGAGTTCGAGGCGTTGACCGCCATTCCCGCGTTGATCAACACGTCATTCAACGTCAAGGGCGAACCGATCGTGGAGACGCCGCGCGATGCCGTCATCTGCTTCCTGACCACGGGGATCGACTATCTCGTGCTGCACGATACGCTGGTCTCGAAGAATGCGGTCCATAAAATCGTCGGGCCTCTGGTCGGCATTTATGCCGACGTCGCGACCGTGGTCATGGCGGGCACCCGGCCTGCGTGACCGGGCTTGTCCTGCCGCTAATCGGAAGCCTCCGGGTTCCTGCCGCGACCGATTGCGAATTGACCGACCGGGCCTTCGACGTGGAATTCGATCCCCGTCATCTTCGCGAACAGCTCGATATGGCTGGTCCCGATCGCGCATCCACCGAGGCCCATATCGGTCGCCATCAGGTAGAGCGTCTGGATCAATACGCCGACATCCTTCAGGATCAGCGAATAGGCGATCGAGGTGTACTTCCACGAAATCCGGCCAAAGCGCGCAGCGATCGTGATCAGGATCTGGGGCGGGGCAGGGGCGTCCATTGCGAATTCGGCTGCGGCCAATGTGGCTTCGAGCTCCGGCGCGCCAACGGCGATCGGCACCAAGGCGTGGCTGCCGGCGTCGTAGTGATAGAAACCGCGGGCGAGTCCCTCGCAGTTGGCAACCGTCAGATAGAGCTCGAGTTCGTAAGCGCTGCCGCCTGCGGGATACGGCCTCGCAGCGTATTCGATTTCGGGACCGTCCTCGCCAAACTCGAGCCCGCTTTTCCAGCTCGAGCGGACACGCGCGGTGCATTCGAGAAACTGTGCAAGCTCGGCGAGCGTGATCGGCTGCTGGTCGTCGAAGTCGCGGGTCGAATGACGTTCCAGCAGGAGCTTTGCGACCGGCGAGTTGAGCCGCGAAGGCTCGGCTGAAAACGTCTGCAGATCGATTTTCTTGCCGGGCCAGCGCGGTCGCACCGCCGGAAGCGGAGCTATCGCGCCGGCATGCGGATAAAGCCCACCCAGCGGGTTGGCCTGTCGGCCCTCCGTGCTGTGGGTGTGGAACAGGAGATCATGAAAATCCCAAAGCACGAGGTTGTCGTCGCCCTCGGTCGGCCGGAGGCCTTGGTCGTTCGCGGCGTCGATCCTGAAAAGGATCTGGCAATCCACCAGCAGCGCAAGGAGACCGATTCCCGGAAAATTGTCCTGCCGCCGGAGCCTGCTGATTCTTTGCGGTGTCGACAGGGCCGAGAGGACGGCCGCAATGTTCGGATCGCAAATCCTGAACAACGCGCCGGCGCGCGGCGATTCCAGCACCATTTCATGGCCGCGCCGTCGCAAATACGCGAACCGGGACAACACGATCATTTCGGAATCGCCGAGCTTTGGCGTTCGCGGCCAGTAATCGGGAATCTGCGGTTCGATGACGACCAGGTCGTTGCCGTCACCCGATGGCCCGAGGCGGTACTCCAGCAGGCCGCGCCGGGCCAGGCGCCGAACCAGCAGATCGATTTCCTTGTCGGCCGTGCGGCCGTCGGACGCAAAGGAGGCGAGCGGCAGACCCGTACGCAGGTCCTGCGCGCGCGCCACGGCGCCGGCGCTGAACTGTCCGAGGCCGACCGAATAGCCATCGAAACAAGCGACGATATTTCCGTCGGCCTGCGCTTCAAGCGTGATGTGACCGCTCATTCGCGCGGAAACGCCTGGTGCGATTTTTCGCCCTCGCTTTTTTCCGGGAGCGCGCAAAGCCGAATGGCCCTCAAGTGTGCGGAAGGAACGGGGTGAGTTCGCTTTCCGGTAATGGCCGATCCAGCCATCCAAGCTTTACCGGAATATCGTAAAGCCGGCCCGGTCCGAAGCGGAGATAGAAATGCCGCAGCCCCGGCACGATCACCCTGACGACGGGGACCTCAACGTCGGGCCGCGTCTGATCGAGCACGAGGAAATCGAGGCCGGCGCGCCTGGCGATATTCACGCAGGCGTCGACCTGCCCGCGGGTGTTGTCGAGCGGGACTTTCAAGTCGTCTTCGGATTGGGCCGTCGGATTGCCGCCTGGCGTCAAAAACGGATGGTCCTGCAGACGCAATGGCGTGATGCCGTCGAGGCTCGCTTTCTCGCCGGTGCCGCCACCCATCAGCCCGATCGACAGGAACTGGTTCAGCTCGGTCAACGCCCGCAGCAGGGCGATGCGCTTGTCGAAGTGCGCGCCAGAACCGAACTCGATATTTTCCTGGCCGTTTTGCATCCAGTGCAGGATCGCAACATACGTCGGGACGCCAAGATCGCTGGTGATGTCGAGCACCCAAAGCCGTCGCCCGGTTTCGGCGAGCTGGGTTTGCAGGTCGCGAACGTAGGAGTCGTCGAATTGGCTGAGGTCTACTTCCGGGCGTTGCACCCGGTTGTACCACCAGATTGCATATGAATCCCGTTCCACCAGTTCGAGGAATCCCTGGACGATCGCCTCCTCGAGCGTGTTGCCGGCGGCGCAGCCGTTGGAATCCGCGTGGAAGGCGGCCGGACCGCTGTAGAAAAAATACAATATGCTGGTCGGCAGATATCTGAAGCGTTGGTCGCGCAGCGACCAGACCGGCGACCACTCGATCTTGGCCGATTGATCGAAGCGAGCCGGGACCATTTGATGGTCCGAATCGTCCGCTTGCGTTTCGTCCGGCTGGCTTTGCGCCTCGCTGAACAGCAAGACGTCGTTGGGAAGAATGGCATCGCCCGGCGCAAAATCCGTGAACCGCCGTGTCACTCGGATCTCGTCGCTTTGATAAATTCCGGAATAGCGCTCGATCGCCTCCATCAGCGCGCTGGCTTCACCCTGCTCGGCAGTAGAGCCCTTGCCGAAGCTGCCGCCGCTCAGTCCCGACCTGAGCTCATCGATGTTCCGGGCCGGCGCCGAAAAATTGTGCTGCGCAAAGAAGTTGGTGTTCATGGGCAAATCGGCTTCGATCCGCTCGAGCCGCGTGACCACGCCGGTGAGAGGGCTCACGTGCTTGCGGAAACGTGCCACCGTGGTCCGCGACGACACGGTCCGGTATCCCCCGCTCGTCATCACCAGCTTGGCGCCAGGGCCGGGCTCGATCGGTACCGGCGCCCGGCGCGGGTCCCGCAGCTTCTTGCGGCCGCAGGTCGGACATTGCGGGCGGGCCGCCACGTAATGCTTTGCGATGGTCGCGCCCGGCAGGTCGAGGCTGACAATGTGATCGCGCAGCTCGGTACGAAAACCGGTGGCGATCGCTTTCGCGATTTCGAGCGCAGCAAGCTGGATGCCGCCTTGCCCGACCGCGTTGCGGATGAGAGGTGAAACGGCGACGGGACGCGCCGGTCCGCGGTCAAGAAACCCCTTGACCTCCCTGTTCCGTATCATGCGATCGAAAAGACAGGTCCAACAGGCGCTTTCGCCCGGGATGAACACGGGTCCCACCAGGGGAAAGGCGCCGGAGGGTTGCACCAGCAGCCACGGCGTTTTGTCCGATACACGCTGCCGGTTCAGCTCCGCCAGTTGCCGTTCGAGATAGTCGTTCACGAGCGTGACGGTCAGGTCGGGAGAACTCTTGACGACGCGAACGCCAAGTTCGCGCAGCGCCGCATCGAGTTCGGCGGCACCCTGCACATCGATCGATTGAATGCGCACGCGACAATTCCCGAGATTTGTGTCGGCCATCCCGGGCGGCAGACCGAGACTGGACCAGTAGCCGGCGACGCTGCTTGCGGAAGAGTTCGATACCGACACGACATAGCGGCGCTCGAGCAACCGCTTGAGCGCCTCGTTGATCTTGTCGGATGGAAAATCCTGCTCCAGCCGGCCAACCAGCTCGCGCAGGCTTCTGCCGTTTTTTCCGATCGCGGAGGCGAGGGCACAATAAAGCTCGCCGTGAAGGAAGAATTTGCGGTCCTCGGAATAGAGGCACACGACATCGGGGGGCAGCACATAGGCGGTGAAATTCGGCGCGAACTGCAGAACCTCTTTGCCGGCGGTCCGCTTGGAAGGGCTCTTGGTATGGCCCGTCATGAGGTCATTACACGCATGTTGCTTGCCACTCCGGATCGCCGTTTCAAGGCGCATTCTCCGGGCACCGGAGCTCCCTGGTCCAGCGCGCGCTGGCCGTTCTCATTGGGTCGAAGATCAGCTTGGCCGTCATGCGCGCGTCTGGCCACCCACACATTTGGAGGACCGCCAGGAACACACGAATTGGCCGGGTCGACCTCGTCGAACCCGGCCATGACGCCTTGCGTTTGTCAATATATGCGGAACGCGGCCTAGCCTAGCACAGGCGGCAAGAGCCCCACGACAGGCAGCAGCCTCCGCAGCCACCGCCGCAGCCAACGCCGCATCTGCAACCGCGGCATCCTCGGCAGCCTCTGCACCCTCGGCAACCGCCGCATCCGCAGCCGCGGGCTTCCTGTACCATGCCGCGAAGCGATCCTGTGTTCTCCTTGTCGAAGACATAGAACGTCGCCAGGCTGACGTCGGAGATTTCCTCATCACCAAGCGTGATTTCGTGACTTGGTGCAATGTTCGGCACCCGCGGCACGTCCTGTGTCGGCACGGCCGCTGCGGATGCACCCCCCACTAGTGACATGGTCAATCCGGCGGCTCCCAACGCCGGGACGGCTTTCGTTCCACGCTTGCGCTTCGAAGCTTGCTTCGCCCGTGGCATAGTTGCATCCTCCATACATAGCATTGCAGAAATGTTTTCGAGTCCAGCGCGGCGATTGTAGGCTTTGCTTCTCCGCCGTGCAAGACCGTAAGGCACTCAAGCGCCAGCGACATATCAAGTTCTCGTAGTTCAGGTTCATGAACGATGTGTTCATAAAACATGTTCATGAACGACGCCTGCGCCGCATATTCATCACACCATCTCCATGATCCTCTATCGCCCTGACGGTGCGTGCGTCCTTGCATTCGCGCCATCCCGCCATTATTCAGGCCGACGGGTTTGACCCCTCAATCAGGTGCCGGAAAAGAAGCCGAGTCGGCCCGATGCTGCGCTGCGGTTGTATGGTGGCTCGAACGGAACAAACCGACATGGTCGACTATCATGGACGTTTCGCCTGGTACGAGCTGATGACGACAGATATGGCGGCCGCGAAGGCCTTCTATGCTGCAGTCGTGGGCTGGGCCACCCAGGACGCGTCAACGCCCGAACTGGCCTATACCTTGTTTACAACCGGAACCGCCTCGGTAAGCGGACTGATGGACTTGCCGGAGGAGGCGAGGAAAATGGGCGCGACGCCGAGGTGGATGGGGTATGTCGGCGTCGACGATGCCGACGTGACTTCCGACCGCATCAAGCGTCTCGGCGGAGCCGTGTTCGTCCCGCCGACCAACACCAATATCGGCCGCATTTCGGTCGTCGCGGATCCGCAAACGGCAACGCTTGCGTTGATCGAAGGGCCGAAAAAACCCGGCCGACGGCAGCCTGCCGAACTGGACAGGCCGGGGCACGTGGGCTGGCATGAGTTGCTCGCCGCCGACTGGGAGAAGGCGTTTGCTTTCTACGGCGAACTTTTTGACTGGCAGAAGGCGAACACCGAAATCGCCCCGACAAACACCTATCAGTTGTTCGCCGCCGGCGGGCAGACCATCGGCGGCATGTTCACCAAGCGTCCGGTGGAGCCGGTCCCATACTGGCTCTACTACTTCAATGTCGACGACATCGACGCGGCCTCGGAGCGCGTGAAGACGGGTGGCGGCAAGATCTTCGAGGGCCCGATCGAAGTGTCGGGCGGCAACTGGATTGCGCGATGCATCGATCCTCAGGGCGCCATCTTCGCGCTGCAGGGAAGGCGGAGCCAGGACGGGTTCGGCTGGTCCACCGAGTGGGACGGGTTTTCATCGAAGGGCAGACTGGTCACCAAGCCCCGCGCGTAGCGCAAACTTGTGATTCGGGAATGAAACGCTTTCAAGCGAAAGCCTGCCCCCGGACTTGATCCGGGGTGGAAACCGGTTCGCGTCAAGAAAACGCGCCAAAATGAAGAATCTGGAGCCTCGTTTCGATTCCATCGAAACGGGGTTCCAGCCGGCGTCGATCACCCGGCCTTATCACCCGGCCTTGGCCGGCGCCGCCGCCGGCTTGGGAAGCGGCTTGTCCTGCCTTTTCGACCAGGAGATGTAGTAAGCGACGATGGTCATGATCGCTATCCCCGTCACGCTGACGAAAATCTGCGCGAACAGCGAGCCCGAACTCATCATCAGTTCGAAATGCCCGACAAAGGACAGGAACACACCGACGCAGAACACGGCGAGCGACTGCTGACCGCAGACGATGACCGGATCGAAAATCCGCCACTCCAGTCCCGGCCAGTTCTTGGGCACGAACCGGATGACCAGGATCACGATCACGACAAAATGCACGAAGCGATAGGGGGCGAGATTGGTCTTGTCGTTGGGATTGAAGGTTTCATAGAGCCAGTGCGGGAACAGCGCGCCGAAATCCGGAAATTTCCCGGCCATCGTCATCACCAGCGCCAGGACGAGGTACCCAAGGCAAAAGTAGAGCGTCATGGGCGCGTTGATGATCGACAAAGACTTTCTGGCGCCGCCGAGCGCGCACCAGGAGCCGAAGACAAACAGCACCTGCCAGCAGTACGGATTGAAGTACCAGGCGCCGGCGGGATAGGCCGGCAGGTTCCAGCCGAACTGCCGGGCGGCGAGCCACAGCACAATCGAGGCCAGCATCGTCAGGTTGGGCTGGCGCAGCATCATCCACAGCACCGGCGGAAAAAGGCCCATCAGCGCGATGTAAAGCGGAAGCACGTCAAGGTTGACGGGCTTGAATTTCAGCAGCAATCCCTGACGCAGGGTTTCGATCGGATTGTCGACCAGGCCTGCCACATTGAATTCGTTGATGATGTCCGGATCGCTGTAACGCTGTGCGACATAGCCGATCGAAACGATATAGATGACGAACAGGATCACGTGCGCGACGTAGAGCTGCCAGACGCGCTTGGTCAGGCGCGTGGCGCCGACGATAAAGCCGCGTTCGATCATCATCCGGGCGTAGACAAAGGATGCGGTGTAGCCTGAGATAAAAACAAACAGGTCCGCGGCATCGCTGAAGCCATAGTTTCGCGTGGTGATCCAGTTCACGACGTTGTCGGGAATGTGATCCAGAAAAATCGCCCAGTTTGCGACTCCGCGAAACAAATCGAGCCGCAGATCGCGTCCTTTTTCAGGGAGGGTTGCGTTGATTTTCATCGGTCCGTTTCGAAGTGATGCTTTCGGGAAGATCGGGCAGCGGGCGGGGCGCGTCAGCCGCGCGAGCGGCCAAGATTGTCACAGCGCAGCATAATGACTATACCGGTCAGGACAACGTAACATCCAAGCCTCGGAATCACCGGTCAAATTCCTGAAAGCCGTTTCTATACTATCCCGGCCGCTTCCACCAACCGCTTCCATGTCGCATATCCAGGGGTCCTGACATCCATGACTGCACGTATCTTTAAGCCCGCCAAAAACGCGATGCAATCGGGGACCGCGAAGACCCGTGAATGGCAGCTCGATTATGAGCCCGAGCAGCCGCAGGCGATCGAGCCGTTGATGGGCTGGACCAGTTCCGGCGACATGAAGCAGCAGCTCACGCTTCGCTTCGACAGCAAGGAAGAGGCCGTAGCCTATTGCGAGCGCGAGGGCATCCCCTATCAGGTGAGCGAGCCGAAGGAGCCGGCGCGCCGGCAGGCCGCCTATGCCGACAATTTTGCATTCCGGCGCGCCGAACCCTGGACCCACTAGGGGGTCCAATCGTCCAAGCCGGATCCCCGGGCAGTGCCGTGGCCGGAAAGTTCTGGGTTGCCTAAGGCGGTGGCGCAATGACACCATGACGCGAGCCCCAATGCCCAGATTGCGGCGCACCATAAACCGCTGAAGGCCATGCCGCTTCATTCCAGTACCGACCCCACCTCGTCCGACTTCGCAGGCAATGCCGAGGCCATGCGGCTGCTGGTCGCGGAACTCCGTGAAAAGCTCGATTCTGTCGCCGGCGGCGGCGGCGAGACCTCGCGGGCGAGGCATACCTCGCGCGGCAAGATGCTGGCGCGCCAGCGCGTCGATCTCCTGGTCGATCCCGGCACGGCATTCCTCGAATTATCGCCGCTGGCGGCCTATGGCCTCTATGGCGGCGACGTGCATTCCGCCAGCGTCATCACCGGAGTGGGGCGGATATCGGGCCGCGAATGCGTGATCGTCGCCAACGATGCGACCATCAAGGGCGGCACCTATTATCCGATGACGGTGAAGAAGCATCTGCGTGCCCAGGATATCGCGCGGCAGAACAATCTGCCTTGCGTGTACATGGTCGATTCCGGCGGTGCGTTTCTGCCGCAGCAGGACGAGATTTTCCCAGACGAACGGCATTTCGGCCGCATCTTCTACAATCAGGCGCAGATGTCGGCTGCCGGCATTCCGCAGATTGCGATCGTGATGGGCTCCTGCACCGCCGGCGGCGCCTATGTCCCGGCGATGTCCGACGAGAGCATCATCGTGCGCAATCAAGGCACCATCTTTCTCGGCGGACCGCCGCTGGTGAAGGCGGCCACGGGCGAGGTCGTCACGGCGGAAGAACTGGGCGGCGCCGATGTGCACTCGAGGCAGTCCGGCGTCACCGATCACTACGCGCAGAACGACAGCCATGCGATCGGAATTGCCCGGCGCATCGTCGCAACCTTGAAGCAGCCCGCAGGCGCCAGCCTGAACATGCGCGAGCCGCGTGAGCCCTTGTTTGCGCGAGAGGAAATCTACGGCGTAGTCCCCGCCGACGGCCGAAAACCGTACGACGTGCGCGACATCATCGCTCGCGTGGTCGACGGTTCGGAGTTCGACGAATTCAAGAAGCTTTATGGCCAGACCCTGATTTGCGGTTTCGCCCATATCTGGGGCTATCCGGTCGGCATCATCGCCAACAATGGTATCCTGTTCAGCGAGAGCGCGCTGAAGGGCGCGCATTTCATCGAGCTGTGCTGCCAGCGCAATATCCCCTTGGTGTTCCTGCAGAACATCACGGGCTTCATGGTAGGCAAGAAATACGAAGCCGGCGGCATCGCGCGCGACGGCGCCAAGCTGGTGACGGCGGTAGCGACGGCTGCGGTGCCGAAATTCACGGTCGTGATCGGCGGCTCCTACGGAGCCGGCAATTACGGCATGTGCGGCCGCGCCTACAGCCCGCGTTTTCTCTGGATGTGGCCGAACGCCCGAATCTCGGTGATGGGCGGCGAACAGGCGGCGATGGTGCTGAGCCAGTTGCGGCGCGACAACATCGAAGCCAAGGGCGGCAGCTGGTCGATCGAACAGGAAAACGAGTTTCGCGCGCCGACGCGGGCGCAGTTCGAGGCCCAGGGCAATCCGTATTACGCCACCGCCCGGCTGTGGGATGACGGCGTGATCGATCCCGCCGATACCAGGCTGGTGCTGGGCCTTGGTCTTTCGGCAGCAAGCAACGCGCCGATCGAGCCCACTCGTTTTGGCCTGTTCAGGATGTGACGATGGATCGGTCCAAACAGTACCGGCGATTTCGCACTTTGCTGATCGCCAATCGTGGCGAGATCGCTTGCCGGGTGATCCGCACCGCGAAAGCGATGGGTCTGCGGACAGTTGCGGTTTATTCCGAGGCCGACCTTGGCGCGATGCACGTCGCCATGGCCGATGAGGCCGTATTGCTGGGACCGGCGCGGGCGCGCGACAGCTACCTCAACATCGATCGCGTGATTGCGGCTGCGCGTCAGAGCGGCGCCGAAGCCGTGCATCCCGGCTACGGTTTTCTGTCCGAAAGTGCCGAGTTCGCGCAAGCCTGCGCCGACGCGGGATTGGTATTCGTCGGGCCGACCGCCGACATGATCAGGACGATGGGCTCAAAATCCGGCTCGAAGATGCTGATGGAGAAGGCCGGCGTGCCGCTGGTGCCGGGCTATCACGGCGAGGCCCAGGACGAGGCGACGCTGGCGAAATCCGCCGACAAGATCGGCTTTCCGGTTCTGGTCAAGGCCTCGGCGGGCGGCGGCGGCCGCGGCATGCGCATCGTGCGCTCGGCCGGCGAACTCGCGTCAGCGATCGTCAGCGCCAAGCGCGAGGCAAAAGCCGCCTTCGGCGACGATCGCATGCTGATCGAGAAATTCGTGCAAAATCCCCGCCATATCGAAGTGCAGATCATCGGCGACAGTCATGGCAATCTGCTGTCGCTGTTCGAGCGCGAATGCACGCTGCAGCGGCGGCACCAGAAGGTGATCGAGGAAGCGCCGTCACCGACGCTCAATGCCAGGCAACGTGAGACCGTGTGCGCTGCCGCGCGCAAGGCGGCGGCCGCGGTAAATTATGTCGGCGCCGGCACCATCGAATTTGTCTCGGATGGCAGGGACGTGTTCTTTATCGAGATGAACACGCGGCTGCAGGTCGAACATCCCGTAACCGAGCTGATCACCGGCATCGATCTCGTCGAATGGCAGCTGCGGGTGGCGTTCGGCGAAAAGCTGCCGCTGACGCAGGATGAGATCAAGTTAAGCGGTCACGCCATCGAAGCGCGAGTCTACGCGGAAAATCCGCACAAGAATTTCATGCCGTCGGTCGGCAGGATACGCACCTGGCGCATGCCGGAGCCGTCGAACGGCTTGCGTATCGACGCCGGGTATCGCGAGGGCGATGCGGTATCGCCGCATTACGACGCCATGCTGGCCAAGGTGATCGCGTGGGCGCCAAACCGCGACGCCGCGATCGAGCGGCTCAATCGCGGGCTTGAGGAATCGGATGTTCGCGGCATCGTCAGCAACATTCCGTTTCTCGCGGCGCTGGTGACGCATCCGCAGGTGCGTGCCAACGCGATCGACACCGGCTTCATTGAACGCGAATTGAAAAATCTGACGCCGCCATCGGCTTTGCCAGGCGATCTCGAGCTTTGCGCCGCCGTCGCGGCGATCCTCGCCGAAGAAGCGAAAGCCGTCGGCGTGGAGGCGCATTCGCCGTGGCGCACGGCCGGCTGGATGCCAGTCGGCCGGCGGCAGCGGGTGTTTACGTTCCGGCATGCGCCCGAGGCGGCGCAGGAGATCTGCCTGCACTACGGCAACGGTCCGCCGACGCTGTCGATCGGCGAGCGCGAATTTGCCTTTGCATCGTCGCCCCGGGACGATGGCGGGTTCGATCTCACAGTGGACGGCATGAAATGCCACGTCATAGCCGTGATCGAAGGTCATGAACTGTATCTGCGAACCCGCAACGGCCGTTTCGACCTGCACTGGGTCGATCCGTTCGGCGGCGACGACGAAGAGCAGGTCGGCGAAGACAAGATCGTGGCGCCGCTGCCGGGTACCGTCGTGGCCTTGCTGGCGGAAGTGGGCGCGAGGCTGGAGAAGGGCGCACCCATTCTCACGCTTGAAGTGATGAAGATGGAGCAGACCCTGCGCGCGCCATTCGCCGGCGTGCTGAAGGCGATAAAATGCAAGGTCGGCGATATCGTGCAGGAAGGCGTCGAACTCGCCGAAATCGAACCGGCAGCTTCGTGAGATCAGCATGAGCGATTTGGTGCGCATTGTCGAAGTCGGGCCGCGCGACGGCCTGCAAAATGAGAAGACGCCGGTCAGCGTCGCCGACCGCATCGCCTTCATCGGGGCGCTGGTCGGCGCCGGGCTGCACACGGTCGAGGTCGGGGCCTTTGTATCGCCGAAGGCGATCCCGCAGATGGTGAATTCCGATCAGGTGCTGCAAGGCGTGAGCCATCACAAGGATAGCGAATTCCATGTGCTGGTGCCGAACGTCAAGGGTTATGAAGCCGCGCGCGCCGCCGGCGCCCGGGTGATCGCGGTATTTGCCTCGGCCTCGGAAGGCTTTTCGCGCGCCAACATCAATTGCTCGATCGCCGAATCCATTGATCGCTTCAGGCCGGTGGTCGCGCGCGCCAAAGCCGACGGCATCAAGGTTCGCGGCTACGTCTCCTGCGTGCTCGGCTGTCCCTTTGACGGCGAAGTCAAGCCGCAGGCGGTCGTCGATGTAGCGCGGATGTTGTGGGATATTGGCTGCTACGAAGTGTCGCTCGGCGACACCATCGGCGTCGGTACGCCGCTCAAGGCCCGGCTTCTGTTGCGCGCGGTGGCCGGCGAAGTACCGATGGCCCATCTGGCGATGCACTTTCACGACACCTATGGCCAGGCGCTGGCCAATCTCTACGCGGGAATCGAGGAGGGCGCGCGGGTGATCGATTCCGCCGCCGGCGGTCTCGGCGGCTGCCCATTCGCACCCGGCGCGACCGGCAACGTCGCGACCGAGGACGTGGTCTATATGCTGGAGGGGATGGGCATTGCGACCGGGGTGGATATGCATAATCTGGTGGCGGCCACCAACGAGGTCAGCAAGTTGATCGGACGTCCGCCGGTCAGCCGCGTCGCGGCGGCGATCAACGCGAAACGGGCGAATAGGGAGTAGCGAATAGCGAGCGGAAATTTCCCTATTCGCCATTCGCTACCGCCTATTCGCCACTTACCGTCCTCCGTCCGGTCCCATCACCAGATCGGGCAGGTAGGTCGAAATTTCCGGCACAAAGCACAGCACCACCACCGCCACCATCATCAGCAGCACGAAGGGCAGGGTGCCCCAGATGACTTCGCTGAGCGGAATATCCGGTGCGACATTGCGGATGACAAAGATATTCAGGCCGACCGGCGGGTGAATCAGGCCCATCTCCATCACGATGGTCATGACGATGCCGAACCAGATGATGTCGAAGTGCGCCGCGCGCAGCGGCGGCAGGATGATCGGCGCCGTCATCAGGATGATCGACACCGGCGGCAGGAAAAAGCCGAGCACGACGACCATGACGAGGATCGCCGCCAGCAATTCCCATCGCGGCAGGTGCATCGCGACAATCGACTCCGCGACCGATTGCGAGATGTGCAGGTAGCTCATCACATAGGAATACAGCAGCGACATGCCGATGATCATCATCAGCATGGTGGATTCGCGGATGGTCGATTTCAGGATCGGCGCCAGGTCGGAAGGCCGCCATACGCTGTAGATCAGCGCGATCAGCGCCAGCGCCAAGAGCCCGCCGAGGCCTGCGGTCTCCGAAGGCGTCGCATAGCCGCCGTAGAGCGCGATCATCACCCCCGTCAGCAACAGCACGAACGGCAGCACCCGCGGCAACACGTTGAAGCGCTCGGCCATGGTGAATTCGTCGCGCGCGAGAATCGCCGACGTCGCGCCGGTCTTGGCGTAAAGCGCGCTGGCGGCGGCGTATTCCTTGCGAAAATGAATCACCGCGTAGGCGCCGAACAGCGACACCAGCAGCAGGCCGGGCCCGATGCCGGCGAGAAACAGCCGGCCCAATGACTTTTCCGCCGCGACCGCGAACAAGATCATCGTGATCGACGGTGGCAGCAGGATGCCGAGCGTCCCGCCGGCGGCGATGATGCCAGCGGCGAATCCGCCGGAATATCCGCGCTTGCGCATTTCCGGGATGCCGGCCGATCCAATGGCAGAGCAGGTGGCGGGCGACGAGCCGGCCATCGCGGCGAACAGCGCGCAGGCAAATACGTTGGCAACGCCGAGCCCGCCGGGCACGCGATGCAGCCAGGCGTGGAGCGCCGAATAGAGATCCTGGCCGGCGCGGGATTTGCCGATCGCCGCACCCTTGAGGATGAAAAGCGGGATCGACAACAGCGTGATCGAGGCCATTTCCTCGTAGACATTCTGCGTCACGGTATCGAGCGACGCCGCCGGCATGTAGATGCCCATGAAAACCACCGCGACCGCGCCCAGCGCAAATGCGATCGGCATTCCCGAAAACATCGCGACCAGCGTAGCTATGCCGTAACTGATTCCAATTCCCAGCACGGTCATCGACGGGCCGGCCCGCTGAAGGGAATGATGATCTGCAGCAGGATCTGCACGCACAACAGCGTCATGCCCGACGCCATCAGGACATAGGGGATCGCCAGCGGCGGCGACCACATCGAATTCGAAACCTGTCCGTCGACCCAGGCTTCGTGCGCCAGCGTCCATGATTTCCAGGCAAAGAATGCGCAGAACAAGAAGCTGGCGACATCGACCAGCCATAGCCTGATACGATTGACCATCGGCGACAGCAGCCCGACAAACGCCTCGATGCCAATGTGGCCGCGCTGTTGCTGCACGTAGGCCGCCGTCATGAAGGTGGCGCCGACCAGAAGGAAGACTGCTGCCTCGTCCTGCCAATAGTTGGCGCTGTGAAACAAGGCGCGGGTGAGCACGCTGTGGCTTAGAACGGCGCAGGCCGCGATCAGCGCCAGCGCCGCCAGGACGACGATGATGTTGTTGCAAACCGCAAGAGCACGTTCGAGCGCCGCCACCAGCGTATTGTCCGCCGCGGCGTTCGAACGTTCCTTTTGATCCGGGAGCGGACCATGCATCATGCGGAGACGTCGGATGCGAGCTTCAACAGGTTGGCCGCGGCCGCGGTCTTGGCGCCGTAATCCTTCCACGCGGTATCGCGTGCGATGTCGCGCCATTTGCCGACGGTCGGGATATCAAGCGGGAAGACCTTGGCGCCGGCCTTTTCATAGACCTTGGCGACTTCGATATCGTCGTCCTGCGCCCCTTTCTTGCCGAACGCTTCCAATTCCGTGCCGACGGCCAGGATGATGTCCTGCTGATTTTTCGGCAGCGCGTCGAAAATCGACTTCGACATCAGAAGCGGTTCCAGCATGAACCAGTAGGAGGCGCCGGCGCCCGAGGTCAGGGCCTTCGCGATTTCCTCGAGCCGGAATGAAATCAGGCTGGTGGAGGAGGTGAGGCCGGCATCGCAGGCGCCGGTCTGCATCGCCGCATAGAGTTCGTTGGACGGCAGCGACAGCACCGACGCGCCCGCGGTCTGCAGCACCATATCCATTTCGCGCGAACCGCCGCGAATCTTGAGGCCCTTGGCGTCTTCCGGGGCGACGACCGGACGCGAACGGCTGGCGACGCCGCCGGCCTGCCAGATCCAGGTCAGGATGATGATGCCCTTGTCGGCGAGGAAATCCGTCAGCGCCTTGCCGACCGGTTGGTTCTTCCAGCGCAGGCCCTGGTCATAGGTGGAGACCAGTCCGGGCATCAGGCCGATATTGGTTTCCGGCACTTCGCCGCCCGCATAGGAAAGCGGAACCAGGCTGATGTCGAGCGCGCCCTTGCGCATCGCGGAGAATTGCGCGTTGGTCTTGATCAGCGACGAATTCGGATAGATCTCGGCGGCGATCTCGCCGCCACTGCGTTTGGCCACCTCGTTGGCGAACGTCCGCGTCAACCGGTCGCGAAAATCGCCCTTGTCGACTGTGCCGCCGGGAAACTGGTGCGATATTTTCAAGGTGGTTGCGGCATGGGCGGTTCCGGTCCCAAAACGCAGGATGGCGGGCGCGGCGAGCGCGGATGCGAGGACATAGCGGCGTGTCAGCATGTGTATCTCCCGGGTTGTACTGTAATTGGAATGCTCGAGCCGGCGTTGAGGGGATATTAGCCCGTCTTCATCAGAAGTTTCACTAGTCTGATAGTTCGAGGCTGAACTTGGCGGGGACGGGGCGCCAGCGCTGTTGCGGCGCACACTTGCGGGAAAGAGTTCGGCAGAAACAAGACCAACCACCAACTTTAGCGAGAGAATTCATACCGAAGCGAAAGCACGCTTGAAACGCTTTTATGCGAGGAGTTTTCAAGATGAGAAATTTTTCGGGCAAAGGGTAACAAACCGTGCTGCGGGATCGTTGTCATGTCGCGGCATCAGTCGCTTTCAAACCAGTTTTCAAAGGAATGACCCCCAAATGACCATCAGCACCCCCCGCATTGCGCTCGGAATTTCGGCCGCCGCTCTTTCGCTCAGCCTGGCGCTCGCCCCGGCCGCCTTCGCCCAGGACAAGATGGGCAAGGACGACGGCATGAAGAAAGACACCATGTCCAAGAACACGATGAAGAAGGACACGATGTCCAAGGACGCCATGAAAAAGGACGACGGCATGAAGAAGGACGGCATGATGAAGAAAGACGACGGCATGAAGAAGTAAGCGTCGCCGCTTGGTTTCCCGGCAGGCTCGCCTCGATCAGAGGCGGGCCTGTGATGTTCGGGGGCGTCGCGCCGCCCGAAACTTGCCGGCTATCTTATTTGCGCTTCTTGCGGGCCGCATAGCGCGCGTCGCGCGCGGCCTTGCGCTCGGCCTCGAGCGTCACTTCCCTGGCGGCGGCCTCTTCCTTTTCGCGCGCCAGTTGTGCTGCGGCCTGCGCCGCCTCCTCTGCCTCGCGGGCTATCTTCTCGGCCTTGGCGGCCTCGCGCGCCAACCGGGCCTTGGCCCGCTCGGCCGCCTGGGCCTCGCGCTCGGCCTGCCGCTGCCGGACCGCGGGATCGTCAAGACCCGGCTTGGCTCGGAACTTGTTCAGGATGTTCTGCCTGGCTTCTTGCGCCGCCTTCTGCCGGTCTGCGAAGCTGGGTTCCTTGAATCCACTCATTGAACGGGCCTTGTCGCTTTCATTGTTTGGTGTGAGACGATCGGTTCGCCGGTCGCGTCAGCGCCGCGCTGGGGCGCTTTCATGATCGGGAGCGGTGTACAGCCGTGCGGGCCCGGAAGCCATCAATTAATCGGTTAACCACCCCCATTCGAAGCAAGAAAAATACGGTTCGCGGCCCCAACGGTCCTCGTCGCGTGATTCGCCCATTTGTTGCCGCACCAGCCGTGACACCAGGGAAGCTGCGCGCATTATTTTGTTCGAGCATCCGGTACATCTCGGGGTGCGATCATCCCGCGGATGACGTCGCTCTTTTGCTGTATCGCCTGCGCCGCCAGTTTGTCCCTGGCCCGTTCGTCGATCAGCAAATTGATCAGCGCCAGCCGACTCGGCTCGTCGACCGCCTCGGCCAGCAATTTTCGATAACGCGGATAGTCGAATTCCGAATCCGGCTGATTCATTGGCGTGCCCCGCACCTGGATTCCTCGAACGAAGTGTTTGATTCCCCGAACGAAGTGTCAGGGAACGCCAGCAGCCTCGCAATGCGATTAAAGTTTTCCGCGGGCGCTATCCACCGATCAATGCTTGCTGAAGGGCCAAAGCGAGTTCCAGGTGAGGGGACCTTTGAGGGCCTTCGCCGTCTGGACGGGGGGTGGAGGTGGGTTGCCGGGGCGCGCCGACCGCGATCACGCAGCGGCTCAGCGGCGGCTCAGGGCAGGCTGAACGCGAGTTCGCCGCACCCATTATTAAGAAGCCCGCCCGGCGGCAATCCGGACGGGACAAAATTTGACTGAAAGACAGCGTTCGCCGCAGCGAGGGCTGACAGCGGATTTGGCGCCTGGGCTACAGCCCGCCAATTCCCGCCAGAGGCAGCACCCGCTGCAGGATGGCCGCCAGGCAGATCAGCACCACCAGCAGCTTGAGAAGGTTGGCAAGCCGTCCATCCCGGACAAACTTGTCGATGGCCCAGAAGCAAATTGCGCCGACCACGCAAATAATCAGAATACCGATCAGAAGTGAAATCATAGCCATCCCCCCTTGTTGCGCCAGGCCCACGCCGCCCTTGCCAAGCTAACGTACCGATCTGGAGCTGTAAAATAATGAGCTTCGCTGCGGAACGGCCACCAGGCTTGACCGTTCATCCGATGTCGCGCCTGTCGCGACATCCAAGCCCCCGACGGCCTCAGTTCGCCCCCCGCGCTGGGGCCGTCACTTTGTGTACTTACCTCGGTTGTCGGTTTGGCAGTTCCATCATTGATCGTTCGGTGCGTTTCAGTGGCTGCCTGGCATGGACAATCTCTTGATTGTTTCAATCAAGGGCGGATGAGCCAGCTTGTTCCATTCCGAAAATGAGCGATGCGGCAGAGACAGGCGGCGGAGGAATGAGCGATACCGCGGGACAGATCAGCTAAATGCGAGAGCGAGCAAGCCCGAGCAAAGCAGCACAAGGCTCGCCGCGGTTACCGCGAGGAATCCATCGGACACGAAGTCATCATGATGCATGGTTCACCTGCCACCCCGGATACTGCTCCGAATTTATTAAAAGATTCCAAATCGGCCATTTGGCAATGGATGCCGCGCAGCGAGATCAGGCTCTCGAACGAAGGCCATCAAGTGCGTGGGCGAGGAAAATGCTGCCGCTCATCAGGGCCAAAACCATTGTAACTGTATCAATCATCGCAGTTGTCCTTTGGCACCCCGGATCGAACAGAACGACGTGTCACCGCGCACAGTCAAAACAATTTCGCGCCGCGCCGAAAATCGGAATCTGACTGATGACTTGGAGCAACAGTACCCCTGACTTTGGGGGCTGTCGTTTCGCCATGCAGCCAATCTGTGGCCAACGAGAAGCGGCCCCCGGCGTAGGGTGCCTGGGGCCGCCAAGACAGAACCCCCGACGGAGGGGGGCTGGTTCCTCGTCGGGTGTCCCGCGCGCTCGGCACCGCCAAGCGCTGACGACTCCAAGCTGCTCAGTCGTGAATCGTTCCCGGAATTTTTGCTGCGAGACGGAAAGTTTTGCCCGTCCCGCACAGGCGCAAAAAAAAGCCGCCCGGAGGCGGTCTCTGTGAGGCGATCGGCGGATTGAAAAGGCCGCAGGCGCGCCCTGCGGCCTCCGGGTAAAAATTGAGTGTGTATGAATTGCCCCCAGCCCCGGTGGTTAGAAGCTAATCCAGGCGGCGCAAACCCGTGAATCAAAACGACGGTTCCTTCAGAGGAACAAGACAACTGTGGCGAGGCGGACACAGACGCATGAACAAACGCATGAGAGGTGACGGTGCCGATCGCGCTGTTAGTTTGGTTCGTGGCGTCAGAGCGATTGCGGGAACGTCAGGGCGTTCGGCGATCGTGGTAATAGCGAACCGCTACGCCACGATGCTTTATATCAACCGTTTTTGGGGGCTGACCGAGAGATGACCGATCCCGAACAAGGCGGAAACCGCCGTGGAGCGATCGCCGGGCTGGCGATCGCGGTTGCGATCCTGGCGCTCGGACTGTGGCTGGCTCACGATTTGACGGCGGCCAGCAAGATGCAGAATTGCCTGATGTCGGGACGGACGAACTGCAACGTCATCCCCGTGCAATAAGCCGGATTTCGTTCAGACACGATAGGTGCGGCCGCGCCAGCGCGGCCTCGCGATCGGGCCCTTGCTTGAGATCGCGCATCTGAAAAAAACTCGCAGCAAGCTTCGCATTTCTTAAAAACATTCGGCCGCGCCAGACGACGGACCGCGCTGCCCTGCGGTGATTTCGCCACGCCGAAACCGGGCATCGCTTGCGATCCAGGATGTCTTCGGCAACTATATCGCGGGCTTTGGATTTATGCGTTCCTTGAAGATGGGCGGCATGAACGATGTCATTCAAATGAGGCTGAGGGTGGCACTGGGGTGCGCCCTGTGGATCATCGCGTCAAACCCCTCCGACGCACTGGCGCAATCGCGCCATACCGACGCGAGAGCCAGTGGTCCCAGATTATCGTTCCTTTCCGAGCCCAGGAGCGAAGAGCAGCGACCCGACGAAGAAATGCCGCGCGCCACGCCGGAGGAGGACAACAAGGGCTACGACGGGGCTTGGACATTTACCAGCGCCGGGTGCCGGCATACCGGCTCGTTGGTGGCACTGATTATCGACGGGAAGATTGTCGTCCGCGGCGGCAGCGGGCAGGTCGATCCCGATGGCACGTTGCATTCGGTCGGTGCCGCAAAGGGCATGACCCTTAACGCGGTCGGACGATTGTCGGGAAATACAGGTGCCGGAACCTTCAATCGATCCGACGGCTGTGTCGGCAGCTGGATCGCGATTAAGCATGCGCCGTCGCCAGGACTGCGGCGGTCGGGATTGCGGCGATGAAGCCGCGCGGAATACTTTTGAGGCAAACTCCATTGCCAAGGATTTCTGTTGATGTCCGCTCTGGATCGACGGCACACTTGGCGTCATAGACTGTGATGTCGTTACAGGTGAATGAGGCCGCAAACCCGGACGTTGCATGCGCGGCTACACGACGAAAGAGAAACTCAAGATAACGGCCGGGGCAGTGTCCGCGCTGGTCATCGTGGCGTGGATCGTCGTGCTGGCAATTGTATTTCTATCGGTGCGATGAAAAAATCAGACCGCCAACGGAGGCGGCCTCTTAACCTACGCCGTGCAGCGGATCGACGCAGCCGGCTGCTAGGCGATTTTGCGATCACCTTCCACGGTTTGCCGCTGCGGCGCGTTCTCCCGGCCCCGTGGCCGCGTTCGCAACTACTTCTCAACCATATTGGACTATTCTGTCTCCATGGGGACCCGGCCTGACGATTCCAAGAAAGCAGTGCGAACGCGTCAACGGCGCCAGACCCTGCTTGCCGCCTGGCTCGACGTCCTGGACCAGCTCGATGGCCCAGGCCGCCAGCGCCCTGAAATTCCGGCCCGATCCACCATCCCAACATCAAGACAGCCCCGTTCGGCGCGAACCCGACGGCGCCTGGCCACCTACTCCCAGGAGGAGCATGTGGCCGCCGTTACTGCCAGGCTTCGGAGGACGGCGCCTCTCTAGCTAACGCGCTTCCAACCCCAAATCGTGTGATTTCGATGCGCCCTCGTGGGGCAATTCGCGGCTGGCGCGCTCGATTGCCCGGAGGAGGGCGCAGAAGTTGCCGGGCGCCGAGAATCTCATTTCAGCTGGAATTAGCTTGCTCCCGAACCCAGCAAACCAAATTGGGAATGGACTTCAGTCCGAATGGCGATCCCAGCAGAACTAGGGCCGTCCAATAATATCAATGGCTTGCGGCAGGTTAGACACCAAAACGAGAGTACGGAAACAAAACGTTTCCCGAACAAGAGTCTAACCTCAATTGTGTGGTCCCGCGCGGCGCTACCACACAACCGGCCACGCTGGCGCGCGGCGGCGTGATCCGCCCGGATGATTGCCCGTGATTCTTGATCCGCCGGCTGTATCAAACGTTACACCGCTGCGGCGAGCGTAAAACTGTGCGGATACCGGACGGTTTGCAACGTGTGGTGATTCCGACTCGCTCATATTCATCTACAAGACGTGTGGAAAAGCGCGAGCGGAAGGGCCGCTGATAGATCGCGCCACAAACCTCAAGGCCGCCGCGGGGGAAATTTAGAAACGTTTCCAGCCGCCGCTGGCGGAGCAGCCGGCTGTCGAGGAGCACGGTCCTCCAATTCCTTCGCCCACATCATTTGCTGCGCCCGTGAGACGGCGGCCGAACAATAACCCCGCTCCCTGTTGTCGGGGTCCTCCCAGAACCAGTGCATGCAGGACGGTCCAATGCAGAAATGTCCACGATAATGCATCTCGCGCGCGTACCAGGGAAAGAACTTCCACAGGAAGTGCCATTGAAGCCAATCCCGGTATGTCCACCGCCCGCGATCGCCGACCTTCATGACGCACATTCGCATCCGGGCTTCACTCGGCGGCAACATTCCGAGCATGTCGAAATCCCTCCCGTTTCGTGTGAGGCCTTCGTACTACAACAAATAGTACATGCTCTACGTCGAAGTCACCACCCAATTGTTCGTGTTCCTTTTCGCCCAAGATCACCTCGGCGCGCATATCGGGCGGCAGTTCGAGCGGGCTTCGGGATCATCCATAGCCCATACTCGCCTGCGGAAAATTCGGCCGAATATTGGCGCCACGCTTACCGCAGGCGGTGCAGATGAAGCGCATCTCGGCAAAGGTTATGGTGTGACAAGGCGGGCCTGCCGGAGCATTGCTCGATGCACGGTCTGCGCAAGGGCTGCCTGCGCATCCTCGCGGAGGCGGGCTGCAACATTTTGGAGCTGCAGTCCCGCAGCGGTCACCTCACGCTTTCCGAGCTGCAAAAATACATCGACAAGGCCGACAAGCGTTTTGCCGCAGATCGCGCGGCAGAGAAGGTCATCGAGCACAAGGCGAAGCAAAAAACCGGGCGGAAAATCGCGGGCCTAAATGTCTAACCTTTTTCGAAAGTCTGTCTAACTGTCCGTAAGTTGTTGAAATCATTTGTATTGGCGATCCCAGCAGGATTCGAACCTGCAACCCACGGAGTAGAAATCCGTTACTCTATCCAGTTGAGCTATGGGACCGTAACTTCAGGACACTTGGTCAGGACAATTTGGGCCTTCATAGCATTGCCAATATGAAAAATCCGCTTTCGGGCCAAGCCCCTCCGAACCGTTTTCTGTGTGGTGCGACAAAGCTTGTGCGGTGGGTCGTCGGCTTCGGTCTGCCCGCAACGCCACGCCACAGGTGGCTGCCGGCATGGCAAGGGCTGTTCGACGAATGTCGTATGCGACTTTTTTGCTAACCCATTCTAATGCCACGAGTCCGTCACCTTTTGGCGCGTTTGTCCACGACAGGCGGCGTTGGTCCGCTCAGGGAGTTCCATCATGATTGGTTTGGTTCGCGCGGCAACGCTTTGCGCCGCGCTGGCGCTTGGCCTCGTCTCGGCGCAGGCGGCGGATAAGGCCTTCAGGCGCGACGACCTGGCGGATTCCGCGATCAAATTGGAGGCCCAGATCAAGAGCGAAGCCGGGCCGGTGGCGAAAGCGGGGGTCGCCTTGCGGACCGATGCCGACGCCGCCTTCAAACGCAGCGATTTCCGCTCCGGCCTGCAAATCCTGGGGCAGATCGCCGCCACAACGCCTGACGACAGCGCCAATTGGCTGCGGCTCGCCCGCACCATTTTCCAGATAAGCCCCGCCAACTGGAGCGAACAGACGTTTCTGCTGGAGCGCGCCTCGACTGCCGCCTATATCGCCTATCAACGCGCCGGCAATGCCGGGGAGGAGGCCGAGGCGCTGGCCGTGCTTGGCCGGGCGATGTCGGAGCGCAAGCTGTGGCGTCCGGCGCTCGATAGCTTGCGGCTCTCGCTCGACCTGCGCGAGGTCGCCGACGTACGCGGGCAATACGAAAAAATGCGCGGCGAGTACGGGTTTCGTCTGCTGGATTATACGGTTGATTCCGATGCAGCGTCGCCGCGCGCCTGCTTCCAGTTCTCCGAGGATCTCGCCAAGCGTACCGACTTCGCGCCGTTCCTGGCGCTGGCGGGCTCTGACAAGCCGGCGCTGTCGGCGGAAGGCACGCAACTCTGCGTCGATGGCCTCAAGCACGGCGAGCGCTACAACATCAATCTGCGTGCCGGATTGCCGTCCACCGTCAGGGAAACCCTGCCGAAGTCGGCTGAATTCAATATCTATGTGCGCGACCGCAAGCCGTTCGTGCGCTTCACCGGAAAGGCCTATGTGCTGCCGCGCACCGGCCAGCGCGGTATTCCCTTGGTCAGCGTCAACACGCCCTCGGTATCGGTCAATGTCTTTCGGATCGGCGATCGCAACCTGATCAATACGGTGATCGACAGCGACTTTCAGCGGAGCTTGAACAAGTACGAGCTTTCCAGCCTGGGCAATGAGCGCGGCGTAAAAGTCTGGTCGGGCGAACTTGCCACCGCGACCACGCTCAATCAGGACGTCACCACGGCGTTTCCGGTCGACCAGGCGCTCGGCGACCTGCAGCCGGGCGTCTATGTCATGACCGCCGCGGCCAAGGGTCCCGGCAGCGACGATGACGGCTCGCTGGCGACGCAATGGTTCATCGTTTCCGATCTGGGTTTGACTGCGTTCTCCGGCAATGACGGCATCCATGTCTTTGTCAATTCGCTGGCCTCGACCGATGCGGTTGCCAAGGCGGACGTGCGGCTGGTGGCGCGCAACAACGAGATTCTGGCCACCCGCAAGACCGACGAGGCGGGACACGTGCTGTTCGAGGCGGGCCTGGCGCGCGGCGAGGGCGGTCTGTCGCCGGCGATGCTGACGGTGACCAGCGAAAAAGCCGACTACGCGTTTCTCAGCCTGAAAACCGACGCCTTCGACCTCTCGGATCGCGGCGTTGCCGGCCGGGCCGTGCCGGCAGGCGCCGATGCGTTCATCTATGCCGAACGCGGCGTCTATCGCTCCAACGAAACCGTGTACCTCACAGCCCTTCTGCGCGACGGCCAGGGCAATGCCGTGACTGGCGGGCCGCTGACGCTCGTGATCGAGCGTCCCGACGGCGTCGAATTCCGCCGCGCGGTGGTGACAGACCAGGGTGCGGGCGGACGCAGCATGGCGCTGACGCTCAACTCCGCCGTCCCCACCGGCACCTGGCGGGTACGGGCGTTCACGGACCCCAAGGCCTCGTCGGTTGGCGAAACCACCTTCATGGTCGAGGACTACATCCCCGAACGCATCGAATTCGACCTCTCGGCCAAGGATAAGCAGATCAAAGCCGAAGCTCCGGTAGAACTCAAGGTCGACGGCCATTTCCTCTATGGTGCGCCGGCCTCCGGTCTGCAGCTCGAAGGCGACATGCTGGTGGCGCCGGCCTCCGCGCGCCCGGGCTTTGCCGGCTATCAGTTCGGCGTCGCCGACGAGCAGACTGCCAGCAACGAACGCACGCCGATCGAAAACCTGCCCGAGGCCGACGCCAATGGCGTCGCGACCTTCCCGGTCAGTCTGGCAAAGCCGCCGTCATCGACGCGGCCGCAGGAAGCCCAGATCTTCATTCGCATGGCTGAGGCCGGCGGTCGCGCCGTCGAGCGCAAACTGGTGCTGCCGGTCGCACCGGCGACGGCGATGATCGGCGTCAAGCCGCTATTCGGCGGCAATAGCGTGGCCGAGGGCGACAAGGCCGGTTTCGACGTCGTGTTCGTCGCTCCCGACGGCAAGCAACTGGGGCGCGATGGCCTGCGCTACGAGCTGTTGAAGCTCGAATCCCGCTATCAATGGTATCGGCAAAATTCGTTCTGGGACTACGAGCCGGTCAAATCGACCAAGCGGGTCGCCGATGGCGATCTCAGCGTCGCCGCCGACAAGCCGTCGCGGATCACGCTGTCGCCGCAGCCCGGCCGCTATCGCCTCGACGTCAAATCGACCGACATCGGTGGGCCGCTGACCTCGGTGCAGTTCGACGTCGGCTGGTATTCCGACGGCAGCGCCGACACGCCCGATCTGTTGGAAACCTCGATCGACAAACCGGAATATGCATCCGGCGACATCATGGTGGTCTCCGTCAACGCCCGTTCGGCGGGAAAACTCACCATCAATGTGCTGGGCGACCGGTTGCTGACGACGCAGAGCACCGACATCAAGGAAGGCACCGCGCAGGTCAAGATTCCCGTCGGCAAGGATTGGGGCACCGGCGCCTATGTGGTGGCGACGCTGCGCCGTCCGCTCGATGCGGCTGCACTGCGGATGCCCGGTCGGTCCATCGGCCTGAAATGGTTCGGCATCGACAAGAAGACCCGCACGCTGGCCGTGAATCTCTCGCCGCCGGCCCTGGTGCGTCCTGGCACCGCCCTGAAACTGCCGGTTAAACTCGGCGGGCTAAGCCCGGGCGAAGACGCCAAAATCGTCGTTGCCGCCGTCGACGTCGGCATTCTCAATTTGACAAATTACAAGCCGCCGGCGCCGGACGATTACTATCTCGGCCAGCGCCGCATGACCTCGGAAATCCGCGACCTCTATGGGCAATTGATCGACGGCATGCAGGGGACGCGCGGCCAGATCAAGACGGGCGGCGATGCCGCCGGCGCCGAGCTGCAGGGCAGTCCGCCCACGCAAAAGCCGCTGGCGCTGTATTCCGGCATTGTCACGGTGGCCGCCGACGGCTCGGCCGAAATCAGCTTCGATATTCCCGAGTTCGCCGGCACCGCGCGGGTGATGGCGGTGGCGTGGACCGCGACCAAGCTTGGACGAGCCACCACCGATGTCACGGTGCGCGATCCCGTGGTGCTGACGGCGACGCTGCCGCGTTTCCTGCTCAACGGCGATCACGGCACCATGAGTTTTGATCTCGACAATGTCGAGGGCACGCCGGGTGATTACGCCATCAACGTCAAGACGTCGGGGCCCGTGAAGGTCACGGGCAATCCCGAGACCACGGTAAAACTCGCGGCCAGGCAGCGAACCTCGATGTCGCTGGCGCTCGATGCCGGCGGCGCCGGAACGGCGAACCTCGATGTCGACATCAAGGGACCGAACGGGCTGACGCTGGCGCGGCATTATGCGCTCGAGGTCAAGCCGGCGACGCAGATTCTGGCGCGCCGCTCGATCCGCACTTTGGCCAAGGGTGAGAGCCTGACGCTGACGTCCGACATGTTTTCGGATCTGGTGCAGGGCACCGGCGGCGTCTCGCTGTCGGTCAGCCTGTCGACCGCGCTCGATGCCGCGACCATCCTGAAGGCGCTGGATCGTTATCCGCATGGCTGCTCGGAGCAGATCACCAGCCGCGCAATGCCGCTGCTGTACGTCAATGATCTGGCGGCGGGCGCCCATCTTGCGATGGACACGGCGGTCGATCAGCGCATCAAGGACGCGATCGATCGGCTGCTGGCGCGGCAAGGCTCCAACGGGTCGTTCGGGCTATGGTCGGCTGGCGGTGACGACGCCTGGCTCGACGCCTATGTCACGGACTTTCTCACCCGCGCCCGCGAAAAGGGATTCGCGGTGCCGGACGTGTTGTTCAGAAACGCGCTCGATCGCATCCGCAACTCGGTCGTCAACGCCAACGAGCCCGAAAAGGGCGGCGGGCGCGATCTCGCTTACGGCCTCTACGTGCTCGCCCGCAACGGCGCAGCACCGATCGGCGATCTGCGTTATCTCGCCGATACCAAGCTCACTAACCTTGCCACCCCGATTGCCAAATCGCAGTTGGCGGCGGCGCTGGCGCTGGTCGGCGACAAGGGCAGGGCGGAGCGGGTCTATGCCGCAGCGCTCGAAAGCCTCGCGCCAAAGCCGGTGCTCGAGTTCGGCCGAACCGACTACGGCAGCGCGTTGCGCGACGCCGCGGCATTGGTTTCGCTGGCCAGCGAAGGCAATGCCCCGCGGGCAACCCTGACGCAGGCCGTCGCCCGCGTGGAAGTGGCGCGCGGGCTGACGCCTTACACCTCGACCCAGGAAAATGCCTGGCTGGTATTGGCGTCGCGGGCGCTGGCCAAGGAAACGTTGACCCTCGATGTCGATGGCGCAGCCGTCAAGACCGCGCTGTATCGCAGCTACAAGGCCGCCGAGATGGAGGGCAAGCCGATCAAGATCACCAACACCGGCGACGCGGCGGTGCAGGCGGTGGTTTCGGTGAGCGGTGCGCCGGTAACCCCGGAGCCGGCGGCGTCGAATGGTTTCAAGATCGAGCGCAGTTATTTTACCCTCGATGGCAAGCCGGCCGACGTCGCCAAGGCCAGGCAGAATGACCGCTTCGCCGTCGTGCTCAAGATCACCGAGGCCAAGCCGGAATACGGTCACATCATGGTGTCGGATTATCTCCCCGCAGGTCTCGAGATCGACAACCCGCATCTGGTTTCGTCAGGTGACACCGGCACGCTGGACTGGATCGAGGACGGCGAAAAGCCGGAAAATACCGAATTCCGCGACGACCGCTTCACCGCAGCCATCGACCGCGCCGCGAACGACAAGGCGGTGTTCACGGTGGCCTACGTGGTGCGCGCGGTATCGCCGGGCAAATACGTGCTGCCGCAAGCCTATGTCGAGGACATGTACAATCCCTCGCGCTATGGCCGCTCCGGCACCGGCGCGGTCGAGGTGCGTCCGGCAAAATGAGCGACGCGGACTCCCAAACTTCCTCGTCATGCCCGGGCGAAAGGCGCGAAGCGCCGTCTTCGCGCCAGGCGTCCCGGGCATCCACGTCTGCTCTTGCTTCCGATCAAGACGTGGATGGCCGGGACAACCCCGGTCATGACGGCGTTGTTAAGCGGCGCGCCCTCCGCATCGCCGGAACAGCACTCGCAACCATCGGCCTTGCGATCGTTGCTTTCGGCTTGTGGGTTGTCTCGCTGGGTCCATTGCCGCTCGCGCAGGCCCGGCAAGTCTCCACCACCATCGTCGACCGCAATGGCAAACTGCTGCGCGCCTACGCGATGGCCGACGGCCGCTGGCGGCTGCCGGTCGATGCCAGGCACAACGTCGACCCGGGCTACCTCAAATTGCTGCTGGCGTATGAAGACCGGCGGTTTTACTCCCACGCGGGCGTCGATCCCCTGGCGCTGGGCCGCGCCGCGTTTCAGCTCGTCACCCGCGGTCACATTGTTTCCGGCGGCTCCACTATCACCATGCAATTGGCTCGATTGATGGAGCCACGGCGCGAACGCTCGGTTTACGCCAAGCTGCGCCAGATGGTCCGCGCACTCGAAATTGAGCGGCAACTGACAAAAGCTCAGATTCTCGACCTCTACCTGGCGCTGGCGCCGTTCGGTGGCAATCTCGAGGGCGTGCGCGCGGCTTCGACCGCTTATTTCGGCAAGGAGCCGAAGCGGTTGTCGCTGGCGGAATCGGCGCTGCTGGTGGCGTTGCCGCAATCGCCCGAAAACCGCAGGCTTGATCGCTACCCCAATGTCGCACGTGCCGCGCGCGACCGGGTTCTCGATCGCATGGTCGAAGAGGGCCATGTGACGGCCGAGGATGCGGCTCAGGCAAAATCCATTGGGGTGTCGCGGCTGCGCAAGCCGATGCCGATCCTCGCGCCGCATTCTGCCGATCAGGCGATGGCCACCGTGAAAGATGCCGATGTCATCGCGCTCACGCTGGATTCCAGCCTGCAAAAGGTTCTCGAAGCGCTGGCGCGCGACCGCGCGACCGCGTTGGGCCAAAATATTTCCATTGCCATCATCGCGGTCGACAATGAGAGCGGCGACGTGCTGGCGCGGGTCGGTTCGCCTGACTATTTCGATGACCGGCGCGCCGGGCAGGTCGATATGACGCGCGCGGTGCGTTCGCCGGGTTCGACGCTCAAGCCATTTATCTACGGCCTCGCGTTCGAGGATGGCTTTGTTCATCCGGAAAGCCTGATCGACGACCGGCCGATTCGCTTCGGCTCTTACGCGCCGGAGAATTTCGACATGACGTTTCAAGGAACGGTGCCGGTGCGCAAGGCGCTGCAACTGTCGCTGAACGTGCCGGCGATCGCGCTGCTGGACCGGGTCGGCGCCAGCCGCCTGTCGTCACGCTTGAAGCAGGCGGGCGTCAATCTGGTGCTGCCGAAGGACGAAGTGCCCGGTCTCGCGATGGGGCTCGGCGGCGTCGGCGTCACGCTGCAGGACCTGGCGCAGCTCTATTCTGGACTGGCGCGGCTGGGCAGCACCCGGCCGCTGCGCGAGATCGTGAAAGCGACAGATGACCCGCGCGATTCCTTGCGGCTGATGGATCAGGTCGCGGCCTGGCAGGTCGGCAACGTGCTGATCGGCACGCCGCCGCCGGAAAATGGTGTGCACAACCGGATCGCGTTCAAGACCGGAACCAGCTATGGCTACCGCGATGCATGGTCGGTCGGCTTCGACGGCCGCATCACCATAGGTGTCTGGGTCGGGCGTCCTGACGGCGCGCCGGTTCCCGGTCTCGTCGGCCGCACAGCCGCGGCGCCGATCTTGTTCGATGCCTTCGCCCGCACCGGAAAATTGCCGGCAGCCCTGCCAAAACCGCCCAAAGGTACGCTGGTGGCGAGCAACGCCAAACTGCCGTTGCCGTTGCGGCGGTTCCGGCCGATCGGGGAACTGGTCCGGACCGGCGGCGAGCAGGCCCCGCACATCCAGTTTCCGTTGAATGGCTCGCGGATCGATGTGGATCGCTCAGGGGGTACGGAACTTGCTGCGATGCCGGTCAAAGTCGCCGGGGGCGTGCTTCCGCTGACAATGCTCGTGAACGGTATCTCGGTGGGCGAAATCGACAGCCGGCGGCAGCGTCTGGTCGATCCGCCCGGCCCGGGTTTTGCCAGATTGACCGTGATCGACGCCATGGGTGCCGCGGACACAGTTGTCATCCGAATCCAATAGAATCTTGCTAACCGGTTGCCCCCGATAGCAGTTTCGGCGTATGCGGAACCGATGGTCGAGACCTATGCCCGCCCCAGATTTGGAGAGCCGCGCCAGCCTAAGAACCGGGTGAACCCGGGCAGCAGGCTTGTCGGCGTGATCGATTTCGCCACCGCCAGTCATGTCCGCGCGATCGCGTTCCTGCTGCTGTGCGGTCTGCTGCTGTTCCTGCCGGGATTTTTCAACATCCCGCCGATCGACCGCGACGAGGCGCGGTTCGCGCAGGCGACCAAGCAAATGGTCGAGAGCGGGGACTTCGTCGACATCCGTTTCCAGGACGAAGTGCGCTACAAGAAGCCGGTCGGCGTGTACTGGCTGCAGGCAGCGGCGGTTGAAACCGCGTCCGCGCTGGGCTTGCCGCGGGCGCAGGTGCGCGTCTGGCTCTACCGCGTGCCGTCCCTGATCGGTGCGATCGGCGCCGTGCTGCTGACCTACTGGACGGCGCTGGCATTCGTGACACGGCGCGGAGCCGTCCTGGCCGGGCTGATCCTGGGCAGTTCGGTGCTGCTCGGCGTCGAAGCGCGGCTGGCGAAAACCGATGCGATGCTGCTGCTCACCGTCGTTGCCGCGATGGGGGCGCTGGCGCGGGTGTATTTGTCATGGCAACGGGGCGAGGATCCCGCGCACCCGCCGTGGACATGGCCGGCGATTTTCTGGACGGCGCTGGCCGCGGGAATCCTGCTCAAGGGACCGTTGATCCTGATGTTCGTCGTGCTGACGATCGCCACGCTGGCGATCCTCGATCGCTCGGCGACATGGCTGTGGCGGCTGCGGCCGGTATGGGGCCTGATGTGGCTGCTGGTTCTGGTATTGCCCTGGTTCATCGCCATCTTCTGGCGCGCCGGCGACGCGTTTTTCGCGGATTCGATCGGCGGCGACATGTTGAGCAAGCTCGCCGCGCAGGAATCTCACGGCGCACCGCCGGGAGTCTATCTGCTGCTGTTCTGGGTGACGTTCTGGCCGGGAGCACCGTTGGCGGCCATGGCAACGCCCGCGGTGTGGCGGGCGAGGCGGGAGCCCGGCGCGCAGTTTCTGCTGGCGTGGCTGGTTCCTTCCTGGATCGTGTTCGAACTGGTGCTGACCAAGCTGCCGCATTATGTGCTGCCGCTGTATCCGGCGATCGCGATCCTGACCATCGGCGCGCTGGAGCGCCGCGTGCTGTCGCGATCGTGGTTGATGCGCGGCGCGGCCTGGTGGTTCGTGATTCCCGCCGGGGCTTCGGTCATCGCCGTGATCGGCGCCATCACGCTGACGCGGCAGCCGGTGTTTCTGGCCTGGCCGTTCGTGGCCGCGGCGCTGATCTTCGGGCTGTTCGCATGGTGGCTTTACGACGACAATCGCGCCGAGCGCTCGCTGCTGAACGCCGTGGTGGCGGCAATGTTTTTGGCCGTGGCGATCTACGGCGTCATCGTGCCGGCGCTGACGCCGCTGTTCCCGAGTTCTGAGGTCGCGCGCGCGCTGCGCAATGTCGTCTGCGTCGGGCCGAAGGCCGCGGCAGCCGGCTTTCACGAGCCCAGTCTCGTCTTCATGACCGGCACCTCGACGGTGCTGACGGATGGATCGGGTGCTGCGGACTTTCTGGGGCAGGGCAGCTGCAGGTTCGCGCTGGTGGAAGCGCGTTCGGAGCGCGGCTTTGCCCAGCGCGCCGAGGCCATCGGGCTGCGCTACAACGTCGCCGCGCGCATCGACGGCTATAATATTTCGCAAGGCCGGGCGATTTCGATCGCCATCTTCCGCTCCGAGGGCACGGAGTAGATGTCCGTTCAGGTCGGCATTGGCGGACGGTCAAATTATTTTTCGCAGGTTCTCTTCCTGGCGAGGATGTCGGTGACGCAGTTGGTGCGGCCGCCGTCGCATTCGCGGCGCGCAGAAGCCGCGCGAAGATCGGCGCGCCGCGGGTTGCTGCTGGTCGCTATCCTCGGCGCCGTCATCATCGCGCTGATGGTTGCGCTCGACGTCGCCGAAATTGGCCTCATGCCGCCGCGCGGGACCGCCGGCCTTTGGCCTGTTCGCATCCTGACCGACTTTGGAAAATCGGCCTATGTGCTGTGGTTGCTGGCAATCTTGTTGTTCGCCGTCGCAGTGGTTTTCCCGCGATTGCGGGGGACTTCACGATCGCTGCTGCTCAGTTTTGGCACGCGTCTGCAGTTTCTGTTTTTCGCCGTGCTGGTGCCGGTGCTCTGCGGCGAGCTCATCAAATGGATCGTCGGGCGCGGCCGGCCGTTTGTCGGCGGCAAAGCCGATGCTTTCAATTTCGTCCCCTTCGTCGGAACCGAAGCCTATGCCAGCTTTCCGTCTGGGCACGCCGTCGCCGGCTTTGCGCTGGCGTTCGCGGTGACCGCGCTTTGGCCGCGGGCGCGCGCTCCGATGATTGTGTATGCCATTCTGATCGCCGCCAGCCGCCTCGTGCTGCTGGCCCATCATCCGAGCGACGTGGTCGCGGGCGCGTTGATCGGCATCGTCGGGGCGATGTTCGTGCGGTACTGGTTCGCCGCGCGCCGCCTCGGGTTTGCGATCGGCCACGACGGCACGATTGTGCCCCAACGGAGCATTTTCCGGCTAAGTGGAATCCGGTTAGCCGAAGAAAATGCTCCTAATAAATAATTGCGCGTATTCTATTCGCAAAACCGGTATCCACTTTTGCGGAATACGCGCCGGACCCTCGTCAGCGCACCTCAAAAGGGTTGCCCGCGACGCTTTCGCCCCATAAGAAGCGGACGCCGCAAGCGCCGGACGCAAGCGTCACCGGCGGCGGCCCAACTCAAGCCAGCCCTGCTCAAGCGACGAGTGTTGATTTGCCATCTTCTGACGCAGCCACGGTCGATGTTTCCATCGTTGTGCCCGTACGCAACGAAGCCGAGAACATCGGTCCGTTGATCGCCGAGATCGCCGCGGCGCTCGACGGTCGATGGAAGTATGAAATCATCTACGTCAATGACGGCTCGACCGATGCGAGCGGCGAGCGGATTGCCGCGATCATGAAGCAGCGTGAAAATCTGCGGCAGATCCGTCACGCCACGTCGTCAGGCCAGTCGGCGGCTGTGCGCAGCGGGGTGCGCGCCGCGCGCGGCGCCATTGTCGCAACCCTCGACGGCGACGGACAAAACAATCCGGCATTCCTGCCGGACCTGATTTCGGCGATCGAGAAGGGCGGCGAACGGGTCGGTCTTGTGGCCGGCCAACGCGTCGGACGCAAGGACACCGGTTTCAAGAAAATCCAGTCGCGCATCGCCAATGGCGTGCGCAACGGAATCCTGCGCGATGGCACCCGCGATACGGGCTGCGGCCTGAAGGCGTTCCGGCGCGAGGTATTCCTGATGATGCCTTACTTCGACGGGCTGCATCGTTTTCTGCCGGCGCTGGTGCGTCGCGAAGGCTACGACATCGCCTATGTCGAAGTGACCGATCGGCCGCGCCGCTCGGGCGTGTCAAATTACGGTTTTTTCGATCGGCTATGGATCGGGATCATGGATCTCGCCGGGGTGTGGTGGCTGATCCGCCGCAAGAAGCCGACGCCGGTTGCGACCGAGGTAATGTCCAATGACTGACTTGCTCAACACATTCGTGACCTACCTGCACGATGTCTTCGTCATCAAATTCGATGGCTGGGTCATTCTGGGGTTCGTGGCGCAGGGATTTTTCACCATGCGCTTTGTGGTGCAATGGATCGCCTCGGAGCGCGCGCGCAAGAGCGTGATCCCGGTGGCGTTCTGGTTCTTCTCGATCGGTGGCGGTGTGCTGCTGCTGGTCTATGCGCTGTATCGCAGAGACCCGGTATTCATCGCCGGCCAGGCGCTCGGGCTCGTGGTCTATGTCCGCAATCTGTATTTTATCATCGTGAACGGACGGCAGGCCTCGGCGGGCGATTGAGCGTTGCTGGGGTTCACACGCACGCACACAAACCCGGTGCGGCCGATCGACTGACTGATCAATATTGCTCGCTCGACAGCAGCAGCGGTAATAGATGGCGGACGTCCGGGAACTATCCGCGCAACGGTCTGTTGCATCCATGAAGCGGCGATCTCGCGCACTCGATCCCTAAATTGAGAAAGTTGTGGTCTGGCGTTCCCTGAACGACCAGCACGTGAGACGTTCGTCACGAAGGATGATAGTTTCTGACCGTCGGCGGTAGAACACCGATCGGGCCTTAGGCTGGAGGACAGCGCATGCTCAAGGTCCTGATTGTCGAAGACGATCTCATGCTGGCGGATTTCGCGGAAGAGATTCTTGTCGAGCACGGTTACCAGGTGAGCGGCATCGCGCGCACCGTCGCCGACGCGGTTGCGCAGACACGGCATTGCCACCCGGACCTTGTGATCCTCGATCTGCGGCTCGCCGACGGTGGGCTCGGGACCGAGGTCGCAGCTCAACTGCCACCCCTCGGCAGGCCCGGTATCCTGTATGTCACCGGCAACATGTCCCAGGTGGCGCTGACCCACGGCGACGCCTGCCTTGCCAAACCCTACCGCGCCGCCGATCTGCTGCGCGGCCTGGAAATCGTCGCCGAAATCGTCGCCACCGGCAAGGCGCAGCCGCCATTTCCTCACGGGTTCCAGCTCCTGAACCCGGCAGCCGAAACCCAAGCGTTTCTCACATGAGTGACAAAGGCACAAACGCCGCGCAAGTCCGCAAGCTTCTTGGCCAGCAGGCGGCGGTCGCCCGCTTTGGCAGCTTTGCGCTTCGCGAGAGCGATCTGTTGAAAGTCCTGACGGAAGCAGCACGGGTCTGTGCGGAATGTCTCGGCGTGCCATTTTCCAAGGTTTGCCGCTACCGCGCCGAAGAGAACGATCTTCTGATCGAAGCCGGACACGGCTGGCACGCGGGCGTCGTTGGAAATGTCGTCTCGCGTGCCGACGTCACCTCGCCGCAGGGGCGTGCTTTCATCACCGGGGAGCCGTCGATCTGCAACGATTTGCGCGACGACAACGATTTCAAGCTGCCGCCATTCTATGCCGAACACGGCATCGTCTCGACCATCGACGTCGTTATCAAAGGCAGCGACGACCAGCCATATGGCGTGCTGGAGATCGACAACAACGAGCAGCACAATTACGACCAGCACGATATCGATTTCCTGACCGGATTTGCCAATGTTCTCGCGGAGGCTGTCGCGACATCCGCGCGCACCGGTACCCTGCAGCGAACCATCGAGCGGATGAAAATCCTTGTCGATGAGAAGGACCGGCTGTTGGAACAGAAGAAGGTCCTGGCCGAGGAGCTGCAGCACCGGGTGCGCAACAATCTGCAGCTGGTTTACGGGATGCTGAGCCAACAATTGGACGACACCCCGGACACCGCCGGACAACGCGGCATCAAGGCGATCTCGCGCCGGGTTTCGACCCTGGCACAGGTGTACGACCATCTGCTGGGGAGCGAGATGACGCGAACGACCGATTTCGGCAACTACGTAAGATCGCTTTGCCTCAATCTCGCGGAGATTCAGGCGGCGCCGGGCGGCAGCGTTACGCTTACGTGCGACAGCGACGCCATCGTGCTCGATCTCGATGTGGTGACGGCGCTCGGCATCGTCGTCGCGGAAGTGGTCACCAACAGCTATGACCATGCTTTCCCGGCGGGCAAGGGAGGCTCAATTATCGTGACGGTGCGCCATGCCGCCGGCGATATCGCGACCATGACGATCAGCGACGACGGCACGGGCTTCCTGACGAAGGCCGAAAGCAAGCGGCACGGACTTGGGCTGGTGCGACGGCTTGTGGAACAGATTCGCGGAAGCGCTGTCGTCAATTCCGATCACGGCACGATGTGGACCATCAAGATTCCGGTCGCTCATGCCCTTGCCTCTTGAACGGAGCCGATACAACATTTATCGCGGTAGGGGATGCGCAGCGGGCAGCAGCGCCGCCACATCGCTTTCGGTGCTTCGATAGGCGGCCAGTTCGCCGGCGGCGTCGAGCACCGGGTAAGCCACCGAGCAGATATGCGAGTGGATGCGCCGCAAGTCGCGCAGCACGTCGAGATGCAGCGAGGTGGTCTCGATTGTCTCCGGCCGGCCTTCGCGCAGACGGTCCAGATGCCGCTCGGTGGCGGCAAGCTCGGTATTGCGCAACAGCGCCTTCTCCGCGAGCAGCTTGCGCGCCTCGTTGACATCGCCTGACATGAAGACGCCGAACGCGATCCGCAGCGAGTCCATGATTCGCTTGTGGAATGCCGACAGTTCTTCCGCCCCCTCGGGCGAAAACGGGAACCTGCGCTTGATCTTTTTGGTCGCGAGCTCGCTCAAATTCTTGTCGATGATGTCGCCCATATGCTCTAGATTGATGGCAAACGAGATGATCTCCATCGCCCGCTGTCCCTCGCGCTCGTCGAGGCTGCCGCGCGTCAGTTTGGTCACATAAAGCTTGATCGCCTCGTCGAGACCGTCGACGGCATTGTCCATCCGCGACACCTGATCGACCAGAGCGCGATCGTTGGTCATCATCGCAGCCATCACCTTGCGCAGCATGACCTCGACGAGATCGCCCATGTGCAGGGTTTCGCGCGCCGCGTCCGCCAAAGCGAGCGATGGGGTTTCCAGCGCGCTCTCGTCGAGATAGCGCGGCCGCGACGGATCGGTTTCCTGGATCCGGTTCGGAAGCAGCCTTTTCAGCAGCCGGGCCATGCCGTCAAGCAAGCCGATGAAGATGACCGCGGTCGCCACGTTGAACGCGATATGAAATTCGGCCGTGAGCTTGGCGAGGTCGGGTTGCCAGGCCCGCAAGGTTTCCGTGATCGGGTGCAGGAACGGCGCAACCAGCAGCACGCCGACCAGCCGATTGATGAGATTGCCGAGTGGAAGGCGGTAGCTGGCGGGATTGTCGCGGCGCGCGCCTTCGAGAACCGGGTTGATCGCGCTGCCGAGATTGGCGCCGAGCACGAGCGCCAGCGATGCATCGGGCGAAATGAATTGGGCGTAAGCCAGCGACATGACCAGCAGAACGCTGGCGACGCTCGAATGCACGGCCCAGGTGACGACCGCGCCGATGACGATGCAGAGCACGGGATCGGCGGTGATGGCGCTCATGAACACACGCATGCCGGGCGCATTCTCCGCCGGCGCCAGCGTGTCGAGCAGAATATGCAGCGCCAGCAGCATCAAGCCGAGCCCGATCGAGACCCGGCCGATGTCCTTGATGCGCGAGCGCGCGCCGCTGCGGAATGCGACCAGGCCGAGGATAAAGAGAACCGGCGCGATCGCGGCGATATTGAAGGACAGGATTTGAACGATCAGCGTGGTCCCGACATTGGCGCCGAGCATGATGGCCAGCGCCGGGCCCAGGCTGACCAGGCCTTCGGCCGTGAAGGAACTGGTGATCAGGGCGGTCGCGGTGCTGCTCTGTAACAGGGCCGTCAGGCCGATACCCGCTGCGAAGGCCTTGAAGCGATTGTTCAGCGCCTTCGCCAGAAGCAGACGGAGATCGGGACCGAAGGCGCGCAGGATGCCGCTGTGAACCATGTGCAGGCCCCACAGCAGCAGCGCCACGCCGCCCATCAGGTCGAGAAGAACCACACTTCCCATGAATTTCCACTTCCGGATTTGAGTCGAACGTTCACGCTATCGCCAAACGACAGCGGATCAATCGTTTATTTCGCCGGAACAGCACGGAAATGCGGCGACAGCCGCCGCGCGGTTGATCACGGGCGGGCTCACCGCCCGCGCACCACGCGGCGCGGAAGGCCACGAACCCGCGCGGTTTCAGGGCAGGGGGCGTTCTCTCGCCGACGACTCGGAAAGCGCGAAGTTACCGTCAATCAGCCTCGGCGCGCGCTGGGCCGAGATCATTGGACTTGCCCCACCAATACCTTCCAACCGGGCCCGCCGTTCGGCTGCGATTTCCTTTATTTACAGGGCAAGGCTCAAGGCTTATCAGCCGTCCGTCGTCAGCCCGGAGATGTGAAGCATGACCGACCTTGATGTCCAGGATGATCCGGCGGCGACGGCCGACAACATGGTCGATCCGGCGTTTCTCGCCGCCAGCATGATCGAAGAACGCGCGCCCGACATCGTCGAAGCCCTTAACGACATGCCTCAGGAACTCGCCGTCGCGGTTCTGCTTCATCTGCCGCCCGATCGCGCCATTGAGGTCCTGGACCAGCCGGGACTGGAACGCGAACCAGAACTGTTCACGCTGATGCCGCGGGAAGCGGCCGCAAAGCTGCTGGCCGGCGTGTCGGCCGACCGCGTCGCCGACATCTTCCGGCAGGTCGAGGAGCCGCACGGTTCCGAGCTGCTCGATATGCTGGACCCCGACACCCGGGTCAACATCCGCCGCCTGTTGGAATATCCGAAGGACACCGCCGGCTCGATCATGACGACGGAATTCGCCAGCGTTCCCTCGACCTACACGGTGCAGCAGACGCTCGACTATCTTCGTCACGTGGAAAGCAGCCGGGAAACCGTCTACGCGATCTACGTGCTGGATCCGACCAGCAAGAGGCTGGTCAAGACGATCACTCTGCGGCGGCTGATCACGGGAGATCCGGCAGCACCGGTGCTCTCGGTAGCCCGTCCAGGCCGTCAGATCACCGCAACTCCGCTGATGGACCGGGAAGATGTCGCGCGCCTGATCTCGAAGTACGACCTGCTCGCGGTGCCGGTCGTCGACCACGGTCGCGTCATTGGGATCGTCACGGTCGACGACATCATCGACGCCATCGTGCAGGAAAACACCGAGGACGTGCAGAAGTTCGGCGGCATGGCCGCCATCAACGAGCCGTACATGGAAATCGGCTTCTGGCAGATGATGAAGAAGCGCGGCGGCTGGTTGTGCGCGTTGTTCCTGTCTGAAATGCTGACGGCATCGGCGATGCAGGGCTACGAGGGCGAACTCGAGAAGGCCATCGTGCTGACGCTGTTCATCCCGCTGATCATGAGCTCGGGAGGCAATTCCGGATCGCAGGCCACATCCCTTCTGATACGCGCGTTGGCCTTGCGTGAACTTGAAATCAAGGACTGGTGGCGCGTGGCGCTGCGGGAAATCCCGAATGGGCTGGCGCTTGGGGCGATACTGGGCCTTGTCGGCATCGTCCGCATCACGCTCTGGCAATATCTCGGCCTCTACGACTACGGCGAGCACTGGCCACTGATCGCGCTGACGGTCGGCGCCGCCTTGATCGGCATCGTCATGTTCGGCTCGCTGACCGGATCCATGCTCCCGTTCGTCCTGCAGCGGATCGGCTTCGACCCGGCCAGCGCTTCGGCCCCGTTCGTGGCGACGCTGGTGGACGTTACCGGTTTGGTGATCTATTTCAG